>Ga0210407_10003907_pt1 | contig 11909 bp, 5 predicted proteins | sample IncBWC27MmetaG_FD_150860 | JGI IMG/M metagenome (GOLD analysis project Ga0210407, IMG submission 150860) | Forest soil microbial communities from Barre Woods Harvard Forest LTER site, Petersham, Massachusetts, United States - Inc-BW-C-27-M | ecosystem: Environmental > Terrestrial > Soil >... | reverse complement strand
GCCGGATCTCAACGCGAGCACGAAGCGACGATGAATGGCCGGATTCGGTAAGCGTGAGTAACCGTCGTGGCTGCCGACGAACAGGTCGAACGTTTTGCCGCTGATCCAGCCCTCGGCCTGAACGTCAGGCAAGCGATCCCATCCAAAAGGACCGCGTGGTTGCGCCTGATCCACGCCACCGACCATCAGAGTGTTGTGAGCGCTGGTTCCGCGGAAACGATCACGTTCCGAGTTTGGGCCAACGTATTCAAAGGTCCCAGCGTCCGAAAGCAGTTCGCGGCCCGCAGCGGTGAGGGTCAGGCTTAGCGCGTCAGCATGTCCGTGCCCGGCGGTGTGGGCGCCCTGTGGACCAGCATCCATCACTAACTGCCACTTCCGGTTGTTTCCCGACATGACATATAGGCCGCTGGCGCGGAATGCAGCGGAGGCATCCGGGACCGGCTTTGACGGAATCCGTTGGAATTCATGGATGCCAGCCTCGCCGAGCAGCCAAAGCATCTCTTCGCGCGGCCCTCCGGCAAGGTCTTTGAAATCGCCTCGCCCAAACAGCACGGCTCCTGTAGCCAAGGGGTCCGCCATGTGGGTCATTCGATTTCGGGTGGGATCGAAGAGCCGGCCGCCATCGTCGTCGCCAAAGCCGGGCACGATTTCGCCGCAAGAAAGTGCGGCTAGCGCGTCCAGCATCTTCTCCAGCGTACGATCGAACTCTTTCGGCACGTCGACGTGATTGACGGAAGCCAGGATCGCAGAATGCAAAAAGAAATCCAGGGCGTAGACGTGATAGTACGCCGATTGCTCGAAGTGCAGACCGTCGCTGCGAACCTGACGCGTCGCCTCTTGTTGCACGATCTTCCATCCCCGCTCTTGCCACCGACGAGACGCGGTAATCTCTGAGCAAAGGGTGCCGATGAAAAATAAAGCGACGGCCTCGCCGAGGAGATGCGTGTTAGGCGAGAAGTATGTGGAGAGATAACTCTCGATGTGGCGCCCGGAAACCGCCAATGCCCGCAGCCATGAGCGACGAAAACCTGTTGGCATTGCGGGAGAATCGGCCATCAGGAAATACGTCCACAGCCAGGACAAACTGCGAAAGGCTACTTCCAGACTGCTGGCCCAATTGATGCCGATGGGATACGGATTCTCCGAGTGCCAATGATGCCACTGCGTGAATAATTCCGAGGCGAATTTCGCGTCGCCGGTCAGCCGGAAGGCCTTGGCTAGCGTGACCAGGTGCTGATGGCGGTTCAGTTCCCACGTAACTTTGCTGTCACCGACCAGGTCGAAATCAAGATACTTCAGGTTGAACCATGGCTTCCGTGGTGCGCGCTTGCTGTGAACACGATCGCAGTGCCAGTCGATCTCAGTTCCGTAGTCGACCGCTTCGTAGCCCAGGAGATCGAAGCGATGCTGGCAGATGCGCTCGGCACGGCGGACGATTTGCTCGGCGGTCTCGGGAAACAACTCTCGTAATCTGGAACAGAGATGCGGAACATCTTCTGGGGAGAAGAAGAATCGCGGCCGCCCTTGCGGGACGGTGGAGATCTCGGGAAAGAAATCGGAACCGACTTTGTAGCGCACCCAATCCAGACGCGCGGTCGCGTACTGCCGTAGCCGGTCTGTGACCTCCGCAGCCCCCATCGATCGCACGCGCCGATATACGCGTTTCCACCCTGCCGAGCTATGGTTCGGCTCCAGGTTCGTTTCCACATCTCGCGATTGAAGCAATTCGGTGTACATCTGATCGGTTTTTTCGATCATGCGCTCGAAGCTGAATTCGTCGGAGACAAAGCTCCGCCCATTTCTGCCTAATTCTGCGGCGAAGCCGGGATCGCGCAAGAGTCGAAGAAGTGCCGATGCGAGGGCGGACGGTTTATCCGGCGGGACGAGCAAACCGGTCTTGCCCTCGTGAATGATTTCGACGTTGCCTCCGACGCGGCTGGCGATGGTAGGCAGACCGGCAGCGAGATATTCCAAGACCGCATTCGGAAGGCCCTCGGCCTGGGACGGGAGCACTCCAATGTCGCAGCAGCTGAGGATTCGTGGCACATCATTGCGGCGGCCAAGGAAAGAAAAGTTTTTCGAAAGACCGAGCCTTGCGACCTGTTCCTCGAATTCCTTTCTCCGCTCTCCATCCCCTGCAAACAAAAACCTGACTTCGGGAAACTCACGGACCACGGTCTCGGCGGCTGCGATGAGCACCGCGTGTCCCTTCACATCGCCGTGCATATTCCCGACCAGGACGATCCATCTTTCCTGATCCGCGTCGGGAAGCAGCCATGCTCTCTCGCTCGACCTCTGGCTGAAGCGCTCCAGATCCACACCGTTATAGATGACCCGGACTTTTTCCGGGGCAAAATGGTCCTCAGCTAAAACCGCTTCCCTGACGGCGTTGGCGTTCGTCAGGACCGCGGTAGAGAGCTTTTGCAGGCGTCGCAGCCAGACACGCCGCCCGCTCTTGTACAGGTCGAGATGGCCTAAGTCGCGCTGGCTGGAAATGATGACCGGAACCCGCGCGATGGCTGCCGCTGGGATACCCAGCACATTGGCATACAGATCGTGGGTATGAACGATTTGAAAGCGTCCGCGCCGCAGGAACATCGCCAGCCGGAACATCTGATAGATGCCGTGAACTGAATCGAAACCACCCTTGGGATAGAATTCCCGGACGGAAACGGAGGATCCCTGCAGCCTCTCAAGCAATGGTCCGCGCGCACGGAGACACCCCAAGGTCACGTTGTAGCGTTCGGGATTTAGCCTTGTAGCGAGTTCGACCGCTTGGACTTCGGTGCCACCGACATTGAGCGAATCGACGAGGTAGAAGATCTTTCGCTGAAGAGTGGTCTCGGTGGAGATATCTTGGCTTTCTTCTGGCACCGGCGTTGAGGCAGGCGATTCGGCATCGAGAATCTCCGGGGATTGGCCGTGGGGACCCATGCTTCTTCATACTAGCGGCAAATTCGGCTCACTGCACAGAGCCCGAGAGTTGGTATCGGACGCCCCTGGTGAACTGGCGGCCAGGGACAGACCGCCGGTGGGGCAATACCGAGAGGCATCCAAGGAATCAACCAAGGCCCGGCAAATCAATGGGTTGCAGGCAGTCACTGGCATTGCCGCAAGTCGCCAGCTAAGCTATCTTGGAAGTTCGCATTCGCAACCACGAGAAAGGGTCGATACGACGAAATGAGCCGGACGGTCAGCATTTTTGGGTTGGGGTACGTAGGTACGGTCACAGCTGCCTGCCTGGCGCATAAGGGGAACAGGGTCACCGGAGTGGACCTGAGCGCCGCTAAAGTGGAGGCACTGGGGAGCGGACGCAGTCCCATCGTGGAGCCCGCCGTTTCAGACCTGATTGCCGACTGCCAGAAGGCATGCCGCCTTCACGCCACCACGGATTCGCAGCAAGCGGTTCTGGAGACCGAAATCTCCTTCCTCTGCGTTGGCACTCCGAGCATGAAAAACGGCAAGCTGGATCTGGGGCACATCGGTCCGGTGTGCCAGGAGATCGGACAGGCACTCTGCAAGAAAGATTCCTTTCACCTGATCGTTCTGCGTAGCACGGTACTGCCGGGTACAGCCGAAGCCATTGTCGTTCCTACGCTGGAGAAGGCGAGCGGCAAAAAGTTGGGCAGGGACTTCGGAGTTTGCGTGAACCCCGAGTTTATGCGGGAAGGCACTGCAGTAGCCGATTTCCTGGAGCCGTCCATCACAATCATCGGCGCATCTGATGCCTCGCATAGCAAAGTCCTTCGCGAACTTTACTCCTGGGTGCCGGGCAAGGTGTTCGAAACTTCATTCCGCTCGGCCGAGATGGTGAAATACGTCTGCAATGCCTGGCACGCGGTGAAGATTGCCTTTGCCAACGAAGTGGGAACCATGGCAAAGAGCATGGACGTCGATGCCGAGGCCGTGATCGAGATCTTCTCCGCGGACACGAAGCTGAATATTTCGCCCTCGTATTTGAAACCGGGCTTCGCCTTCGGAGGTTCGTGCCTGCCGAAAGATGTTCGCGCCTTGAACTATCGCGCGAAGGAACTTGATCTGGCGCTGCCGCTCTTCGAGTCGGTCCTGCCCAGCAATGATGCCCATCTCGACCGTGCAATTGAAATCGTATTGAGCACGGGTAAGAAGAATATCGCGATGCTGGGCTTGAGCTTTAAAGCTGCGACCGACGACCTGCGGGAGAGTCCGCAAGTGCAACTGGTCAAGCGGCTGATCGGAGAAGGGTGCCAGCTGAAGATCTGGGATGACAACGTGTCGTTGGGCCGGTTGATTGGCTCAAACCGCCAGTACATCGAGCAGGTCATTCCGCACATTGGGTCGTTGCTTTCGTCGGATCTCGATCAGGTGCTGGAAAAGGCCGACGTAGTCGTGATCGGCACACGCGGGATCGACCGCAAGAAGCTGGAGTCTCATCTTCGCCCTGAGCAGGTGATCGTCGATCTGGTGAATCTGGAGAAGGCCCGGAGACCCGCCGCCGGCAAGGCCTACGAAGGGCTGTGCTGGTAGTGATGACGGATGAAGATACTCTGGGTCAAAGCCGGGAAACTGTGGCCGGTCGACACGGGCGGCAAGATTCGCTCATTCAACATCCTGAGGCAGCTCGCCAGAAATCACGAAGTCACACTGCTCTCGTATTACGGCGGCCGGCACGATACCGAGTATGAAACCGCTATCGCCAAACAAATGCCCGGAACTCACACGATCTATACGGCGGCGCCGGAAGGTACGATCGCGCAATCGATCGATTACATTCTCCGGCTGCCTTCCGCAGCTCCGTATGCGGTGAAGAAGTTTACGCACCCAGCCGTTCGCCGCGAGGTTGCGCGCAGGTTGAGCAATGGCAGCGCAGACGTTGCGGTATGTGATTTCCTTTCCGCATCGCTGAATTTCCCAAAATCGTCGACGCCAGTAGTTTTGTTCCAGCATAACGTTGAGACCATGCTGTGGCGGCGAATGGCGGACACGGAGAAGTCCGCCCTCCGAAAACTGTCTTATCGAATTGAAGCGCGCAAGATGGCGGCGTACGAGACCCGTACCTTGCAGAGGTTTCAGTATGTCATCGCGGTTTCCGACCACGATCGCAAGGAGATGTTGGCCTTGGCTCCCGGATGCACCATAACAGTCGTGCCAACTGGGGTTGATACAGAGAAATATCAGCCGGCTCCCTCGGTGTCGGGCAATCCTCCGCTGATCGTCTTCACCGGCTCTATGGACTGGGAGCCCAATATTGATGCGGTGGAATATTTCTGCCGTGAGATTTTCCCCAGCGTTCTAGCAGCGTTCCCTGATGCGCGATTTCAGATTGTGGGCCGGAATCCTCATTCCCGGGTCCGGAAGCTTGCGTCTCCGTCGGTCGAGGTTACGGGTACGGTTCCGTCTGTGGCCGAGTATTTGCGCAATGCAACCGTCGTGATCGTGCCATTGAGAATTGGTGGAGGCACGCGGCTCAAAATCTTCGAGGCCATGGCCATGAGAAAGGCAATGGTCTCGACTTCCATCGGGGCCGAAGGTCTGGATGTTACGAGCGGGAAAGATTGCCTGCTTGCCGACGACGCACCGACATTTGCAGCCGCAATTGTGGCTGTCTTGCGCGATCCCACGCTTCGCAGAAGCTACGAGGACAACGCCGCAGCTTTGGCCGCGCGTTACGATTGGTCCCAGATTGCGAAGAGATTCGCCGAGGCCCTGGGCGAAGCCGCTATCTATCCTCGAAGTCCCAACCGGCCGAGCACTGCGGCCTTGCCGGTCTAAATCATGAGAATCCTGGTGCTCGACGGAAACCAGAACCAGGCTGTCGCCTCCGTGCGTTCCCTGGCTGACGCCGGCCACGAGGTGCTGGTGGGGGAGGCGAGTCCCTGGTCGAAGGCAGGATGGTCCCGACTCTGTAGAGGGACATTTCAGTATCCCAATCCCGAAGAAGACGCGGCGGGATTTATCGCTCGAGTCTCGGAAATCGCGAAGCAGCATCTCGGCACCTTGGTCCTGCCGATGACAGAAGCGACGACACTGCCCGTTTCGGCTCACCGGGACGTCCTTCTCTCCGAGGGCGCACGCCTGGTATTACCCGACCACGCTGACGTTCTGCGGGCCGTCAACAAGAACGAGATGGTCCAGTTAGCGGCGTCGATCGGAATTGCGGTGCCGAAGACCGTGACGGTCAGCAATCTCGAAGACGCCCGGAGAGCCTGCCAAGCCTTGACGTTTCCCGTAGTGCTGAAACCGCGTAGTTCGGTAGAAACTGTTTCCGATGGCGGTGTCCGCGTCACCGGGCGCCCACGATATGCGAAAGATCCGCAAGAGCTACTTGCCCGTTTCGGAGAGCTGATCCAGATTTGCTCGCAGATGCTGGCGCAGGAATTTGTAGATGGCGAGGGTGTGGGCTATTTCGTCCTGATGTGTCACGGCGAGTTGCGGGCGGAGTTCGCCCACCGACGCATTCGCGATGTGCATCCGACTGGATCCGGCAGTGCTGTGCGAGTGAGCGTGGAGCCCGATCCCGACGTGCGAGCCACCTCTCTGGCAATTCTGAAGGTCCTACGATGGCACGGCGTTGCGATGGTCGAATTCCGTCAAGCGCCTGGCGGGCCGCCGGTGTTCATGGAAGTCAACGGACGCTTCTGGAACTCCTTGCCGTTAGCCTGTTATTCGGGAGCCGATTTTCCGGCGTGGCTGGCAAAATTAGCCGAGAACGGGGATATTGAGGGTAAGCTTCAGTTTCGTTCCGGGGTAGTCTGCCGATGGCTACTGGGAGACTTTCGGCACGTGATCGAGGTACTGAAAGGTGCACCTGCGGGGTACCCCAGGCCTTACCCCGGTCGCTGGCAGACGATACTTTCGGTCTTGACGCCGGTGCGCGGCACTTATCATGACAACTTCCAGTGGCGCGACCCGTTGCCAGAATTAGGGGACTGGCTGAATTTCGTGGAACGAGCCTTTCAGAAACTGAGATCGTAAACCGCCGAACTGTCCTATGGCCACACCCAGCACTGCCTTTTTGATGTATCACGAACTCAGGCTCCCCGGGCGCGTTATGTGCCAGTCCGAGCCGGGTTACGTCCGCTACGTGGTTCCGGCCTCAGATTTTCGCAATCAGATGGAAAGGCTCGCAAGCGAAGGCTGGCGCGGCCAGAATGTCACGCAGGCCATCGAGTCTTTCGGTGACAAGAGCGTGTGCATCACATTTGATGATGGCTGTGAGACCGACCTCATTTCGGCCGCGCCTGTGCTCAAGAAGTTGGGATTCGTGGCTACGTCATACATTACGGTTGAATTCCTGGGAAAGCCGGGATACATGTCGCAAACGCAAGTCCGCGAGCTTCACGCGCTGGGATTCGAGATTGGATGCCATTCGCTGACCCACCCCTACCTCACCGATGTCGACGACAACCGACTCCATGAGGAGACCGCTGGGGCAAAAGACATGCTGGAGCAGATTGCGGGAATTCGAGTGGATCACTTTTCCTGCCCCGGCGGAAGGTGGGATGCACGCGTCATGCGGGCCGTAAAGCTGGCCAGCTTTCGAACGATGGCCACCAGTCGCACGGGAGTAAATTCATCGACCACCGATCCCTTCGCACTCACTCGAGTGACGATGCTGAACGGCACTAAAAGCGATGATCTTATGCGCTACTGTCGGGGGCGGGGGCTTTTGCGAACGCAGCTTAAAGAAAAGGCACGGGACGCCGCCAAGGGCGTCCTCGGCAACTCCATCTACGATTCTCTGCGCGGCCTGATTGTCCGGGACGGAACGCGGTAAGTGGAACCTCGTTCCTTGCTGCAGTGCGAGGCATTGCGAATGAGACAGCAGCCAGGAATTCGGCCGTTGTCCGACTGGCCTCCGCATCACATGAACTTCCGTGCGCCGACCGGACAGTGACCTCTGTCATCTATCCCGTTTCGCCCGCTTACCTCTAGATTGGACAAACGAGAATCGCACGATCGATTCCGGCCAATTCAATCTGTGAGGGCAAAATGTTCTTGGAGTCAACCCCCGGCTTCCAACTGAGCACCTCGACTCGACGTCGTAATCAGTTTCTAGCGGTTTTCATTCTGACAATCGCCACGATCTTCTCTATCGGATGTGCAGGAATTGCGTCCGGAGCCCCAAGCCCTTCCACCAGTCAGGCTGTCCATATCAACGTGATGCCTGGCAGTGCGAACGTCGTTGCTGGAGGTAAGGTCCAGTTTGCCGCAACGCTGACCTCGACCAGCAACACGGCAGTGATGTGGCATGCCAGCGCCGGAACGATCACCGGAGCTGGCCTCTTCACCGCGCCAGATGTGTCCTCATCGACTAGAGTCATCGTCACAGCCGTGAGTGCGGCAGACAGTACTTCCACTGCGACTTCAGATGTCACAGTGTCCCCGCTGGTCAAACTCGCCATGCAACTCAACCCGCTCCCCGGAGGCAAAGCCGAAACTCCGTATAGCGCCAACCTGACCGTCACAGGAGGAGTCGCCCCGTACGATTGGCAAATTGCCGCGGGATCGCTGCCGCAAGGTTTTTCTTTGGATCGAACCAGTGGAGTAATTTCAGGGATAACATCACAGACCGGAAGCTTTAACTTCACGGTCTCAGTAACCGATGCGAATTCGGCGAGAGTAAACGGGAGCTTGGGCCTGAAGATCGGGAGCGCGTTGACCGGCGGGAATTTTGACGGTCCGGCGGAACTTCCACGAGTCTATGTGCAGAGTGACCTAGCGCATACTCCGGCTCCTGGGACGACGATCTCCGTGCCCAAGGGAGGCGACTTCCAACAGGCACTGGATCGTGCCAATTGCGGCGATACCATCGAACTGCAGGCCGGCGGAGTCTACACGGGACAGTTCAGGTTGCCGTCAAAGAATTGCGACGACAATCACTGGATCATCGTTCGTACCAGTGCTCCGAACAGCAATCTGCCTGCGGAGAGCGCCCGCATTTCTCCCTGTTACGCGGGTGTCGCCTCCTTGCCGGGACGTCCGGCATTCAATTGCATTTCAACGACAAATGTGATGGCCAAGGTTCAATCTACCGGAACTGGCAGTGCGCCGGTTGTCTTTAGAAATGGAGCAAATCACTACCGTTTTATTGGGCTGGAGATTACGCGGACCACAGGCTCGGGCGTTGTGTACAACTTGGTCGTGCGCGAGAAGGGCGGCTCTTCAGACCACATCATCTTTGATCGATGCTGGATCCACGGGACGACCCACGATGAAACCGAGCGCGGCGTGATGACGACCGGTACCCGCTATTTGGCCGTTATTGACTCCTATTTGTCGGATTTCCACTGCCAGGCGATGGGAGCCTGCATTGATTCTCAGGCCATTGCGGGCGGAAATGGTGACCAGGCCATGGGCCCGTTCAAGATCGTGAACAACTTTCTTGAAGCTGCAGCTGAGAATATTCTATTCGGTGGCGACGCCGCAACGACCACTCCGACCGATATTGAGGTTCGCCACAATCACCTTTTCAAGCCTATGACTTGGAAGGTTGGGCAACCTGGCTTTGTCGGCGGGTCGAGCGGACATCCGTTCATCGTTAAGAATCTTTTCGAATTAAAAAACGGCCAGCGCGTACTGTTTGAAGACAACATCCTGGAAAACGCTTGGGGCGGCTTCTCTCAAATGGGCGCAGCGGTTCTGCTGACTCCCAAGAATCAAGCGATCAATAATGAGAATGTTTGCCCATCTTGCCAGGTGACGGATGTAACAATTCGCTATGTCACGATCAGCCACGTCGCCAGCGGTCTGGTGCTCGGTAATGGCCAATCTTCCAGTGGCGGCGCTGCTCTGGATGGTGGGCGGTACAGTATTCACGACGTCACGATCGATGACATTGACCCGATCAAGTACGAGGGGGCGGGCTTCTTTGCTCAGGTCTCAACCGGACGTGGGGCACCGATCCTGCACGATGTGACAATCAACCACGTCACTGCGTTTGCGCCGAATATCATGCTGAACATTGGCAACTGGGTTTCCACGAATGGCCTCATCAGGAACTTCGTGTATACGAACAATCTGGTTAATGCCGGCCGAGCCCCCACTGTGACAACGGGAGGAGGCCCAGGGAATTGCGCGTATCCAGGTAAACCAAAATTGGTCCTTGCCGCGTGTTTTCAAAACTACACGTTTTCCCACAACGCCATGATCGGGACGCCGTCTTACGACCCGCCCGAAATGTACCCCATCGGCAACTTCTTTCCGGGATCCGCCCCCTCCGTTGACTTCGTGAATTATTCAAATGGAAATGGCGGCGACTATCATCTACAAGGCAGTAGCCGCTATAAAAAGTCCGGAACGGACGGCAAAGACCTAGGGGCGGACATTGACGCAATCAAAGCTGCCATAGCGGGCGCGGAATAGTCGCCCACCGGCCCTACCAGCCAACATCTGCAATGCAGTGGGGTCGCGGCTTAACCGCTGTCACAAGCTCGACACGGAAGGAGCGGCGGCCGCCGCGACGCTTGGCTCCTTCCATGCGTACTTGATCAGGGAATACAGGTCGCGAAACCGCCCTTCCAACCGATCTCCTGCTATCGGCATACGTGTGCCCCAATAACTAGCTGCCGACGTCATAGACGCGCAGCTTGCGTTTGGCAATCTTTACTCCGTTACCTCCCGCCAAAAAAACGGGGACGCGCTTTTTATCGTGAGTAAGTATCAATCAGGAAATGTCTCAAAATTCACTTCGTAGAGTTGGAACGAAGTAAAATGGTAGTGCTCATCTGTGGGAAAGAGGAGCGTGCTGGACGGAGAACAAAGGCCTGCCCAAGAAGAAGTACCCCGAACAGGCGGCTGCAGAGACATTTGAAAGTAGGAGTTTCTAGGCGGCGCCATGGTCCTGCCGCGTCGATTCTGGGATCCTGCCAACGGTGAGTGTTTAATGTCTGGTACCGCTCAAAACAAAAAAGACGGATTTCGCTCTGATATAGAAGGCATGCGTGGAATTGCTGTACTGCTGGTCGTGCTCTTCCATTCGGGTGTCCCTGGTTTCGGCGGTGGATACGTTGGAGTTGATGTTTTCTTTGCCTTGTCGGGCTATCTCATCACCGGGATCATACTCAACGAGATCGCAAAACGGGGAAAGCTCAACTTTCGGAACTTTTACGCTCGGCGTGCGCGGCGGTTGCTTCCCGCGGCCGGCTTAGTCGTAGTATGCACGCTGCTCCTGATCGCTCTCCTGTCGTCGCCTTTGGAACTGGCGAGATTTGCGAAGTGGGCGTCTTTCACCTCACTTTATGCCAGCAACGTCATGTTCCTGAGGGACGCCTCGAATTACTTTGCGAGTGACGTCACCAAGAACCCTTACCTGCACACTTGGTCCTTAGCAGTGGAGGAGCAGTTTTATCTTTTCTGGCCCGGACTGATCGCGCTGACGCTGATGGCAAAGAAAGCCAGGCGCCGCCACCTCGCGATTGTGCTCGCAGTGATATCTACGGTCTCCTTGGCGACATGCATATTGCTTACGAATTACCGGGCGCCATGGGCATTCTTCAGCCTCCCAACCCGAGCGTGGGAGTTCGGACTCGGAGGTCTGGGCTACATGCTGCCAGTCGAATGGCTGGCCCGCCGAAAGAATCTGGTTGCCGTTGCCGGCTGGCTGGGCTTTGCGGCGTTGTTGGCAGGGGGTTCGCTCTTTACACCGCAAACCGCGTTCCCGGGATTCTCGGCCCTTATTCCCGTACTTGGTACAATCACGGTTCTGACCGGGTGGTTGTCGGGACTTTCATGGGGACCGGGACTCCTTCTCGGGATTCGGCCATTACAATACCTAGGACGACTTTCGTACTCTTGGTACCTCTGGCACTGGCCGATTCTCCTACTGACAGAGGTCCGGTTCCCAGAAATTACATGGACGGGCAAGTTGCTCGCGTCGCTGTTAGCCCTCGTACTTGCCAACATCACATTTATCACTCTTGAGAAGCCGG
>Ga0210407_10003906_pt1 | contig 11909 bp, 6 predicted proteins | sample IncBWC27MmetaG_FD_150860 | JGI IMG/M metagenome (GOLD analysis project Ga0210407, IMG submission 150860) | Forest soil microbial communities from Barre Woods Harvard Forest LTER site, Petersham, Massachusetts, United States - Inc-BW-C-27-M | ecosystem: Environmental > Terrestrial > Soil >... | reverse complement strand
GGTCCTTATGTCGACGTCCTTTGTTTCAGGCAGGAACAGGAAACCGACAATGAGGCTCATCACGGCAACTCCAACCGGGTACCAGAGGCCGGAGTAGATATTTCCGGTCGCCGCAACGATCGCAAACACCGTCGCCGGCAGGAATCCGCCGAACCAGCCGTTGCCGATATGGTATGGCAGCGACATGCCGCTGTACCGGATTCGGCTCGGGAACAGTTCTACCAGCCACGCCGCAATCGGCGCGTAAACCAGCGTCACATAGATCACCAGCACCCAGAGCAACAACGTGGTCATCACGTAGTTGATGTCGGCAGGATCAGCCGATGCCGGATAGCCGTGGTTTTTGATGGCCGCTGCCAGCGCCTTGGCGAAATCCGTTGCGGTGGCGGTCAACGTCTGCTCGCCGACCTTCACCTGAGCCGGTGTGCCTTTCGGCGCCTCCTGGTTCTGGTAATTCACTGACAGGTTGACCAGCGCCGACTTCGCGATGTCGCAGCCCGTGGTGAATTTTTCCGTGCCCGTCGCCTTGAACTGGAACGAGCATTCAGAGGGGTCGGAGATCACCGTCACCGGCGCCGACGCCAAAGCAGCCTCGAGCCTCGGATTTGCGAAGTGCGTAATGCCCTTGAAAATCGGGAAATAGGTCAACGCCGCGAGCAGGAAACCTGCCAGGATGATCGGCTTGCGGCCGATTCTGTCCGAAAGCCAGCCGAAGAGGATGAAGCCCGGTGTGCCGAGTGCCAACGCAACGACGATCAGGATCTGCGCGGTCACGCCCGGCACCTGGAGGGTTTGGGTCAGGAAAAACAACGCGTAGAACTGTCCGCCATACCAGACCACAGCTTCACCGGCCGTGGCGCCGAACAGCGCAAGGATGGCAATCTTGGCGTTCGCCCATTCGCCAAAGGCTTCGGTCAACGGCCGCTTCGAGGTTTTGCCTTCCTCCTTCATCTTCTGGAAGATCGGCGATTCGTTCAGGCTCAGGCGGATCCAGATCGAGACGATCAGAAGGATACCCGAGAGCAGGAATGGAATGCGCCAGCCCCAGACGCCGAATGAATCTTCGCCCATCCAGGTTCGGATGCCGAGGATGAGCAGCAACGCAAGGAACAACCCAAGCGTTGCGGTGGTCTGGATCCAGGAAGTGTAATAGCCGCGCTGGTTTTGCGGCGCATGCTCAGCCACGTAGATTGCCGCACCGCCGTACTCGCCGCCGAGCGCAAGGCCTTGCACCAGACGCAAGGCGATCAGCACGACAGGTGCAGCGATGCCCCAGGTGGCATAGCCTGGGAGCAGGCCGATGAAGAAAGTCCCGACGCCCATCAAGGTCATGGTGATCAGGAAGGTATATTTGCGCCCGATCATGTCGCCGAGGCGGCCGAAGATCAGGGCGCCGAACGGCCGAACGGCAAAGCCCGCGGCAAAGGCGAGCAAAGCAAAGATGAAGCCGACGTTCGGCGGCACGTTGGAGAAAAAGTATTTCGCAAGGAAGGCGCCGAGCGTTCCGTAAATATAGAAATCGTACCACTCGAACACGGTACCCAGCGAGGAGGCGAAAATCACCTTTCGCTCTTCCGCGGTCATTCCTCCCGTGGTGCGGATGTCGCCCACTGTTGCTGCCATCGTCATCGTGCGTTCCCCGAAGCCGTTGTTGGAAAACCTGTCCCCGTACACCGAATCTGGATCGGGCGAGGAGATGTCCATTCACGGTAACATCGCCGTGAAACCTCACCCAATAAGACTTTCGGCCGTCCGGGGGTCTGGGAACTGGGCACTCCGATTTCAGGGTGCCGGATGCCGGCGCGCATTTGCGTTATTGCGGCGCACAAGCGCTTCGCCGATTAACCGCTATTCCGCATGGCGATAATGTGCCCTTGCATGCGTTCCCTCGCCGGGGGACAATTCACCTGCGAGCGCGGCTTCGCAAGCCTGACGAAGGCATGTGTTGCCGTAACCCCTTGCAAGAAATACATGACTGCCGCCGCCAACACCCATCTCGTTATTGCCGATGATCATCCGCTGTTTCGCGATGCGCTGCGGCAGGCGGTCGCCAGCGTCGTGGCGTCGGCGAAGATCGACGAGGCGGGATCGTTTGAGGAGTTGACGGCACTGCTCGAGCAGAACTCGGACGTCGATCTGGTGCTGCTCGACCTGACAATGCCGGGGATTTCCGGCTTTTCCGGACTAATATACCTGCGGGCGCAATATCCCGCCATTCCCGTCGTTATCGTTTCGGCCAGCGACGATGGTGGTACCATCCGCCGCTCGCTCGATTTCGGAGCATCCGGATTCATTCCCAAGCGCTTCGGCGTCGATACGTTGCGCGATGCCATCATGAAAGTGATGGAGGGTGACGTCTGGATTCCGCCGGACACGGACCTGTCTTCGGTCACCGATCCGGAACTGGCCCGGCTACGCGATCGGCTCGTCACGCTGACGCCGCAGCAAGTGCGGGTGTTGATGATGCTCTCCGCAGGCCTGCTCAACAAGCAGATCGCCTATGAGCTTGGTGTGTCGGAGGCCACCATCAAGGCTCATGTGTCGGCGATCCTGCAAAAACTCGGCGTCGAAAGTCGCACGCAAGCGGTGATTGCGGCTGCGAAAATTGCGGGCAGCCAATGGCGGCCCGGCGCCTGAGGCAAGCGTGACGGCCAGCTGTGATTATTTGGGCTCTATTGCGCCCCTCAGTCCGGCCTGCGCCACCGCTCTGGAAAGAATTCCATTCGACTGCACGTCCTGAACGAAACGGCGCAAATATTCAATTGCGCTGTCGCGGCCTTTGGGAATTGCAACGGCGATATGCTCTTCGCCCCAGCGGCCATCCAGCACCCGCGCTCCCCTCATGTGGTCGGACATTTCGAAAAGCGTCGGCTTATTGGTTGCGAATGCATCGAGTTCCCCTTGATCCAGCATCTGGATCGCGGATGTCAGGTTCTGCGTCGACACCACCCTCGCGTTTGCCAAAAGTTTCGGCAGGGTTCGTTCCGACGTGCTGCCTTGAGTTACGCCGATCCGCGTGCCCGGCCTGTCCACGTCCGACGCCGTCGCAATCGGAGAAGCGGCGGAAACCAGGTACCCAAGCTCAAGCGAGATCAACGTCTGGCTGAACGCGACATCCTGTGCCCGCGCGGGCGTCGCATTGCTGATGGTGAAGTCGACGTTGCCCTCCTTCATCCCGGCAAGCACGTCAGCAATCCGCTGGTAATTGACCTGCTCGAATGGAACGCCAAGGCGCCTTGCCAGCTCGTTCCCGAGGTCGAAACTCAGGCCGTGGACTTCGCCGGTCGTGGCATGCCGGACCATCGACGTAGGCGTGCCTGGATAAACGCCCACACGCAGCCGGCCCGTCGGCGCCAAAACCTCGCGGGCATCCTGGGTGAAGGCGTCTGGTGAATTTGCAGCAGTGCTTGCCATTGCAATCAAGACGCCGACGAATAGGCGACCAATTCTCATGGATTCCTCACGAGAAACTACGACAAGCCGCGGGCAGCGGCAAACAGTGCCGCAACTTTTATTCCGCCGCCACCATCTGCTGCGTGCGCCACTGACCGAGCAGCGCACGCAGCGAAGCCGGCTTGACCGGCTTGTTCAGTACGGCGACGTTTTCCTCCCGCGCCGCGGCGCGCACGTGCGGGCTTCGGTCCGCGGTAATCAGAATTGCCGGAATGCTATTGCCGAAACGGCGGCGAATGTCGCGGATCGCGGCGATTCCGTTGCCCCGGTCGAGGTGATAGTCGACCAGCAGGCCGGTCGGGCGCTTGCCCGCGGCCTCGATTGCCTCGATGGCGGCTTCCGGATCGGTTGCGGCGATCACCTCGGCGTCCCAACCGGTCAGCAGCGTTTTCATGCCGTCCAGGATCGCGGCGTCGTTTTCGATGCAAACGATCAGGGAGCCGCTAATTGGAGTCCTGGAAAGCGGAGTTGCGCTGGTGACCGCCGCGGTATGGTTGACGGCTGTCGCGGTCGGTACCGTGACCGAAAAGAACGAGCCACCGCGTGCGATGGAATCGAGCGCAATGCCGTGATTGAGGACGCGCGCGATCCGCTCGACGATCGACAATCCCAGGCCAAGGCCGCGTGCGATCCGAGCGCCCTGCTCGAGGCGGTGAAATTCCTTGAAGATCTCGCCGCGCTTGAGAACGGGAATCCCGACGCCGGTGTCGTAGATGCCGACCTGCAGCGATTGTCCGCGGCGCCGGCACCCAACCAGCACCCGCCCGCGCGGGGTGTATTTGATGGCGTTCGAGATCAGGTTCTGCAGCAGCCGTCGCAGCAGCAGGCGATCCGATTCGACCGGCAGCGAACAGGGCACGAAGGTCAGCTTCAACCCCTTGGCTCGCGCGATCGGGGCGAATTCGATCTCAAGCGAACGCATCAGGTCGCCGATCTTGAAACTCGTGATTGCCGTGGTCATGGCGCCGGCGTCGAGCCGGGATATGTCCAACAGCGCTCCGAGTATCTCTTCGATCGCCTCGAGCGAATCGTCGATGTTTTCAACGAGCCTCGAATCCTCGCCGCCGTTCTGACGCTCGACGAGACTTGTCACATAGAGCCGTGCTGCGTTGAGCGGCTGAAGAATGTCGTGGCTCGCCGCTGCCAGGAAGCGCGTCTTCGAGATGCTGGCATCTTCGGCGGAGCTTTTTGCAAGTGCCAGTTCCGAATTCAGGCGCGTCAGCTCCTCGGTGCGGTCGCGCACGCGCTTCTCCAGCGTGGCGTTGGCGCGTTCCAGCGCTTCGGCCGCCTCGAATGAAGGCGTGACATCGGAAAAGGTAATGACAAGACCCCCGCCGGGCATTTGGTTCGCCCGGACCTCGACCACCATGTGCCGGTCGGGCAGGCGCTCCAGGTAGGGCTCGCCTTCGGTGGTGTAGGCAGCCAGCCGCTTCTCCATCAACGCATCCCTGTCGTCGCCGAAGCCGGCAGGCGTGATAGCCAACATGAATTCAAGGATTTCCTTCAAGGGAATCCCGATCTGCATCAGATGCGGCGGCAGTCCGAGGATGTCGCCGAATTGCCGGTTCGAGCAGATCAATTGCAGGTCGGCGTCAAAAACCGCGATGCCCTGACGTACGTGGTTCAGCGCGGTCTGCAAAATCTCGCGGTTGAAATGAAGCGCGGCGTGCGAATCGTCCAGAAGCTTGAGCGCGGCTTTGGCCGAGACCGCGCGCTTGCGCAGCAGCAGCGACATTACCAGGCGCGACGAGGCGGCCCCGATCGAGGACGCGATCAAATGTTCGGCGTGCTGCAGCAGTTCAAAATCCGCCGGCGCGACGGGGTCGAGGCAGGTACCGTGTGAGGCTGCGAAGGCTTCGAACGAATCGCGGGCGCGGTCGGGACCAAGATACTGCGCAACCGTGCTCTGAATGTCGTGCACCGTCACCGTTGTGCGCCAGCGCCGGAACGTCGGCGTCATCGGCGCCAGCGCATTTGGCACGAACAGGTCCGCCTGAAGTCGCTCGATCGATGACGGATGCTGGCCGAGCGACAGCCCGATATAGGTCAGAAGGTTGAGCGAGAGCGACCAGAGCACGCCGTGCATGAGCGGTGTCAGATCGGCGCCGAACAGCGCTTGCGGTCGTAGCGCCTCGATGCCGAACGGACCGTGCTGCAGCAAAAAAAGGCCGGCGGTCGTTCCGTCCAGGAAACTCGGCAGGAACAGCGTATAAGTCCATGTCGCAAAGCCGATCAGCATGCCGCCCATGGCGCCTCGCGCAGTCGCATGCTGCCAGAACAGGCCGCCAAAAAACGCCGGGGCGAGCTGCGCGATGGCGGCAAAGGACAACAGGCCGATCGCCGCCAGTTGGGCTTCGCCCAGCGCGCGGTAGTAAAAATAGGCCATCGCCATGATCGCAAAGATCGCAAAGCGCCGGACGGCGAGCAGGAAGCGGCCGAAATTCTTCTGGCCGGCGCGCGACCCGCGTCCGCGCTTCAACACCAGTGGCATCACGATGTCGTTCGAGACCATGATGGAAAGGGCGACGCATTCCACGATCACCATCGCGGTTGCAGCCGACAATCCCCCGACAAAGACTGCAATGCTGAGCAGCGGCGCATTTCCCTCCACCGGCAACGCCAGCACGTACATGTCGCTATCCACAGCGCCGAAGGGAAAGGCGATGAGTCCGGCGAGCGCGATCGGGATCACGAACAGATTGATCGCCACCAGGTAGAGCGGAAACAACCAGCGCGCACGGCCCACCTCTGCATCGCTGGAATTCTCGACGACGCTGACATGAAACTGGCGCGGCAGCAGCATGATTGCGCAGAACGACAATAGTACCATGGTCAGGAAGTTGCCGATCGAGGGCGTGTACTCGATGGCGCGCAACGCTTCCGGAGTTTTCATCGCCCGTTCGACCAGTTCGACCGGCGTGAACATCCAGAAGGTGACGAAGGCGCCGACGGCGAGAAAGGCGACAAGCTTGACGATGGATTCGGTCGCAACCGCGAGCATCAGGCCGTGCTGGTGCTCGGTCGCATCGGCCTGGCGGGTTCCGAACAACACCGCGAATGCCGCCATCGCAAGCGTAACCGTCAATGCGATATCGCCCAGAATTGGAATCGAAGAGAAGGCCTGGTCTTCGCTCAGGATGGTCTCAAGTGACGAGGCGACCGCCTTGAGCTGGAGGGCGATGTAGGGAACCGATCCGATCATCGCGATCAGGGCCACGGTCGCGGCGACTGCCTGGCTCTTGCCGTATCGCGCGGCAATGAAATCGGCGATCGAAGTGATGTTTTGCGATTTCGCAAGCAGGATCACGCGGCGCAGCAACGGCGTGCATAGTCCGATCATCAGGATCGGGCCGATATAGATGGCGAGAAAGTCGACGCTGGTGCGAGTGGCGAACCCGACCGAGCCGAAGAATGTCCAGGAGGTGCAATAGATCGCCAGTGAAAGCGGATAGATCAGCGCGCTGGCCCGCCCGCGCTGCGATGGCGACAGGCGGTCGCCATGGCTGGCGACGAAAAAAAGGAACCCGATGTAACCGAACGCGGCCGCTATTACGACCCAGTCGTGCAGCATCGCTGCTTACTCCCCTGGGTTCCGGCCGTGCACCTAGTTTTGCGCGACCGGACCGGCGAAAGTATAGCCGGATTGGACCGGCAAAGCACGATGCGCAAGCAAGAAGACGCCGAAATGGACGCCAAGGTTAACCTCGGCCCGAGGCGCGCCTATCGCGTCTTCAGGGATAAGCCAGCGACTTCACGGCGCCTGGCGCCTCCTCGCCACGAGGATCTCACCGCCCGATACGAGGTTATTCCGCCGCCAGCGACTTCTCGCTCGACGGCAGGCCAAGCCGTTCCCAGACCTGCACCAAGGCCTCCGCGAGTTGATCGATCAGGACGTCGTCGTGATAGGGCGAAGGCGTGATCCGCAGCCGCTCGGTGCCTTTGGCTACGGTCGGGTAATTGATCGGCTGGATATAGATACCATGCTCTTCGAGCAGAAGATCGGATGCCCGCTTGCACTTTTCGGGGTCGCCGACAAACAGCGGCACGATGTGGGTATCGCTCGACATGACAGGCAGTCCCGCGGCGGTCAGGATCGCCTTGACGCGGGCAGCGCGATCCTGATGGCGCTCGCGCTCCCAATTCGAGGTCTTCAGATGCCGGATCGCCGCGGTAGCAGCCGAGCAGATCGCAGGCGGCAATGCGGTCGTGAAAATAAAGCCTGGCGCATAGGATCGGACGGCGTCGACGATCTCGGAACTGGCGGCGATGTAGCCGCCAAGACAGCCGAACGCCTTGGCGAGCGTGCCTTCGAGAATATCGATGCGATGCATGACCCCGTCGCGCTCGGCAACTCCGCCGCCGCGCGGACCGTACATGCCGACCGCATGAACCTCATCGACGTAGGTCATCGCGCCATAACGCTCGGCGAGATCGCAAATCCTTGCCAGCGGCGCAATATCCCCGTCCATCGAATAAAGGCTTTCGCAGACGATCAGCCTTGGCCGGTCGGGAGGGAGGGCACGCAGCAACTCTTCGAGATGCGCCATGTCGCTGTGGCGGAACACAACGCGCTCGCAGCCGGATTGGCGAATGCCCTCGATCATCGAATTGTGGTTGAGCGCGTCCGACAGGATCACGCAGTTCGGAATCAGTTTTGCAATGGTCGCAATGCCGGTCTGGTTGGAGACATAGCCCGAGGTGAATAATAGCGCCGCTTCCTTGCCATGCAGATCGGCCAGTTCCTTCTCCAGTTGCACCAGTGGATGATGAGTGCCCGCGATGTTGCGGGTTCCGCCTGCGCCGGTACCCGAGCGGGTAGCGGTCTCGACCATTGCGCCGACGACCTTGGGGTGCTGTCCCATTCCCAGATAGTCGTTGGAACACCAGATCACGACGTTCCGCGCGCCCTTCGGAGAATGCCACACCGCATGCGGGAACCGGCCGGCCAAGCGTTCCAGATCGGCGAAAACGCGATATCGCCGTTCATCATGCAGGCGGTCGAGAGCGGTCCGGAAGAATTGGCTGTAGTCCATCGCTAAAACCTGGGAAGAGGCTGGTGTCGGAGCGGTTGCCGTCTTTTTAGAGCGTTTCTAGGATTATTGTCGAGCAGGAATTGGCGTCTTGATCCGGATCAAGTCTTGGTGTCCTGGAGCAAATCCGGAAGTGCGCCGATCGGAGCAAATTGCCGCTAAAAGCGTGTTGCGATTTTTCGCGGTTTTTTCGGAAAATGTGTTCTCCCGAAATCTCGGCAGCGGCCGTGCGCCCAACCGGACACATTTCGCAGAGGAGGCATGCTTCGGAGCAGCCTGCCCGCGATCCAACGTACCCTGGTTGCGATCCAATTGGATTAATCGATCTTCCTTTGGAACATTTGTTGCAAATATGCAAACGAAGCGACTAGGATACGGCATGGACCGTGGGCCGCTAGCCGAGCAGATCATCAAGACGTTCGACGACATGCCCGCCCAGCTGCAGGCGGGCGCGCGCTATGTGCTGGACCGGCCGCGCGATGTGGCGCTGTTGTCGATGCGCGAGCAGGCGCGCCAGGCCGGCGTTCAGCCGGCGACGATGACGCGGCTGGCAAAGCGTCTGGGCATGGAAGGCTATGACGAGGTTCGCGAACTTTACGCTGCCGCCGTGCGCGACGGCGGTCTTGGCTTTGCCGGCAAGGCCGGTGTCCAGGTCGTCAGTCAGAAATTGAAGGGCGACAGGGCGCTGGCGGCCGACATGCTGAAGTCGATCGGCAAGCAAATCGAGCGGCTCGCCGCGCCGGCCAACCTCGATCGCCTCGTGGCGGCCGCGCGAGCCCTGACGTCGGCGCGTCGCGTCTACTGTCTCGGATTGCGCTCCAGCCATTCGGTCGCCTGGCATCTTCACTACGTTTTGACTCTGGTCGGGGACCGCTCGATCCACATTGACGGCATCGGCGCGACAGGTGCGGACGCGCTGGCGCGGGCGACGAACCGCGACATCCTTCTCGTGACGAGCGTCATGCCCTACACCCGCCTGACCGTCGAGCTTGCGGAATATGCCGTAAGGCGGGGGATCGCCGTTGTTGCGATCACCGACAGCGAGGTCGCCCCGCTGGCCCAGATTGCGCAGGACGTCATTGTCGTGCCGACCGAGAGCCCGTCGTTTTTCCATGCCATGTCGCCCGCCTTCGCTGTTGCCGAAGTCCTGGGCGCTGTGATCGCCGGACGCGGCGGCGAGGACGCATTGGCTTCGCTGCGGCATTCCGACGGGCACCTGGCCGCGCTGAACACGCATCTCAAGCCAAGAGGCAGCAAGAAATCGTCATGACCCATATCCTTCATCGTTCCGCCAATGCGGAACTGCCCGTGGCCGTTGGCGGCAAGGGCATCGAATTGTTCGACCAGCGCGGCGCCAGTTATATCGATGCCTCCGGCGGCGCGGCAGTGTCCTGCCTGGGGCATGGGCATCCGGATGTCATAGCGGCGCTTCACAAGCAGCTCGATTCGATTGCGTATGCGCACACCGCCTTTTTCACGACCGAGATTGCCGAAAAACTGGCCGATCGGCTGATCGAGACGGCGCCTGAGGGCATCGATCACGTCTACCTCGTCAGCGGCGGATCGGAAGCGGTCGAGGCCGCGCTGAAAATGGCGCGTCAATATTTTGTCGAGAAGGGCGAGCCGCAGCGCCGCCACATCATCGCGCGACGGCAGAGCTATCACGGCAATACGCTCGGTGCGCTTGCGACCGGCGGCAATGAATGGCGACGTGCGCAGTTCCAACCGCTGCTGATCGAAACCCACCACATCGATCCCTGTTATGCCTATCGCTGGCAGCAACAAGGGGAAAGCGATGCCGCCTATGCGAGGCGTGCTGCAAAAGCGCTCGAAGACAAGATCCTCGAACTCGGCCCAGACCAGGTCATCGCCTTCGTTGCGGAGACGGTCGTTGGCGCGACCTCAGGGGCGGTGCCGCCGGTGGCGGACTATTTCAAACAGATCCGGGCGATCTGCGATCGCTACGGCGTGTTGCTCATCCTTGATGAAGTGATGTGCGGCATGGGCCGTACCGGAACCCTGCATGCCTGCGAGCAGGACGGCATTGCGCCGGACCTGATGGCGATTGCCAAGGGCCTGGGCGGCGGCTATCAGCCGGTGGGCGCAGTCCTGCTGAACAAAAAGATTTTCGAGGCCTTTTCGCAGGGCTCCGGCTTTTTCCAGCACGGCCACACCTACATGGGCCATCCGATGGCGGCCGCCGCCGGGCTTGCCGTGCAGGACGTCATTCGCCGCGACGGGCTGTTGGCCAATGTCGTGACCATGGGCAATCACCTGCAGCGGCGGCTGGAAGAACGCTTTGCCAATCACCATCACGTCGGCGATATCCGCGGGCGGGGCCTGTTCCGCGGCGTCGAGCTGGTTTCGGATTGCGACTCCAAACGGCCCTTCGCGCCAGAATTGAAGCTTCACGCGCGGATCAAACGCGAAGCCATGGCGCGCGGCCTGATGGTCTACCCCATGGGCGGCACGATCGACGGCGCGCGAGGCGACCATGTTCTGCTGGCGCCGCCATTCATCGTGAACAGGGAACAGATTGATGTCATCGTCGAACGTCTCGGCGATGCGATCGATGCGGCGGTCGCATCGGTCGGGTGAGTTTGACGCCGGCTCGCTCGTCCTGGCGGTCGATTTTGGAAGAGGGGAAGTACATCATGACGAAACGTGCCTTTGGCCTCGCCACTCTATTTCTGATCCTTGCATTCGCGCCATCGGCCGCATCGGCCGAAGGACCCAGTCCCACCCTGCAAAAAATCAAGGACGCCGGCACAATCACGATCGGTCATCGCGACTCCTCGGTGCCGTTCTCCTATCTCGATGACGGCCAGAAGCCGATCGGCTTCTCGCTCGATCTGTGCGCCCTTGTCGTCGCGAAAATACAGACCAGGATCGGCCTGCCCAATCTCAGAATTGCCTATCAGGCCGTCAACTCTTCGAACCGCATTCCCCTCGTCAAGAACGGCACGGTCGATATCGAATGCGGCTCGACCGCCAATACCATCGCCCGCCAGCAGGAAGTCGCCTATTCGGTGATCTTCTACGCGCCGCAATTCAAATGGCTTGCGCTCAAATCGTCCGGCGTAAAATCGACCGATGACCTCAAGGGCAAGGCGGTCGTCGTGACCCAGGGCACCAATACCGCGCAGTTCGTGGCCAGGCTCAACACCGAGAAGGGTCTTGGCATGAAGATCCTGCAGGGCAAGGACCACGCCGAATCCTTCCTGCTGGTAGACACAGGCCGGGCCACCGCATTCATGGAGGACGATATCCTTCTCGCCGGCCTCAAGGCTAACGCAGGTTCGCCGGACAATTTTGTGTTCCTTAACGATGCCTATCCGAGCGATCCATATGGCGTGATGATGTCGAAGGGCGATAGCGAATTCAAACGGCTGGTCGATGACGCGCTGACCGAAGCTATGAGCTCGG
>Ga0210407_10003905_pt1 | contig 11912 bp, 9 predicted proteins | sample IncBWC27MmetaG_FD_150860 | JGI IMG/M metagenome (GOLD analysis project Ga0210407, IMG submission 150860) | Forest soil microbial communities from Barre Woods Harvard Forest LTER site, Petersham, Massachusetts, United States - Inc-BW-C-27-M | ecosystem: Environmental > Terrestrial > Soil >... | reverse complement strand
CCTCCTAAATTCTGCCCCTTCGCAGCCCGCATTTCGGGCATGGCGGCGTAGGGTTTGCTGTAGTCGTTGGCGGCATTCCAGAAGAGGAAGCCGATTCCGCCTGTGTTTTTTGCCGTCTCTACCTGGACTTCGATGTACTTCGGCGAGTAGGTCTTGGTGCGCCAGCGGAAGGCCTGTAGCCAGGGACGAATCACAACGTCGCTCCCTTTGGTGATCAGTTCGAACCGCTTCATGGATTCGCCGATGAAATGCTCGGGTGCGTCGCCGGGATGCGCGATTCCGTCCATACCGAAAAAGTGCGAGGGATAGATCATTGGCGAAAGCACATCGCAATACTTGGCCATCTGCACGATATCCTGGCCGGTGTGCGCCAAGTCGACCGGGCGCTGCCAGGCCATAATGCCGAACACGTCCAGAGAAAGCAGCACGCCGGTGGGATGCAATTCCGCATAAGCATGTTTGAGGAAGTCAGCGATCACTTCGGATCGATGCCATGTGGGATGTGCTGTTTGGAAGACGAAGGTTGCGTCCTTCTGATCGCCTTCAGCTGGGAAGCGGACGTAGTCAAACTGCACTTCATCCACGCCGGACTCCGCAGCCTTCTTTGCCAAGGCGATATCGTATTCCTGAACTTTGGGTTGCGAGGGATCGGTCCATACCAGCTTGCCGTTTTCGCGCCAGGGCTGGCCGGTCCTGTGGGACTTTACAGCCAGCTCAGGATGCGCAACCACCAAACGCTCGTCGCGAAAGATGGCCACTCGCGCGATGGCATGCATGCCTTGCGAATGCAGAAAATGGGTGAGCTTGGGCAAGTCGTGAATCGCAATGTGGTGGCTGCCCGCCAGCGGATGATCGAAGGGAATGTTCACGCTGCCATCACTATCTTTGACGTCGAAAACCACCGCGTTGCCACCCAAGTCCTTCCAGCGGCGAATGATGCGGAGCCCGCGATCGCTGGCCGCCATTACTCCCGTCAGGTAGACGGCACGCACTTCAAAGTCGCGGGGAACAGCAATAGTTTTTTCGACAATCGGCGCGGGCAGAATTCCCGGGACAATTAATTCCTGGCCGGATTTCAGATAAGTTCCCTGCGGATTGCCACTTGCCTTGCGGATCGCGTCGGCCAATTCGGTCGAAGTCAGGAACGACGTCTGCGACAGGAAGCGATGGGCAACCAGCGGGACCGTGTCTCCGCGCTTGGCCACATACAGGGCGCTACCCGGCGGGGCGACGCTCGTCACTAGTGCGGGCGGCTCTCCGGGCTTGGCAACACGCGGCGCCGGGTTCGACATGCGCACGAGTTCCGGGCTTTGAGCGGACTGGGCAGCGGCCGCCGGCAGTTCAAATGTCAAATGCCACGACACGAATCCAAGGGCCAGACAAGACAAAATCATGATCAGAATTGAGCTGGAGCGGCGCAAGTTTTTTCTCCGTAAGGGCGCGTTTGAGCGCTCTATCCGGATGCTAGCGGCCTGCCAAATCCTGTGCTAGTTACGTCGGGCCAAGGCCATAGAGGTTGCGGTTCCGCCGCTTATGCAATGCCAAGAAACTTCCTGCGTGCGCAAAGTATTTCCCTATCCATGATTTTCCCTTGCCGTCCAGGTATCTCCATTCACTGGCAATGAGCATCTAAGTTGTAAGGAAATAAGCCCCTGAGGCCTGGCTTGGGATGGCTAGTCATTTGCACTAGGGAAGGGTGCGGTAAGCGAAGGGTATCGACAAATAAGCCGGGGAGTGACAAAATTTGTCTCCCCCCAAAACGCACCCAAAGGTAAGCCCAGGAAAGGGAAACACCGGGAATGAAAAACGCTTTTAATACAGTGCTTGATCCCAGCCGCCGCAGTAACGATGCCAGGGATTTCGACAACACCTTACGCCGCAAGATTGTCGGCCAGGACGCTGCGCTGGAAAAGGTGGTTGAGATCTACCAGATGTTTCTGGCAGGCTTGAATCCCCCGGGACGTCCGGTTGGCAACCTGCTGTTTCTCGGGCCCACGGGCTCAGGAAAGACCCGGGTGGTCGAAGCCATGTCCGAGACCCTGTTCGGGGACGCGCGAGCGTGCATCAAGATTGATTGCGCCGAGTTCCAGCACTCTCACGAAATTGCCAAGCTGATCGGTTCGCCTCCGGGATACCTGGGTCACCGCGAGACTCATCCTCTGCTGACGCAAGAAGCGCTCAATCAGTGGCACACGGACAAGCTCAAGCTGTCGATCCTGCTGTTCGACGAAATCGAGAAAGCGTCCGATTCGCTCTGGCAGTTGCTGCTGGGCATCCTGGATAAGGCGACGTTAACCCTGGGCGACAATCGCCGCGTCGATCTCTCACAATGCATCATTATCCTGACCTCAAACCTGGGGACCAGCGAGATGAGCAACTTGGTCGATGGCGGAATGGGTTTCAATCACAAGCCTAAGTTGGTGGATTCGAGCCTTGATGGCAAGATCGATCGCACCGCGATCGAGGCCGCCCGGCGCAAATTCACTCCAGAGTTCATGAACCGCATCGACAAAGTGGTGGTGTTCAAGACTCTCCGGCCGGAGCATCTCGAGCAAATTCTCGATATTGAACTGGGCATGGTGCAGCAGCGTATATTGATGGCTTCTGCCGCAAATCAGTTCGTATTCAACTGCACCGCCAAGGTAAAGAGTTTCCTGCTACACGAAGGCACAGATCCGAAATACGGCGCGCGTCACCTGAAGCGGGCGATTGAGCGTCATCTGGTATTTCCGTTGGCTAATCTGGTCGCTACCGGCCAAGTCAAGCTGGGAGACTTCGTGCGGGTTGATTTGAGCACCGAAGGCGCGTTGACCTTCGTTAAGGAAGCCGAAGGCGCGATGGTGCCTATGCTGATGGAACGCTACGGCGCCGCCGCGGGAGTTCCGCCGATCGCTGCACGCGCAGTACGCGGAATCGGACGGCGCGAGTTCGGAGCCAGTCCAACCGCAGAAACAAAGTAACTTTTTCCGGTAGGTTGAAAAAGGCGCCGCTTACCCGGCGCCCTTTTTCACGGTCGGAATAGCGCTATTGGCTGACAGATCGCGCGTGGGCCAGTTCTGGACGATCCGTTTGCTGCCCTTCGCAATTCTTAAGTAACTGCGCGTAATAGCCCTTGGCTTTGTCGGGTTGATGAACCAACCCAGCCGCCTTTGCCGCACCCGCCAGTCCATTGAAGCGGTTGGGATCAGTTTTCAGCGACTTCTCATATTCCGTCAGAGCGTCTTCTGGCCTGCCCATTTCCAGCAGCATGTCTGCGAGCATCTCGCGCGCGGGCAACTCGATCTCGCCTTTGCCCTCGACATCCTGTTTGTCGGCAACCGCTCGCAGCAATTTCACACCTTCATCGTTTCGATCTTCCGTGAAGGCGAGCCAGGCTGCAGCTTCGTCATGTTTAGCCTCCATACGTTGCGCCCGAAATGCTTGCGGACCGCGTTTTGTCGCGTCGACCATCGCATCGAACTGGCGGACGGCCTCGCGCGCGGTTGTCGCGTTGCGCAAATGCCCCGCCGCCACAGCGTGGGCCCAGTACGTTACCGCCTGGTTGAAGGGCTGGGCTTTGGTCTCGGGCTTCAGATCGACCGCATCTTTCCAATCCCGCATCTCCAAGAAATACATGGCAGGAGAGCTGACTCGCGTGCGGTCGAGATAGTCCACGAGATTCTTGTCGACTTGATCGTAGCCGATTGCCGCTTGCTCCCGGACCATCTCCTCAGCCTTCTGGTCGGCTCCGATTTGCAGATACGCGTACTCCAGAAACTCCATGGCATGCACTTGATTCTCGGCGCCCACCCGCATGGACACAGGATGACGAGCGGCCCCAAGCGACGCAAGATTCGACTGAATATCGTCCTGCCAGAGGCCGAGCCGGGCAAAGATGTGAGAAGGCATGTGCAGCGCATGCGGAGCGGCAGGAGCGATCTGCGCGTAACGGCGCGCCGCTGCGAGTCCCAAAGGTGCTAATTGTGGAGAGTCCGCAGCATGAATTAAATAATGCGCCACCCCGGGATGATTCGGGTTCTTCTCAAATACTCGGTTCAGAATCTCGATCGCTTTTTCTGGATTGATTAGCGGATGGTCTTTGTCCGGTCCCCAGGTAAGCAGCGACATGGCATAAAACACGGCCGCCTCGTCATCCGCAGGATATTGCCGGTAAGCTTTTTCCATCGTCTCGGAGTACTCGCGATTCCGCGTTTCGTAATCCCGGCTGTCATTACGATAAAAGACCGCGAGGGCGTCAACGTAATCGCGCTCGCGCTGCGTCTTTGGGTGCAGGGCTTGCGCCTTCTGGATGAGCGTCCAGCCTTGCTCCATCGCGGAATCGGACGGGCGGTACGCCAAAGGCCGGTACAGTCCAATCGCCTCCGCCCAATAGGCCATCGCGCAGGCGGAGTCATTATGGACGGCGCCCTCGAACTGCTTCTGGGCTTCGTCAAACCAGAACGAGTGCAGCAGAGCGATTCCGCGCTCGATTAATTGTTGTTCCTGGGGAGAACAGGAAATCGGAAAAGAAACCGTTCCCAGTTTCTCCGCCGCGTCCGCATGGTGATGAGTTTCGTCAGCCCACAGACCGCTCCCCCACGCTAATGCGAGCGCGATCCCTACAAACAGCAGGCACTTCTTCATTCTCACCACACTTCACAGCGCTTGTCCGCGGGGCGCACCATCGGAGAGTCTGCCTTGCAGCTAAACGCTTGTTGAAACTGCGGCAGATTCGAGAGCGGTCCAATCACGCGGTATTTCCCTATCGGATGCGGGTCGGATTGCATCATGACTCTTTGTTCCTCGATGCGGATGGCATCTCCGCGCCACTGTCCCCACGCGATGAAAAATTGTTGTTCGGGAGTAAAGCCGTCGATATCCGGCGGGCGCGGCTTCCCTTCGAGCGACTTCTCATACGCGAGGAATGCGACCTTCGCGCCACCCAGGTCGCCGATGCTCTCGCCCAGAACGAACTTGCCGTTATGGTGGACGCCGGGTTCGATGAAGTAGTTGTCGAATTGGTTTGCAACGCAGGCGCCGCGCACCCGGAACTGTTTAGAATCGTTGTCGGTCCACCAGTTCCGTAGACTTCCGAGGTAGTCGAACTTTGCGCCCTGATCATCGAAGCCATGGGAGATTTCGTGGCCAATCACCACTCCGATCGATCCGTAATTCACGGCGTCGACGGCGTTGTTGTCGAAGCCCGGAGGTTGCAGAATGCCGGCGGGAAAGACGATCTCGTTCCACAGCGGGTTGTAATACGCATTCGATGTAGGCGGCGTCATGCCCCAGCGGCCGCGATCGACCGGCTTTCCGATGGTTTGAAGATCGTCTTCCACAATAAAACGGCGACCCGCAAGATAGTCTTCGAAAAACGCATCCCGGCGGATGTCGACTCTGCTGTAGTCCTTCCACCTGTCGGGATAGCCGATCTTGGGATTGAAAGTAGCGATCTTAGCCATCGCCCGCTCTTTGGTCTCGTCGCTCATCCATGGCCGGCTCAGAATGTCGTCGCGCATGGCTAGCAGAATATTGCGCACCATCTCTTCCGCCCGCGCTTTCGCCGCCGGTGGAAAGTATTTTTCGGCGTATTTTTTCCCCAAGGCCTCGCCCAGGAATCGGTCGGTAGATTCCACGCAGCGCTTCCATCGGGGTTTCATCTCGGCCTGGCCTCGCAGGTATTTCCCGTAGAACGCAAAATCCTCTTCCACGAGAGGCGCGGACAGCGCCGCCGCGGATGAACTCAGCGCCTGCCACTTGAAATAAACCTTCCAGTCAGCGAGGGATGTCTGCTGCAACTGCCGGTCGAATTCCTGCATGTACTTGGGTTGGTCGACGTTCAGATCAACATCCTGAGCGAGTTGATTGTGTTTAAAGTAGTCCGCCCAGTCAAAGTGAGGCGTCATTGCCTGGAGTTGGGCAAATGTCGAGTTGTGATCCGTAGAACTGGGATCGCGAAGGGCGACGTTGTCGAGCGAAGCTTCTGCAAACTTGGTCTCCATCGTCATCACGGTCTGCGCGCCTGCTGCCGCGGATTTCTGGTCCCAGCCCACCAGCGTAAACATCTTCGTGATGTGCTCTATGTATTTTTCGCGGGCTTCCTTGAAGCGAGCGTCAGGCTTCAGATAGTAGTCGCGATCGGGCAGGGAATAGCCGCTGGCTCCGACGTCCGCCAGCACCCAGGTGGGTTTGTGGGGATCCGTCGAGCTGGAAAGATTGAACGGCACCGTAACCAGAATGTCGTGCAGTCCGGCCATCATGGGTTGCAGGCCGCCGTTGTCCTTGACGGCATCGATCGCGGCGAACCACTTGTTGAGCGGCTCGATGCCACGGGCGTTGACCTTGGACTCATTCATGCAAGCGCCGTAGTAGTCGCCGATGATTTGATCAGTGCTTCCTTTTGCCGCAGTCTTGTCCTGCTCCGCGTCCTCAAGTACATCCTTCAGCTTGTCCTTGGTGGTTTCCCCCGACTCCCAACGCTTGCTCCAGCGCACCTGGGTCGCGGGGATTGGATGGTTCGCGCGCCACGTGCCATTGGAGAATTCGTAGAAGTCGTTGCAAGGATCGACTTTCCGGTCAAGGTCGGTCACGTCGATGCTGTGCAGCGTGGCAGTCTGCGAGAGAGTGAGTTGCGAAAGCAAAATCAGCGGTAACAAGGCTCTGAAAATACGCATCAAGGGCTGTTTCTCCTGAGGTCTCGGTTGGTGAAGGTTGCGCCTGCCATTCTAGACGAGCCATGCCCTGGTTGGTTAGTTCTTCGGGATGTTATAGAACGAGGAATCAGCAAACTGAAGACGAGGAAGTTGCGGCCGAACGACCCGAAACGAGTAACCGGCTATCCACCCTGTTTCAATTCCAACAGCACTTGTCGAGCGATCTCTTTCAGCGTCTCGAAAACACCGTTGCCTTGAAAGGCGATGGCTTCCATGATCGGTTCGTTCTTGCGGCGTAGCTCCTTGCTCAGCGCATCCACCGGCAGAATGTTGGGCAGATCTCGCTTGTTCAGCTGCAGTACGTAAGGAATCTTATTGAAGTCATAGCCATGTTCTTTGAGATTGTCCATCAAATTGTCGAGCGCCTCGGTGTTGGCGTCCATGCGCTCTTGCTGAGAATCGGCGACAAAGACGATGCCGTCCACGCCGCGCAGAATCAACTTGCGGCTGGCGTCGTAAAACACTTGGCCGGGAACGGTATACAGGTGGATTCGGGTCTTGAAACCGCGCACCGAGCCCAGATCCAGAGGCAGGAAGTCGAAAAACAGGGTTCGATCCGTCTCCGTGGCCAGCGAGATCATCTTCCCCTTCTGCTGTTCGGCAGTCTTCTGGAAGATAAACTGGAGATTCGTCGTTTTGCCGCCCAGCCCGGCGCCATAGTACACGATCTTGCAATTAATCTCGCGGGCTGCAAAGTTGATGAAACTCAAAGACTTTCCTCAAGACATGCGCAGACGCCAAAAAGCTGGGCGCCTCCACTTGTAGTTTTGGCTTGGTACTGCTGGTTTTATACCACACGGCTATGCATCAAGGGCAGGTTACCCTGGTTACTAATTGCTCTCCGGGCTCGGCTCTCTCCTCCGCCACGCGGAAAACGCAGGTTGGCCCAGCGCCAGCATACCCAGCGTGGCCGGCGCGCGGGCTGGCGCACTTAGAGGTGCAGGAATTGGTTCGCTGACACTTCCGATTGCGTCCGTGCCCTTTGTTTTACCCGTAAGGATGGGCTTATTCGGAATAGTCTCATAGGCGTAGCCTGTGAGCGTGGCCGTGTATGTGTTAGTAATTTTGACGCGGGCCCAGCCGAAGTGTTCTTTTCCTTCGATGCTGAATTTCAAGCCCAGGTAAGCCATACCTGGTTTCCCACCCCACCTGCCGAATGCAGTGCCGCCCAACGGTCCGCCGCTAACGTCAAACATGACCTCTCGATTGGGTTGAAATGGCCTCTTTGGCCCGACCCGAACGCCAGCAGGCAATGCCGCGGCGCAAGATGCATGCTCGTGGCTTTCGACTCCCCAAATCGCATTGCGGCGCTGCACCGGTGAAACCGTCAGCGCGAAAACAAAGGTCGAAATTCCCCGATTCGAAGTAGAGATGCCATAAAACGAGAAGTCGCTGATGCCGTCGTGGTTAAGGTCGAGAAGGACGCCGTACTGGTTCATCAGCGGCTCGTTCGCCGGAGTGTAAACGATCTTCGCTCCGGCTGGCGGTACCAATGTCAGCATTCCCAGCCCGGCCGCGCCCGCGATCGCATAGGCGTTGAGCCGCTCGTGACAGGACTCGGAAAGATTGGATGGGATGCGGGAGAATCGCGGGGAACTCTTCATAAACTGCCTCCGCCGGGACGAACAAAATTGTCTTCCCCGGGCAGTTCAAAGTCAACCCAAAATCAGTCGCAGTGACCTGGCTGTACAGTTAGAATCACGACCTCAACGGCTCACCGGCAACGGATAGTACCCTGCCTTGGAAAACACGAGCACGCAAGGACGTAGATCCGAACTCTTGCACCCTGGCCGCCCAACCCTGACTTCGATCTCCCGATAGGTGCTGCTGGGCGTAGCCGCGGTCGCGTAGCCCAGCGTGTATTGATTGCGGGCGTCGCCGATGGCACGTTGATACGCGCCTTCAATGGCGTCCTTGGAATACTCAGCGAGAATCTCACCGCCAGTCGCGCTGGCGTATTTGGGCAGGATGTTGCTGTAGCCCTGCCACGGGACGTGGAGCTTTTCGATCTGCTTATAACCCGGAATCGCCGAGCCTTCGACGCCAATGCCGTAGACCAGAATTCCATTCGAAAGCAGCACTTTCAAGACGTCGCCGTAGCTGGCGTTGCTGCGATACTCGCGGCCGTCGCTGATGATGAATATGATTTTGCGTCGGCTTTTCTCCCGCTGACCGAGATCCATGGCGGCAAGCAAAACCGCGTCGTTCAGCACCCGAGACTGTTTCCCGGGCGAGATTGGGGTAGGTATGCTGCGGTCGACTGGAATGTTGTTGATCATCGGGCCCTGCGGTCCCAAAGGCCCGCCTGTAACCGGCACGCCGTTGTTCTCGCCGCGCTTGGTTTTCAGCTGGTTCAGCACCGCGTCCAGTCTCTTTCCCACGGCCCCAAAATCGGCCATCCTGCCCGAAGTCGTGCTGTAGGTATAGATCGCCACCTCGTCGAACTGACTGAAAGCCCCTTCCAACGCTGGAAGCGTCTGATTCACCTTCTGCACCGCAATGTCCGCCATGCCAAGATCGAGAATCACCGCTGCCGAAATGGCCAAGGGATCGCTGGTGAAGAAGTTCATCGTCCGCTTCTTGCCGTCCTCGTATATCGAGAAATCCTTGGGCAACAAGCCATTGACCAGGCGGCCGGAGTCGTCCGTTACCCGAACCGGTACAATCACTTGGTTGACGTTGCGCGTAATTCTGAACAGTTCGTCCTGCGAGGGGCTCCCGGTATCGGGAGTGGCGCCGCCTTCAGGTACCGTCTTTATCTCCATCGGATGCGGCGGCTCGGCTGGTTTGTCTGTACTGCCCGATGGAGTAGGATTGGCAGACGAGGGTGGCGCGTCGTTCCCCGGCGGGGCCTGCTCTGCCGGCGTTTCGCTTGGCGGTGTGCCTTGAGGCTCCACTGGCGGCGGGGTCGGAAACGGTTGCGGCGGCCGGCTGGCCGAAGGCGCGTCTGGAATGTCCTGCTTTTGATCGGGTTGCGGCGGCACCGACTGCTGAGCCGCTACCGTCCCTAACGCCAAAAGAAACAACAGGATTGCCACTCCAGCGGCAGCACGCCGCTTACCGATCCATCGAAGCACAGGGGAAACCTCTCCGCCTCACGGCAAAATGCTTTTACTGTCGGATGCCAGGACTTCCAATTTGGTGCATCTAACGCTAGAGGAATAGACTAACAAAAACAGCGAGAGAATACTTTCATGTCCAAAGCCTCCTCACTTCCGGTCTTGCGCGCTTTGCTATTCATACTTTTGCTGGTGGGGTTTGCATTCGCCAGTGCCCAGCAATCCGCCGCCCCTTCCCAGGACCAGAACCGTCAGGATCAAGATCAGGATCAAGCTGCCACGACGCTGAAGGTCAACGTGAACATCGTCCAACTCTTCTTCAACGTTAAGGACAAGAAGGGCGCGCTGATTCCCAGCCTGACCAAAGACGATTTCCAAGTTCTTGAAGACGGCAGGCCGCAGACCATCAAGTATTTTGCGGCGGAGTCGAACCTCCCCCTCACCCTCGGCATTTTGATCGACTCCAGCGGCAGCCAGGCCCGCGTCCTCGACATGGAAAAGCAAGTCGGTGGTGACTTCCTCAGTCAGATCCTGCGCGACAAGGACCTCGCATTCGTCCTCAGCTTCGATGTCAACGCTGAACTGTTGCAGGATTTCACCAGCTCCGTGCATGCGTTGAAAGCCGCGCTCAACACCGCCCGCATCAACACGGCAGGCGGCAGCGGAGGCGGTATCCCCGGCTTGGGCGGAGGCACGATCCCCACTATCGGCGCTCCTAAGGGCACGGTGCTTTATGACGCCGTATATCTGGCCGCGCACGACGAGTTAGCCCAGCAAATCGGGCGCAAAGCCATGATCTTGCTCACCGACGGCGAAGACCAGGGCAGCCAGCTTAGGATCAAGGACGCCATCGAAGCGGCCCAGAAGTCCGACAGCATCGTCTACGTGTTGCTTTGTGCCGACCGCGGTTTTTATGGGAGCTTCGGTGGCGGCTATTCCGGGGACAGCGAAATGAAAAAGCTGACCCAGGAAACCGGAGGACGCGTCATCGAAGTGGGAAACAAATACGACAAACTGAAAGAGGGCTTCGCGCAGATTGCCAACGAACTACGCAGCCAGTACAACATCGGCTATAGCTCAACCAACGCCAAGCTCGACGGCACCTTCCGCAAGGTTGAAATCCACGCCAACAACAAAGACTACAAAATCCAATCCCGCACCGGCTACTACGCCGTTCCCAAGCGCGACTAGCGGCAGGGCGAGACCTAGCAAGCTAGGTCTCCACAGAAAAGAAATAACCGTAGCAACGTTGCATGCAACGTTTCATCTTTAGAGGTTCTTCCGGTCCTTCACCCGGATCACGAACTTCAATCCCGACCAGACGTCATTCACCGCGCAAACTTTCACATCCACCAACCCCGCCTCCAACCCAATTCGCCGCACCTCATTCTCGTCAAGGTCAGAAGCCACGCCAGAACTCTTCTTCGGCCAACTCACCCAAAGCATCCCGGCCGGGGCAAGCAGTTTCGCGACCCGCGAAAACTGCTTCTTGAGTTCGCTCGCGGATTTCACACAGATCATCGCGAAATCGACTGGCCCACCCTTAGCAACCTGGCAACTCGCAAGCGCACTCTTCAACTCAGCCGTCACCTCGGCTGGCAAGTCAAACAGAACAACCCGAAAGTTTTCTTTGATGCCCAGTTTCTTGGGCAAAGGAGTGCCAGAGTATCCCGCCATGCGTTGACCTACTGCGAGGGAGCGTAATATCCGTGCCGGCTGCGCACCCGCAGGCCCTTCTGGCCCAGAGCCAGGATTTCGACGCTGCGATAGCGCCCGTCAGACAGGAAGTCAGCAGGTTTATACGAAATCGCATACTGGCTGCGCAGCTCTTCCTGAATCGCCGCAAACGCATTCGCAACTTCGTTGAGCTGAAATGGAACGTACGAACGCCCTCCCGTTGCATCCGCAATACGCTCCAGCACCTTGTCTCCGTGATGCCCTGTGCCGCTCAGGTTCGTGCTGATGGTATAAATAATCACGTCTGCCCGTTGCGCCATCTCGATGGCTTCTTCCCGCGTTACGTGACTCTGGTTATCGTCGCCATCACTCAGCAAAATGATCGCCCGGCGTACCGGCCCTTTGTGCTGTGCCTTCATCAGTTTGTCACGACAGGCAAAATACAGCGCATCGTACATCGCGGTACCGCCTCCCGGACGCAGCG
>Ga0210407_10003903_pt1 | contig 11914 bp, 9 predicted proteins | sample IncBWC27MmetaG_FD_150860 | JGI IMG/M metagenome (GOLD analysis project Ga0210407, IMG submission 150860) | Forest soil microbial communities from Barre Woods Harvard Forest LTER site, Petersham, Massachusetts, United States - Inc-BW-C-27-M | ecosystem: Environmental > Terrestrial > Soil >... | reverse complement strand
GACGCTAGGACCCCAAGAGGAGCCCAGTCGCGCCACCCACGATCCCTTTGCGGCCGAACCTCAAAAAGGCTCAACCAGTTCGATCACATTCCGCTTCAAGCGGCAGACTTCCCACAGGATTCGACTCGGCGGGCCGGAAGGTTATGAGGCGGTCGGTGGACTCCTGGGACATTTCCGTTGGCGAGCCTGAACCCGGCGAGATCAGAGTTAACGACTTCTAAATCACTTGACGAGATCGATACATTACGATTGGGTGCGATCATTCAAATTATCCGTTTAATGAAGCGAGACTTCAGATCGCCCGCCGCTTGCGGGTTTTCATCGAGGCTGAGACGGGGTTCAGGCCAATTGTTGTCCGCAAAAGTCATCGTTTGCGCAATCAGTTTATCTTTGGCGCTCGGCGCGGCGGAAGCAGGCGCGGCTCAGGCTGATCCCGCGGGCGTGCTGATCCAAACCGTCTCAAACTCTACTCATCCCATTCAGGATTTAGGTGATCTGCCGCCGCCTCCGGATTCAGACAGCACCGCTCCCGCGTCCGCCTCTGCTTCGACCGTGAGCAGCGCGGAGCCCGTTCCTGAACTGCCGACCTGGGCGATGATGATCCTTTGCCTTGCGGGGCTCGGACTGGCCCGATTCAAGCGTGGCCGTAAGGGTCGGCTTTCGCCGGGAATCGAATAATCCCGGCATGCGCGTTGCGTGGCCCTACTCCGCCGCCCGCCTTCCGCCCTTCGCCTTCCGCGCCAGCACTGGCTTGAGATACTGCCCAGTATAGCTCTTCGGATTGCGGGCGATCTGCTCGGGCGTGCCTTCGGCGACCACCTCGCCCCCGCCGTCGCCGCCCTCCGGCCCCATGTCGACGACCCAGTCGGCGGTCTTCACCACTTCCAGATTTTGCTCGATGACGATCATCGTGTTGCCTTGGTCGACCAGCTCGTGCAGCACGTCAAGCAGCTGCGCGACGTCGTGGAAGTGGAGCCCCGTGGTCGGCTCGTCGAGGATGTAGAGCGTGCGGCCGGTCGAGCGGCGCGACAATTCCTTGGCGAGCTTGACGCGCTGCGCCTCGCCGCCGGACAGCGTCGTCGCCTGCTGACCGGCCTTGACATAGCTCAAGCCCAGGCCCGAGACATACTGGCCCGGCAGTGAATTGGGGTTTGGCGGCCTCGGCCGGCGTTCCCCGCGCTACGATCCCCGAGGCAGCTCAATTGGGTCTGGCATCGAGCAGTTTATAAATTGGCGCGAAGAAACCAAGTTCGTGCCTATTCTTAAACCAGCTTGGATTAACCAAGGCTTGGAGTCGGGTGAAGTTCTGTAGCGCTTCTGCCCTCAAGGCCGCCGTACTTTCGGTAGGCTCAGAGCTGAAAGCTCGGTCTGCCTCAATGTATGCGTACGCTTCCATCGCCATCGCGAATACTTCCAGACCATAATATTCCTTTCCAGTATACAGATTAGCGGCTAGTGACCGATGAATCCTCGCTAGCCTAACTTGAGGGTTGCTTTCATCCTCATATTTATAAAGTTTCATTGAGTCCATTACGTCATCATAGGCCGCCGGGTCAGACGGGCCGGTTAGCATAACGAGATGAGCAAGCCCCGCTTTCGCTAGCAGCAAATAGGAAATGCTTCCTTGGCGGAACGAGGGATCGGCTATGGCGCTCTTGAGTATTGCACGAGCGTCGTCAAACTTTGCAAGCGCCATCTTTACATATGCAAGGTTAACCCGAGCACTTGGATAGCTTCCCTCGATTTCGAGCGCATGTCTGAACGCCTCCTCCGCCGCGGGTAGATTGCCTTCGATCATATAGACATAGCCGATATCATTGTACGCGCGGGAGCGAAGTCCTGGATAAGTTCCACCGGATGCTAAGATAAAGCTACTCAGTGCTGTGTCAGCTTAGATAGGTAAACGCACGTAATTCCTCTAAATATCTCGCTGCTCTGCCGGGCAATATCAAAGAATACAGTATGTCCTTCCGCTGCTGCTAACGCATCGTCGAAATCATTTATAATCTCTTCTCCGAGTCCGGATACTGGGCTCTGACTGACCGCGCTAGCGCCGTAAAGTTTCAACCGATTTACGCCGCGGAAGAATAGGTACGTCGTTCGAAATTCTGGGAGAAGATCTGTCGGAAAGTTCTCAAGTTCTTGTGCCGCATCCTGAAATTGGCGACGCGAATAAAGTATGCAAGATCGCATTAGCTTAATCCAAACGGATTTTGGATGTTCAGCGGAATAGGTTTCAATGGTCGCATCGGCGCTGTGATTTAAATCCGCGTCCACAAAACACCGCCGTAGCACAGAATATATCTTATTTAGTTCACGAAAATTCTGTCCGCCTGGTGTTGAAAATTCGTCGTTGGCCAACGTAAGAAAATTCTTCTCAAAATATTGAAAAAATGTTAAAAGCAGATTATCCTGTACCTCTTTATACAATGGTGCATGCGTATTCAACTCGTTTTCCGAGAATTGTATTTTCGACGGCAAAAATGGCCTCGCCCGCGTGGACTGGCGGAGGTCGGAGACTTCGGCAATAACTAGTGAGTAAGTCGGGAGGAAAATTTCTATAGTATTTCCGCCTTGTATTGTGAGGGCTGTCCTCGCTACGCCATTGATATTCGCAGAATCAGTTCCAGAGGGCAAAATAATTGTCGTTTTGGCAAAAATGAATCCGACCGAAAGCGCCACGACAAGACCCGCAAGAAGAACACTGGTAGTGGTTCGAGAGCCGAGAACTGCATCTAACCTGTCTCTGACCCACTTCCTGTTAGCTTCCGGGAGAAGGACCAGAACGGCTCCGACAAAACCGCCAGAAGCAAATTCCCACACTGCCTTCTCGAAACCGATTCCGAGGTCCAGGTAGAACCACACCCCCCAATGCGCGGCGAGGACAGCGGAGACGGCCAAAATCACGTTTGAAACTGCTATGGGCATTTTTGTCCAGCTAACAGTCGCGTTTTAGCAATGCATGAGTCTGGTGACGACGACATGAATCAACTAGCCGCACTTAGTCGAGACAACCCCACTTCGATTCTATTCTTGAGCTTGAGGTGCGGTCGAAACTCCTTACAGGCTGCGAGCTCCCTTGAGTTAGGGCGACCGGTCCCAGGCGAACACGTACTCTAGGACAGGCCACAGACGGTTATGAGGATTATCCAATAATCGCGCGAGGTCAATGAATTAGCCGGCTTTTACGTAGTTCGATTCTCGTGTTTCAAGCCTTTGACGCGATGAATTCGCCGCGATTCCCCGTGGCGGCGACACTATGACTACGCGTCTCTTTGCTTGAACCCGCGTCGCCTACCCCTACTCCGCCGCGCGGCGCCCGCCCTTCGCCTTCCGCGCCAACACCGGCTTCAGATACTGGCCGGTATAGCTCTTCGGATTGCGGGCGATCTGCTCGGGCGTGCCTTCGGCGACCACCTCGCCCCCGCCGTCGCCGCCTTCCGGCCCCATGTCGACGACCCAGTCGGCGGTCTTCACCACTTCCAGATTGTGCTCGATGACGATCATCGTGTTGCCCTGGTCGACCAGCTCGTGCAGCACGTCGAGCAGCTGCGCGACGTCGTGGAAGTGGAGCCCCGTGGTCGGCTCGTCGAGGATGTAGAGCGTGCGGCCGGTCGAGCGGCGCGACAATTCCTTGGCGAGCTTCACACGCTGCGCCTCGCCGCCGGACAGCGTCGTCGCCTGCTGGCCGACCTTCACATAGCTTAGCCCCACCCGCTTCAGAGTCTCCATCTTGTCGCGGATCGACGGCACCGCCTTGAACAATTCCGCCGCCTCCTCGACCGTCATATCGAGCACGTCGGCGATCGACTTGTCTCTGTAACGCACCTCGAGCGTCTCGCGATCGTAGCGCTTGCCCTTGCATACGTCGCAGGTGACATAGACGTCGGGCAGAAAGTGCATCTCGATCTTGATCACGCCGTCGCCCTGGCAGGCCTCGCACCGGCCGCCCTTGACGTTGAAGGAGAAGCGACCCGGCAGATAGCCGCGCGCCTTCGCCTCCGGGAGCCCTGCGAACCAGTCGCGGATCGGCGTGAAGGCGCCAGTGTAGGTTGCCGGATTTGAACGCGGCGTGCGGCCGATCGGCGACTGGTCGATGTCGATCACCTTGTCGATCTCACCCAGGCCATCAATGCGATCGTGCGGCGCGGGCGGTTCGTTCGCGCCATTCAGGCTGCGCGCCGCCGCCTTGTATAGGGTGTCGATGACGAGCGTCGATTTGCCGCCGCCCGAGACCCCGGTGACGCAGGTGAAGAGCCCGAGCGGAATTGTCGCGGTGACGTTTTTCAGATTGTTGCCGCGCGCGCCGACAATCACGAGTTCGCGGCCGGGATCGGCGGCGCGGCGCCTAGCCGGGATCGCGACCGTTCGCTCGCCGGAGAGATAGTGGCCGGTCAGCGAATTGGGATCGGCGGCGATTTCGGCCGGCGTTCCCTCGGCGACGATCTCGCCCCCGTGCACGCCAGCGCCCGGGCCGACATCGACGACATAATCGGCGGCCCAGATCGCATCCTCATCGTGCTCGACGACGATCACCGTATTGCCCAAGCCCCGCAGGCGCCTGAGCGTATCGAGGAGCCGCGCGTTGTCGCGTTGGTGGAGGCCGATCGACGGCTCGTCGAGCACATAAAGCACACCGGTGAGACCCGAGCCGATTTGGGAAGCCAGCCTGATGCGCTGGCTCTCGCCGCCCGACAGCGTGCCTGACGAACGCGCAAGCGTGAGATAATCGAGGCCGACGTCGCGCAGGAACGTGAGCCGGTCGATGATCTCCTTCAGAATGCGCTGGGCGATCTCGTTGCGCTTGGCGTCGAGCTTCGCCGGCAAGCCCTTGGCCCATTCGATCGCCGCGCTGACCGAGAGCAAGCTCACCTCACCGATGTGCTGGCCGTCGATCTTGACCGCCAGCGCCTCCGGCTTGAGGCGAAAGCCGTGGCAGGCCTCGCAGGGCGTCGCGGTCATATAGCTCTGGATCTCCTCGCGCGACCACTCGCTTTCGGTCTCGCGGTAGCGGCGCTCGAGATTGGCGACCACGCCCTCGAACGGCTTGTTCACTTCATAAGCGCGCAGGCCGTCGTCATAGGCGAAGCGGATTTCGTCCGCGGCCGAGCCGTGCAGGATCACGCGCCGCGCTTCATCCGGCAAATCGCTCCAGGGCTTGTCGAGCCGGAACTTGTAGCGCCGCCCGAGCGCCTCGAGCGTCTGCAGGTAATAGGGCGAACTCGACTTGGCCCAAGGCGCGATCGCCCCCTGGCGCAGCGTGAGCTTCGAGTTGGGGACGACCAGCGTGTCGTCGACCCTCAATTCCGACCCCAGGCCTCCGCAGACCGGACAGGCGCCGAACGGATTGTTGAACGAGAACAGCCTGGGCTCGATCTCGGCGATGGTGAAGCCGCTCACGGGACATGCGAACTTGGACGAGAACAGGATCCGCCGCGGCTCGCTCTCGCCCTCGGACGTATCGGCGAATTCGGCGAACGCCAGGCCGTCGGCGAGATCGAGCGCCGTCTCGAAGCTTTCCGCGAGGCGAGCCGCCATATCCGGGCGCACGACAATGCGGTCGACCACCACCTCGATGTCGTGCTTGAACTTCTTGTCGAGCGCCGGCGCGTCCGCGATCTCGGTGAACTGGCCGTCGATCTTCAGCCGCTGAAAACCCCGCTTCATATAGTCGGCAATTTCCTTGCGGTATTCGCCCTTACGGCCGCGCACGACCGGCGCGAGCAGATAGAGGCGCGTCCGCTCCGGCAAAGCCAGCACGCGATCGACCATCTGGCTCACCGTCTGGCTCTCGATCGGCAGACCGGTGGCGGGCGAATAGGGAATGCCGACACGCGCCCAAAGCAGGCGCATGTAGTCATGGATCTCCGTCACCGTGCCGACGGTCGAGCGTGGGTTTTTCGAGGTTGTCTTCTGCTCGATCGCGATGGCTGGCGACAGGCCGTCGATCTGATCGACGTCCGGCTTCTGCATCATTTCGAGGAACTGGCGCGCGTAGGCCGAGAGCGACTCGACATAGCGGCGCTGACCCTCGGCGTAGATGGTGTCGAAGGCGAGCGAGGACTTGCCTGAACCCGAGAGGCCTGTGAACACCACCAGCTTGTCGCGCGGAATGGTGAGATCGACGTTCTTGAGGTTGTGCTCGCGCGCGCCCCGGACCACGATGGCCCGGCCGCCGAAGAGAGCTTCGACGGGCTCGGCGGTCTTGGAGGCCCGAACCGGGCGCGCTTCTGATCTGGGTCCGGCCATGGCGGTTCCTGGAGGCGGCCTTCCTTAACGGTAATACTCGATTGCGCGCGAATCGGACTTGCGCGGATGTCGCACCAATGCTAGAACAAAAGAAGAACAAGGGCAAAGGCGCATCTTCCAGCGCCGGGACCCGCAGTTTAGGTTAATGTAGTGCCGGAGACGCCGCTTCCCAAGCGTTCGATACGGCGAGATGTGGATAAGCATGAGCCGGCTGAGATTCGGGCGCCCATGCGCCGGTCGCATTCGGCTAAAGCATTAGTGTGTGGATCGCGCGCCCTCAATGGGCGGCGGCGAGGAGAGGATCATGGCGGGCAGCGTCAACAAAGTCATTCTGGTCGGCAATCTGGGCAAGGACCCCGACGTCAGGCGGCTCAATTCCGGTGATCAAGTGGTGAGCTTCTCGGTCGCCACATCGGAGACCTGGCGCGACAAGAGTTCGGGCGAGCGCAAGGAGCGCACCGAATGGCACAATGTCGTGATCTTCAACGAAAACCTCGGCAAGGTCGCCGAGCAATATTGCAAGAAGGGCACGAAAGTTTACCTCGAAGGCCAGCTGCAGACGCGTAAATGGCAGGACCAGAGCGGCGCCGATCGCTACACAACCGAGGTCGTGCTGCAGCGCTTCCGCGGCGAATTGCAATTGCTCGACTCGCGGGGCGGCGGCGAAGGTCGCGACAGCTTCCCCGAGGAAGGGGCTCCCCGCAGCTCAGGCTTCAACCGCGCCGCGACGAGCGAGCGCCGCCCGGCGCTTTCCGGCGGCGGGGGCGGCACGGGCGCGGGCGAGATCGACGACGACATCCCGTTCTGAAGGTCGGCAGCGCAAGGCGAGACGAAGCCATCGGTAGAGCGGGTCGCGATCGTCGGTGGATCGGCGACAGGTCCGGATGTCAATCGCCCGACATCAGAAACCCAAGGCGGAAGTCCAGGTGACGACTTCCAAGGCCTGCGGGCTTGCGTGAAGTCGATTTCACGAACGATAGTCGAATCACGCAAGAATCAGTTCGGCGTCGAGATCAAGGGCGTCGAGCGCGTCAGCGAGGGCGAGCGCCTACCCATAACAACGCAAATTTCCATTGGGCATGCGCGTGGCCGGATGGCCGGTTCTTCTCAAGCACCAATCTTGATTCTGGCCGCCCCAGACGCATTCGCCCCATCCATTGCGATGGCGATTCGGACCGCAGCCGCCTAACGCGAACGCGGGCGAAATCGCCGATGACAGGCTGGCGGAAACAATAACAACTCCTAGTAGTTTAATCGCAAGCTTTTTCATCTTCACCTCCCAGTCTCTCACGCAATGAAAGTGAATGAAAATATTCGATAGCGCAACGCTTCTTGCTGACATTTAGGTTGAGACAGTACAAAGCCTCGGGCTGCTGCGATCGACGACGACATTCCGCTTTGAGCGCCTCCCCTCTCCCCCTCATGCTGAGCTCGTCGAAGCAGCGGGAGAGGGGCTGGGGGTGAAGGGCGGCCGTTTCCGACGCCGTAAGGGACCCGAGCCATGCCCGTCTTCATCGCCCTCCTGCGCGCGATCAATGTCGGGGGCACGGGCAAGTTGCCGACGAGCGACCTCCGGTCGCTGTGCGAGAAGGCCGGATTCCGGAACGTGCGCACCTACATCGCCAGCGGCAATGTCGTGGCCGAGCGGGACGGCTCGGAGGCTGAGGCCAAGGCCGCGCTTGAGGCGGAGCTCGGGGCGTATGCGGGAAAGCCGGTCGGGGTGATCGTCCGGACGGGCGCCGAGATGTCCAAGGTGGTCGCCAACAACCCCTTCCCCGACCGCGCGGCCAGCCAGACGGTCGCGATCTTCCTCGACCTCGCGCCGCCTCCGGACGTATTGAAAGATGTCAAAGGCCAAGCGAACGAGGAGCTTCGCCTGGGCGCGCGCGAAATTTACGTCCACTACGCGGACGGGATCGGCCGCTCCAAGCTGCGCATCCCTGCTGCTGGGGACGGGACCGCGCGCAACATGAACACCGTCGCGAAACTTGCCGCGATGGCGGCGGAATGATCGCGCAACAAAAGCTTCTCTTTATCTGAATTAACGGCTATACTGTGCTTGTCGTCCGAACGATGCCGGCCCGATCATCGCAGCGCCCTTCCAACCGAAGCGCCCGGAACCCGGATGCAACTCGGAAATGGTGCCGTAAAACATTGATAACGTTCGATTCCGACTCGGAAATGACCGCGAAGCGCAGGCGCTGCTCTCAGGCGCGCTTCCGCTTCCGCTCCCGCTTCGCGGCCGACTTCGGCGCCGGCTTCGCGGCCTTCGGCAAAGCTTCCGCCTTGGTGCCGCCCTTAGCCTTCGCCAGCGCGGCGTGATCCTTCACTGTCTGATCGGCATAGGCCATGGCGAATGAGGCAAGCGCGTCGTCGAACGCCCCGCTCCTTCCCATATAGCCAGCGATGAGCGCCGGGTCGCCGGTGCGGGCGTGGGAGCGCGCGAGCGTCCGGCCGCACAGTCGGGCGTATTCCGACAACGCCGCCTGCTCGGCCAGCTCGCTGACCGCGGCGAGCCGGCGGTTCTTCAGGATGCGAACATAGAATTCGACGCCTATCGGCTCATCCGACGTCCAGCCGAGAAGAACGTCGGTCGCCGCCTGCATCATCCGCTGCCCCTCGACCACGCGCTTACCTTGCGGGCCATGGTAGGCAAGCTTCTCCGAGAGTCGCTCGAGGACGGAGCGTTGAGCCTGCTTGACTTGCAGGAAGAGCGGCTCGCCGTCGCCGCTGAGGAACAGCCCGACAACACAGATCGTGCCGACGGATCCGACTCCCACCGCTTTGAACGCGACATCTGTCAGTCGGTAGCGGTCGAGCAGCACGGTCCGGTCGGGCGTGAGCGTTTCGCGGTAGAGCGCAAAGCCTCGATCGAAGTCGATCTTGCGGCCTCCCAGCGTCTTCGGACTGATGTGGAAGATCTTCGGCGGTTTGTCGGCGATCCTGGGTTCGCCGGCGGTGACGAGGTGCGGAAAGTTGTCGTCCCTGTCGAGACCGCGGGCCTGAGCGTTTCGGATCAGCGTCGAAAGACTGCGGCGCAGGCCCGGACTCTCGATCCGCGTAAGCTCATGTTCGAGATCGATCTTGCTGTGCCAGATTTCGCGCGGAGAAAGCTCCCTAAGAGCGAACATATGTTCACGATAATCAGCCACCGTGCTCGCAGCGAGGCTGCGCGCCTGCTTGCCCGACATGTGGGCGGCCTTGGCCGCGACGGCGACGCTAGCCGCCAGACGCTTGACATCGACGGTGAAATCGACGCCAGGCAGCGTCTCATCGAAATCGTTGATGTCGAAGAGGATGTTGTCTTCGGGTGAATTGAACGCGCCGAAGTTCATCAGATGACAGTCGCCGCAGGCTTGCACCGGCGCCCCGGCGAGCGGCTGATGCGCGAGATCGGTCGCCATCACCGCCGCCGCGCCGCGAAGAAACGCGAACGGGTCCGCCGTCATAAGCTTGTAACGTAGAGGCAGAAGCTCGGCGACCCGCTCGGGGTCGGATTCCGCCAGAATGGCGACGGCGTCCCGATCCAGGGGGCCATGGAGTTTCGCATGGGCTTCACGCGGAACGCGCGTTCGCAGGTCTCTGCCTTGCTGGTATCGCTCTGTGCGGCGCTTCAAAGCTGCAGCCATGGCGAAAAATCCCTGAAAGAGAAGCGGGGTTCGGCGCAAATTTGTAGGCCAAACCGCTTACCGGCAATCCACCCCGGACCTCTGATATTACGCCCTCGCTCGCGGAGTCGGCAATCGCTCTGGGGCCTCGCGTTTTGTTGAGCTTGCTGGCCGAGCCGGCTAAGGCTCATGAGAAACCCGCATCGGCCAATGAGCTTCCCTTGTCCCTTTCCCCCGACATCGCGATAAAGACTATCGACGGAGAAACGCACACGCTCGGCTACTTTGCGGGCCAAGCGCTGCTGATCGTCAATGTTGCGAGCCAGTGCGGCTTCACCCCGCAATACACGGCCCTCGAAGCGCTGCACCGGCGCTTTCGCGAGCGCGGCTTTGCCGTGCTAGGATTTCCGTGCGACCAGTTCGGCCATCAAGAGCCGGGGGACGAGGCTGCAATCCGCAAGTTTTGCACCGACAAGTACGACGTGACGTTCCCGATGTTCGCCAAGATTGAAGTCAACGGCGCGAACGCCCACCCGCTGTTTCAGACGCTCAAACAGGACGCGCCCGGCCTCTTGGGCACGCAGGCGATCAAGTGGAATTTCACCAAGTTCCTGATCGACAGGCAGCTTCGAGTCTTGCGCCGCTATGCGCCCAGCAAGAAGCCCGAAAAGCTCTCGGACGACATCGCGGCAATCCTCGGCTGAGCTCGCAGATCGTGCGAGCGCGCCCATGGCATGACGCGGTTGACTTGAATCGCGGACGTCATCGCGACCCCCGGATCCAGTCCGGGGGGAAGCGATCCAGAGATAAAGGGCCGGAGCGGCGGCTCTGGATGGCCGCGTCGCCATAGCCCGTCGAAAGACGGGCGTCTTTCGACGCCCCATAGCTTCTCGCAATGACATTTCTATCCGATCGCATCTTACTCAAGGCCGAAGGTCTCAGACCTGCGGCGCGACGAGCGTGCGAGTCGAGAGATCGACCGCGACCACGTCATCGGGTGTTTTCGCCGCATCGCCGTCCGGGGCCGGGTGATATTCAATGCGCAATTGCTTCTGGGTGACGACGATTCTGAGATAGCCGAAGTCCTGGTCGTCGTAGTTCTCGAGCCTCACCAAATCCTTCCCCTTGCCCGCCTCCTGGAGCACGGTCGGCGCGCGAAACGGCGTCACATAACGCGAGGCGCCGTCCTTCTTGGCGGCGCTGGCCGCCCCCAAGGGCGGACCGCCCGCTTTCGGCTCACGCTTGAGCGGGGCGACGGCGTGGCCGCCATTGCCTGCGATGATGTAGGGAATCTGCATCGCCTGACGAACGCGGGTAAAGCGCTGATAATTGTGCGCATGCCCGGAGAGGACGGCGTGCGGCCAAACGCCGGTCTCCTCGCAAATCGCGTCGATGTGCGCCAGCATCTCCTCGCTCCAGCCGTGGTGGCTCCCGACTGTATAGGCGGGATGATGGTGCGCCAGAATCAGCGCGCCCGCGAACTTTTTCGCGCGCGTCAGCGCGGCCTTGAGAAAATCCAGTTGCGAGTTCCCCAATTCCTTGGACGCAATGACGCCTGGGTCCTCGAGCACGTTGGAATAGGGGCGATGATCCGCACCAACGGCGCCTCGAACGTGAAGAACACACCGGGCTGAATCTGCGCGGTGCGCGAGAGACCACCGGCCTCGGGCCGAATCTCGAACCCGGAGGCGCAAAAATTCTCCAGGAAAGCGGCAAGCGTCACGGCCGTTGTTCCCGGGGCGACCATGCCGTCGTGATTGCCTGCGATGGCGAGGATCGGTGCCGCGTACTCGCGATACGGCTCATAAAACTGGTCGTAATAGTACTGCATCTCGCCAAAATTGTAGATCACGTCGCCGAGGTGGAAAAGAAGCACGGGGACATTTTGGTTCGCTTCTTCGTCAAAGTCGGCGACCATCTTGTCGGCGACCTTGGAGATGTTTTCCGGACCACTCACCGAGCCGGTGTCGCCAACCGCGTGAAACACGAGCTGGCCTGATTTGGCGATTGCCGTGATGGTGTGGACGGCGCCCGCGCGGCATCTGGCTCAAATGAAG
>Ga0210407_10003900_pt1 | contig 11919 bp, 14 predicted proteins | sample IncBWC27MmetaG_FD_150860 | JGI IMG/M metagenome (GOLD analysis project Ga0210407, IMG submission 150860) | Forest soil microbial communities from Barre Woods Harvard Forest LTER site, Petersham, Massachusetts, United States - Inc-BW-C-27-M | ecosystem: Environmental > Terrestrial > Soil >... | reverse complement strand
CTTCCGTATTGTTCGGACTGGAGGAGAGGGCCTGGTTGAGTGCTTCCTGCAGGTTGTCCCGGACATTGCCAGAGCCGTGCGACGGGTCGGCCTGTGGCAGCTTGCGTCCCCACTGGGAGAGGAGTGTTGCAACTTCGCGCTGCAACCCAGAAAGATCACTCCTTGCAGCTTGCAAGGCCTTCTCCGCCAAGTTCCCAAAGTAAGGTGTACCCATTCCTCACCTCAGCTCTTAATCCACAGTTCGCACAGCGTGCGCCTTCGCGCATGTGCTTCCTGGCACACGTGCCGTTGCTCGATTTTTCAGGGGCTTCGGCGAAGTAGAAGCCCCCTCAGACGTGGACCCAGGCGGACCCACTCTTCCACTCGCCGAATCGCATTCAAGGTATCCCTCTAATCTTCGGATGTCAAGAAACAGTCGGATATAGGAACAGAAATGCAAAAAAGACCGAGAGGTTATTCGCCTTACCTGCTTGACCTCGTCCTGCTCATGACCCCGTCCCCGCTTTTGGCACAAAGCATAGTTATGAACTTGCGAACAAAAAGGGGACGAGTGTACGTCGAGGAGTACGCGCACATAAAGCCGGACAGAGGACATTCGATGATGGGGAAGATGGAGGGCGATGTCGCTGAGAGCGGTTAAGATCGCCCATTATTTCACTCGCTACTTCGGCAAAATGAGTATCTCTTCACAAGCGAAGAGCCGAGTTCATCAGCGAACTCATGCAGAATTGGGAGGACGCCAGCGGGGTACGAACATCTGTCAAGGCTATGACGGAGCGCGTCACTCAACTGGAATTGTCAGATGACAAGAAGAGCGACGTTCAATAGGTGCTCGACTGGACGCGCGAATATGCTGAGTCACTGGATCCGCTAGCCGATCTTCCCGACTCCCGTCGAAGAGTTTGTCCATCCGGGAAAGAGATATCCCCGAAATATTCAGTTGACATTCTGAGGCGAAAGGCATACCTTCGACGCCAATTCGGCGAACGGAAGAGTGAAGCTTAGACTAGGCTTCGCGTCCGAGGGGCTTCTACTCGCCGACTTCCTCAAGAGACTGGCAGAGCATACGCCACTGCAAAGTTGCAGGTGTCGCGTGTACCGGCTATGTGTTTCTATGTCGGCATACCGACACTTGCGGCCAACCAACAGGTTAACGGTGGCGGCCTGTGAGAGCCCATAGATGGAGTCGTCATACGTGTCTCCACAAGGTGGGATTGCTCAAAAACAAGCTAGGGATTGGAAACCTTACAAGCCAATGAACAAGTGCTGTTAGTAGCGCCCAAACAATTGAGCTATCTCCGCAGCTGCTAACACATTGCCAATGAAGCGGAAGAGTTAGTTAGAGTCATCAAGAACTGGCCGTCGCGCCACTTGGAGAACTTAGATGCCAAGGTTCATATGGTTCCTGACGTTATGTTTGGCAACGTTCGTTTGTTTTCAATTAACGCAGCTAAGCCCGGTTATGGCGGCCCAGACTAGAACAAACCCGGATCAGGCCGATCACAACGCACAAACGCAATCTACTTCTGACCCGAACAAGCAGAAAACGCCCCCAGCCTCACCGAAAAAGAAATCTCCGCCGCCGCCGAAAGGGGGCGACAACTCTCCCAGTTACCTATGGGAGATCCACTCCATCGCTCCCTCTAATAATGGCGAGGAGATTGAAAAGCTGATCGGTAATCCTAAGCCGTTTACAGTGAAGGCACGTGACGCACGCACGCTACTGATTTACAGCCCCACCACCACACTTACTCCCGCTGACCGAAGGGTGCTGGAGCGAGTCTATGCCGACATTGCACGTCTCTCAGAGCCGCCGTCCAAGACTGAAGAACTCGAAGTGCCGCACTACCGCGCACTCGGCGACCTCGCCACTCGAGCAAAAAAGCTCAACTATCCGGGAATTACGGTACAGGCCGCCGGCGACAATAAGCTTAGAATCAATCGCGCTAGCTGGGTCACAGACCAGGAATATGATGAGTTCACAAGTGATCTGATGGCGATGGGGATGCGACTGAGCGCTACAAGTCCAGCGTCTCAGTTGTATTACATCAGTGCCGCGGAAGCGGCGAGCGCGCTCGGAGCCGGACAGTCCGACAAGGGTTCCGATAAGAGCTCGGGGGACAAGACGAACTCGGGCGGCGGATCGACCACAACGGTCAGTTCGGATAACACTTCGACGCAAACCAAGAACAGCGGTCCCTCTCCCAAGCCTAAGGCGAGAGCCGCAACCGCAGAAAAGGGCAGCGCGGATAGTGCCGATGCCGGCAGCGGCGACGCGGGCGACGCCAATGGCGACCCTTCGGGCGGCAGCGCGAATGGCGGTAGCGATAGCGGCGGGAAGAAGCCGTCGGTTTCCATCTCGACTCTGAATCCGGATCTGCTCGTTTTTGGGGTAGACCACCCGGGAGACGACGCTGAAATCTCGGAGAAGAAGCGAATTCTTGCCGCGCTGGATTTTCCACGGCCCGAAGTGATCATCAACACCTTCAGCTTTCAGACCAGCGCATCGCAATCGAAGGTTCTTACCGATGAAAATCGGCGATTGCAAGTCGAGGTGGGGCGCTACAACGACGGGATACAAATGGCTCTGAATCGCACATGGCTTTACCTGCAAGGTAGGTCAACCGAGTCTAGTTTCTTCGATACAATTTTCCTGAACTATCTGAGAATGCGGTTTGTAGCCGACAAGGCCGAGCCGGACAAATGGGAGCGACACTCGGGGCAATATTCCGGGACGTCCTCCAAACCCTCGGGGGTGATTAATTTGCCTGACGAAGCGCGACGAGGCTTCGATATTTGCCCGGCCAATGAGTACTGCCTTGGCTACAGTTCTCTCTTCAGACCAATCCGTCCGAACCTTACCGACATGCTCCTGGCCGTAATCTCGTCTGCGGATCCGGCGAAGGAGATTCGACTCGCGCTCAGCAAAATGGAAAATGTCGACGCTATCAATATTATCCAGGGTACAAAGTTGGATGAAGGCTGGCTCAAGCAGTGCAGTTACGATTGCGAGAAAAAGCTGGACGATCCTCCGCCACAGTGCGATGAGAGAGACGTATTCATCCTGCGGAAAGCCGCCATCCTAGAAAGGGGGAAAAAGCGTCCTGCCGAGCGTCATACTGATCAGGTTAGCGATGATGCTGCGGCGCAAAGCTGGCCGAAGCAGTCATCTGCGACCGCAGCCCCCGACTCGGCGCCCAACATCATGCCCCTATTCTGTTTCAGGGAGGAGATCGACTCGGCTTTCCCTGACTCTACCGGGAGCAACAATGCGGCCCGGCTGCTGCGTTCAACACTTGCGAATTTCCTATTTCAGTACAAGTGGTCGCGGCAGTATCCGCACGACTTCTCGGCCTACGAACTGAACGAGAGCGCGCAGGCCCTGAATTCTCAGCTGAACCCGCTGATTGTTGCCTTTAACCGTGATTTAGCGGCCGCGCTTCGGCCTCTGGAAGACGTCGCCGATTTCAGCGGATGTAGGCAGGAAAAATGCAATTCCGGGAAGAATCGCTTCTGGTTTTGGCAGGGAAACGATACGCGATTCGTGAACAATGGCATCATCACAGTTCGAACGGTGAGCGGCAAGGAGACCATCGTCGACACGGTAACACAGAACTTCTTCGACGCAACCGAGCTTCCCTCCATCGCCGACCTGATCAGCTCGGTCGGCCAAGCCGAATCGAATGTCCCGACGGTTCTGAAGGCCAACGTCACTGCCCATGAAGCGGCCGTCATCACCGGAGCGTTAAATTCGGTGAAGCCCGCGGTGGCGAAGGTGGGGCGCGAATTCAAGATCGACATCACCCCGCACAGCTTGAGCGGCGCATCCGCCGCCGAACTGGATCTGAAGATGCTAACCGGCGACCAGGCCGATCCAACTCGATATTCCAATGGAAAATCGGATCCGGACAATCTCTCGCGCGTGGCGCAACAGACCACCAACACGAAAGTTCGGCTGGAGTCGATCAAGCTGTTTGAGATCTCCTCCTTCTCGGCAACCTTGCAGCGTTCGCGTAAGAACATACCGATTATTCCGCCGTTATTCGAGATTCCATACATCGGCTCGGTGCTCAGCCTTCCGGTAGCTGGCGGAAAGCAATTCCACCGCTCGACTGCGGTGATGAGCGCAGTTGTGGTTCCGACCGCCGCCGATCTGGCGACAGCATTGGAATTCACTCATGATCGTGTGCTGGTGGCGCCGCCGACGTCGACGTCGACCACGCCCACGATTTGTTGTGACGAAAAGGGAGTACCAATCGCGTGCCTCGCCCGACCGGCCTACTCGCCCGAAGATCTGCGAAATGCGTCGATCTGGGAGTACAACCGGCAGAAGGTGCAGTGCTTCGGCATTGGCGGAGCATGCGGCACCCTGAACTTTGCGGGCTTGTTGCCGCAATAGCTTGACTTTGAGAAGTTGAAGGTCAAATGAGGCTAGGGACAAGGGTCCAATCCGGGAAGCGAAGGCAAGAAAATGACTTTTGGCGCAGAAGCGTTCAATCTTTTGAATCATCCGAACTTCGTTGTCCCAAGCAATACGCAAAATCCTCTCACGCAGGGAGGAAATGGGGATGCCGTATTTAAGGATGCGGCTGGCGACTTTGCCGATAATGCGGGGCGTATGTTCAGTACCGTCGGCAGTGCGCGCCAAATTCAACTCGCTGCACGATTTGTCTTCTAACCGCATAAAGGGCTCCCGTATGCAGAAAGACGTTGCAGGGGTCGTCCCTTGAGCGAAATTCCCAGTCTCTTTAGCGTGATTTCTAAATGCTCTCACGACCCGTTTGCGTGGGTCGATCTAGCCTTCACCTTAATGTTTTTCCTTTTACGGAGCCTTCCTTGTCCGGTTTTGCCAAAAGAAACGCGCTGCCGAAATCAAACCGCTCCTCATGGACGTCGACGGCACTATGACGGATAGCAGCGTTACGCTGCTTTCGCAAACCGACGGCACCGCACTCGAAATCATGCAGATCGCACCCGACTACTAAAGCGCCTTCTTGGGCGAAGAGCAAAGCGGCTTCGCGGCCAATGCTCCCGCCCGTACCCGTGATGATGCAAACTTTCCCTAGAAGCCTCTCCGACATATGTCATTCCCTTTCGGTTGGCTGGCGGAAGGTTAATCTTCATTTCGTGCAGTGTCTCGCTCCACGCGAGGACGTGCTGGTACACGCTCTCCATCAACGTGCCGTCAAGGTCGAGGAGAGACGGGTTTAGCCCTGCTTGTTTTCTAGCGCGTTCTCCCAACTGCAACTATGCAGTTGATGCTTCGTCGTCAGTCAAGGGAGCAACCTCCGCCTCCGCTCGCATAGCATCTTCCTTCGTTGGTGGTTCCAGAGCGAATTGGCAAGAGCCGCGCGCTACTTCTCTCCCCAGCGCGCGAAGCTGTTCACTGAGCTCGCTTTGTTGCGGTGCCCCGTTCTCGTCAAACGCCTTCCAGGCCTGTGCGATCGGCATCACCAGTGGAACCGCCCAACCCCGCAGCGCACGGACCACGAATTCCATTGTGTTTACAGCTTGCAGACCCTGTACGCCACCTGCAGTGCTGATAAGGCCTACCACTTTGTCGGTCAGGTATGGCGGGTGGCGGTCGCGCAAGGGCTGCTCCAGATCAGCCCATTTGCTTGGTATACCGCATCACACATCCTGATCACCGCTTCTGGCGGGTTCTTAGCAGCAGGGTCGTACATGGGAAGAGCGAGTTTCTTTATGTCGAGAAGTTCAGTAGTCGCCTCGGCCTCGGCCGCTCCTTCCAACGCAATCCTCAACGCCGCCAGGCTGGTGGAGCGCTGCGCGAGGATCCACCCAAGCCGACAACTTTCAATTGATCCTTTGCCATACATTTCCTCCTTTTGTTTCCTTGACAGCCGGCAAATTAATAGTGACGACTCTACTCCTCGTTAGACTTCAACCTCTTTTCTCGTAGTATCGAGAAGGCGGAATCTCCAAAAGTGGAATTTTCGAACGCTGAAGTGAATTCGATTACTACGAAGTGAGTTGACGTACAGCCTGAAGCCAATCCTCTAGTTCATAGCCAGGTTGCCCGCCGCGCTGCAGGTAAATCTCGTACGCGCGATTTCTTATCTCTTGCTCGCGCGTTGAATGCAGTAACTGCTCTCTCTCTTCAACTGCTGTTTCAGGTTGCGTGGGGTCGGTACGATCGACTATCTTTGCTTTCGATGCCATGTTCGTCTCCTTTCAAAAAGGACTTCAACTTAGAAATCTCTTTGATCTCGGGCTGAGACCACCAAGTACAGACCTCCGAGCCAGACGGCATCTTCTGCAGGCTACTGCTTGAATCATGCCGCTTTAGACGCCAGCCGCTGACTCGCCGGCTTCGTCAAATATGAGACAAACAGAACGATCAGCAGTACGAGCGGGAAGAAGGCTACCGCGCCGTCCTTAGCCAGATAATGTGCGACCGCCGCCGCAATCCACGCGAATGTGAACCCCGCGTAAGCCCACTCCCTGAGCGTGGGCAGGCCAGGAACGATGAGCGCGATTCCGCCCAGGAGTTTCGCGATCCCCAGTAGAACGCGCAGCTGCTGCGGATATCTCAGGTGCGCGAATGTTTGGACCGTCTGCTGACTGCCCCACAAGTAGTTGACTCCGGCAAAGAGCGCCGACAGCGCCAGCAAACCGGTCACCGCCCAATAAGTCACTTTGCGTCCCATGGTTTTTGTTCTACTCTACCTAGAATTTGTAGCCGGTCCACAATGCCCAGTAATTCAGGTTGCGGTCCGGCTGGCTTTCTTTCACGAACTTGCCGGCATAGAAAATCCCGTAGTCGGCTGAAAACCACAGATGCCGATTCACCTGCCAGCGCACTTCTGTGCCTGGACGATGTCCGACAAAACGGGCGTTGCTCTTTCCAGCGGGAATAATCAGAAATCCCGGGATGGCATACACACCGTCGCGCAAACTCTCCCGCCACAGAAATATCCAATCAACGGAGGCCGTCACACCGAGCGGCAACGCCGTTTCAATGCTAGGGTGCGCGTCGATAAAGTTGATGGGCCCGGGTCCACCAACGATGACGCCAAAAAACTTGCCCTTCGGAAACAACGGATTGAACGTACCGAGAGTATTCGTCCTCGGATCGTCACCACTGGAGATGTTTGCCTGGGCACTGAGTCGCGGTTTCAGAGGAACGGTCGTAAACCGATACCCGGTCTCCGACGCCACCGTCCATGCGCGGATATTTGCGGTTTCGAATCTTCCGAATTGCCAAAGCGCTTCATAGTCGAAATCCCAGCCAGGCTTCGTTTGAGCGATGGGACGAGAGAGCCGTGCACCGATACTGTGTCGCACTTCATGGCCGACACCTCGGTTGAATGCAGCTGTTTTTCGATCGAGGCCAAGATAATAAGTGTCCAGTGTTACGGTCTTTGTCAGTGGGCGGACCCCATACGCGCCCCAAAATCCGATTGCATGATCGGGGGCATCGTTAAAGAACCCTGGCTTGTCCAAGTTAGGTCGTACAGCGAAGCCGTCAATCTGCCAGCGACCGATGCCGGTTCTTATTTTGAAGCCGTCAAAGCTCAAGCGGACGTTGGGGCCCTCCCGCATATCGATCAGGCGCCCAGAGCCATATTCCATCTCGTGTCGCCCGGCTCTGAACTTGATCCAGTTTCGTTCACTCCCTGTTCCGACTTCGAGAAATGCGGCCTGGAAATCCAGCTTCTTTTCGTCGATCGGTCTGGGACCACCGATGCGGTAAGAATTCAAACCGCTTTTTAATTCCACGAACGAGCGAACGTGCTTGCCATAATGAACGTCGAAATAAAGCATGTACCGTTGATTGAAATAGCCGTTCATGAAAGGCTGCTGGCCCCAATTGTCGTTTCCGACCTGTTCCCAAACGTATCGTGCTTCACCGCCGATCGAGAGAAACCAGTCGTTCCGATCCGGCCGCAGACGAATGTATTTGATCGGGTCCCAAAAATCCTGCCGCTTAGCCGGATCGGCGAGAAAACTCCAGTCATCGTCTTCGGGAAGCAAGTGATAGATCCGTGTCGGCTCCGAGGATTCAGCGTTAGGGGCCGATTGGCCCTGCGAGAGTAGCGGACCCGCAAAACATGCGGCGACCATCAAAGTCGCGGCCCCGACTTTGGCTGCGGACCTCACGCACCCTTCCCTTCGAAGAACTCGGCGTCCTTGGCCTGGATCCACCTGACCCCACCAATCCGGCGCGCTGGATCTCTTTCGTACAACACTTCTTTAAGGTTCCCTAAGATCAGGTCCGCAACTTCATAGCGCATCTTTCTATCCTTTGATCGGTAAGGCCCTAGACCTTTGGCCATTGGTTGATCTTCTTATCAGTCCGCATTGATCCACGGGCGCGAAGGCCGAGGCGATATCAGCGGGTTACTGGGAACGCGTTCCCTTCAAAGGGCGTTTGATCGAGAAAACGGTAACGGTAGCGGTAATGACGTTCGAGGAAGCGCCAGCCTGCAGGCTCCCTCACCAGGACAGTCACGAGCGGTCCCGAACCAGGTGCTTAGGCCGAGTAGCAAAAGCATCATAAGAATGTGATCTCCGCTCCCATCGCCCCTGAAGCGGAGATCACAAGTTAATTAGGCAATTGGTCGAGAAATGCTCCGAGTTTGGCTGTCGCTTTGAACTGCGGAACCGGATCGAGCTTCTTCAAAGCGCTTGTGAACGCGTTCGACAAGCTCCACATCGTTCGCTGCGAGAACTCCGGGTATTCCGGCTCGAAGTACAACCGTGTCCGAGTGGCGGGGCAACCGGAAACAATTCCGGGCCAGAAGTCTCAGTGCTAAGTCGGCTTGGGAGAAGTGTGGCGCTGCTGAATGCGCTCACCGGCTGATCTCCCTGAAGCCCGTTTCTCGACCGCGAGACGAAGCGCTGAAGAGTTCCCGGATTACTTCCGCATCGGCCGACCATACGTACCCAAGGCCTGCCGGGTGGGGCTTGCACTCTGCGACCTCTGCCATTACAAGGCGAGGTTACTTACCGCCTATTGACAAACCGGAGCTGCGAACGGAGGTGACTCCAGCGGCGCCAAGCCAATCTGACCAGGTTTTAGTAGGCTGATTGATCGCATTGGGGAGGCCGCAATCGCGACCTTGGGGGATGCAGTGACCGGGTTCTGATATCCTCCCTCGCATGGGAAACCGCTCTTTCAGCGATGTCGGTGGGACGCCGGGCGGTCTCGGCCACTTCTTGCTCGGCTTCGCAATGACTTGTGTTGGAGGCTACCTCCTGAGCAATCAAGTCAGTGTGGTCGGTTCCTACTGGAGCTTCTACGGAGGAAACACGTTCGGCATCACGCTTTTACCGATGCTGATCGGAGTGAGTGTACTTTTCTGGAACGGACGAAGCCTTGCCGGATGGCTTCTAACCATCGCCGGCGCACTCTTTATTCTGGCTGGCGTCATTGCCAATATGCACATCTATTTTCGGCCCACAAGCCTATTTAATACACTCGTGATGCTGATTCTATTTGTGGGTGGGCTTGGACTTATGGCGCGTGCACTCCGGCCGTATCGTGGGCAGAACATCGAGTGAGCACTTCGATTGAGAAGGAGCGTAATTACAACACACTTCTGGCGCACAAACACTGCACACCATGGATGCGATAGAAATTCCGTTCGACCAATATTCCGCACGCGTCCAGAAACATCTGGAGGACGCCTACGGAATCCGCATCGTGACTCGGGATATTCCCGATCCGTTGACCGGTGATCTCGACGGTGCGGAAATCGATGTCGATTACGCGGTCAGTCCGGAACAGCGGCTGTTTCTGTTGGCTCACCTTTTCGGGCACACTGTGCAGTGGAATGTGAACCCCGCGTTGTTTGAAATTGGCCGGCGGTATCAACCTCCCGTGAATGAGGATTTGATTCCCGCCGTGATCGCGTATGAACGAGAAGCGGCGTGTTACGGGCTGGCCATGCTCCATGAAATCGGGATAACCGACACCGATCAGTGGTTTTCTGACTACACCGCCTGTGACCAGACATACTTGCTGCATTTCTATCGCACCGGCCAAAAGCGCGATTTCCGCAGCCTCTGGGCCGGCAAAGCTCCGCTGATAAAACCGAAGCCGATTCCGCACTTTACACCGACACGCCGGGCTTTCCGCATGGATGGAGTTGTGATTTAAAGGTATTCTGTGGAGCGACGGGCGGCTAGTCTGACGTCTTACGTGACAACGCCATCAGTTCGTTGCTCTGACGGATCAAATCACCACGGTCCATATCCCGGTATTTCTTTGGGAGCAGGCTTTTGCTCGTGCACTCCAAGACTGCCACCAAATTCTGCAGATCGATTTCGGTCGGGTAGTAGGGCGGGATGAAATCTTCGAGGGCTGCCTTCAAGTCTTCCGTATCAACGGCGGACTTGTTCTGGAGGCTGCTCCTCATGTGGCTGCGAACTAGGACCGCCTCGATATCGGCTCCCGACAGGCTGCCGGCCCGCGCCAGGAAGAACGTTTCCACATCTTCCGGGAAAGGCTTCATGCCGACCTTCCGCTGCATGGCGCGCAAAAGCGCGAGGCGCTCTTCTTGCGTGTCGGGATAAAACAGAGCAATGTGCTCTTCGGCGCGACCCTGGCGCTTCAGGTCCACCGGTACCAGATCGGGACGGCAAGTTAGGAGAAACCAGATCACCTTGCCTCGCAGTTCTGTATTCCCCATAAACTGCGCGATCTGGGCGAACACTCGATTGCCCACACCGCTATCGCCGGAACTGGATCGGTCTCCGAGCTGAGCATCAGCTTCGTCCACGATGACCGCGATCGGGCTCATCGCTTTCAGTAGGGTCAAGACTCTTTCCAAATTGCCTTCCGTGACGCCTTGCCACATGCTGCGAAAATTCTTCAGGGTCACCGCCGGAATTCCGACTTCGCCGGCAAAGCAGGTGGTGATGAAAGTCTTGCCCGTCCCGACTGGCCCGCAGATTACGTAGCCCATGGGCAGGACATCGGTGTTGCCGGCGTGGATGGCTTTGGCAGCATCCTGCAGCTTCCGCTTAGCCTGGTCATTGCCTGCGACAAACGAGAGATCAAATCGGCTTTGCACAAACTCCAGCAGACCGCCGGACTCGGCTTCGATCAAGTCCTTCTTACGGTCCGAGAGAAACTTCAGCGTGAGCGGTTGCCGATTCTGCACCGCATGGGAGATCAGACTCTGCAACTGAACTCGTTTCAATCCAGCGCCCAGCTTGGCCAGGGATTTATCGTCCAGTTCGGAACCGGCGGGCAATTCCTGATTTTTCAATTGCGAGCGGATAAACTCCAGGCGATCGGTATACTCCGGCAACGGAATTCCGATCGAAGAAACGCCCGGGTGCTGAACGATGCTCGGGTTCAGCTCGATCTGATTCTCCGAGATGAGACAAATGGTGACATCCGCATTCAGAAAAGCCGAATTGCGCGCCCAGCGCTTGAGAATCACCAGGGCATTGCGATCATCCGCAGACATGCTGGAAACATCACCTGCGGGAGCGATGGTCTCGGCGAAATCAATCACCAGCCCGATTTTCTTGCCGTCGGCGATGCGCAGCCGGAGATAGTTGTCGAGCAGGTTCAATACCCCATCTGGAGTGCGCGGCAGCCCACCCTGCGAATAGCTGGTGCCGTGAAAGCTGTCATAGCCTTCAAGCGCGCGGCGGAAGTCGGCTTGGCTGTCCCCCGATCCGAAGTTCAGCCCGCCACGGTCGTAATGCAGAACCAGGTCGCGCTGGCCAAAGAGCGCCCCGGAGAGAAACTCATCCAGCGGAACGAAGTTGGTGGTTTCCTGACTTCGAAGCGGTACCAGGTCGCGCACATTTCCGTACAGCACAAAAAGAGCGAACGAACGCGAGTAGTACTTCTCGGAGAGTTCGCGCGCCCACGCAGGAAGTCCATCAAGATATTTCCCTAACGTTGTTGTGGTCGTCGCTATATTCGAGGGCATCTTT
>Ga0210407_10003899_pt1 | contig 11920 bp, 13 predicted proteins | sample IncBWC27MmetaG_FD_150860 | JGI IMG/M metagenome (GOLD analysis project Ga0210407, IMG submission 150860) | Forest soil microbial communities from Barre Woods Harvard Forest LTER site, Petersham, Massachusetts, United States - Inc-BW-C-27-M | ecosystem: Environmental > Terrestrial > Soil >... | reverse complement strand
CGACCAAGTTGTCTCGCCTCGACGAGAACAATGGCTCGCTCGCAATCAAATTCACATCAGACGACCTGCGCGAAATCGACAGTGCGGCCTCGAAAATCACAGTGCAGGGTGATCGTTATCCGGAACGCGTGCTGCGGATGAGTGGTCGGTGATCGGCCAAAGCATGATGACTGGAGGACTCTATGGCAGGAATCAAAGGCAAGGTTGTGGTAATTACGGGCGCAAGCAGTGGGATTGGCGAAGCGACCGCACTCATGCTTGCCGAGCGCGGTGCGAAGGTGGTACTTGGGGCGACCGGGTCTGATCGCCTGAAGGCTGTTGCCGACCGTATCGCGAAAGCGGGTGGAGAGGCTGCGCATGCAAAGACAGACGTGAGACGCCGCGGAGACGTCACTAACCTCATCAACTTAGCCCCTGAGCGTTACGGTCGGCTTGACGTCCTTGTTAACAATGCCGGCATTGGACCAATCTCCCCACTTGACGACCTGCGCGTCACAGAGTGGGAGGACATGATCGACATCAACATCAAAGGCGTGCTTTACGGCATCGCGGCAGCGCTGCCTATCTTCCGCAAGCAGGGCTTCGGACATTTCGTCAACGCCGCTTCCACAGCAGGACATAAGACGGTACCGAACCAGGCGGTCTATTGACCCGAGGCTGGACTTGAACTGACGAGCTGCGCTCGGCGCACCTCTAAGGCCAGGGAGGCGGCAAGTTGCAGACCATCAAGTCCGACCAAGTTCGGAGAGTCTTGACAGCAATCAACTAGTTGAATAGACTAGTTTAATGAAGCAAAGACTAAAGACGATTGGCGCGTTCGACGCGAAAACTCGTCTGTCTGAGCTGCTCGACCAGGTCGATAAGGGTACCGTCTACCTGATCACTAAACATGGGCGGCCGGTCGCCGAGTTGCGGCCTCCTCACCGGGACAGTAGCCTCAAGTTCGGCTCCGATGCCGACAAAATCACGATGAGCGACGACTTCGACGCGCCAGTCCCGGGGATGGAACAGTACAGCGAGTGAGCCTCCTCTTGGACACTCACGCGTTTCTCTGGTTCATGGCTGGCGACGCGCGCCTGAGCGGGGTAGCGCGTCGCGCGATTGAGGCCAGTGACAGCGAATGGTGGCTGAGCACTGCGAGCATCTGGGAGATGGCGATCAAGTCGAGCCTGCGGAGACTGATGCTTCCCGCGCGGGCGTCCGACTACATCGCCGAGAAGGTGCAAGGCGGTTTGCAAATCCTCGCGATTGATTGGCCAGTCGCCGCGGCTGTAGAGCGGCTCCCGTTTCATCACCGCGATCCGTTCGACCGATTGATCATCGCCCAAGCGCAGGCTGAACGCCTCGATGTGGTCACCAAGGACAAGGTGTTTCGCAAGTACGGCGTGAAGGTTGTGTGGTAGTGGCGATGGCGATGGAAATCCGCTGCCAGCCAAGACGGGGGACGTGGTCAGGTTAGGTACGGGGGAATCTCTTCGGTCCGCCCGTTTGCTGCCCGTGTGCAGCATTGAGCGCGAGCGATAAGCGCTGATAGTCTCAAAGCTTTGACTTTGCGCTCGCCAAACTCGCCAATCGTAAAAATTTCCGGAACGCACGGTACTGAAGTACGGCTGGTCTCCTCGACGATAACGGTCGGCACCGAAGCCTTCCCAAATGTGAACGAGTTTTCCAGGCTGCCGAAATGGCAAAGGGTTGAGAATCACCGCTTTCACAACGCTAAAGATCGCAGTCGTAGCGCCAAATGCCAAGCGACAGCGTCAACACGACGGTGGCTGTGAAGGCCGGTTGGCTCCGGAACTGGCGCAGACTCATCCGCATGTTCCTTAGTAGCGTGTTCATGAGTTCTTCCAGCGTGGGGAGTCCGCGCGCTTCGCGATGCCGCAGTTTCGCCTGTTCTGTTCCGCCGAAGCGAACCAACGCCTGACGGCGAGCTTCGTCGGCGGACATCCCGCGCTCGATGTTGTCTTCGATGGCTAACTCCAGCTGTGCGCGACGAGAAACGGACCGGAGGCTGTGGAATAATTGTCGCAGCCAGTCAATCATGGGTTGCCACCTTCTTCTTGCTGGAGCGCTAGCCCTTCCCAGGACCAACCTGTCTGCGGGGGGCTTCCGCAGTTGAAGACGTTCTAAAGCAAAACACAAATCCGCACATCCGTGTTTTTGCGGTGTGGGAACCAATTCTTCCAACGGACTATTCCAGTCCTGGCACGGCTGTCTTGGCGCGGCTGTCTGACTCTAGAGTTGAGCAGTACTGGGATAAGAACCACCTGTTCGCAGACAAACTGGGGCACAAGGTTGAGTCTGACGCAGGTCAACCTCAGCCGAAATGCTGCACACGCCAAGGAATTCAGTGGGATGAAGTCGCCGTTTACCCTCCAGACGCAAACTGGGATGAACTACTTCCGCGTGCCGTCTTCTTAAATGGCCCAGTGGTGGGTTCGATTGATTTCTCGAAAGTAGTCATAGACCTGCTTTCCAAGTGAGCCTCCACCCCTACCGCGCCAATCCCAAAGGGTGTTCGTTTTCGAAGTCAGAAAGGAAATTCAAAACTATGACAAAGCAACTGGAAGCTTGCTGTAGCTCGCCAGCGGGCCATGTGCTACTGGTTCGTAGTCTCGCTGTTTATGTGGGGAGTGCTGAGCCTCATAGGAATCTGCTGGCATCCTCTCCATGCCCCGTCAGCGGCGGCGTGCCTTTTCGCCATGGCTATCGGCTGCTTCGCCAATTGGACCAGGAATCGTTCCTTTCACTGCGCGATCACTGGCCCATTATTTGTGGTCGGCGGCATCGTGTTTCTGCTTTTCAGGAGAGCGATTGCTCCGCGTTAACATCGATTGGGTTTGGACATTCGTCTTGATAGGGACAGGAATCGCGTTTCTGCTTGAATGGCGGTGTGCGAAACGTTCTGCGTCTTGGCTTTGAGAAGGTGAGAGGTATGGTCTCGTTGCCATGTCATTTCTGCTTCTGCCATGTCATTTCGACACGCACTGGTATTTCGTTTTTCACTGCGACCGTAAGGAGCGATGGCGGGTCGATCTTGAAATCGGTCAGCGTGGTTGGAATGGTGCCAGTTATTTTCGTCTCGTTTCCCTGTTTCGTTTGTTCGAAGGGAACTTGTTTATACCTGACGGTCTGGCCTGCAAACTTGACCTCGAGATCGGCGTGAATGGTTGCCGATGCGGAAGCGACTTCGGGCAAACTTGTGCGCACAGTGACCATCGGAAATTCTCCGCCTCGCGTCACTTGAAGCATGTGTAGATCGCGGTTGCTGTCCCCGGAGTCGAACGATTTAACGGGCACCGCTATCAAGAAATCGCACTGTCCGGAGTGGCAAACGCCCTTGCCTCGCGCCGCATGGCTGATCCCGTCGGTCTGATGGAGCGGGTGAGACACGTGATATGTGAGAGTCGATTGTGAAAGAACCCATTGGCTATCCGTCTGGGCAAGTACGGGGAACGCGAGGAACAAAAAGGCTATTAATATTTTTTCTTTCATCAGTTCTCTTTACCACTTAATGGATACGGACAAAATGGCGGCTCCATACGCACCAGCTGTGACGATGGCAACCGCACCATGAGCACTCGCGATGCCATGGACTTTTTCCCCTTTGCTTTTTTGATCGAAGGCTATTGCCCCCAAGATGGGAGTCAAGATCATCCCTGGGCCGTGAATCCAAGCTAGAGCTTTATGTAGACGGATTGGCCCGCGGGTTTGGGTGCCCTGGATCTTGGGCGCGCGAATGGCGTAGTAAGCGCTCAGGAAGTACAAGTCCCCCGTCACCGAACCGAGCGCTAGATGCGCGTAGCGGTTGGCTGTACTGGTGCTCTTGCCGCCGGAGCCGGGCCCCAATATGACAGTGGCGACCAGAGGAATGGTATCTATCAGACCAATCCGCTGATGAACTTTAAGCATATGCGACCGCTTGTCGAGCCTCGCCTGATCCTGGGCATTTCCCTGGGTCTGACCCTGAGAGAAGCCGAGGTCGTCAAGAGAAAGCACGCCACGCAACGTCAAGTTCATCGTTTCCTTGGCACCAGCCGCAACCGTCACTTTATCGACGTTGGTGCTGAACCCTTCGGCCGAGACGGAAACCTCGTAAACCCCTGGTGTGAGGTTTGGCACATTGTAGAGACCGGACGAATCGGTCTGGGTTCCCATCAATTGACCCGTGGCGACGCTCTTGACGGAGATTTTGGCGTTGGGAACGAATGCGCCCGATGAGTCCTTGACGACGCCTGAGAGCGTGGCCGTGGCATCCTGCGCACGCAAGGGAACCGAAAGTAGCAAGGAGAGCGCTACCATCCCCGCCCCAAGGCCGAACTTCGCCGCATTCTGATTCATTCAAAGTTCTCCTCTCAATTTCGCAGGAATGGTGGACATCTTAAATCCAGAGAAGCCGCGAATGATGTCGACGATGTTTAAGCGAATGAAACTTAGACCCACAGTTCCTTCTAATGTGCCTTGAAGTTCTCGCCAGATTCGGAAAGGAATCCTACCAGCTAGGGATGAAGTATCGGTATCCTGCGGATGACAAATTGTTCATTTTCCTTAGGCGCGCGGCTGACGATACCTCAATTGGACAATTCACAGCCGGGGTTCGACGGAGGCGATCTTTTCGTCTCGGGACTTTTCTTGTCGATGTCGCAGATGCTGCCAGAGCATCGAGACCGGCTCATCGTGGCAGACGTGGGTTCAGTTTGGGTGAATGACTTCAGGACCAGAATCAAGGGTTTCACCACTCGTCAGCCGCGGGCGGTACCAAGCACCAAATGCTTCTTTCACTAGCTTGAAAATTGTCCGCCGATTCTGGGCAATGATCTTCATCCATGCCAAGCGGCCCATTTGAGGGAAGTAGATTCCACGAAAACAGATTCGTGCGATAAAGATGTTGATGCGATAGCCCAATGGCTTATGATCGAGCGAATCGACGGCCTTTCCTATTGCTCCTGGATTGTACGAATTGGCCCATCCGTACTTCACCTCGGCATGAGCTTCTGCAATCGACATCTTCAGCGGAGTGTGTGCCATCTCAAACGGTATGAACTCCCGCCAGTGTTTCGGCCGCGTCAGTCGCCCTGCAGCCTCTAGCCGCTTGTAAAGCGGCGTCGCCGGCAAGGGCGTGAGCAAACCGAAGATGGGCAGCCCTGCGGGCCAACTGCGAACCTCTTGAAGCGTCCGCTCTGCGACCCCGGGCGTGTCGTTATCCATTCCGAAAATGAAGGAAGTAATGGCATAGACGTTGCGCTTGGCGAGCCTCTCAAGCACGGCTGCATACTCACCAGGCTTGTTGAAACCCTTGTTCACGCCGGCAAGGTTCGCAGGGTCGATGGACTCCATGCCGATGAAGATCCACTTGCCGCCAGAGGCCGCGATGAGGTCAATGAGTTCCTCGTCGCGCAACAGGTTGGCACTAATTTGGGCGACCCAGTTCACCTGTGCGCCGGCGGCGATAATATCGCGCAAGAGCGATTTGGTCCGCTTGATGTTGATCGCGAAGTTGTCGTCGATGAAGAAGACGGCAATCTGACCGCGCTCGCCTCGCGCGCGAGATTTTAGTAACAGCAGCTCATCCACGACACTCTTGTTCGTGCGAAAGCGGATCGAGCCGCCGAAAAAGCCGGTTACGGTGCAGAACTCGCAGCCATATGGACAGCCGCGACCCGACTCCATCGGAATGATGCGAAACGTGCCCCAGCCCTCACCGACGCGCTGGAGCATGCGTGTCGCCACCTTTGGAACCAAATTAAACTGGTGGAGATCGATTTTGTCCCACCGAATAGCTGGATAAGACTGAAGGTTGGGTTTGCGTTCCTGGCCAAAATCATCAACCGGAGCGTAGATATCCTTGAGCTGCCCGCGCGCGGCGTCTTCCACGATCCTGTGCCAAGTCTCATCCGCTTCTCCAAGGGCCACAGCGTCCGCATGGCGCGGCCCGCCGCTTCGACCGAGGGCTTCGTCGGCCATTTCTGTGACATGAGGTCCGCCCATCACGACCGGTACACCCGTGGCGCGGATAGCATCTGCAACGCGGTATGCTTTTGCGATCATCCGAGTCATCGCCCCGATCCCGACTAGGCCGATGTTTTGTTCCCGCACAAATCGTGCGATGCCGCCTTCGTCCATTGGTTGTGCATTGCCATCGATAAGCAATACTTCATTTCCGGTCGGGGTCAGCGCCTGGAGAAGAAACATCCAAAGATGCGGCATGAAATTCCGCGTTACTCCGTTGTCTGGGCTATAAAGTAAGATTTTCACGATCCTCCTGATTCATTTCTGAGAAAGCAGGGGCGTCCTACACCGCGCTGGAATGAAAGTTGAAGAGTACGGCTCAAGATCGGCACGCTTCCTGAGTGAGTGAGACCTTGCGAGGGCAGGTCGAAGAGGGCGCGATTCTAGAGAACGCTGAAGCAAAACAGAGCGAAACCCAGCCCTTTCTCTCGTCTGAAGCCACGGTCATGTGATGTTGACATCTCAATGACGGATCAGATCCTCAGCCGACTCATTCGGGTACATGATTGGAACATTACCAGTTGGGAATGAATTTGCGGCGTCCGGAAGATGACAAGTTGTTCATCTTAATTGTGCCGGGCACTGACCATGCATCAGATTAAGGATGCGAAGCTTAGATTTGCGCTCCTTCTTTGCGGTGGGCTGCCATCTGCTGATCGGTCTTGGTTTTGTTGTTGGATCCATTTCTGCACTGGGTCAGGAAACATCACCTCTGCCGGATGCACCGCAGCCGACTCAGTCCCAATCTCCGCAGTCATATCCTGAGCAGAATGGAACACAACATGAACCGAGCAAGAATCACATGTTCTGGGTGATCCCCCAACTACCGATCAGATGAGAATCCCGCAACAATCAAACCGCTGACTGCGGGCGCAAAGATGAAAGTTGCGTTGGATGATTCTTTTGATCCTTCGGCTTTTCTAGTGGCAGGTGTATTTGCCGGGCTAGGGATGGCGCAGCGTCAGTACGCTTCCTTTGGCCAAGGCGCAGAAGGGTTTGGCAAATACTTTGGAGGAGCATTCGCCGATCAAGCAATCGGTAACATCATGACCGAGGGACTGTTCCCGATCGCTCTCCATCAAGACCCTCGCTATTTCGTGAGAGGGAAGGGCGGATTTTGGAAGCGAACCGGGTACGCCATGAGTCGGGAATTCATCACCCGGGGCGATGACGGCCGCAAACACTTCAACACTTCAGAGCTCGCGGGCAATGCCGTCGCCGCCGGAATTTCCAACATCTACTACCCTGCTGCCGACCGATCATTCGGGAATACGGCAAATAAGTGGGGACCACAGATCGCGCTAGATGCGGTTTTCAACATAGCAAAGGAGTTCTGGCCCGACGTGCGCAAGAGGTTATTCGGACAGTAGAGTCGATGTACAACGAATGCCTTGCTACCACTGAGGGGTGGGTGGCGACCGGTCAAGTTACACAGGGTGGAGAACAATTGCAGGCAGAGAGAGAGTTACGGCAGCACCGCCTGCCGGACTCTCGGAGATCTTGGCAGTCCCTCCGTGTGCCCGTACAATCGCATCCACGAAAGCAAGTCCCAGCCCATGCCCGTGAGAGTGTTTCCCTTTGACGAAACGTTCAAACGCACGTGAGCTGATGTCAGGCGGAAATCCTGGGCCATTATCTTCGATCACCACAATCGCTAAGCCCTCCCGTGACCGCAGCCGAATCGTTATCTGGCATCCTACGGGTAAGTGAGCAATTTCGTTTTCGATTAGATTGCTCAGAACGCGATTCAACAAACCCCAGTCAGCGTCGACGACAACTTGGTCTTCGAGGTCCACCATCAACTCGTGGTGGTGTTCGTCCATAGCTGGCTGGTAGAGATCGACGAGTTGTCTGACAACCGCCGAAAGATCAACCGTATTGCGATCCAGGCGAAGTGCACCCGCTTGTGCTTCGGCAACGTCCAGTGTGGTATCCAGCGCGCTCAAAAGTCTATCGAGGCCTTCGATTGCGTCACCGACGGAGTCACGCCACTTTTCGCTGGGCTCACTGGATAGGACGGATTCCAGAGCGCCACGAATCGAAGTCACCGGGCTTTTTAAATCGTGCGCGACGGAGTCGGTTACGGAGCGAAGCTCATCTACCGACGACTGAATTCGATCCAACATGTGATTGAAAGTCTTAGCCAACCGTGCGACTTCATCGGAATTAACGGGTTGAGGTAATCGTTCTCGTAGGTCTTCGCTGCCAATTCGCGCGACAGTGTCGGTGATGCGTTGAACGCGGAGGAGAGTGCGACGAGCGCTCATGTAGGAGATCAGAAAGCCCATAAGAACCGTACTGCCCCACAACAACAGCAGACGACGCGTCAACTTGCTAAGCAGATGCCTAGCGCCATGACTAGAGAGCCCCAGATAGATCTTTATTCCGTTTTCCTGACGGGCAACTACTCGAAATGTTGAGGGCCATCCTTCCACTTTTATAGACTGGGGAATACCGGGAACAAGTTTGGTCTGCTGAATTGCCTTGAGAAAAGTATCGACTGAGCCCGGCCCGACCCACAACGGACTTTCACTGCTATCAGGATAGCTTTCCAAAAAGAAAACGGAATTCAGCCTTTGGCCACGCGCATTGCGCTCGTCTGGCAACTCCTGGGTCGCAAGCTCGGCCACTTCTCCAATAATTCTGTTGTAGAGATGATCCCGGGGAGTATCGGCTGAGACGCGAGCAAGAACCTCCGCTTCACCGCTGAGCCACGCATCACTGCGGTCTTGAATGGCGTTCGCGACGAGGAAGTAAACAATCGAGAACGCCAGAGCTGTCCCGAGAGCGAACGCCACGGTGGTCCAGATCGAAATGCGCCAAGCCGCGGTTGCCTGCAAGAATTTAGGCATGCTTGAGAACGTATCCGACGCCGCGGATTGTGTGGATGAGTGGTTTGGGACTATTGTGATCGACCTTGCTGCGCAGGCGATAGATGTGGACATCGACCACGTTTGTTGCGGGATCAATCTGCATGCGCCAGACGTGATCCAGGATCATAGTGCGAGTAACTACACGCCCGGCATTCCGACAAAGATATTCTAGGAGTGAAAACTCCTGTGGGGTCAATTGGAGCAGGTGCTCCCCGCGTCGAGCCTCATGACGTACAAGGTCAAGTTGCAAGTCCGCAGCCTGTAGGCGTACCGAGTCAGTCTGTGGCGCAGATGATCTACGCAGAAGATTCCTCAGCCTCGCAAGGAGTTCCGCTAGGGCGAATGGCTTCGTGAGATAGTCATCCCCGCCCTTCTCCAAACCCTTTACTCGCTCGTCCACGGAACGTCGTGCAGACAGGATCAACACCGGAGCGGAAATACCTTGGGCGCGGCACCTTGCAATCAAATCCAGCCCATCCATGTCGGGAAGACCGAGATCAATGATGAATGCATCGTGGATGCCTTCCAAGGCTTTAAGTTCTCCCGTCTTAGCGTTGCTGGTCGCGTCAACCTGGTATCCGGATTCCGCTAATGCCCGTTTGAGGAAATCCTGGATAGCCACATCGTCTTCGACCACCAGCAATCGCATCGGAACCTCCCTCCTCTTTGAGACTGTACACCCGAAGATAGGATGCTTGGAACTCGTCAAGCGATTGAATGCGTCGCAGAGGTTGCACTGAAGCTCAGCTTCTGATTGCGCCACGAGCAAAACGCGACGCTCGCGAGAGCGGAGCGATTTGCGTAACTCTACGGTTGATGAGGGTAGGCCCCTCGAACCGACTTGCAGGAGTAGGACTCAAATCACCTTCCGCTGCTGCGTTTTAACGGACGTGGTAGTGAGCGGTGAAGGCAAAGGCCCGGAAGCGAAATTCGGGTCAGATGACTTCCAGGAAGAGGACCGAAAGGGAACCACTGTTATCGTGTCGAAAATAGCCAAGTCGATGTCTAAACCGCGGTAGCTACTGAATTCCTCAGACCCCAGTTTGCCGTCAATCTCAGCTCCAGGTGTGCGATTGGCGATTCGGGCGCCCAAAATCATGTACCGACCGCAAATCCTCTCGCATCGAAGTGCGTTAGGAGGAAGTGTTATGAGAGCTGCAGTCGTTCCCGCTGTCAGCAGTTCGTGGCAGGTCAAAGAAGTTCCGCAACCTCAACCCGGCCCTAATCAGGTATTGGTGAAAATGCATGCGAGCGGCATCTGCTACACCGACGTACATCTGACGCTCGGACACTTTCCCGGACTGTTTCCCCGAATCTTAGGCCACGAGCCTGTGGGCGAGATCGTTGACGCGGCTCCCGACGTCAGGACGCGGAAGGTGGGCGACCGCGTGGGTACCGCGTGGATTCAATCCACCTGCGGGCGCTGCGAATGGTGCCAGCGTGGTCGCAGAATGTTCTGTCCCTACATGAAGGGCACAGGAATTGAGGCACAAGGCGGGCACGCCGAGTACATGTTGATGAATGCCGACGCAACCTATCTGATTCCCGACAAGGTTTCCTACGAGCAAGCAGCGCCGATCTTCTGCGCGGGCTACACGGTCTATGGCGGGCTGCGCTGGGCCGATCCCCAGCCGCACGAGCGCGTGGCCGTGCTTGGAATCGGCGGCCTTGGACACCTCGCAGTGCAATACGCAAAGGCAGCGGGCTTTGAGACCATCGCCATTTCTCACTCCCCTGACAAAGACAAGTTGATCCGCGAGCTCGGCGCGGATGAAATTGTCCGAGACGGAAAGAGCCTTGCCGCAGCGGGCGGTGCCGACATCATCCTGAGCACTTCCAATTCGACGAAGTCCATGGTGGACAGCATTCAAGGATTACGCCCAGACGGCCGGCTGATCGCTATGGGCGCGGACGCGGAGCCACTTTCCGTCTCGCTGATGGATCTCATCATGAAGCGCATCCGCATTATCGGCAGCCAGCAGAACGGCCCCGAATACCTCTACGAAGCTCTTGATTTCGTGGCGCAAGGGAAAGTCAAAACGATCGTCGAGACTTACCCATTAGCGGAGGCCGCCAAGGCCTACGAACGCGTTGCGGAGGGCAGGGCCCGGTTCCGCGCCGTCCTCACAATGTAATCGGCGATACGAGCGGTCGGTTTCGGGCGGATCGACCGAGTAGCGAAGACCAGTCCGATGAAACCGATGAGCGCCGAGCAGTGCGTATCTGAGGGCTCAGGGTCTGCGCAAAAACCGCTCCAGAATCGTGCCAGGCCGGCTGAACCGCATCAATGCGCCGGTGCTGCCGGGCTTTGCGCGGAGGATGGAGGCGGATATGCTTGGCTAAGAAGACTGATTCGGTCTTGCATGGTTCGAGCGGCTCGATCAGTCGCCCGTTGGTGATCAGGCCTCCGCCCGTGCGTTTGCAGATGCGGACTTGCTGGCCAGGCGAAACTGCGGGTGTGGTGGGAACTTTTGCGACCCTGCGGATGGGCCCGCTCAGTCGGCTCTTTTTACCTAACAATACAGCGTTGTATAAAACCCATCGGCTGATTGTTGAGGAGTGCAGCTGTGATCGCTGCAGGAAGTGAAATTTAAAGTACGCGCTCGCATAGGGATAGGGGACAGGGGTGTTCGGGTCGATTATCACGTCCTAGCAGTCGGTGAATAAGTACCCAGCACATGTAGCAGCGGTGTCTTGGGCCTGTAAGCCACGACTGAGTAACGGTTCCGGGAATAAATCATCCAACGTGGTACGCGGGACGGCGGCTTCGGATAGATGGCTACTCTCTATCGGTACTTTAAGGATTTGTGGAAGCTTGCTGCCGTCGCTCTTGTCCTGGCGGCGATCAATCAGATTTTTTCGCTGTTGGATCCGCTCATTTTCCGGCACATCATCGACTCCTACGCGACTCGCCATCGCGAGTATTCGAGCCCGCAATTCATTCGAGGTGTAGGCCTGCTGCTCGCTGCGGCGGTTGGCGTGGCTCTGGTCTCGCGCATCGCCAAGAATTTCCAGGATTATTTCGTCAATGTAATCAC
>Ga0210407_10003898_pt1 | contig 11922 bp, 11 predicted proteins | sample IncBWC27MmetaG_FD_150860 | JGI IMG/M metagenome (GOLD analysis project Ga0210407, IMG submission 150860) | Forest soil microbial communities from Barre Woods Harvard Forest LTER site, Petersham, Massachusetts, United States - Inc-BW-C-27-M | ecosystem: Environmental > Terrestrial > Soil >... | reverse complement strand
CGGCCCGGCACGAGCGCGTTTTACAAAGATGCGGCAGGAAGCATCTTTCACACGTATTCAAGCTATGGCCGTGGGCTGGACATTCTCATCGGCGCGTACAACTGGCTGGACATCGCTCCAAAGGGGCGAGACGAAGAAGGACTGAAGCACACGATGGCGTGGGTGCGCCACCACGACAAGTACGACGAAGCGTACAAGGTGGATGCAAAGGCGGAATACGTTCAGCCCGCCAAGACCTCGAGCTTAGCGGGCGACTGCTGCGAACATCATTAATCACGAAACTCTTTGGTTGTTCCTGAGCTTTCGAACGGCTTGGGCGCGGCACGAAGGCAACCGTAGCTGGTTCAGTAGCCGGATTTCGGTGTCGCCGCTCGCCGCAAAGGAAGGCTTACCCTTTGGGAGCGTAGTAACCCTTGCGGGTGAGGACTTTCAAATCATGCTCCGTAGTTTCGACTTTGACCTTGCGGAATTTTCCGTCTGGAGCCGAGTTCGTCGGATAGTAGCCCAGCGTGTACTGGCTGCGCAGTTCTTCCGAGATTTCATCAAAGGCCTGATTTAATTTTTTCTCGGAGTTTGCGGAAAGCACGCGGCCGCCAGTTTCTTCGGCGAGCTTCCTTGCGGCGCCCCCATTCGCGCCGAACCGCGGATCAGCGACGAGAATGATGTGAATCACCGTGTCGGTGCGCTGAGCGGCTTCGATGGCCTCCTCGATGCGTACTTTGCTGCCCTCATCCTGAGCATCGGTGACGATCAAGACGGCCTTGCGGCCGGCTTCGGCGCTCAGTTTTTCGCCACAAGCAAGGTAAATGGCATCGTAGAGGGCGGTTCCCGTCAACTGCTGGGAGCCGCCAATGGGCCCGGGATTTCCTGCAAGGGAGCCGCCACCTGGTATGTTGATCCGCGCCTTGCGAACCGCGCGATCCAACTGTGCCCGGTCATCCGTAAAATCGGAGAGCAGGTCGACGTCAGAATCGAAGGACATGACGAGTGCTTCATCGCCTTTGCGCAGGATTCTGTGGAGAAACGAGCTGCCGGCATCCTGGATGGCGCCAAGCATGAATTGCTCGCTGCCTGAGGTATCCAGCAACAAGGCCAGCGTGATGGGTAGCGCCACTTCCTTCGAGAAAAAGGCGATTTTCTGCTCCTGATTGTCCTCCTGAATCTTGAAGTTATCTTGCTTTAGGTCAGCGATAATCCGCTTATTCTTGTCTCGCACGGTCGCAAAGAGGTTCACCAGGTTTACCTGTGTCTTGATCGTGCCACCTTGGGCGGCGGGCTCTTGCGGCATGCCCGGCACCGCCAAAATCACCGCAACCGTTGCTGTCGCACATTGCATCAAAAGCTTATGCATCGAACGCATGTATACTTTCCTTTGCGAGAGTTGCCCGGCTGGAAAGAGCCCGCGGGGCATTGCCGCCCTGTAGGATGCCGCGAAGCGGTGTGATGGATGCGTGACCGAAATCAACCGCGCGGATGAGTTCAATACGAAGTTTGGCTTGAGGACCATGAAAAGTCTACGAAAAACGTTTCTGGTTGTTTGCGGAGTACTACTTCCCGTGCCGCTCATTCAGCTTCTTGCCCAGGCGCCCCAACAGGGCGCGACCCCGGCTGCTCCGCAGCAAAACCCGGACGCGCCTCCGCAACAGAACAGGCAAGGCAAAATCACGATCCCGGTCAATCAGGTTGTCGTGCCTGTCACCGTGAAGGACGGGTCCGGAAAGCTGGTCGCCGACCTGCGGCGGGACGAATTTCGAATCTTCGAGGATAACGTCGAACAGAAAATTGTTTACTTCGTCGTCGATCCCACACCCATCTCGATGGTCTTGCTGATCGACAACGACTTGAATTCCAAGGACTCCAAGCAGGTCTCCGAGAGTCTGCGATCGGTGGTCGCCGGCCTGAGCTTGAACGATGAAGCTTTCATCTGCCGGTTCGATCAGCGCTTTCACGAAGGGAAGGGCTTCCTCAGCGACCAGGACAAGTTACTCACCGAGTTGAAGCGCACGCGCCTGGACGGAGAGCCCCCCGCGGGACCCTCGGGCGCCGCCGTCGCCAATAGTCCGTCGATCAACGGGCACTCCGCCACCGGAGATGCGCCGAATATTACCGGCGCTACGCTGAACATCAAAGGCCAGCCAACCAAAGCGCTGGACGACGCCGTGTATGCTGCCGCCCAACTGCTGAAGGACCGCGATCCGGAGCGGCAGCGGCGAAAAATTATCTTCCTGATTTCGGACGGTGTGAACGGGCCGAAATTCAATGTCAATAAGTACGACGCAGTGCTGAAGGATTTGTTGCGCTACAACATTTCCGTGTACGGAGTAGGGGTGGGCAGCGCGTACTTCGAGCGGCGATTCGAGCGGCTCTCCAAATACGCTCATGACACGGGTGGCGACGTCTATTATGGATTGAAGAGCCGGGCGATGGAGGAACTCTACGGCAGGGTCACCGAAGAGGCCCGCAATCAGTACACGCTGGCTTATGCGCCCAGTGGAACGGACCGCGGCGCGGAATACCATTCCATCGAAGTCCGCGTCAGGCGCGAAGGGCTGACCATTCTGACCCGCGAAGGCTATTACGCCGGGGCCACGCCGAGATAGGCGGAATTATCATTTTCATCCCGATTTCTCTTGACTCTTGCCGAAATGCGCTCATAAATCAGTTCAGGAGTTGGTGGGCAGCGCTAGCGCTAATCATCGGTTCCGACTGAGGAGGAAATTCGCATGAAGAAAAAGGCCAAGAAGGACGAGAAAAAGGCCCCCAAGAAAGGGAAATAAGAGTTGTCCAACAAGATTTCGCAGCCCAGGCGCCCTGACGCGAGTTAGGGCGCCTTTTTTCTTTTGCTTCAATAACGGCAGAGAAGGCGATTCGGTCTTTCAAAGCTTGCTCAAACGCTCAGGGCTTCTTCATGCGCCGGGCAAATGGGCCTGTAGGCGCAATTGCGGCAGATGAAGCCCCGTTTCGGTGGGAATTCCCCCGCGCGAATGTCTGCCGCCGCTTCCTGCACGACTCTCTGAGCTTCGTCCAATTGCTTGGCGTCCCGCGTGGTTTCCTGCCGCTGATTGTCCTGCAAATAATGAAACACCAGCCGCACGGGCTCCAGCTCCAAAATCTCCTTCACCGCCAGCGCATACAGGCTCAGTTGTAAATCTCTCTTGGCGTCGGCATCCTTTTTCGGACGTCCCGTCTTGTAATCCACGATTTCCACGTCCCGCTTGTTTCCCAGCGAATTGATCTGGTCGATGCGCCCCTTGATGATGACATTGTTGTCGAGGGGCAATTCGAACGCTTTCTCTTGCATCAACGCCTGCGGGAGATCCGCCATCATGCCGGCATGAAACACTCGTAGCTGCTCCAGCCCGTCCTTCTTGTATTCCTCTTCCTGATATTGGTCCTCAAACCCTTTCGAATTCCATTCTGTCTCAAAAATTCTTTGCACTTCGTCGAAGGGCAGCTTCACGCCCTTACGGAGTTGATCCACAAAACGCTTGATCGTCGTGTGCATCACGGCCCCAAAAGTCATCGCGGCCTTCGGCCCTTCCCGCAGCGACCACAAATACCCGAACAGATACCTTTGCGGGCAGGTTCGGTAGCCGCTCAGTGCCGAAGGGCTGAGCGTCAGCGGCTCGGGTGACGGCGGGTGAAACTCCTCCGCCCAATCCGCGATCCGCGAAAAAATCTTTGCCGGCTCCCCCGCGGCAGAGAAGAGCCGCGCGTCTTCCCAGTTGTCTTCTGCGGCCCGATCCTCTTTTCCCGCAGGGGGCAGCTTCGGCATGAGTTGACGCACATCCTGACGCTTTATCGCCGGCTCCATCACGATGTCCTCAATGAATACCGGCACTTTCCCTTTTTTTTCTGTCACCGTAGTGATGGTCAGTCGCTCTTCCGCGCGCGTCAGCGCCACGTAAAACAGCCGCCGCTCTTCCTGGATATGAAATTGCTCGGCGGGGCTACCCTCTTTCATAAGCTCCGCGGGGAATTCGAAGACGCGTGGCCTCTCGGTTGCTGGAAAGGCGCGGTTGTTCACACGCAACAGAAACACTTGCGGAAATTCCAGGCCCTTCGCTCCATGCACGGTCATCAACTGCACTGCGTCCAGCGGCGCGTCGTCTTCCAGGCTCACCACTCCGCCAGCCTGAGCGTAGTAATCCAGATATTCGATAAACTCCGAGAGGCCGCTCGTTTCGCTTTTCGGTTCCCACTCCTTCATGAATTCCGCCAGCCGCTTGACGTATTTTCGGTCGTGTTCCTTCGCGCGCTGCGGAATTTCCAGCCACTCCGTCAACGCTCCCAGAATCTCCCGCGCGCTGTTGCGCTTCAGTGTTTTTCTCTGTGCAGAAACAAATCCCACCAGTTGCTCGAGCGCCGCTTGCGAGCGGTCGAACGCAAATTGTCCTTGTGGTACTTGCAGGAGGTCGTAAATCGCCTTTTTCTCTTTTCGAGCGCGCTCCGCCAGGCGCACCAAATCCCCCGCTTCCAGGCCCCATGCCGGCGACGCCAGCACGCGCGCGCAAGCAATGTCGTCGTACGGCGCGGAGATCAGCCTCAGGTACGCGAGCACGTCCCGCACCAGCGGATGCTCCAGAATGGAAAGTCTCGTGATTACAAACGGAATCTTCCGCCTCGATAGCTCCTCCACAAGATGATCCCGGTGCGCGTGCTGGCGGTAGAGCACCGCAAAGTCTTTCCAGCGCCGCCCAGCTCCATGAATGCGCTGCAGTTCGCCTGCCACCCATCGCGCTTCTTCGTCTGGAGTCGCCAGTTCCACGATGCGGATCTTTTCCCCCGTAGGTTTATTCGGAGAAAGAACTTTCTTTGGAAAGTCAGCGCTAACGGCGTTTTGCCCAATCACTTGCATAGCCACGCGCAGGATATTCGGCGTCGAGCGATAATTCTCCGTCAGGGCTACGCGAAACTTCGTGGAGTCCTGGCCTTCCTTCCATCCGGCAAATCGTTCCAGGAATAACTTGAAACTCCCGAACGAAGCTCCGCGGAACCGGTAAATCGCCTGATCGTTGTCGCCAACCGCGACGATGTTCCTCGCCGGCCCGGCGAGCAGCTCCAGCAGGCGGAGTTGTGCGATGTTGGTATCTTGAAATTCATCCACCAGGATGTAGCGGTATTTTTTTTGCAAAGCGTCGCGCAGTTGCGCGTCGCGCTCGAGCAGGGCCACTGCTCCGGTAATCAGCGAGCCAAAGGAAACCCGGTTCTTTTCGCGCAGCAGTTCTTCGCTGGCGCGATAGGCGCGAGCCAATTCTTGCTGCAAGGCGACAGTCTCATGACGTTCGGCGAGAGTGTCTTCGTCCAGTGTTCCCCGCTCGGCTTCAACGCGCGCCGCCAGCCCGGCGGCATAGCGCTGATAGTCTTCGCCGGACACCAGTTCGTCCTGGCAACGCGAAAAAAACTCCACGAAATCGTTCAGGAATTGCCCGGGATCGGCCAATCTCCTGTATTTCTCCAGACGCAGCCGCCGCAGGTTGCGCCGCAGCAGGATCCAGTGATCGAACTCGTCCAGCATCACCCGTTGCGGGTCCGCCTCCGCCAACAGCGTCTCGCAAAAGGAATGAAACGTCGCCAGCGTCACGGCTTTTCCGCGTTCGCCCGTGGCTTTCACCACGCGGGCTTTCATCTCGCCGGCGGCTTTTTTCGTGAATGTCAGCCCGAGAATGTTTTCGCCAGAGAGCGAGTCGTCCGATTGCAGTAGGTGGCGGATGCGTTCCGTAATGACGCGCGTTTTTCCGGTACCCGCTCCGGCAATCACAAGCAGCGGCCCTTCACCATGCGTGATCGCGCGCCTCTGCGCGTCATTTAGCTTCAACCCGCTCTCCTCGAGCGGCTCCATGTCAAACAGCGTCGCCATGACTAAAGCAGGGTATCGGAATTCGAAGTCAAGAGGAAACGAAGGCAAGAACTCACAAGAGAGGTCCGACAGCGAAGGCCAATCCGATTAGAGCGAGAGCGCCCAAAAGCCAAAGCTTCCTTTCCTTTTTACGAAGGTCTCGGTCGGAAAAGAGCCTCTCATACTCTCTTTCAAACCTGGCGTTTCTCTCGGGACCAATAAAGCCCAATGGAAATCCGATTTGCTGGTCAGGGGGCAGCTGTTCGTTCACTTGATTCACGCGATCAAGACTTAGGATCACTGCCCACAGAAAACAAGTTCCCATTGCGAGAAAACAAATCAGGCCTATGGCTGCTCGAACGATTGTGGCGGGCGACGGATGTTCTAGTCCGAGCATTGGAATCATCGCTGCGACTTCTCGCCGGAGGCAACTTGCCTGTTGAACTCCGCCGATTTCTTCTTTGGGACGGTGAGAGTCTGCCACTTGTCGCCGGCGAAGTGCCGCGCGAGATAAACAATTTGCCCCACGTGATACGAATAGTGCGCGATCTGGCGGTTGATTGCTTGCGTTACGGAATGTGGTTCGGCGCGGATAGTGATTGTTCGCGTTAGATCCGCATCGCTCAGCGGTTCCAGCGCGTCGAAAAGGAGTTTCCATCCGCGTTCCCACATTTCCATCAATTCCGCGCGTGTCGTTGGCGGAGCTTCAAATTCGGTATCACGGTTGCGGTCAGGCTTCTCGCCGTCGCTAGTGAGAAAATCTGTCCAGCGCGACCGCATATTACCCGCCATATGTTTCACGACGATCGCGATGGAATTTGATTCAGCATCCAGCGTGGCGAAGAGTCCCTGATCCGGACACTGCGCCATCGCGCGCTCACCAAGCTTCTTGTAATAACGAAAAAGGTCGATGGAGTCTTTCAAGTAGGACGTGGTGAACTGGTGCGCCATAACGTCATTCTCTTCTGTCTGCGCTCGCTGTCAAGCCCACCTGCGAGGGCCGGCGTAAATTCGAACTGGCCAATTTGGGTATTCGCGTAACTCAACCGGCGGCGGCAGCGTATTAGAACGCAGAAAGGGAGTGATGGAAAGAAGTGCTTGACAATTCGCTTTTTATTCGCCTAGTATCGGTGCGCTGAAATCTCGAATTTCACACAGGGAGGTTCACATGACCATTGGACAAACCATGCTTTCCGAATTCGACGAGGAGATGCAGAACACGCGCAAAGTCCTGGAACGCTGTCCCGATGAAAAGTGGAACTGGAAGCCGCACGAAAAATCCGGCACGCTTGGCTGGCTCGCCTGCCACGTCGGTACCGTTCCCGAGTGGATCGCTATGACCATCAACACCGAAGAGCTTGACTACGCTCCTGTGGACGGCCCCTCCTACCAGCCGCCAAAGATTGAGAATCGCGCGCAGCTTCTCGCTGCTTTCGACAAGGCTAGCGCCGAAGCACGCGCCGCACTCGCCAAAGTCAGTGACGCCGACATGGCAAAAGGCTGGAAGCTGCTGGCCGGGGGCCAGGAGATCTTCACGATGCCGCGCGTGGCGTGCATTCGCGGAATGTGCCTCAATCACTTGATCCATCATCGCGCGCAGCTCACCGTCTACTTCCGGCTCGTCGGCGTTCCCGTGCCCGGCCTCTACGGTCCGAGCGCTGATGAAGCCCAGCCCAGTGCAGCCGGAGCCGCCGCAAATTGAGTTCTGAATGATTTGCCGAGGGCGGAAAATTTCTCCGCTCTCGGAGTTTTTCCCTCCACACAGCTTCGTTTTTCCCATCGCGCTATAATGGAATGCGTTGCTCTTCAGGAGGCCTGCCATGACCACCGAAACTCCCGTCATTTTGTCCGCAGTACGAACGCCCATCGGAAAATTTCAGGGCGGCCTCGCGGGATTCTCCGCGCCCGAACTTGGCGGCAAGATCGTCGCCGAAGCCATCCGCCGCGCCGGTCTCGACTCGAATCAAATTGACGAAGCCATTCTCGGCAACGTCGTGCAAGCCGGCCTGGGACAGAATCCGGCGCGCCAAGCAGCACTCAAAGGCGGCTGCAATCCGCGCGTCGCCGCCATGACCATCAACAAAGTTTGCGGCTCCGGACTGAAAGCTGTTGCGCTTGCCGCGCAAGCCGTACAGCTTGGCGAATCGGAAGTCGTTGTTGCTGGCGGCATGGAATCCATGTCCAACTGCCCGTATCTATTGCCGCAAGCCCGCACTGGCTACCGTATCGGCGATGGAAAAATAGTTGATTCGATGATCGCTGACGGCCTCTGGGACGCCTACGAGAATTTTCACATGGGCATGACGGGCGAACTGGTTGCGGAGAAATATGGCATCACGCGCGAAGAGCAAGACAAGTTCGCCGTCGAAAGCCACCAGAAAGCGGTGCGCGCGCGCAAGTCCTGTTTTTTCGAAGCGCAGATTCTGCCTATCGAAGTCCCGCAAAAAAAGGGGGAGTCAATCGTCATCAAGTACGACGAGTCGCCGCGCGAAGACACCAGCATGGAAGCGCTGGCGAAACTGAAGCCCGCGTTCAAGAAAGACGGGACAGTTACCGCAGGTAACGCGCCCGGGACGAACGACGGCGCGGCGGCATTGATTGTAACGAGCGAGCGGAATGCGTCGCGGCTCGGCAAACAGCCGATCGCGCGAATTGTCGCGCAGGCCGTAAGCGGCGTTGAGCCCAAGTGGGTGATGATGGCCCCTGTTGACGCCGTCGAAAAACTCCTCACAAAAACCGGATGGAACCGCGACAAGGACGTTGACCTAGTCGAGCTCAATGAAGCTTTCGCCGTCGCGGCGATCGCCGTGACGCGTCAGCTCAAGCTCAATCCCGAAAAAGTGAACGTCAACGGCGGCGCCGTCGCCCTCGGCCATCCCATTGGCGCGAGCGGCGCGCGCATCCTCGTCACACTGCTCTACGAATTGCAGCGCCGCAATCTGAAGCGTGGTATCGCCGCCCTCTGTCTCGGCGGCGGAAACGCCGTAGCTCTCGCCGTCGAACGCTACTAGATTTTCGCGATGATAAGAACTACTGAATGAGTGTGCTCTGGCTGGCGACGCATTTCCATTGGCCGCTTTGCTTAATCCAAGTGTCCGTGAATCGCGCGCGGCGCGTGTATGTTTTTCCCTTGGTCACGCCGGTTTCGCGATACACGCCAGAGACGACTCCCGCATTGCTGTAAACATGCACTTTCATGCCCTCGTCATATATGTGCTCAGGACTAGAGCTGGGACTGGCAACCGACCGCAAGTATTCGGCCCTGTTCCTGAGTGAACCGTCGTAGTCGACGTAAACGAGCGTATCGTCGAACAGCGAAGCGATGGCTCCGGCATCGCGTCCCATTTCGGCCTGATTCCAGGAGCGTTCGAGCTGGATGAGCTGGGTTTCGTCGTCCGCCGCCTTGGTTCGCCCCTGAATTCGGACGGTGAATGCGAGAGCCGCGACGGCGAGGAGCAGCGTCAGGATTTTTCGCATGAAAGTTATTCTCCGCAGCTAGAACTTACAGCAACAATGCTATCGAGCGCCTTAGCCGTCAACAAGAAACGAAGCTTGTGGAGCGGAGAAGTACCAGCCCACCGGAATTGTTGAGAAGAACTTATCTTCGAGAAGCATTTTTATGCTGCCGCGACCGCGAAGCACTGGAAACCGACCAGTGGATTGCCGAGGCAACAGGTTCTACGTTTGATTTTGCACTGATACCGGGGTTGAGCCCGCTGCCGCTTTCAGATCGTTCCCGCAGTAGGGACAGAACTTGTCGGTTTCGACGACTTCACGCTTGCATTGCGAGCAAGAGGGGTACAGATTGCATTTGCAGCTCGGGCAGAAGTTGAAGCGCGCGCCCACGGTGGTTCCGCATTGCGGGCAAGGATATGGGAGCGGCTCGCGCATCAGAAAATAAATGATGAACCCGATGCCCATAAACGGCCAGGAAAGAATAAGCACCAGCAAGGTCCACAAACCAGACATCATGCCGCGGCGCTTCGCGTCGCGATTCACGTATGCGATTAAAAAAATATAAGCGGCCATGAGCGCGGAGACCAGGGCGATGACGCCCATCAGCCCCGCCGTAGACGCCACCGGATCGTTCCGCAAGTCCGGCGCCCACGTGTCGCCCCCGCTCGCCAGCATCCTGAGATTGACGAACACCGCTATGAATTGGGCCACGACGAACAGCACCACGACCAGGGCAATCAACCAGCGCGGCACGAGGCGAAACTCATCGGCAAACCGGGACTTCTCCTTTTTTCTCCGCAGGCGAATCAGTCGCAAGCGTTCATTCCACGCGCCGCCTACTTGTTCCGTTCCATTCATAGTTTCTCCGCCTTAATCTCTTTGGTGCCGCCTACTCTGGTTCACCTGCGCGGCCGTTCCAGATTGCCAACACCACGCCCGTAGCCAGCAGCGCCGGCACCGCCCACCACATCACGAAGCCGACTTCCCAAATCAATTTTGGCGCGCCGGTCCGGTGTCCTACCCACTCGAACGCGCGCCATACCCAGGGAGCGCTCGCGATTCCGAGCGCCCATGACACGCCAGCAATGGTCCACAAAAGTTTTCGTCCCAGGCCATGTTCGCGCAATTCGTCCGCGCGCAGGCGCACGCGGAATTGCGTGCGGCTGGCGAGCCCATCGGGCAAGGAAATGGCCACGGTCCGGAACACTCGCAAAGCATGATCGGTCTGACTCGCATGCTTGGCGCAGAACTCGCACTCCCCGAGGTGAGCGCGGAGCCATGTGCTGTCAGCTTCCGCAATTCCTTCAACGCGTGCTTGAGCGATCAGATGCAGCGCGTGATCGTGAGCATTGCCGCTCTTCATGCAGCGCCTCCCTGGAGGGCTCCGCGAAGGGCTTCGAGTCCGCGATACAACCGCGACTTCACAGTCGAAAGAGGAATGCTGAGCACGCCAGCCATTTCGTCGATTTGTAATTCTTCTTGGAAGCGCAGGACAAGTATTTCGCGATAAATTGCTGGAATTTTCTGCAGCGAGGACTGAACGTTTTCTTGCGTTTCCTGGCTGAGGATCTGATGCAACGGCGAGGGGTCATTTTCATTCGCGAGTTGCAGCGGATGCTCCTGTTCTGGATCCGTGAGCGTGTCGAGGCTTTGCGCTTTTTTGGAGCGCTGCCAGTCAATCACTAGGTGACGGGCAATCGCAAAAAGCCAGGCTTCAAATTTCGATTTGCCATCGTACTGGTGGCCGCGCTCGAGGACGCGGATCCAGGTTTCCTGAAAAAAATCTTCGGCACGTTCCCTGCTCCCGGTGACGTAGACGAGATAGCGGAACAGGCGATATTGATACTGCTCGATCAAGCGATCGAGCAAGTCCGGGTCGCGCTTCTGCAAGCCGCGGGCGATGGTCTTTGCTTCATCGCTCATAAGCGTGGAGAAGAACAAGGCTGGCCCCGGCATGGCTAGGGTTCCAAAGTGGCTGGACGGCTGTGGCGTCAAACATGAGATCGTGGCGCTCATTCTAACGGGTATACGAGGGAGAGAGTCGAAAAGACGCAGGTGGGCGGAGTAGGGTCGAAACTTTTGACGGAGGTCGTCGATACCCCACCCCCGGGTGTTTTTGCCAAAGACTGCGGAATCGTATGAAAACAAAGGAGTTGAGTTTTGCAGGAATGCAAAAAAGCGCAAAAGAGTGCACAATTGCTTGTGGGCAAAGGAGTTGTGAAACACTCTTTGAGCAAAGAGGGGAAAGAGTGCGCAAAGAGAGCGGATGGGAAGGAGAAGGCGACGGAGGCCATCGAGGGGTTGTGGCCGATCATTCACAACTCATGCTACCAAATAATACAACATTTGTCAAGTAACAAATAAAGTATTTAAATAGATAGAGTTGCAGGCGCTTTCGAATAATTTCGCAAACAGAAGAAAACAAAGGGGTAGAGCGCACTGTGTAGCAGCGCAATTTCTTAGCGGTGCGTGGCTAGTTCGCGTAGTAGACTCCCGTTTTGATGATTGCAAGACGCACAGCCTGAAGGCTATGCCACTAGTGTCCTCCGCAGGTTATGCAGCCGTGCCTTGAGAAAGGCCATGTGAGAAAGGATGCGGAGTGTGAAACAATCGGCGATTGGGTTTCG
>Ga0210407_10003896_pt1 | contig 11924 bp, 11 predicted proteins | sample IncBWC27MmetaG_FD_150860 | JGI IMG/M metagenome (GOLD analysis project Ga0210407, IMG submission 150860) | Forest soil microbial communities from Barre Woods Harvard Forest LTER site, Petersham, Massachusetts, United States - Inc-BW-C-27-M | ecosystem: Environmental > Terrestrial > Soil >... | reverse complement strand
AAAATGGGCTCTGTCGCGGCATTAGAGATAATCCTCCCGATGCCAAGTCTACCAGGCATCGGCATTTAAACGTCACTAAAATACGTCATCGTATTTGCGAACAGGAGTACTTAGTGAGCGATGCTCGCCCTCTGACAGTATTACTGCGCTGTTGTGGAGTCCAGAGGGAGACCGCGGGTTGGGGCACTGTTTAAGTGTTCAAAGGCTGTATTTTCCAACCTGACCGGAAGAGCTTCAACAGATTGTGCGTGTCACAAACCAACGTGCAGGCTCGGAAACTCTCTCGACACTCTCGTCAAAAGCGGCAAAGTCCGCTACATCGCTTGCTCGAATTGTTCCGGTTGGCATCTCATGAAGTCGCTGTCCATCTCAGAGCGCTATGGCTGGTCCCGTTATGTCGCTCAGAAGCGCCGCGCGAGTAGACGTCAGCGGTGTCAAAAAGAAAATCTCGGCTCTGTCGGATGGAATCTCAGCAAAGAACAAGTTGCAAAACTCGACGCCGCGAGCAACACGCAACCCGCCTACCCCTACTGGCACCAGCGCCAATTCGCCAACCGCAACCCCATTCCCACCTCGCCACGCTGATTCTAGTGACGTTAAACTAGCAGTGCCCGAGCCCCTGCCGCGTTGTAGCGGTCCGCCTTCCAAGGTGAACCGCTCACGCCCGCGCCACGCTGCCAGGCCGCTCCTTCAAATCCCACTGTTAGGTCGCAACGCTTTCTTGTGTCAGCTGAGTGCCGCCGCTGATCTCCGTGCGGCGCGTCACCTTCAAAGCAACAGCTAGAGCCACCAACAAAATAAGCGCGGCCAGGTACCACGGCCCTGCCGGAAACGATCGCCCCCGCGCGATGCAGGCCGTAAACGTCGCTGAAAATATTCCCGGCCCAAAAATCATGGCCAGCCCGCGCAACGAACTCAGTGCTCCCTGCAGTTCGCCTTGCTCCGATGCCGAAACGCGTTGCGTCATCATGGACTGTGACGGCGGCCCAGCCAGCCCCCACAACGCGTTTACGGGAATCGCGGCGAGAAAAATCCAGCCGACCGGCGCCCAACCGCACAGCGCGAAGCCCAGCGCGCCAAAAAACAATCCCGCAAAGAGCGCCTTCCGCTCGCCAAACCGTTTTACGGAGGGGCCGACCAATCCCGCCATTGTGATCATCGACGCGATACCCACCACGGCCAGAGACAGCCCGATGGCCTTTTCATCCCACGAGTACCGATACATTGCATAAAGCACCCACACGGTCGCGTAGATTTCGTGCGCCAGATACGCCAGGAAATTCACGACCGCCAACCCGAATAGCTCGTGATGCGAGCGCAGAAGTCTCAACGCTCCCATGGGGTTCGCCTTCTTCCATAGCAGCTGCGTCTGTCGCTTTTCCGGCGCCAGTGATTCTGGCAGAACGAACAGTCCGTACGCGGCATTCATCAAACTCAATCCGGCAGCCACCCAGAATGGCAGCCGCGCGCTCATCGCGCCAAGCCATCCTCCAATCGCTGGCCCGAGAACGAAGCCGATCCCGAACGCCGCCCCAAAAATCCCAAACGCCTTGGCACGCTTCTCCGGCGGCGTCACGTCGCTGATGTAGGCCGTCGCCGTGGGCATGCTGGACGAACAAATCCCCGAAAGTATGCGCCCGAGAAAGAGCCATCCAAGCGTAGGCGCTAGCGCCATCACCACGTAATCCAGCCCTAATCCGAAGTTGGAAAGTAGAATCACCGGACGCCGCCCGTAACGGTCCGACAACATGCCCAGGACCGGCGAAAAGAAAAACTGCATCAGCGCCCATGTTGTCACGAACAGCCCCATATACTCCGACGAGCGCGCCATGTTGGCGTTCAAAAATTCGGAGATCAGTTTCGGCAGGATCGGCACGATGACCCCGAACGCCAGCATGTCCAGCAGAACGGTCACAAATATAAATCTCAGCGCCGCGTGCCGCTTACTCTCCATTTCCGTTCTCCTTTCGCCGCGGAATCGTGTCCAGTGCGGGCACCATCAAACCAGTCTGCCAAAGTTCATTCGCGCGGCCTGTTCGCGCATGCTCGCGCGACGCACAATAATCCATCAGGACCCGCCGGACAAGTATGTGCAGCGACATTGTATTTCCTCCACAGCTTCCGGAAGGGCGCTTCCAAATCGGGGACAAGGAAAACTCGTCCATAACGCTCTACGCAAGCTGCCCGAGGCAATCAGCCACCTGCACGGCGGGTATCCGTCACGGCGAGTGACGATCCGGGTTCAGGTGAGTGTCCTTGAAGCGAGTTGGATACTTCAACCCGAATCCGAGCATTCTGTCGAGGCCGATGTGAGCGATCCAGATGAGAGAGAGAGAAAAAATCGCAGGGCGATTCGACTCGAACGAGTAGGCAGCTAGCGCGATCGGGCCCAGATAGGTGTGGACGGCATTGTAAGTGATCGCTCCGACACGAACACCGGAGAGGTAGCCAAGCATCGCGAGATCCGGCAGCAGAAAGAGCAAGGTGAATTGGAGCCAGCTGCCGTGGCTCGACTGATAGGCCAAGAGGCTGGCGGTGAGGACGGCGGCGCCTTCAAGATGCAATAGTGGTCGAGGGTACATGGGTTCACGTCGCTCCGTATCTCGGTATGCGGGGGGGTTTCTATTCCTGAAGAACGGCAACATCGTACAACGATCTGAATTTTTCTCGACAACTCGGCCGGATATCCATTTGGGTCACTCCCGACGGTCCCGGGTGCTCAGCAGGGAAGCCAATTGCCCAAGGTGCGGCCCGGTCCAGAACAGCAGCCCGAGGGAGCGGACCGTCACCCCCCTGAAGATGGGCTCTAGCACGACCGTTGGAAGCGGCGAGAGCAGGGGGAATTGAGGCATTGATTAAGTTGAAAAACTAAGTTACTTAAGGCCCCCGTAAGGCCTAAAGGTCTAGTAAAATAGGAGCTTATGGCGGGCGCGTGGCGTTTTGGGCTGCAAGGGTGACCCAAAACGGGACGCTACGTGTGTCGGCGTGGTGCTTAGTTCCCTTCCCCCGGATGGATGCGGGGCGAAGGCGGAGAATGCGGGATGACGCGTTCGGATATGCTGAAAAATACGGCGACGGTGGCAGGGTCGGCCGTGGTGTACTTCGTCGCAGGCAGGCTGGGATTGCAGCTGGCGTATGTGCATGCGAGCGCGACCGCGGTGTGGCCCTGTACGGGGATTGCGATCGCCGCTTTGTTGGTGTTTGGGTATCGGGCTTGGCCGGGGATTTTAATTGGGGCGTTCTTAGTTAATGTGACTACGGCGGGCTCGCTGGCCACGTCGACAGCGATCGCTGCTGGAAACACGCTGGAGGGGTTGGCGGGATGCTACCTGGTCAACCGCTTCGCGAACGGCAAGGAAGCGTTTGCTCGGGCCCAGGACATTTTTAAGTTTGCGCTGCTGGCGGGAGTGCTCGCAACCACCATAAGCGCGACGATTGGGGTGGCAACGCTGGCCGCGGGCGGTTTTGCAGATTGGGCGGCCTTTGGTTCGATCTGGTGCACGTGGTGGCTAGGAGACGCAATGGGCGCCGTTTTGGTGACTCCCCTGTTGCTCCTGTGGTGGGAGAATCCGCGCCCCAGATGGACTCGCGATCAGCTTACGGAATTGGCCTTGCTGTTCATGGGGCTTTTTTCCACGGCCTGGATCGTGTTTGGCGAGCCTTTCCATTCCGAACTGAAGAACTATCCTTTGGAGTATCTGTGTATTCCGTTTCTGGTCTGGGCGGCCTACCGCTTTGGACGCCGCAAGGCAGCGACGGCGTTGTGTGCACTGGCGGCGCTTGCGACTTGGGGTACTTTGCACGGGTTTGGACCCTTTGCCAGGGAATCGCGGAACACATCGTTGTTGTTGTTGCAAGCGTTCATGGGGATCACGGCCATTACCACGCTGGCGCTGGCTGCGGAAGTTTCTGAACACCGCCGGGCAGAGGAACGGGTGAGGAATTTGGCGGTGAGCGATCCCTTGACAGGGCTTGCCAACTACCGGCAGCTCGTGGAGGCTCTGGAGACGGAGATCAAGAGGTTTGGGAGAAACGAGCGGCCGTTTGTGCTCTTGCTGCTGGACTTGGATGGCCTCAAAAAGATCAACGATGCGTATGGGCATATTGCGGGCAGCCGCGCGTTGTGCCGTTTGGCCGACATGTTGCGGCTGTATTCTCGGGAGATGGACACTGCGGCGCGGTACGGCGGCGACGAGTTTGTGTTGATTTTGCCGGAGACGGATGCAGAAGCGGCGCGGCTGGTGGCGCAGAGGATTTCCAAGCGGTTGGTGGAAGATGGTGAAGACCCGAGAATTTCCGTGAGCATCGGGATGGCGGTGTATCCGGGCGACGGGGAGACCGCGAACGAGATTCTGGGAGCGGCGGACCGCGACCTTTACCGCGAAAAGGGTGTTCCGAAGAAAAGATTCTTGCTGCCTAGTTGACGCGAGGCCTTGCCAGTCTGGAAGGCGCCTGCCTCGGAGTTCAGTTCAAGTTACCTTCGACTACGTTCCGAATTAGCTTCATTTCAAATTAGCGTCAAAAAAATTGTACGCCATGGTGGCTGTCTGCGCGTGAATTTCGTCGCGGAGGATGCCGGCCTGGTCCAGGCACAGTTCGGGGCGGCTGCGGCGTCCGAGTTCGCCGCAGGTGGCAAGAAAAGTGTAATGGCCGACGGACTGAAAGATAGTTAGTCGCGCGCCGGGAATGTGGGCGGCGAAGAACTTGGCGCCGGTTTCCAGGGGGACGGTGGTGTCCAGGGCACCGGCGACGATTTGTGTGGGAATAGAGATTTTTGCGAGAGATTCCGGCTCGAACGCCGGGCCGATCGCCGGAGCCATGGCAAAGATGGCGCGAACGCGCGGATCGCGATGCGATTTGGAGCCTTCGCTAAGCGCGGCCCGGACGGCAGGATCGGTCTGAGATAGAGCCGTGGCCTTGGCGAGAAGGCCGGGAAATTCTACAGGGTCGACGCACATTCCGTCGGCCTGCGGAGATTTGCAAAATTCCTGATAGCGGGAGAGCTCAGGAATTCCACCGGCGAGTTCCAGCACCGTGAGGCCACCTAAGGAAAAGCCGGCAGCACCGATGCGCTTCGAGTCGATGCGCGGGCCGAACGTCGAATCGGCGAGTAGTTGATCGAGAACCACGGTTTCATCAGCGGCGCGTTCCCACCAGAGGATGGATCCCTGAACCGTGTAGGCTTCCAGCGAATTGTTGCCGGGATGATTTACGGCGGCGGCCATGAAGCCATGAGAAGCCAAAGCGGTGCCGAGCCACGCCATCATGGACGAGGAAGCGCCGAAGCCATGCGAAAGCAGTATCAGAGGGAATCTTGCCGGAGCGGCAATTATCGGAGAGTTCGGCGCGGCCCTGCCGGCACTGGCAAAGGGAGTGTCCGGGGAGCCAATCCATTGGGTTTGTTCGACGGCCGAACGATCGGCGGGATACCAGATGTCGGCGATGAGGGCGTGAGCTTTTGCATCGCGCCAGTCGTAAGGTTCAGGGGGCGTGAACTTCCGGTTCATCACACCGACCTTATAAACGACGGTTTTGGGGACGCGGGCGGAGGAGGTGGATGAAAATAATGCTGAGCAAGAAAAGCAGAGAGCGGCAATAAAAGTGCGAGTGCGGTTCATGTGGTTTCCAGGGCCACGGGATTTCAGAAGTACTTTAGACGATTTGCGGTGGAATATGCGAGTTGTTGAGGAACCGGCTAGTGGGTCGCGCACGAGTCGCGTTTTGTGGAGTGAAAATTCGGAAAAGCACCGGTGTGGACAAATTCCTAGGGAGCCGAATGGGCGTCATTCGCGAACTTCCGGTGCGGACAACCAAGGGCATTAACGACGGGTCAGGTGACCGGCTTGGGGATGTACAGTGGCTTGACGGTGAAGTCAGCGGTGCGGGTGACGGTTTGATTGGTTAGAAGGTCGATGACGTAGACCTCGAGGGAGTAGCGGCCGGGAGTTAGAGAGGCTAGCGGCAGGTTACGCTCGATGGTGATTTGTTCGCGGGCTTGTTGCAACTGCTCGGAGGATTCGTCCTGTTTCCAGACTTGCTGGTGATCTTTGAGAAGGCGATAGGCCACGGAGACGTTTGTTTTATGGGATTCGGCGTCCAGCTTCAGGTTGTAAAGCTGGAGAAAGATGCCCATTTTGTCCGCGTTGGAAAACTCTGGATTGATGCGCGCGCGGACTTTGTGCGAGTCCAGGACGAATGAGCCCTGACCGATTTGCGAGGTGGGGACGGCGTGGATTTGGTCGGCGAGGATTAGCGAACTGGCGTCGAGTGATTCCTCTTCGTAGAGCGGGACGCGCAGGGCTGCATCGATCACACCTACGTTACCGCTTTGCGCGTCTTTTATGACGACATCGAGGCGATACAAACCGGAGCGCAGGGGCACGGACTTCTGGTAGATAGAAGAAAGGTTCACCGAGGACTGAAACAAGGAGTCTGGAAAATCACGGGAGACGACATCTTCGAAAGTTTGAACGACGCGGCCGCTGAGGGTGGTGATGCGGCCGTACAAATTCAAGACTGCGGATTGTACGCCGGCCTTGCCTCTGTAACTGAGGTCGCGATTCGCCACTTGTAGGGTGATGGGCACTAGAACAGAATCGCGGGTGACGCGGAGGAAATCGAAGCGGTAGTCCATGTGAATCTGGTTGCGAAGGATGCGGACGGTGACCATTTCGGCCAGGTCTTTGAAATGCTCGGGGGGACGCTGGACTTTGAAATAGCGTTCCACATTGTCGAACTCATCCATGCCGGCTGACAATCCGCCGATAGGCACAGGCAGAGTTGTGCCGTTAGTGTTGGCGAAGCGTTGCGCTTTTGAGTAAAGGCCCAGCATCTCTCCGGTGCTGAGACCTGCACCCGGGACTTTTGCCAGTGCGTCCTTTTCACCGGGGTCCATCGTGAGGTGGTATTCGCCGGAACTGCTGGGGTCGACGAATTCGAGCTCAATGTTGTCGCCGATGTCTTCGAGATGGCGGTAGCGCCACAGTTCCCAGGGATAGGTCGTGGTCGATCCTCCGCCCTGCTCGGGTGGACGATCGTAGGTGCCGCCGGAGGGATGGGACTCGATTTCATCTGGTGGGCCCCAGAGGATGTATATGTGTCCGCGATCGGTCTTCCAGCCAGGGATGCCAGAGGAGAAACGTTCGTTGGCGTAGGCGATGCGGCGATAGTGTTCTTCCCGGTAGCCGTTTTCGGGAGAATCTGGATCGGGATTGCGCCGGCGCCAGAATTCCTCGATGTATTGTTCGCGCTCTTCGTTGGTGGCGAGGCGCAGGAAGGCGTCGCGTTCTTCCCTGGTGATAATGTGGGGGACCTCTTCCGTCAGCCAAGTGGTGTAGGGATCGCTCTCCTTGGCGAGTTTCCGGGCTTGTTGCTTGTGGCCCCTCTGGCTGCGCGGTGTGCTGGGCGCATTCGGGGCCAGTGGTTGATCCTGCGCGCTGACAGATTCCGAGGAAAGAAGTCCCAATGAAAGAACAGCGGGAAGAATCATCCAGCAGACGCGCCACATAAGGACACCTCGCTCGCACCGTGTTCTAAGGGTGGCGACGCACCGATCGCGCACTTCCCCGGGCCGACTCCCCGGGGGACAGCCGTTATGGCACTCAGAATCAAAGAACCGCGGCGGGGTTGCCTGACTCTGTCACCCCCTAAAGTTGCGCGGCTAGCATTCAGCCACTCGGGGTAATCGATCTATGAATATGTATATCGGCTGATGGGCATTGACAGGCTGCCGTATCCAGCATACCGTTCGCGGCCAATGAGAAACTCGACTTGGGGCCGATGAAAAACAAACTTTTGGCAGCGGTCGTGTCTGCGGCGACGCTAGCGATTGCGGCGTCGCTTCTAGCCAGCTGGAGCTTGGTGTCGCTGCCGGTGCTCGTGCCTGCGATTTTGCGCTGGGCCGCGATCCTGTTGATCGCGGCGTACGCCACGTCGCGGCGTTCGCTGACTGGATGGATCTTCGTTGGATTATTGGCGGGCGCGGAATTGGGGCACGACTGGCCGTCGGCGGCCATTAAATTACAACTGCTCGGCACGATTTTTCTGCGGTTGATCAAGGTGATTATTGCGCCGCTGCTCTTTGGGACGCTGGTTGTGGGCATTGCCGGCCATGCCGACCTGCGAAAAGTAGGGCGGCTGGCGGTCAAGTCGCTGGTCTACTTCGAAGTGGTCTCGACGGTGGCGATGCTCATCGGCTTTGCGGCCATCAACCTGAGCCGCGCGGGTTATGGGGTAACCCTTCCGGCTGCCACGGCCGGAGAAACGATCAGCGTCGTGCCGCACACGGCGACGCAAGTCATCACTGACATTTTTCCCGAGAGCATCGCCAAGTCCGTCGCGGAAGGCCAACTGCTGCAGGTTGTCGTGTTCAGCGTGCTCTTCGCCATGGCTTTGATTCTGGTGCCGGAGGCCAGGCGGCGCCCAATGTTGGACTTCGCCGGGAGCCTTTCGGAAACGATGTTCAAGTTCACGAACTTGGTGATGTATGCGGCGCCGATCGGAGTGTTTGGGTCGGTGGCTTACACGATCGGGCACCTCGGATTGGGAGTGATGCTGCCGCTGCTCAAACTGTTGGCGACCATGTATGCGGCGCTGCTCTTTTTTGTGCTGTGCGTGTTGTTTCCGATAGCGCTGCTGGCGCGCATACCCATCAAGCCGTTTCTGCATGCGGTCACCGAGCCGCTGACGATTGCTTTTGCCACCGCCAGTTCCGAAGCAACTCTGCCGCGCGCGCTCGAGGAGATGGAGTTGTTCGGTGTGCCGCGGGAAACGGTGGCCTTTGTTTTGCCCACCGGCTACAGTTTTAACATGGACGGCGCGAGCATTTATCAATCGCTTGCGCTGATTTTTGTGGCGCAAGCGGCGGGGATGCACCTTTCGGTTGGACAGCAACTCATGATGCTGCTCACGCTGATGATCAGCAGCAAAGGGACGGCGGGCGTGGCACGGGGTTCTCTGCTGATTGTTTTCGGCGCGGCTACTTCGTTTCATTTGCCGATGCAGCCGCTGTTTTTACTTTTTGCCATCGATCAGCTGATGGACATGGGACGCACCGTCGTTACGGTGCTGGGCAATTGCGTGGCTTGCGTGGTAATTGCGCGATGGGAGGGCGAGTTTCAAACGGAAGAGGCACATTGAAAAGATAGGCGAAGACGCGCAGCCGATTCGAGACGCGGCGGATCGCTACATTTCGCGGTAATTCAAGAGTAGAAGACCGATAAGCAGGAGGCAGGTGGGCCAGAGCCAGGCCATTCTGTCGCGCACTTTGTTTTCCGAGGGAAGACGAAGTTCGAGCCAGCGCGACCAGCCGGCTACAATGCCTAAGACCGCCAGAGGAGCATGACTCAGTTCGGCGAGGACTTCTTCCTTTATGTTGCCCAGACTGTGGGAGTGGGTGAGAAGAAGAGCGCTGGCAACGGCCACCAGAGCTGGAAAGACAAGGCGGGTTCGTTCGGTCGCGACGCGGCCGGTTTGTACGCGCCATTCAAAGATCGCCAGAGCGATAACTAGCAGCGTGAAAATTCGGTGAAGCAGTACTTCGGGGTCCTGGAGCGTGACCCAAAAGCCATTGGGGCCTAACGGCCAAGTTTCTGGATCGCTTCTCAAGAAAAGAAACAGTGAGAGACCAAGAAAGAGGAGGGGCCAGTTTCGGGCCCAGGGGAAATGCTTCGTTTGGGCGAGAAAAGCGAGTAGTCCGATGGACAGGACGATCAGGCCTGCCCAGTGATGGTTGTACTCCGACCAGGACTTTTCGGCGGGCGTATTGGGGCGCGTTCCGGCTTGGCCGGGAACGAACGATGCGGACGAGAGAGTGCCGGCGTCGAATGCTTTTACTTCGGCGGCGTAAATGTCTTCAGGGAGGTCCTCGATGGACGGGCTGGCGAGGCGCGGGAGTTGCGGCGCCAAACGAGCGACGATTTCCTGTGTCGAGACGCGCTCTGTCCTTAGATCGACTGCCGGTGGAAGCGAGGTCAGCGATGCAGCCGTGAGAATCACAGTGATTCCGATGCCGATTTCTGCTTCGCCGAAACGTTTTAGGCTGCCGATTACTGCGCCGCCGGATGGCGATCGGGCAATTTGAAAGTTTAAAGCGCCGAGAAGTAGGAGAGTGCCGAAGAGGACGGCTTTTGTAGCAACCATAATGCCGTAGGAAGTGCCGTAGATGGCGTCGAGCGAACCGACGTAGGCAAATCCCAGAGTGAATCCTGCTACGGCCAGGACGGCGACGCTGATTAGCGCAAGTTTTGAAAAACGCGCGATGAGTTGGCGCGCGAACCGATTATCCGGGGAGCGTGGCAGGGCGATCAGGAGATAGAAGAGACCGCCGAGCCAGGTGGCCGTGGCCCCTTGATGGAATGCGGTGACCACGGCGAGCGGAAAACGGTACTCGAGGCGAGCCATGGCGTGGCTGGTCATCACGGACGAGAGGAGAATTAGTAAGGCCGGGAAGAACATGACCGGGTAACTTTTTGAAGATCTAGCGCCGGCGAGAGCGGCGATGGTCAGCGCTGAGGCAATGGCGAGAAGGCCGGCGAGAACGAAATTCGCGCCGCTGACGTCTGCCAGGGTGATGTCCGCGGACTGCATGAGGATCAGGGTGCTGGCGAGGATGTATGCCAGCTGCGTGACGGCCAACGCTACGGCTGCGCGGCGAATCCAGCGAAGGCAGGCTTGGCTGATGGCATCCGATTGCAGGTTTGCACTGCGCGCGACGAAGTTCAGAAAAACGATGCCGCCGATGGTGAGCGATTCGAAGCTCAGCGTGCCACCCCGGAAGAGGACAGAGAGGAAGCCGAAGATTTGGAGGAGACGGGCCATGGATGGGTGTCAGGGCTGCGTGACTTGAAAGGGGATTTCGCCGCGGGTGATGTGCCCGTCGGACGCCAGGACTTGCCAACGGATGCGGTATTCGCCTGGCAGCAATCCTTGGGCTTGCGATGCGAGAGCGTCGGCGGGGCCGTCTTTGGCGATGGCCAGCGATTGCGTGGAAGCATCTGGCTTGACCAGAGTAAGCCGGGAACGAGTGGCGTCGATGCGAACATTGAAGCGGAGCTTGATGGGGATGTTGGGGCCGGCGACGGCGCTGTTGATCGATGGATTGGATTCCAGAAGGATGGCGTGGGCCATCGCCGAGTGAGCCATCAGGAACATGGCAATCACGGCGAACAGACACACGACGAGCAGAACACTCTGACTTGGGCGCATTATTCTCCACTTCGCACGAAAGTCCAAGCTGCGCGGCGAAGCTTCCGCCGAAAAGAACGAGGAAGAAAATAACCTGGTACGATGATATTTCAATCAGCGGTGGCTGCCAAGCCGCAAGACCGATTTGTTGCCGCGCGACTGCCGATAGGAGAGGACTTCAGCAGGGAAGTGACGGTCGCACGTCAAGAGGCTCTGGTCAGCCTCCGATTCTTACTAAAGGAGACACCGCCATAGGAATGGGTTGCGCGAATTTGCGCTTGAGGTACCAGCATGGTGGATCGCCATGGTGAGGAAACAGCGCGTGGACGCACTCGGCGGTTTGCTGGGGTTGCAGCGGGTCGACGCTGTACTCGGTCTTGTTGCCTTTTTCGTCGATGGCTAGGATACGAAGCGCGGTGACGGTTTCAAAAGGGCTGCCGGGTTTCGGATGCATCATGCGCACGTGAACCCAGGCAAAATCGCCGACATAAACGACCGCAACAGCTAAGACCACTGCGAACAGGATGGCTCGGACGATTGTGCGCGTTGCGGGCAAGCGAACGATTCCTTTCGGCAAGAAGACAATACCCGGAAGATTTCGTCACCCAGTTTTCAGGTTTTCAGGAAAGCGCTACGGCTTTTCCTTCGGGACCTCGGTGGCCTGACCGATCTTGATCGTCGATCCAAACCGCTTGTAGTTCTCGTAACGGACGGTCATGCGAATGCGCACGCCGCCTCCG
>Ga0210407_10003893_pt1 | contig 11932 bp, 8 predicted proteins | sample IncBWC27MmetaG_FD_150860 | JGI IMG/M metagenome (GOLD analysis project Ga0210407, IMG submission 150860) | Forest soil microbial communities from Barre Woods Harvard Forest LTER site, Petersham, Massachusetts, United States - Inc-BW-C-27-M | ecosystem: Environmental > Terrestrial > Soil >... | reverse complement strand
CAGAAAACGAGGGAACATCAGGTCACCTCTCCGGGAAGAAAATGTATCACAAATGAATCGGAAGATTACCGCGGCCGGCGCGTTTTTATGTGCGGGTGCCCTTGTGTTCTTGCGCTTCTCTGCATAGACTCCCTCGCGCTGGAATAATCTCAGACGGGTGGCTTGATGAAAAAAATCACGCTTGTAATCCTGTGTCTCCTACTTCGGCCGGGCCCTTCGTGGCCGCAAGCCAAATCTCAGCTTTCCGAGCGCGTTCGGGCATTCGTTAAGGAAGACGCGCCGGTCATCGCGTTGGCGCACGTGCGGGTGATCGATGGCACGGGCGCACCGGCTCGCACGGACCAGACGCTGATCATCGCGGATGGAAAGATTGCGACGCTGGGCGACGCGACGTCCATAAAAATTCCCGAGGGCGCAAGAGTGCTCGATCTTTCGGGATACACGGTGATTCCCGGGCTGGTGGGCATGCACGATCACATGTATTATCCCGCGCCCGGCGGCGGGCTGCCGCTGTATCCCGAACATGCGTTCAGTTTTCCGCGTTTGTACCTAGCGGGAGGAGTCACTTCCATCCGCACGACGGGAAGTGTCGAACCGTATACCGATCTCGAACTCAAGCACGCCATTGATGAAGGAAAAATGCCGGGGCCTAAAATCCACGTGACCGGACCATACCTGGAAGGACAGGGAGCGTTCACGCTGCAGATGCACCAGCTTGTGGATGCGGAAGACGCGCGGCGCACGGTGGAATTCTGGGTGGCGCAAGGCGTGACGTCTTTCAAAGCGTACATGAACATTACGCCTGAGGAATTGGCGGCTGCCGTAAAAGCCGCGCATGCCCACGGCATCAAAGTGACCGGGCATCTTTGCTCGATTGGTTTCCGCGAGGCCGCCGCGCTGGGCATCGATGACCTGGAACACGGCTTGTTCGTGGACACGGAATTTTTTGCGGGGAAAAAACCCGGGATGTGTCCGGACCCGAACGAAGCGGAGAAAGCGCTGCTGAATCAGGACATCAAGGGCGGACCAATGCAAGAAATGATCCGCGACTTGGTGGCGCATCATGTGGCGGTCACGTCCACGCTGCCGGTGTTTGAAATATCCGTGCCGAACCGCGCACCGCTGGAAGGGCGCGTGCTGGAGGCGATGACTCCCGAGGCGCGTATTTCTTATTTGACGAGGCGTTCGACCGTTTCAGACGGCGCGGCGAAATCCGATTGGCCGGCTCTGTTCAAGAAAGAACTAGAATTCGAACATGAATTCGCAAAACAGGGCGGCTTGTTGCTGGCGGGGCTCGATCCAACGGGATATGGAGGAGTGATCGCGGGATTCGGAGACCAGCGCGAAGTGGAATTACTTGTGGAAGCGGGATTCACGCCGCTGGAGGCGATTCATATCGCGACATCCAATGGCGCGGAGTTTCTGGGGGAGTTGGACAAGATCGGCACGCTGGCTCCCGGGAAAATTGCTGACGTCGTGGTGATTCAAGGAGATCCATCCGCGAACATCAAGGACATCGAAAAAGTTACGCTGGTGTTCAAGGATGGCGTGGGCTATGACTCCGCGAAACTAATCGAATCCACAAAGGGACAAGTCGGGTTGCGCTAAAGCGGGAAAACGCGGCCGCACGTTCAGAATCTTCAGGGCAGAAGGATTTTTCCGTCGGCAGACGGCAGAGACAGTCCGTCAAGGTGCGCGAGAGTGGGTGCGATATCGCGCATGTCTATGAGGCCGAGCGAGCGGCCTGCGGGAATGCCTGGGCCGATTAGAAAGAATGCGGCGCGAAGATCCGGAATATCGGGGAGCTGGCCGTGGGTGCCACCGGGCTTCACTTTTGAAACTACAGGGCCATCGAGACTGTTGCCCGTTTTCCAGCCGGGCTTGAGTCCGACGAAAAAGGAGGCTGGCGGATAGCCGCCGCGTTTGTGGAGATCGTCCGCTTCGAGGACACGGTCGATTCCGTTTGCAGGATCAGCGGCGAGTTTGGAGAGCAGTTCGCGGACCGTTGCGAGAGTTGCGGCATCGTTGGGATCTTTGAGCATGATGGCAGTGGAGCCCCCGCTGGGCCAGGGCAGGGCTTTCCAGTCCGTGATTTTCGTTTTTTCATCAACGGTGAGAAGTTTCGCGTCGCGAAAGGCGGGGAATAGATTCAACTGGGCGTCGGTCTTTGCAAAGCCATGATCGGAAACGATGGCTACGAAGGCGCGGCCTGGCGCGAGATGCTCGGCGGTCTCGCGAACCTTGCCGATCAAAGCGTCGAGGCTTTCCAGGACAGCGACGGATTCGGGACTGAACGGGCCCGTTTCGTGCTCGATATGATCGAGGGCAATCAGGTGCAGCAGCAGAAACTCGGGATGATGGTTTTCCAGAATCCATTGCGCGTAACGGGTGCGGACTTCGTCCGCTTGCACGGTAGCGTCGGTTCCATAGCGATAGTCGCCGATGGAAGCAGCGGCGGAGGTCAAAAGTCCCGGTGTGGCGACGGCACGAAGGAGTTTGGCGTCGTCGTCGGTGTTGGCGCGCCAAAACTCGGGAATGTTCCAGTTGACATGCGCGCCGACGGTGACAGGCCACTGAATGCTTGCGGTGGTTCGTCCCGCTTGCGCGGCGGCGTCCCAGAGAGTGGGAACGTGAATATCCTCGGCGTACCAATACCAGCCCTGAGAATTTTTCTGCAAGGGGTCGAAGGTGGTGTTGGCGAAAATGCCGTGCTTGGCGGGCCAGACGCCGGTGACCAGGGTGGTGTGGCTGGGATAAGTAACCGTGGGGATGACGCCCACCACGCCATCCGCGTAAGCGCCTTCCTTGAGGAAGCGGCGCAGATTGGGGACTTTGGCGCCGTGCGCGTCGGCGGCGGTGATGTAATCGGGACGAAGGCCGTCGATGGAAATCATCACTAGTAAAGGAGGCGCGGGTTTTTCCTGCGCGGAAGCCGTTGCGGCAAACAACAGACTTACGGCAAGAATGGAGAGAATTGAGCGGCGATGGAAGACTTTGGGAGGTCCTTGGTGTTGGATCATAGTGTGCTTTTTAGGATACCGCACGGGCGGCTGGTTGTCTTACAAATGGGAGACAGAGAGATGAAACATGTATGAATAGGACTTTGCTGGTAGACCGTACTAGGACGGCAAACTGGCGTACGCGAGGCCGGGAATGATATAAAGTTGAGCCCTCAGTTGCAGGGTGGTTTAGCTTTACTGCATCCAAACGACTTACCCGGCTGTCCGCTAGCAGCCGCCGGACTCAGAAGCCGGCAAGACAGGTGGAATTCTTGAGCATTCAAGACACGAGAGCAACATCGTCGCCAATGCATTGCACCATCGCGGCCTCGGCGACGGCCTTGCCCGAGCATACCATGACCCGGGAGGACATGAAGTACTACCTGGGGCGGGTTTTCGACATTCCCGAGCGCCGCCTCGAGGCGATGATGAGTATCGTGGACAACGCGCAGGTGCACAAGAGGCATGCGATTTTCCCGATCGAATACACGATCGAAGCCCGCGCGTTGGCGAAGACCAACGAGGAATATATCGAGCATTCGATAAAACTCGGGCGGGAAGCGGCAGAGAAAGCGCTGGAGCGCGCGGGACTGAAGGCCGACGAGATCGATCTGATCATCACCGTGTCTTGTACGGGTTTCATGATTCCTTCGCTTGATGCGCATCTCATTAACCTGATGGGTTTCCGTTCGAACGTGCGGAGAATGCCGTTCACGGAACTGGGCTGCGCGGCGGGAGCGATGGCGCTGGGACGAGCCGCGGATTATTTGAAGGCCCATCCGGGCGGCAACGTGCTAATTATCGCCGTGGAGCTGCCTTCGCTGACGTTTCAACGGAAGGACATTTCGCAGGCCAACCTGATCTCCTCGATTTTGTTCGGCGATGGCGCGGCAGCGGTGATTGTCAGGAGCAAAGAAGTGCCGGGACCAAAAATTCTGGTCTCGGAGACGTACACCTTTCCCGATTCGCTGGGGGCCATGGGATTTGATTTGCGTGACTCCGGATTCCACATTTTGCTGGCCAAAGACGTACCGGAAATGATCGGCAAAAAAATTCGCGGATTGGTTCAAGGATTTCTGGAGCGCCACGGACGAAAACAGGAAGAAATCAAGGGATGGATTCTGCACCCGGGCGGCGCGCGCCTGCTGAGCAACGTGGAAGAAGCGCTGGGCCTGAAGAAATGCGAGACGCAGCCGTCGTGGGACATCCTCGCAAACGTGGGCAACCTCTCAAGCGCGACGATTCTTTTCATCTTGCAGGAGTGGCTGGAAAAGAGGCCTCTGAACTCCGGTGAGTACGCCATGGCCGCGGCCTTTGGCCCGGGATTCAGCGCGGAGTTCCTGCTGCTCCAATGGAACTGAGTGTCATCGCGTATCTGGCTCTGCTGCTAACCGTAGCGCTGCTGCGGCTCGTGGAGCTTCGTATCTCCAAGCGTCACCAGGCCAGCATGGTGTCGCGCGGCGCAGCGAAGGTGGATGAGCCGAGGTTCCGGTGGATGGTGGTGCTGCACACCGCGGTCCTTCTCGGCGCGGCTCTCGAGGTGGTATTTCTCCATCGGCCTTTCTTCCCGATTCTCGCAACGGTGATGTTTCTCATTTTTCTGGCGGCCAACGCCATGCGCTGGTGGGTGATCCGCACCCTCGGCGACCATTGGAACGTACAGGTAATGGATTCGACGCGCTTGGGTGTGGTAACGACTGGTCCTTTTCGCTTTGTGAGGCATCCTAACTATGCGGCGGTGTTTGCGGAAATGCTGGCCCTGCCGCTGATTCATACCGCATGGATCACGGCGATCGCAGGGTCGCTGGCACACATCGCGGTTCTCGCGCAGCGGCTGTCCACCGAAGAGCGAGTGCTGTTCGCAAATCCGGACTACCGCGCGGCCATGTCGGGGAAACCGCGATTCCTGCCGGGCTTGTTTTAGCGCAAGTTTGGCGGGGAGAATAGGGCGAATGTTGCGGCGAATCCATCTTTTACTTTTGTTTCTACTGTTCCTGCCCGTGCACGCCTTCCCGGCGGCGCCCGCGGACGCGGCCACACCGGCGTTTACGTCCGTGCCCGAGCTGAAGGAGGGATTTCATCTCCTATACACGCAGAAATTTCCCGAAGCGCGCGAAACTTTCGACAAATGGGCATCGGCGCATCCGACAGAGCCCTTTGGAGCAGTGGCCGTGGCGGCCAGCTATCTCTTTGAGGAACTGTACCGGCAGGGAGTGCTCAGCAGCGATTTTTTCCTCAATGAGAAAAGGTTTCTGAGCGGAATCGAGGGAAAACCAGACCCCGAGCGCATGAAGAGCTTCCAGAAAGCGCTGGACAAAGCGCGCAGTCTTGCCAGGCAGCGTCTGGAGAAAAACCCGAAGGATCCCGAAGGCTTATTCGCGCTAACGATGGCCTCCGGAATGGAATCGAACGCCGACATGATCCTGAAGAAACAACATCTCGATAGCTTGAAGCGGCTGAAGGAAGCGAACGAGTTTGCGAAGAGTCTTCTCGTGGAGCAGCCGGACGCGAACGATGCGTACGTGGCCCTGGGCTCGGCGAATTACATTATTGGAAGCCTTTCTGGCGGCACGCGGTTCATGCTGTGGTTCGGGGGAATTCACGGAGACAAAAAGCTGGGAATGCAGCAGTTGGGAAAAACGGCGGAGGGCGGGCGATACCTGCCGCCATTTGCGAAAATCCTGCTGGCGCTTTCCGCGCGGCGCGAAAGGCAGAATCCGCTGGCGCAAAAACTCCTGCATGAGTTAACCGAAGAATTCCCAGACAGCTCGCTGTTTGCGGCCGAGTACGCCAAGTCCATGGGACGCCTGGTTCCCGCGGAGATTAAGCCGCAACCGTAGAACTCCTCCATTTGGATTCGCCCTTCCACTTCAAAGCAATCCCCTGGACTTGGAATCGCTAACGAGCCGTTTGAACGGCTCCGGCGAAAATCCAGCACGTTTTACCGCGATGCACTAGAATCTCCGTCATTCTCGTGCGAGGTGGTGATCCGTGTTTCAACAAGACTTGTTGAAGGAACGTGCGATTTTTCTTACCGGCGGCGGTACGGGGCTGGGGCGGTCGATGGCCTTGCGTTTTGCCGAATTAGGGGCGCGCATGTTTCTCGTGGGCCGCCGCGAGGAGCCGCTGAAGGAAGTACGCGACGAAATTCACCGGCTGGGTGGTGCGGCGGCGTACGCTGCGTGCGATGTGCGCGACTATGCCGCCGTGGAAGCCGCGGCGCATCAGGCCGACGAGCAGTTTGGCCGCATCGACACGGTGGTGAACAACGCAGCGGGCAACTTCATGGCGCGCACGGAAAAGCTCACGCCCAATGCGTTCAACGCCGTGGTTAGCATCGTGCTCAACGGAAGTTTTAACTGCACACAGACCTTCGGGAAGCGCTGGATCGCGCAGAGGCTCGGCGGCAACGTGCTGAATATCGTGACGACGTATGCGGCAACGAACGCGGGGTCCGGATTCGTGGTGCCTTCGGCATGCGCGAAGGCCGGTGTGCTGGCGATGACTAGGTCGTTGGCCGTCGAGTGGGCGAAGTATCACATCCGCATGAACGCGATTGCTCCGGGCCCGTTTCCCACGGAAGGAGCATGGTCGCGGCTGATGCCCTCGAAACAGTTCGAAGAGCACGGCAAGGAAAAGCATCCGATGAAGCGCTTCGGCCGGCACGAAGAGCTGACGAATCTCGCGGCGTTTCTGCTGAGCGACATGGCCGAGTACATCAACGGCGAGTGCGTGGTGATCGACGGCGGCCAATGGCTGCGCGGAGCCGGCGAATTCAACGACCTGCTGTTGCTGCCAGAAGCGGCGTGGGAAGCCATGGAAGCAGCGCGCGGCAAAAAATAGACGGTGGTCTCAGCAATACCGGGTCTTTCCGTTGACCGGAATAGTCCCCGCGACTAGACTTCGCAATAACCCATGGAAGGCAAGCGGCTCTCGCATTATCAGATCATCGAGCAAATTGGCGCGGGCGGAATGGGTGTGGTTTACCGCGCTCGTGACGAACAACTCGAGCGCGACGTCGCCATCAAAGTTCTCCCCGCCGCTCTTCTCGCCAATGAAAACACGCGCAAACGCTTTCGCAAGGAAGCCCTGGCCCTTGCCAAGCTGAACCATCCCAACATCGCAACGATTTATGAATTTAGCTCCGAAGATGGCGTGGATTTCCTCGTCACCGAATACATCCCCGGCACCACGCTCGACGAAAAACTTCGCAGCGGCTCCCTCACTCCCCAAGAGAGTATCGCTCTGGGATCACAAATCGCGCAGGGACTCGCCGCGGCTCACGAACAAGGTGTGGTCCATCGGGATTTAAAACCTGGCAATCTGCGCATCACCCCTGATGGCCGTCTCAAAATTCTGGATTTCGGTCTGGCTCAACTCATGCCCCAGGGTGGAAACGCCGATGCCGGCGTCACGTTGACTCAGTCTCAACAAATCGTCGGAACACTGCCCTATATGGCGCCGGAGCAATTGCGCGGTGAACCTTGCGATGCTCGCACGGACATTTGGGCGGTTGGCGCGGTTCTCTATGAGCTGAGTACTGGTCAGCGGCCTTTCCCGGAACGCGCGGCCCCAACGTTGATCGATTGCATTCTCCACCAGCCGCCGCAACCACCCTCGAGTCTGAATCGCAAATTCCCCCACGGACTCGAAATGGTGATCCTCAAGGCCTTGGACAAAGATCCCGCGCGCCGCTATCAGTCCACCCGCGAACTCGGCATTGACCTTGAGCGCCTAGCGGCTGGCCATGTGCCCGTCGTCGCAGCCAAGGCGCGTCCTTCTCTCTCTGGGATTGTCCCTCTGTTCTTGCTGCTGATCGTCGCTGGTGCACTTGGTGGCTATTGGTTCTTTCATCGCAAAAAGCCGCCCTCATCCGCGCGAGTCTCCGAAGTGTCACCCATATCTTCGGTGACACCCCGCCGTTCGGTCGCCGTACTCGGTTTTAAGAATCTTTCCGGACGCCCGGAGGAAGCCTGGCTATCCACCGCGCTTTCGGAAATGCTGACCACCGAGCTTGCCGCCGGAGACAACCTGCGCACAGTCCCCGGCGAAAGTGTCGCCACGATGAAGATCAACCTTTCCCTTGCGGATGCGGACAGCTACGGCACTGACACTCTTTCCAAGATTCGCGCCAACCTCAACGCCGACGATGTCGTCGTCGGTTCCTACCTTCCGCTTGGAAAAGGACAAATCCGTCTCGACCTGCGTGTCCAGGACGCGGTTCGTGGTGAGACCCTCGCTTCCGTTTCCGAAAAGGGCGCGGAAGATCAGATCGATCTCCTCATTAGCCGCGCCGGAAGCACCCTCCGTGAAAAACTTGGCGTGCGGGCCGTCTCCGGCGCCGAAGCCGCTCAAGTGAAGGCCACGCTCCCCACAAAACCCGAGGCGGCCCGTTTGTATTTTGAAGGTCTGGCTGAGTTGCGTGCGTTTGACGCGCAAACGGGGCGCGATCTCTTGCAAAAATCGGTGAACATCGAGCCGGACTTCGCTCTATCCCACGGAGAATTGGCTACCGCCTGGGAGCGCCTGGGCGAGATCGAAAAGGCTCGCGCGGAGGCGCGGAAAGCTTTGGATCTCTCCGGGCCCCTCTCCGAGGAAGAGCGTCTTTCCACCGAAGCGCACCTTCGAAGGCTCACAGGCGAACATGACAAAGCCCTGCAAATCTACCAGTCGCTTTTCAAGACTTCTCCGGACAGCCTCGCAGCCGGCCTGAATCTCGCCGCAGCACAGCACGTGGCGGGGAAAGACAATGACGCAACCGCGACCTTAGAGCAGTTGCGCAAACTTCCTCCTCCCGTTCGCGACGATCCCCTTATCGATCTTGCCGAAGCGGAAGCCGCCGAGTCCTTGGGCGATTACAAACAGATGCAGGCCTTCGCCGGCCAGGCCGCCGAGAAAGCCCGGGCGCAAGGCGCTCGGATCCTCACCGGGCGAGCCTTGCTGTCCAGTTGTTGGGCGCTCCAGAATCTGCGTCGACCCGCCGAAGCAGTCAAAGCCTGCGAAGAATCACGGCGCCTTTTTCTGGATACGGGCAGAAGCAACGACGCCGCCTATGCTGCCAACACCCTGGGTGCGGTTCTGGACATGCAAGGCAATCACGCCGCGGCAAAAGCCAAGTTCGAAGAAGCTCTCTCCATCTGGCGGAAACTTGGCAATCAGCACAGCGTTGCCCAAGGCATGAATAATCTGGCCATTTTCTATGAAGGCCAGGAGGACTTTGTCAGTGCGAAAAAAATGTACGAGCAATCGCTTGCTCTCACCCGCGGATTCCATGACCAGTTGCGGGCAGCTCAGACGCTGCACAATATTGCCGGCCTGCTATCCAAGATGGGTGACCTTTCTGGTTCTCTTTCCCATTACGAAGAAGCCGGCGCCGTTGGCCGGTCCCTCGGAAACAAGGCCATGGTTTTGGCCAACCTGCTGCCTTCATGCCGCATTTCTTACTTGACGGGAGACCTCGTGAAGTCGAGAAACTGTCTCGAGCAGGCCGAGCCTCTCGTGCGCGAAACAAGCAACAAAAACGTTGTCGCTTTTGGTCTCACTGTCTGGAACAACTTGCTCACTGAGGAAAACGATCTCCCTGCGGCGCGCAAGAAATTGGAAGAGTTGCAGAAGCTCAGACTCGAGCTGGCCAACAAAGAGATGATTATCTCGTCAAATATAGCTCTTGCTAGCTTGACGATTGAAGAAGGCCACCCGGAGGAGGCCGCGGCGCCGCTTCGAAAGATCGTCGAGGAGTTGAGTTCCGCGGAGGATGAGGACGCCGAGATTGAGGCGCGCATGGTGCTGGCGCGTGCATTGCTGGCGATGGGGAAAGCCGCCGAGGCCGAAAAGGTGCTCGATGGCGGCAGAACGAATCCGTCGAAAGACGAACAATTCCACCTCGGCTTGCTTCGCCCCATCGAGAGCGCCCGCATTCGCGCCGCGCTTGGTCACGCCGCTGAAGCGGAAAAAACTCTCCAAGCCACGGCCGCGCGGGCGAAAACGTCCGGCTACGTCACTTATGAATATCACGCGCGGCTCGCTCTTGGAGAGATCGAGCTCAGCTCCGAAAAATCCGTTGAGGGCCGCGCGCACCTGGTTACGCTGGAAAAAGAAGCCAAAACAAGGAATTTAGTGCTTGTGGAGGTAAAAGCTCGAAATGCACAAGCAAGTCAGCCGAAGAAGAAGTAATCGCGGACGCTAGCAGTCGATTCACAAGGCTGCCTCGTGGCCGGCTGGCCCGCAGTACTGCCGTTGCACGATTATTGGGGCAAGGCGCGTTTCCGTAGCTCAACGCGGATCTTCACGATGCCGATCGATTGGCCGTTCGATTCCGCTCGAACGGTGATTTCCTGCTGCTCAGGTTTCTTCGGAGCACTCTCCGCGATCGCCGGTAAGTTCACTTCGATACGGGCAGCTGCGGTTTGTTTTGGCCCTACGGAGAAATGTCCTTCACCGCTCTGCACGGTCCAGCCCGTAGGCAGGGTCACGGATAAAGTGATTTCGCGCACCGTCGCCGTTTGGTTGCGCAACCATAACGGAATCACGAGCGATCCCGGCGCTTGCAGAGCGATTTCCGGAGGTTCGGGGTGCGGGAGATGCGTCAGCCCGTGCGCGCGGCGAAAGTTCGCGTAAAAATCCCACGTCCCGGCCAATTCGGCGGAGAGTTCCGGCGGCGGGGGCACGGCGGAAACTTCGGGGCGCGCAAATGGAATTGCGCCCGGGGTGATGCCCTCAAAAATATCGCCGGTAACGCTGCCACCGACGAGCGACTTTCCAAGCACGAAATGGAGCGCATCGCCCCAGCCTCCGTCGGAGAGCACCATTTTTTCGATTTGTGCCTCGTCCATCTTGGAGATCGAATCGAGGAAGCCTTTTGCTTGCGTCTGGTGCGCGCGAAACGATTCGAGGGCGCGGCGCCAGTAAGCCTGCTTGGCGGATTTCGAGATTTCAGTGACGGAATACTGCGGGCCTTTGCCGCGAAAAATGTCTTCGCGGTCGGCGTCGGGGAAATAATAAATCTTCTTGGGCTGCCAGGGCCGCAAGTTTTCGAGGAAGGGCTCGAGGCGGCGCATGGGCGCGGCGACTTGCTCGGGAAAAACAGCGGGATCGCCGGCGAGATCGAAGGCTTCGGTGGCCAGAACGCCGGAGGCTTGATGATCGCCGTGGTCCTCGCCGATAAACGTGCCCGGCAAAAACGTGAGGATGACCTCGGGCCGCGTCAAGCGCACCAGCCGGACAAGCTGTTCGAGCGCGTCGCCGTGGCCCCAGTTGGCCAGGGATTGCAGGACATTCTGCGAAGCCGTGTCCTTTCCGCCGAGAAACCAGACCTTGGTGATGCCGAGCGTGTCGAGCGCGCGGCGCGCTTCGATCTCACGGATCTCGCCGAGCGCTGCCGCCTGCTCCGCGCCGGCTTCGTTTGCGCCACTGCTCCCCCGCGTGCCGAACACCACGGCGACGCGCTTGCCTTCATCCAGTGCGCGCGCCAGGTAAGGCGTGGCCGCGCCTTCATCGTCGGGATGCGCAACGACCAGCAAGATGTCCGCCTTGTAGCGCTCGTCAGCCTGGGGAAGCGGCTTGTGATCTTGAGCCGCAACTCTTCGGACGCACAGCGCCAACAAAGCAAAAACAATCGAAACGGCAAATCGCTTCATGCAGGGCCCTCGGCAATTTCAAAAACTCAATTTGCCAACAAATCAGTTTACCTTGAGGCCCGGCGCGGACGAAACGCGGAACATCCAATGATTCAAATTGGTCTTGTCAACGAAGGTTCCATGGTTCTTAGATAATTAATCACTAATGTTATTCGAAGTGTGTACGGGTGCATTCCGGGAACATGATTGAGCAAGCCGATTGGCGCGGCGCGTTGAGCATGCCTATACTCGGTCAGTCCTTTCAGGGGGGACCGTGGAACGTAATTTGAGTTTTCTTGGGCTACGCCTGTGGTGGTG
>Ga0210407_10003892_pt1 | contig 11934 bp, 16 predicted proteins | sample IncBWC27MmetaG_FD_150860 | JGI IMG/M metagenome (GOLD analysis project Ga0210407, IMG submission 150860) | Forest soil microbial communities from Barre Woods Harvard Forest LTER site, Petersham, Massachusetts, United States - Inc-BW-C-27-M | ecosystem: Environmental > Terrestrial > Soil >... | reverse complement strand
CAGCGTCGCGCGCAAACCCCCGCCGTTTCGAAAGTCGGTTGCCAATGAGTATAACATTCTGGATCTTATTAATCCTTCTGAGTTTCACCACCATTTTCTTCGCCATAGTTTTGATCACGGATATCAACTCGCGGGCGAGGTTGGCGGCCTTGGTTATATCGGCACTGGCGCTAACGATGCTGCTATTCTCACGAATTCCGTGAAGATCAATATCAACACCTTGGAAGCGATTCGGAAGACGGAAGGCTGCGGCAAGATTTTCTTTGCTTCCAGCCAGTGCGTCTACCCGGACCGGTTCGAGATCGACCCGTTCGCGTCCGAGCGGATTCCACTCGAGATTAATGATCCGAACAACTGCGAGTGCGATGCCAGTTTTGACACCTTCGCGTTCGGGCAGGAGAAACTGTTTTCGGAGAAGCTGTATGAAGCGTATCGTCGAAATTACGGACTTGAAGTACGAATTGGAAGGATCGGCAACACTTACGGTCCGTTTTCCGTATGGGACGGTGACCGAGCTAAAGCACCTGCTGCGATATGCCGCAAGGTTGCACAAGTGTCTTATGGCGGAGCTATCGATTTGTGGGGTGATGGATCCCAAGGGAGATCTTTTACATACGTTGATGACGTCATCGAAGGAATGATCCGACTGATGGATTCCGACTACAGGCAGCCGGTCAATATCGCCTCAAGCGAACTGGTGACCATCAAGGAGCTGTTTGAGACGACGTGCAAGGTGGCCGGTAAGGTACTGGGATATAAAACCAGCGACGGGCCAGTTGGCGTCAAGTCGCGCGGCAGCGACAATACTTTGTGCCGGAAGGTGCTAGGATGGGAGCCGTCGATCTCGCTGACCGAAGGCATTGCTTTGACCTATCCCTGGATTGCCAAACAAGCCTTGACAAAAGTTACAGCCTAGCGTACCGCAAACGTAGTACAAATACGGGAGGTTGTAATGATATTGGGATACATCCGATGTTCTACAGCGGATCAGGTCAAGGAAGATCGGTCCAGCCTGCAGACCCAGACCGATGTGATCGAGGGCTTCGCCCGCACCCGCGGCGTGGACAAGTACGGCGTGCAGATTTACACCGATGCCGGTGTCTCAGGTGGGGTGAGGATTGCCAAGCGCGAGGCGGGTAGCCAGTTGCTTGCCGACATGAAGCAGGGCGACGTCGTCATTGCTTCGAAGCTCGACCGCATGTTTCGGTCGGCTTCGGACGCCATCGACACATTTGAGCTGTTCAAGGCCAAGGGGGTCGAACTGATTCTGTTCGACATTTCCACCGAGTCGATCATCGAGAGTCCGATCGGTAAGTTGATCATGACGATCCTGGCGGCGGTCGCCGACATGGAGCGGATCCGGATCAAGGAACGCACTGCCGAAGGACGCAAGGCCAAGAAGGCGCGCGGCGGACCGATTGGCGAAGTCCCGTTTGGGTTCAAGAAAGTCGGCGAGGGACGCAGTGCCACGCTGGTGCCGAACGAGGATGAGCGGCGGGCGGCGGCAGTGATGCGGGAGTTGTTCCAGACCGGGCGCGGCTACTCGGATATCTCGCGCGATCTCGCTGCTAAAAATATGCTGTCGCGATCAGGCAAGCCGTTCGACCGGTCGGTAATCCGGCGAGAGCTGATGCGGGGGATGCAGTGACGCATCAGGAGTTCACGTCTTTCTGCGTCGATATCTGCAAGCTTTGCGCCGGGGATGTTGATGTCCGGCAGCGGCAGGATACGAAGGAATGGGTCCACGACCTTTCCAATCGCGGTGGGCTTACGCATACCATCTGCATGGCCACGGATTTTCGCAACAAGTGGAAAGATCAACTAAGTGGGTAACCGGGATCATGCCACTAAGCTTCTGATAAAAGGCGAGGAGGCGGCACAGTCGCAGCCGACCAACCAGGATCACGCCTACCAGTTATTGGCATCGGCGTGTTATGCCGATCCCTCATGGGCTCAGGCGTTTTACGTCAATGGCTGCACCGCGTCCGATCTGATTCGACCGCATGCCGCGGTTGCTTTGTTCCGGCGTACTTTGGAAGGTGAGCAGACTCCCGACGAGCGGCACCGCACGTTGACCAACCTAGCGTGGGAGTTGATGAAGATCGGCAAGCAAAGAGAGGCGATGCCGCTACTGCAGCAGGCGATCGACCTGTCACCGAAATCGTCGCTGCCGTGGATGCACCTTGGCATGTGCCACCAGACTTTTGGCGAGACCCAGACGGCGGTATCGTGCGCGCGGAAATGTTTTGAACTCGCCGATCCCAATGACGGGCAGGGCTATCCGATCGCCGAATTCCAGCTGGCCTTTGCCCTGCTGTTCAACCGGCAATATGCCGAGGGGCTGAAGCATTTCGAGTCAAGGTTTGCTGCTCGACTGCCGAATTTTTTGCTGTATCCATATCCGAAATGGAAGGGAGAGCATGGCAAGACGCTGTTCCTGGTGGCCGATCAGGGTCTCGGTGACACGCTATCATACGCTCGTTTTTTACCTGAAGCCGCAAGTCGCTGCCGCTATATCCACATGTGCGTGCAGAGTGAGCTTAGACGTGTCTTTGAATACGCCTTCCGCCATCTACCAAATATCAATTTCCTGCCTTCGCCTTCGAACTTTCCGGGCGATGCTGACGCATGGTCTACCTTCGTCAGTCTGCCTTATGCCCTCGGCTCGACTGACGATCAGATCCGAGCGGCGCCGAACATAGAGATGCTGTGCCCGTCGATGTCGAATGCGTGGAAGGTGCCGGACCGCAAGTTCCATATTGGAATTGCATGGTCCGGATCGCCGATGAACGATATCGACAAGCACCGCAATATTCCGATCCACCACTTCGTTGAACTGTATCGATGTAAAGGTGTGCAGCTTTATAGTCTTCAGATGGATACAAAGAAATCGGATTTGAATCTTTGGGGATTTGCGCCGTTGATTCGAGATTTGTCGGGTTTTTGCAGGGACGTAGCTGATACTTGTTCTATTTTGGAAGAATTGGATCTCGTAATTTCTGTCGAGTCGGCGCTGGGTCATATTTGCTCGATGTACGATAAGGAATGCTGGATACCATATAGTTTTTTAGGCCGCGACTACCGCCTGGGAGTCAACGAACAAGCTGAAAGACTTTGGACACCGAAACATCGGGTATTTCAGCAAAAAGATGATATGAGATGGGAACCTGTTTTTGAACGTATTGTGGAGGCGCTTTATGCCAAAGTTGCCGAGAAATAAATTTCCATCCCTGGAACTCTTACGTCACGTTTTTGACTATGATCCATTTACGGGTATTTTTACGTGGCGTAATCCGTATTGGAAGCGCCTAAAGGGAAAACAGGCAGGTCGCGTAGTTGGCGGCTATGTGAAGATAAAGTATAAAGATGTTGAATATTCTGCAGGCCCGCTGGCATGGTTTTATATGACCGGGTATTGGCCAGAAAATGATGTCGACCACGAAAATAGAATCAAAAAAGACAATAGATTTTCAAATTTACGAGAAGCAACTAGTTCTCAGAATCTTGTGAACCGCGTCCCAGGCAATAACACTTCCGGTTATCGAGGAGTTGTTTGGGTTGAATCTGTTAAGAAGTGGAAAGCGACTTTGAAGATGGGGCGTAAGATATATAATTTAGGATATTTTGATGATCCGATAGCAGCGGCGAATCGTTATGATCGTGCCGCGAAAGAATATCAAGGCAAATTTGCAATTTTTAATTTTCCAAAAACTGCTATGAGAGATTGGTTGTGGGTAGCGTCATGAGTTGGATGAAACCGGTGTTGTCCGACATGATTTCCGAAGTCGGGTGGGATGACGAGACTGGCGAGTTGCTGGTGACCTTCAAGAAGAAGGGACGCACCGCGGCCTACAAGGGATTTGATGAGGCGACAGCCGACCAGCTTCGCCGGGCGGTGTCGGTCGGTTCGATGTTCCTGTCCGAGATCAAGCCGTTTGCAACGGACTGGAAATATGTCTGAAGATCAGCCAGCCGACGAGGTCGAGAAGCGAGCGCTATTGTTCGAATCGATGGCCGCGCAAATCCGTCTCAACAAGGATGCCAAGTTTGGCGGCGCTTTCCTGTGCATTCCGCCGGGTGCCGGCGTTGAACCGTTCTCGTCGCTGATGCTGAACCAGGAACAGCCGGGGATCTTCTGGGCTGCGATCAAGACGCTGGCCGACATGGCCTTGGCTGAGACCGATCGGCAGCAGCGCCAGCAGGGGTTTCGTTAGCGCATCAGGCTGATGTGACCAAGCTGGTGCAGTAGCGGAATGATCGCGTAGAACAGTACGATAGCGCCGATCAATATCACGATCAGGACATTGATGATGCTGGCGAACGGCTCGGCAATCGGCATCAGCGGGGCCAGTTTTAGCCAGCACCAATAGACAAATCCGCAGACTAGCATCACGATAATAAGCTGGATTATCAGGTCGGGCATGGTAGCCTCCTATGGAACCTCAAACGAGCCCGAGAGCATAAAGTTCCAATGTCAGGCTGGTCCCACGCAAAACGGCTGGAAGTCGAGAGCGCGTTCTACGCCTATCTGAACAATTGCCAGATCAATTCCAAGGACGGCGGGCAGATCATCCTCGGCCAGAACCTGATGTACGGCCAGCGCCGGTTCATCACCGCGATCTTCGACGGGCTCGAGCAGGACATCCATGATTTCTACTGTTTGAAGTCCCGCCAGCTCGGCATCACCACCATCACCCGTGCCTTGTCCGCTTTCTTCCTCGGCATTTTCAAGGGTCTTACCGGCGCATTGGTGTTCGACTCCAACGAGAACAAGAACTTGGCGCGTGACGAGCTCGTCACCATCATCAAGGCATTGCCGAAGTCGCTTAAATTCCCGTCGATCGCCAAGGATAATCGCGACGGCTTGACGCTCGGCAACGAATCCAAAATCCTTTTCAAGTCGGCCGGCGTCAAGAAGACAAAAACCTCCGGCACTCTCGGCCGGTCGGCCGGCGTCTCGCTGGCGCATCTGTCGGAGCTTTGTTCCTACGATAATGACGAAGGATTGGTGTCGTTTCGGGAGTCGTTGTCCGACATCAATCCCAACCGCTTGTACATCTACGAGTCGACGGCGCGCGGCTATAACATCTGGTCGGACATGTGGCGTGATGCGCGCAAGGATATCCGGCATTGCATCTGCGTGTTCATCGGCTGGTGGGCCAAGGACAGCCACCGGATCGATCAGGATGACCGCGACTGGGAGTATTACGGCATCCAGCCTCCTACGCTAGAGGAGCAGAAGAAGATCGACAACGTCAAGAACCTGTACGATTACGAGGTCAGCCAGCAACAGCTTGCATGGTATCGCCGGGCAATGGATCCGACCTCGGTAGGCGAGGGTGATGCCGATGCCGGGTTTGAAGCTAACCAGTACCAGAAACAGGAGCAGCCGTGGGATGAGGATGAGGCGTTCCAGCAGACCGGCAGTGTGTTCTTTTCTGGAGAGAGTTTGAAGGATCAAACCGACCGCTGGGTGTCTAACAAGTATAAGGCCTATATGTTCATGCCGGGCACCGAGTTCTGCGATCTCAAGGTCTATCCGGCCGAGACCTCGCGCAATATCGAGTTGAAGGTGTGGGAGCCGCCGGTGGCGGAGGCGGTGTATTCGATCGGCATCGATCCGGCGTTCGGCGAGAACGAGGCCAACGATCGCTCGTCATTCCAGATATTTCGCTGCTATTCGGATGGCGTCGACCAGGTCGCCGAGTATGCCTATCCTTTGATATCGACCAAGCATTTTGCATGGGTGATCGCCGCGGTGATGGGCTGGTACGGTTCTGAGCCGTTGACCGATATCAAGTATATCCTCGAACTCAACGGCCCGGGTGGCGCGGTGCTGACCGAGCTGCAGGGGTTGAAATTCCAGATTGAGAATTCCTACGCGCCGCTGGCCGAGCAGGGCATTCGTAATATTTTCCAGAACGTCAAGCAGTATATTTATTCGAGGCCGGACTCGATGGGCGGCGGCGCGGCGTGGCACTGGAAGACCCAGCAGCAGAACAAGATCATGATCCTGGAACAGTTGCGCGGCTCAGTCGCCAACGGCCAGTTGCATATCCGCTCGCAGGATCTGGTTCACGAGATGAAGCGTGTCTCGCGAGATGGTGATAGTATTAAGGCCAGCGGTACCGGGGATGACGGGAAGGACGACCGTACCATGGCGGCTGCGCTGACCCATCACAATTGGGAGATCAAGATGCGCCGGCAGCTGATCGTGCTGAAGCGGTCGCGCGAGGCCGAGAAGGTGCGCAAGCAGCGCAGTGTGATTGACCAGACCGCCCTTTTCAATCAGAACATGATGGCGGCATTCATGGATCAGAAGAAGGCGACGCGGGTGCAGGCCCAGCGGCTGGCGATGAAGAATGCATGGAGGTACGGACGATGACGATATGGGCGTGGGTGTTTTTAGGAATAGGAATTTACTTGGCGATCGGTTTGATTGCGATGTTTTTCTTGTTGCAAACGCCATATTCCGAGAATCCACTATGGACGATGGTTTTGCTTTGGCCATTGTATTTTTTCGGAGGCAGGTGAGTGGCTGTTCTCTTGAAATGTCCGGCATGCCGGGAAAAATTCAAGTACGACGTCACCGACGGTTGGCCGGATTGCTGCCCGATCTGCAAGACCGATATCAACAACCGCCGCGATGACGATGATGTGGTGATGCCGAACATTTTGTCGTTCAAGACCAAGAACAACGACGGCGTTGCCCGCCAGATCATGGATGGCTCGGAGACGCGTGTCGAGTTGGCGGCGGCTATGGCCGGGGTTCCGGTGAACGAGATGTCGGGTTTGAAGATCACTGATCTCAATGACCGCAACGATGCAGAATTTTCCGCCAAGGAAGTGGTTAATCCGGTGACCCAGCAGATGGATATGATCAAGGCGCGTGGTGGCCAGATCGGGTTTGGTTCGACTCAGGCGCAGGAGTTTGCCGCTCAAGCTCATACCGGCGTGGAGCCTCATGCTGGCTTGCGTGCCCGCAACAGGATACAAGCGCACATGGCGCCGATCGGGCAGGCGCCGCTGCCGCTCGAGATCACCAATAACCCGAACTACAGGCCGCGTGTATGATCCCGCTCCCGACAGCCGAGAAGGAACTGATCCCGGCTGCCAACGAGTTGATCGAGGTATGCCGGGTTAGCCAGGGCAACCGGGCGGCTTATTACCGCTTGCTTAATCAGGTGGCCGAGACCGGCCGCGCCGATGGCTCCAAAGCGCTCATTAACATGATGAACGCGCATCTCGAGCGCACCGCTTCGCATCTGTATTCGCCGGTTGAATTGAAGTTCGCCTATGACTTCGACAATGCCTACAAGCCGGACACTATCAAGCGCGGCGATGTGGCGGCCAAGCATCTGACGCGGCACTGGGAGCGCACCGCACTTGGCATGCTGTTCGGGCAGGGTGTGTTCGAGGGGCTGAAGTACGGCGCTGCTATCCTCAAGCAGTGGCCGAAGTCCGAAGGGCCGCCTGACAAGCAACGGATTTCATACGAGAAGAAATTAGTAATGCCGTGGAATTTCGGTGTCTACCGCGAGAGTGAGAGCGATATTGATAACCAGGAAGCCCTGTGTGAGACGTCATATCTGACCGGCCCCGAGGTGTGGCAGCGGATTTGGCGGTTTCCAAAAGCCAAGGATCTTTATCAGCAGATCATGACGCATGCCCAGAAAGGGCAGTCTACCGGCAGCGGGCCGGACAGCTTTTTCCATCAGGTGCTGTCGACGTCGCAGATTAGCACTGGCGTGCAGGGATCGACTCGCCCGTTGCCTGGCGGCATCGTGCAGCTTGGTAATGATCCGAATTACCCGACCATCAGCCCGACTGATGGAGCACCGACGGTCAAGTTCCATGAGTTGTGGGTGAAGGGCGAGGACGACTACCAGACTATACAGATCGTGGAGCCGGATATCCTGGTGACGCGGTTCAAGCTGTCGAACCTGCTCGGCATCGAGCATGTCCAGCCGTACCGGCTGATCCAGCCGAATCCTATGGTCGACTGGTTCTGGGGGCGCAGTGAATTGATCGACCTGATCGAGCCGCAGGGATTTCTCGCGATGCTATGCGATGACCTGAAGCAATTGATCGGTTTGCAGATTGACAAGATATTGGCGTTTTCCGGCGACAATACGATTACTGATGAATCTTATGCGCAGTTCCGGTTGGCGGGTTATGTCAATCTCGGGCAAGGCGGCAAGGCCGAGGATTTGACGCCGAAATTTCCGGCCGAGTTATTGCCTATCATCAAGTATGTGCAGGAGCAGATCAACACGCTCGGCAGTTTCCCCGATATCATGCAGGGCAAGGGCGAACCGGGCGTGCGCGCGGGCGTTCACGCCAACACGTTGATGAAGACGGCTTCGCCGACATTGCGTGATCGCGCGCTATTGACCGAGCAGCAGCTGGCGTCGTGCGCCGATCTCACCATGACATTGATGGAGGCCAAGGAAGATCGCAAGTTCTGGACCAATCCGGAAAACATGGAAGACAATTTCATGCTGAGTGATTTGCCGGATGATTGGCGGGTCACGGTAGACAGCCACTCGTCGAGCCCGATCTTCTCGGATGAAAGCCAGCAATTGATATTCGCGCTTCGCAAGACTCAGGATCTCGATGGCGAGTATGCGATCGACAACCTGCCGCTTCCGAACAAGGAGAGTGCCAAGGCTTCATTGCGGGAGCGCAAGAAAGCCGGTCAGCAGATGCAGAAGGAATTGCTCAGCGTCCTATCGCCGGAAGGCAAGGACAAGGCGATCGAGAAGATGCTTGGTCATGCCGGCGGGCACCGTTAGCCGTTGAACCTCGGCTGCAGTACCGACGGTCCTTGCTGGGCTTGCCGAATAGTTGGGTCGGTTGTTGCGCGCTGCCGGGCTTTCACTTCACCGCGGGCGTTGGCGAGGCTGCGCAGGATGCGGGCTTCCTCGACGAGATCGAGGTCTTCTAGCAATGCTCCGCTTATTTGACCTTTTTTGAAAAAACATTGCTGGCCGAAGTCATCTTCGATTTTTAAGAACCAGTCTTCGTCGATAGCTTTGATTGCGCCGTTGTAAAAATCAGAAGCCAGTTCCTTGTTCTTGAACAAAAACGCCCACACCATCGCGTTCGGACCGAAGTGGATCGATAAACTATACATTCTTGTTATCCTTGCTTTGTGGATTCATTGGCCCAGCGAATAAATTCGTCGCGAGGAAATCGAAGACGGCCTTTTGTTTTGCCCCCCATGCGCAGTAGCATGGGAGGACGACCTTTTCTTTGCTTGGTGTAGGAATACAGACTGTGGACCGAGACCCCGAGGTAATTGGCGGCTTCTTTGGCGGTGAGCCAAGGTCGTAGGGTTATCACCTGACCATTTTCCATCGAAAAAATACGCCTTTTTCCGCATACTCATGAAATATTTATAATACCTATCATATTTTGTCAATTTCTTCGCTGGCCTTCCTTCCGGAACCAAACGAGGTTGTCTTCGCACTAAGAAGTGCGAACCCTCGAACCTCTAAAGGAGAGCGCTATGATCGTTCGCAATCGTCGACGGCATCGCAAGGGCCGCAAGTAAGCCCTATGCCAATCCCAGCTCCTGCACCTCCGGGCGGACAGCCCCAGCAACCTCCCTTCGGACAGACGCAGGCGACTGGGTCTACACCGAACAAGGGTTTTGAGGCTGCCGGACTGCAGAAGCTGGGCGTTCTCGTCAAGCAGATGGAAACCATGCTGCCGGAGCTCGGTGCGACATCCGAGGCGGGGCAGGCGGTTTTGAAAGCCCTTAATTCTCTTGTTAAGTTCGTGCCTGCCGGATCGGTGACGCCGGCGGCACAAAAGAATTCGATCGAGGCGCAGCAGCGCAACATGGCGCAGAACAATCAGCAGATGATGGCGCTCAAGCAGCGCATGCAAGGCGGAGGCGGCGCCCCGGGCGGCGGCCAGCCCCAGCCGCAAGGAGCTGCCGCGTGAAAAGCACGATCTTCCAGAACAAGACCGAGATGCCGCCGAAGGACAATAGCCCGGACGTGGTGCGCACCGCGCAGACCATGGCCGAGATGCACAAGAATTACCTGCCGGCCTCGATGCCGAATCGCGATGCCAGCGTTGAAAATGTCCAGCGTCCCCGCCGCGGACACGGCTACTGAAGGAGTTCGCCATGTCGAACGTCAATATTTTCCAGAATTCAGCCAAGTCGATCCCGACTTCCGACGAGCAGATCGTGCGCGTCGACATGGAGCAGATCGACATCGGCGGGCGCAAGTCGCATCTGCCCGGGCAGGAGAAGTCTGGCGCGATGAACATCAGCCATGTTCCGAATTCCAGCGCCGCGCCGGGGAGCAAGTAAGTCATGGCGATGCGAGAGGTCGATGAGGCCGAGTATAACCAGCTGATTGCGCTGCGTGGCGTGGCTTCCAAGATCGTTGCCAACCCGGCTGCGCGGAAGCGTCTCGAGGAAGCCCAGAAGATGGTCGACCCGAATGCGCCGACGCCGACGCTGGATGCCGAGGCCGCCCAGATGGCGCCGATCAAGGAAGCCGAGAAGCGACTGGCCGATGAAATCGCCGCGCTCAAGAAAGAACGCGAGGACGAGAAGCGCGAGCAGACGCTGGCTGCTATTGCCGACAAGCAATCCAAGGCAATCGCCCAGCTCCGCCGTCAAGGCTATACCGATGAGGGCGTGGCCGCGATCGAGAAGCTGATGGAGACCAAGGGTCTTCTCGATGTTGAGGATGCGGTTGCGATTTTCGAACGCGCCAATCCGCCCCAGATGCCCGTGACACCGGGCGGTCTCACCGGCGAGCGCTGGAATTTTGCCGATCAGCCAACTGACGGCGGCGACAAGGATATCGCGGCACTGCTTTCCAATAAGGGCGATGGCCCCGGAGGCGATGCCGCCGCTATGCGTATGGCCAATGCAACATTGCAGGAGATGCGCGGCGCGCGTCGCTAAATAGGAGAGTTGAATGCCCCTTCCTGGTATCGGCGTCGCCCCGGCCGCAGGCTCATTATACACGGAATTATCCGCGGTGACCCGCCGGGCGTTCGTGCCCAAGCTGTTCGTGCAGCTTTATTTTGGCTCGCCAACCCTGTTCTACATGACAGGCAATGCGCAGCGCGCGGCAGGCGGCTTGAACCAGGTCACAATTCCCTTGCAGGGCCAGTCGATGGTGCAGGGGCAGTTCACCGGGTACGGCGGCGGCTTCAATTCCCCCGTCATCACCCCCGGCATACAAAACGGCCAATGGAATCTGGCTTACTGGGTGGTCCCGGTACCGCTACCGTTCGGCGAGACGGTGCTGCAGGCGACTGACCGCGAAATTTCGATCCTCAAAGCCCGCATGAACGACGTCTATGCGGTCACCCGCCAGAACATGGCGCGGCTGGCGTTCCTCAACAACTCCGCCAACCCGCTATTGCCCGACTCGTTCTATAACGCCTTCGATGATGGCACCAACGTGCCGACCTATGGCGGCATCAACCGAACCGCGCAAGGCAACTCGGCTTTCAAAGGGCAGTACATCAATCTCAATTCCGGCACCTACAGCCAGGGTGCGGCAGGTTTCACTCGCGCGGGCATGGCGACGCTGCTGGCGGGTGTCACCGACGCGGCCGGCGGCGAGGCGCCGACGTTCGTGGTGATGAACCCGGGCGATTATGCCACGCTTAACAACACCTTCATCTCGATTGAGCAGCTGAACCCGCCGCCGGGATCGGCCTACACGATGGATACCGCGGTGCGGTCTTCGTTCCCGAACCTGGTGATTTCCGGCGTGCCTATTTTCGCCGATCACTTCTGCCCGAAGGGCAATTGCTTCGGCGTCAACGTCAAGTACACCTCGATGTACATGAGTGAGGACGCGGCGTTCGATTTCTCGGGGTTCTACTCACTTGTTCCGCTCGGCCAGATAGGTCAGCAGGGTGTCGTGGTCGTCGGATACGATATTCTGACGG
>Ga0210407_10003890_pt1 | contig 11943 bp, 9 predicted proteins | sample IncBWC27MmetaG_FD_150860 | JGI IMG/M metagenome (GOLD analysis project Ga0210407, IMG submission 150860) | Forest soil microbial communities from Barre Woods Harvard Forest LTER site, Petersham, Massachusetts, United States - Inc-BW-C-27-M | ecosystem: Environmental > Terrestrial > Soil >... | reverse complement strand
GCTGGTGGAACTGTACGCGTACAATCTGCCCGATGACCTGGCGGAGCGGCGCATGGATCAGATCAACAAGGCTGGGCGCAGTGTTTACTTCGCCTGGGCCGGCAGCATCAAACCGGGCGACCCTCACTATTACCGCGTACAGACGCCATCGTTCTTGATCGAAATGGACGACACGCAAGATAACGCCAACCACATCCACTCCGTGTGGCGCGACTTCAACGGCGACTTTGGTGGAGACACGCTTAAGACGCATTACGAAACCAGCCATAGTAACCAGAAGGCGTAGCTTCAATCAGCCCCAAGAGATTATGCGGTTCCGAGTTCGCGTCCCGGAGCATTCAACTCAGTCCTCTGGCGTGCCTGGGTCATGCGCCCATTTGACGAGTGGTCCCAATCGCCTTTTACCTCATGCCGCGCCGGTGGCAATTGCGCCATTGGCACCTGAAAATGGACTAAGAGGATGCCTAGTTTCTCCGCGAAAACTATCACCAGCGCGCACCTTCCGCGCTATGTGGCCATCCGCATCATAATCTCATAGGCTACAGGCCTTCCATTGCAAGAACGCACGGGAAATCGGCCATGGAGAAACACGGCCAAGAGGTTTTTGTTCTGGACGGGCGCCGAACTGTAAACAACTTCCCCGTATCGAGGTGCGCCATCAGGCCCAATCTCAAGATAAAGCGCCGCCTCAATGCGACCAAATCCTGAAGCACGTGTTGTGGCAAGCCCAATTCCTCCATCAGCGACGCCTCCCGGCTCGTCGGCGCAAACCACAAAGCGCGTCGACTCGGGAAGTGGTGTGAACTCATGGTCGGCAAAAGCCTGTGCGGGGAGGAACTTTTCCACTCTGATGTCGACGGAGCGCGAGCCCCAGCCGGCGAACCGGATCGAATGGGGAAAACGCTTCCCGGCAAATGGCTGATAGTCTTCGAACTGGTAATGCTCGCGGTAGACGGGGCTCCGGCCGGTATCGACATCAACGGAAACCGGATCACTCGTATCCTGTCGCAGACAGATTGTTGAACCAATATCTCCTTCTTTGGACTCAATGCATATTAATTCCACGCCATTCTCTTGTTGCGTGAAGGTTTTCTTTATTTTTGAGTTCGGATGAAACTGATGTTTGAAAAAGGAGTCCATCATCCGGTTCACCTGCCACACCAGAAGTGGAACCGCCTCCGTATTGCGTCTTTTGAAAACATATTCCCGGGTTGCCACATCGGTTTCGGTAAATGTCGGAAAACTGACGCTGCGGCGGAACTTTGTGGGTTCCGCCCAGGAAGTTGCATATAAGCCATCCACGCCTTTGTCGTGGTCCTCAATATGCACCGTGGCAACGAGGACAAACGGAGTACTCCCCGGCGACCGGATGTCGGTGATCTCCAGAGCTTTGCTCAGGAGCGCTTGCCCCTCGGCTTGACTTTCTTCGCTCCAAGCGGACAATTGCGCGGCAGGGAATAGCGCAGCCATCATCCATCCGCATATTGCAACGGTTCGCCAGCGAAAAAGGAAAATCGCCATTTCGCGAGATTATATCCTCATCAACAAGCCGTAGAAAAGATAGTTATTTAAAGAACTAATTAACGGTCGGACGGACGGCAGGTAAACGTTGCATTCAACGCGGATTGGTTTTTATCGTAGCTTCGCCTGTGTTGAATCGCGACGATTGCAAACGGTATCCATTGCGCGTGCGAACGTGGCATTTCTTCAGACGCTCAGACGTGAGCTTTACCGTTATACTGCGCCAGCCGCGGTTGCTGTTCTGCTGCGGGTAGTAGCTGAGAGAATAGAGATGTGCCAAATCGTCTTTAATCGATGCAAAAGCTCGTTTTTCGTCTTTCCAGTTTTTGGCGAAGTAGGCCTTCCCTCCCGTGGCCGCGGTCATGCGCTCGAATACCGCGGTGGAGATCGGCTCCAGTTGGGCCTCTTGAGTGCTTATCATATAGATCGCGGTCCCGGTCGATTGAGCCAGCTCCGCCACATCTTCTGGCGGAATGATGCTGGCGTTATCCGGCCCATTGGAGAAGACCACCACGACTTTACGTCCCGAGAATTGCGCGGCGTCCTTCACCGTCAGCAACAGGCAATTGTAGAGAGCCGCATCGTCGCCGGCCACCGTCGTACGCACGCCATGGAGAACGAGCGACCTATCCGCAGTGAGCCGGGCAGCTCTCGACAAATCCCGGCTGTAGGAATAGAAGGCGATTCGGTCGGCGGCTTCCAGAGAGCGAATAAACTCGGATATGGCATCCTGCGCAAAAACGAATCCGCGATACATGTAGTTGCTGGTATCGAATAGTACAAAAACGTTGGCCCCGGCGACGACCGAGCTCAGCTCCGCGGCAGACACGCTTGCAGGGGGGTTATCCTGTTCGTGATCCGTTTGCTGACCGCCGCGGGGAGCGTCGTTCGCAGCTCTTTCGTTCGATCGGGCTTCCGCCAGCCGGCGAGTGGGCTCATTCCCTTCTGCGAAAGTGGCCACCTTCTGTGGGATCCCGTCCTCCACTACCGCGAAATCGCCCGGTTGAAGCCCGGTGACATAGTTTCCCCGGCTGTCCGTCACCGCGACATTCAGTTGCACCAAGTCGACCACCACATGAATCCGGGAATTCACGGGCCCTTGTGCCGTCACCGCGTGTCCCATGCACAGGCAAAAGCCAAGGCAGGACCAGAAAAGCAAGCCAACTGTTTTGTTTCCCATGGATGGCATCCTTAGATTAATGATCTTGTCTTGAGACTGAGCTTCCTCCGCTTCCCACCGTCAAGGAGATTTTTCCCTGGCGAAACTCCTCTCCGGTTTCTTGTAAGGCCGTGAGTATGGCCGACCAGTCTTCGAGTTCGCTGGCGAAAATCTTTTCCACCATGCGACGAGTGAGCTCGGGAACCATGCGGTTCAGTACCACCGGTGAATAGCCCATTTCATCCGCCAGCCGGGCCCAATAAAGATTGCCTGAATCCCAACACTCCCCCATCAGACGGCTGTAGTTGCCGCTCAACGCCGGAAACGGTTTAACATTTAGAAATTCACGCGCGTAGCTCTGGGCCAACACCGGATGGATGATGCCGAAGTCTCGCGACAATCGCCCGCTGCTAACCTCGTCTGGGGCTTCGCGCGACAGGGCCTCCAGTTCTCGTCCGGCAGCACTAACCGTGCTCAGATCACCAGGGAATCGCTGCCGAAATTGAGCCGTGAGATAGAAGGCTTCGGCTGGAATTATGCCATCCCTCATTTCCTTCGTTTTTCCGACGCGAACCGTCTGTTCCAGCCACGCCCACCGAGCTGGAAACATTCGGTCGGAGAGAACAGCCATCACTTTACCGCGCAACTCGCCGTCTCCGGAGGAGGCCGTCAGTAGCTCCTCTCCGGCTCGTTGATAGAGCGCCGCGGCATGCAGCTCGTTCCGGCTAACGTCCCACCAGCGAGGCACAATCGCATTACTCAAGAGCCCTGGGACAAACTGTTTCCAAATTAGAGCCTGCACGTGCTCCGGAGAAATGAAATCCTGCTCCGCCTCAGCCAACACGTAAGGCAGGTCAGCAAGTGATCCGATCAGATGTGCGCCGCCACCGGCAGGCGAGCCCGAACCAAACAGTTCCGCAGACTGCCACAATTGTCCAATCCCTATTACCGTGTCACCTGAAAAATCGTGCGAGCGAACAAAGAGTGGATTATGGTGCAAAACTTGTGAGCCCGGCGGTTCGTAGTACGCGTAGTTCATGCCGACGAGGGTGTCCCTTAGAAAAGCCGCAAGTTGCCCACGGGCTTGCTCTCGTTGCCTGGGAGAAGCGGGAGAGCTAACCACCTTGGCGAGATCCGTCCGCATCTGTCCCTCCGTGTGTCGATTGTTGTAGGTTCCCATGGCCCAAACGTATCTTTCGCCGCTCGTAAAGATCGGCTGCGGCATTTCGAACTCTCGAAGCTCACCGGCGAGCGCGATCAACCGATCTTTTCCAATGGCCTCCTGCGCGGAATCCTTCAGACCGTCGTCCAGGGCAAATAGCGTGTCGAGAGAAACCAGTCGCTGGTCTTCCAGCACCGAACGAATTCTGCTGGCCATTTCCAGGTGCATCCTCTGGCCTTCGCCAGTTCTTTGCGGCGCCCCCGCAAGCGCATTAATCATCTCGTCTTGGGATAGGCTCTCCTTCCCCGTCGCCGCGCGGAAGACCTGTTCAATCGAACTGCGCCCGGCCGAAAAAAGCTGCGCCGGTGCGGTGAATTTAGTAAATGGCTTAATCATGTCTTGCCATGAGGAATTCAGTCGAGCCCGATCGATTTCACCTTGCCTCGCTAGAATCTGCCACAACCCCACGGCTGCCTGAAAAGCTCCCATGGCATTGCCGCGCAGGGCGTGATCGGAGATCTTATCGAGCGCCTCGGCCGCCGTCAGGAAGCGAGTGATGGAAACATCGGTAAGCTCCGGGAATTCAGAGAAGATCAAATATTGATTGCTGAAGTCTGCGAACTTCTGAACCAGCAAGGCAACCGTCTGATCGCTCAGTCGCCGCTCGGGCGGGCGACGGTGATCCAATTCGCTTAAACAAAGATAGGCTTGCACCAGCCCTTTATCGCCCTCTGACCGGGAGAGTGCGATCATGGCTTCCGCCAATTGATCCGCGCGGCGCTTTCCTGCCGTCTGCTTGCCAAATTCACGGATGATCTTGGAATTCGTTTTCTGCGGCAGAATCTTGCTCCAGACCTCCAGGTTTCCCGGCACATAGGGATCGCCATTGGCATCCCATTGCAGACGCGTCACCAGCACCATTAGCGCCGGCGCCGATCGAAACGCGACGCTTGCCACGGCGTTGGACGAAATTCCTGGGGATCGGAATGCTTCGTAGAAACGTTTCAATCGCTGACCCGCAACGAAGTGTTCTTGCTGAATCTGGCTGACTCGTGCCATTGCGTCAAAATAAGCCGCCAGCCATCCCCGGTCTTTTTTGAGCAATTGAGGAATAAACTCTGATGGCATTCCAGGACTCACTCCAACCAAGGCCTGCCATTCCTTCTCGGCGTTTCGTCCACCTGGAACCACCACAGCCCCTGCGCGAATACAGATCTGGCTTCCATAAAGATCCAAAGTCGTTGCATAAGGACTTAGCTTTTCAAGTCCAACCTCTTTCCTTAACGCCGTTCTGGTTTCAGGGTTCATTCGGGATAAAGCCCAGTAGAGCCGTGCCAAATCAGCTTCGTACAGAAGACTTTCCACTAAATCTCCGTCGCCATGGCCGCGTGCCCTCGCGAGCGTTGTCCAATCGCCTGGCGCGAACTGTACTGGAACTGCTGACCCGGCATAGACGCACACGAATGCTGTGGCCTTTTGCAAGGCTTCCTCGAGATCGAGCAACGGAAACCCCGAATTAATGGTTAGAAACGCTCTCTGAGGATCGGCCGTCACTAAGGTCATTTCCCTGCGCCCACATTGTCCTTGGGTTCTATATCCCAGGACACCCAGCAAGGGTTTTGCCTCGTCGCAGCCATGCACTTGGATGTTTCCATCAGGTCCGGCGAGCGCGCTAAGTTCTTTGGCTTGTCGAAAATAACGGCGCAGCAAAATTAGGTACTCCGTCGCTCCTCCGGTGTGATAGCCCTGAAGGACCACATTGCGGGCAAGTAGCGGCAACACCTCAGGGGGCGAAACCTTCTGCCGCATACCTGCCATGCGCAAGAAAGATCGCAATGGCCCAGGAATGATCGCGGTGTTTTCGGATTGCGAGGAGGTGCTGCTTTGGTCAGAATTCTGCGCGGTCCAAGAAAGGCTCAGCGTCGTCGCCGAGTGACCGGCTGCCGCAGCAGTAGTCCCGAAAAGGCCGGCGACAAAAAGAAGTTGCAGGAAGACTGGAGATTTCATAAGTAACCCTCCTCCGCCTTCGGGGAGAAGGGCGGCACAGCCATTGAGTCAATCTAGGGAATACAGCCTACCCCTCCTGCTCGACATAGCCAACCGGCATTTTTCACCACCCCATTGTGCAACCCACTTTTGACGGCACCGCCTCTCTGGTTTAAGAAGGAACAATACCTCGACCTTGCGAGGCGTGCGGAAGAACAGTTTGCCAGACGTTACGCCGTCTTCGCCATCGTGCTAGTGGTCGGTTGCATCCCAACCAGAGCGCAGACCGCCGAGTCGATGGCCGTGCTCGCGTCCCGCTCGTCGATCATCGTCCTTGGCACCGTCACCCGAGAGAGGGCTAGCGAGGAGCCTCTCGTCGCCCCGACCTCCGCGACGGCGGTCATCAAGATCCGGCGGATGTTTGCCGGCAGTGAGTTCGCGGGCGATCAAGACCGCAAGGAAAACCAATTGAGCTTGGAAAAAGGTTTTCGCTTCATGAGCAGCGCTGAAACGACCATGAAGCACTACGTACACTGTCTCGGCAAGCCGATGCGGAGGCCGCCAATGCGGTACGGCGTCGCCTGCGGGCGGCTCGCAAGACTCGAGTCGCCGGGTTTTGTTAGCAGGAACTGTTAGCAGGACGCCAGGTTCGCGTGCCGTGCAGCCGTAAGTACTTGAAAAGGCTGGAGGCGCGGGTGGGATTCGAACCCACGAATGGAGGTTTTGCAGACCTCTCCCTTGGGCCACTTGGGTACCGCGCCGAACTTTTAAGTATAGCGAAAATAAATGCGAGTGTCAGGGTAACGCCCGGCATCTCTGGCGAAACTTTTTGCTACTTCTTGCCCGCTGGAACCGGCGTTCCGATTTTCGCTTCCCGCAGGAAGCGCGCCGACTCTTCCGGCGGGGTGGGATTGATGTAGAACCCTGTGCCCCACTCGAATCCTGCCACTTTCGTCAGCTTCGGAATGATCTCGATGTGCCAGTGATAATGATCGTTGATTTCTTCCCCGATCGGCGAGGTGTGAATCATGAAGTTGTACGCCGGTTTATCCAGCACCGCGTCGAGCCGCATCAGTGTTTCTTTCATCATGCGCGCCAGGCTGGCGTACATGGTGCTTTGATTGTTTTCATACGATGAGCCGTGCACTTTCGGCAGCAGCCACATCTCGAATGGAAAACGCGGCGCATACGGCGCTAGCGTAATAAAGTGTTCGTTCTCGCCGATCACCCGTTCGCCTGTGTCTCTTTCCTGGCGGATGATGTCGCAGAAAATGCACCGTTCTTTCTCGTCGTAATAGTGCCAGCAGCTATCCACTTCCTCGCGCACGCGCCGCGGCACGATAGGCAACGCAATCAACTGTGAGTGAGGATGTTCGAGCGAAGCTCCCGCCGCCTCTCCATGGTTCTTGAAAATAAGCACGTAGCGAAATCGTTTGTCGTTCTTGAGGTCCAGCATCCTGTCGCGGTAGGCCCAGAACACATCCTCGACCGCGCGTTCCGGCAGCGTCGCCAGCGTCGCCGCATGCTCCGGCGTTTCGAGAATCACTTCGTGCGCGCCGATGCCATTCATCTTGTCAAATAGTCCTTCACCTTCGCGGTCCAAATCTCCTTCAATGCCTAACGCGGGAAATTTGTTGGGCACCACGCGAATGCTCCAGCCCGAAGTATTCGCGCCGCCTCCGTTCCGTCCATAGACCAAGACTTCCGGCGGGGTCTTGTTTTCGCCTCCCGGGCAAAACGGGCAATTGTTCGGTCCCTTCACGACCACGCTTTCACGCAGAAATTCCATCGGCCGTTTTCCGCGTTCCGTCGAAATAATCACCCAACGGCCAGTGATCGGATCTTTTCGCAACTCCGGCAAAGCATTCCTCCTCAGCAGGGCTCAACGACGGCAGCGCACAGGAGCGCTCCGCACACCTTAAATTGTACCGCGTCTGGCCGTACTGTGGAGGGTTCTCGCTGTGCAAATCTATATTTGCGGGCTAAAAGCATCTTTGTGCAAACGCACCACCGGGCGCTGCCCCGGCAAATTGTCAATGGCTACCACATCGAACCGGCAAGGGCAGTCGTCAACATGTCTCTCGGCCATAAACCGTTTTGCGGTGCGCACCAGCACGTGCTGCTTTTCTCTTGTAACGCTTAGTTCGGGCAACGCGGAAAAGTGATCTCTACACGTCCGCGTCCTCACCTCAACGAACGCCAGCGTTTTACCGTCGTATCCGATCAAATCGATCTCGCCTTTTGCTCCGTGCGGCGTATAATTCCGCGCCACGAAGACGTATCCTTTTCCACGTAGATACCAGTAAGCGTAAGTTTCTCCGCGCACGCCGGTCTTTCTCGCTTCCTGTTTTCTCTCTTCCGCTGCAAAACTTTCTTCGTCGCGCAATCCTTTGCGTGCCGCCCAATTCACAGCGTAAAACATACATCGAGAAAGGATGGGCATTGTCGTGCGCCCATTTCCGGCGCTTCGGCGCAGTATAAACAAAAATCCCGTGGCTGCCATCATTCTTCTCCGGCCGCCACGGGATTCTTATCTTTCCTGTGAACTCTGTGTGCCCTGTGTTAAAGCTGCTTTTCCGCTTCGCGAATGCACTCCTCGAGAGTTCGCACCGCAAAGTCCGCCTGCTCCTCGTCGATCAAGAGAGGCGGCGAGAGACGGATCGTGTTCGCGCCCGCTCCCAGCACGAGCAAACCCTTGTGGAATGCCAGGTCCACGATGGCATTGCGCAGGCTCGCGGCTTTTTCCTTCGTCCGGTGATCGCGCACGATCTCGATGCCCACCATCAGCCCGCGTCCGCGCACGTCGCCTACGATCTTGAACTTGTTCGTCCAATCCGCCATTTTCCCGAAGAGATAGTCGCCCATCCGGCGCGCATTCTCCATGTATTGGCTCTCGATCAAGTCCATGGTCGCCAGCGCCGCCGCGATGCACACCGGATTCCCGCCAAACGTTGTGCCATGCGCTCCGGGCTTCCAACGCATCACGCTTTCCTTCGCGATGATCGCTCCCAGCGGCATTCCGCTGGCAATTCCCTTTGCCGAGCAGATAATATCCGGCTCGATTCCCGCGTGCTCGTGCGCCCACCACTTTCCGGTGCGCCCCATTCCGGATTGCACTTCGTCCACAATGAGCATGATGCCGTGTTTGTTGCAGATGCGCTGCAACTCCTGCAGGAAAAACTTCGGCGCTGGAATATAGCCGCCTTCTCCCTGAATCGGCTCGATAATAATTCCCGCAACTTCTTCCGGATCGAACAGCCGCTTGAAAATCTGTCCTTCGAGCTGTTCAAGAATTTCCGCGCCGCAGGTTTCCGCGGTATGTCCATGCGCGCAGCGATACGCGTAGGGATAAGGAATATGCTCGACGCCGCTGAGCAATCCGCCGAATCCTTTTCGCTGTGTGGACTTTGACGCCGTCAGCGAAAGTGAACCCATCGTCCTACCGTGAAAGCACCCATAAAACGCGATGAACTTGTCCCGCTTGGTCGCATAACGCGCCAGTTTGAACGCGCCTTCGACAGATTCCGTGCCCGAGTTCGTAAAAAATGTCTTCTTTGCTTCCGCACCGGGCATGGTCGCGCCCAGCCGCTCGGCCAATTGCGGCATGCTCTCGTAATAAAAATCCGTCCCCGACATGTGAATCAGTTCGGCCGCTTGCTTCTGAATCGCTTCGACCACCTTCGGATGGCAATGCCCGGTCGAGCAGACCGCAATACCCGCTGCAAAATCCAAGAACGAATTCCCGTCGACATCTTCCACGATCGCGCCGTGGCCGCGCTTGGCAACCAGCGGATAATCACGGGTGTAGGATGGCGACATAAATTGTGTGTCGCGCTCGACCACGCGCTTGGCGTTGGGTCCTGGCAGTTGGGTCAGCAGGTTGGGCAACTTGTGGTTGTGCAGCTTCTTTTCGGTAGCGGAAATCATCTTAGTCTCCTCTAAGTCATTGAATGGTCAGCAGTTATTGTGGATGGACCACTGCATGGGCAGGTCGTGTGCGCATACACGTATAGCGGGCTGCGCCCTGCCAGAGGAAGAGGACTTAATCTACGCCGTAGAGGTTGGGACGAGTTTCGGCCGGGGAGTAATTCACCGCGAATCGTTGGAGATTGGAGTATTTCATTTGCGTTTCCAGCGGACGCTGCCGTCCCGCGCGTCCTCCAACAGTATACCACGATCCGCGAGTTCCTTGCGGATGCGATCGGAGGCGGCAAAATCGCGTTTTTGTCGCGCCGCTTGCCGGTCGGCGACAAGTTTTTCCACTTCTTCGTCGCTTAATTCGTGGCCCTTGCCGGCGTGGCCGACGATGCGGAGCAGGTCGGCGTCGTTATCACTCACAACCGCGAAGACGCGGTCGAAAGTCTTCAAGAATTCCTGAACCGCTTTCACGTCGCCCTGCCCGAAGGCACCTTTATCCATGGCGATGTTGGCTTCGCGCACCAGATCGAAGACGGCCGCGAGGGCGCGCGCGGTATTCAGGTCGTCGGCCAGCCCCGCGTCAAACTCTTCCGCCGCTTTTTCGATGCGCGCGGCCATGCCTTCCTGCTGCCCTACCGGAAATTTCCCCTCAGTGAGCCGAGCCGCAAAATTCCTCAGGCGCTCGACGGAGCTGGCCGCGGATTGCAGGCCCTCGAAAGTGAAATTAAGCTGCCTGCGATACGGAACACTCGCGAGCGCAAAACGAACCGCCGACGGCTTGTAGCCTTTCGCGAACAAGTCGCGCAGCGTGAAGAAATTGCCGAACGACTTGGACATTTTTTCGCCCTCGACGAGCAGATGTTCGGCGTGCATCCAGTATCGCGCAAAGGGCTTCCCGGTAGCCGCCTCGCTCTGGGCGATTTCGTTTTCGTGATGCGGAAACGACAGGTCGATGCCGCCGGTGTGAATGTCCAGCGTTTCGCCGAGATATTTCATGGCCATGGCGGAACATTCGATGTGCCAGCCGGGCCGGCCAGGGCCTAAGGATGTTTCCCAGAAATGCTCGCCAGGCTTGGGCGCTTTCCACAACGCAAAATCGCGTGCGCTTTCTTTTTCGTAGCGGTCGTTGTCCACGCGCGCGCCGGCTTGAATGCCGGTCAGATCGATCTTGGAAAGTTTGCCGTAATCGGGAAATTTCGCGATGCGGTAGTAAATGGAGCCTTCGCTCGGATAGGTGAAGGTCTTCTTTTGCAGCCGCTCGATGAGCTGAACCATGTCGTCGATATGGTCGGTGGCGCGAATCCAGTGTTCCGGGGTTTCGATGCTGAGGACACGGCAATCGTCGAAAAAAGCTTGCACGAATTTCTCAGTGTACTCGCGAATGGGCAGGCCCGCGGCGGCGGCGTTGGCGATGATGCGGTCGTCCACGTCGGTCAGGTTCATGACGTGATGCATTTTGAAGCCGCGGAGCTTCAGGAAACGCCGCAGAATGTCCTGAAAAATAAAAGTGCGGTAATTCCCGATGTGCGCGTAGTCGTAGACCGTGGGGCCGCACGTGTACATGCGGACTTCGCCGGCTTTTTGCGGGACAAAGGGCTCGGTCTTGCCGCTGAGCGTGTTGTGGACGTGAATATCGGCCATGAGTTCCTAGATGGTCTCTTTTCGGATGCGAGCAAACGATAGATTGTAGCCGAGCCTTCCAAAGCGGAGCAATGCAGGAAAGGGAATGAGGGCAGCGGATGGGAGTAGGGTCGGGTCTACAAGAACGTGGAAGCCACTGCCCACAAAACCTCCTGTGGGCACACCCAGGCTAAGGCTAAAGGGAAGATGATCTGGCAAACGACAATTGACTAGGCTGATGACTAGTCATATCATTAGAGTAGGAAGAAGAGGTGAGAAATGGCCTCGTGGCAAGTGCAAGATGCGAAAGCGCGATTCAGCGAGTTTCTGAACGCGACGCTAAAGAAAGGCCCGCAAGTGGTGACACGGCGCGGGGTGGAGACGGCTGTGCTGGTGCCGATTGCGGAATGGCGGCGGCTTCAGGAGTCGGCTCGCCCGAGCTTGAAAGAGTTACTCTTGGGCGCGGGTCCGCAATTTGAAGATTTGGTGCCGGAGCGCGGAAGGCTTCGCCGCCGCCCGTCCGTGGAACTTGAATGAAGGGGTTTCTGCTGGACACGAATGTGGTGTCCGAGCTGCG
>Ga0210407_10003889_pt1 | contig 11944 bp, 8 predicted proteins | sample IncBWC27MmetaG_FD_150860 | JGI IMG/M metagenome (GOLD analysis project Ga0210407, IMG submission 150860) | Forest soil microbial communities from Barre Woods Harvard Forest LTER site, Petersham, Massachusetts, United States - Inc-BW-C-27-M | ecosystem: Environmental > Terrestrial > Soil >... | reverse complement strand
TTGGCTGCCGGCGAGTTCTTCGAGGCTTCGCCAGTATTGCGGGCCCGTCTTTTCGGCGGCGTCGTGGGCGGTGGCCTGGTCGATGCGCGCGCGGACGGAGTTCAAGTCCAGTTTTTTGCCGGGACAGATATCTTCGCGCTTCGCGCCGTGATTGTTGTCGTTCGTCATTCGTCATTCATCATTCGTTTGAAGATTGTGCCGTGCCTACGGGACTTGTTTCTTTCTTCGGACCTACCCGGCACTTCCCTGCCGGGCTATCTTATGCCGCCCCTTCGGGGGCTTGTTCCTTTTCTCGTCTACTACCCCCGGCTTGCGCCGTGAGCTCGATTCTTTCGGGGCTTCGCGGCCGGGTTGCCGAACCTTCATCATCGGTGACAGGTGCTGCACGTCGTAATGTCTTTGACGCTGCGAACGTTGTACTTCCTGATCAGGGCTGTGCCCAACTCGTCCTGATCGGTGTAATTGTGGCCGTCGACAACCACCGGCGTCGTTCCGGTTGGCGGCCGGTAACGCATGTTGAACACCTGGTCGCGCGGGCGCAGATGATTCTGCGGAGCGCGATGGCACGACAGACACCACTCCATTTGCAGCGACTCCTGCTGATACATCAACGGCATGAGATCGACCGGCCCATGACAGGTGTTGCAGCCGACTCCCTTATTGATATGAATGCTGTGATTGAAGTACACGAAGTCGGGGAGCTGGTTCACGCGGGTCCACTGCAACGAGTCACCGGACTGGTAGCTGGCGCGTACGGGTTCGAGCAACTTGGCGTTAGTCCAGATCTGCGAGTGGCAGTTCATGCAGGTCTTGGTAGGAGGAATGCCGGCAAAACTCGAGGTCTCGACCGAGGTGTGACAGTAGCGGCAATCGATGCCCAGACCGGTAACGTGGTGCTGATGGCTGAACGGGACTGGTTGCGGCTTGCGCACCCCGGCGAAGGTGACGTAGGGCGAACGCTGGATTTCCATCGCCATCCAGCCCAGCGCTGCAACCAGAAACACCGCGCCGAAGATGGTGGCGCGAGACAGTGTATTCGTACTGCGATGGAAGATCTGCGACATTCCCTTATGAGATCGTGCTTAAGAGACCCTGCGGAGCGAGCTTATGAGTGTCGTCCCTATGCGGATCGCCTCTAATGTGAATCGTCCGCGATTCGGTTGAGTACTGATTCCGTACGGCGAAAACAAAACCACCCACCGGTATTCATACAATCACTGCGAAACCAGAAATTATAAATAGATCGCTGAAGTTTGTCGCGCGTTTTTGGAATTTCACCGAAGAAAAAAACCAAACGCAATATTTCTAGAACAATGTTGGGATTCACAATAGGTGCGCCAGCGTACAGACATGACGTTCTGATATCGAGGCGAAATTGACTCTCTACCTTAGATTCATGACCATGAGTTTTGGCTCGGTCATTTCTTCGATGGCATAGCGAAGGCCTTCGCGGCCAAAACCGGAATCTTTGACTCCACCGTAGGGCATTTGATCGATGCGGAACGAGGGAACGTCTCCGGCGATCACGCCGCCGACTTCCAGTTCTTCATAGGCCTGGAACATCAGCTTCGCATCGCGAGTAAAGATGCCCGCCTGCATTCCATAGGCAGAATGGTTGACCTGCCGCAGGGCCTGATCAAAATCCTTGTAGGGCTCCACCGTCACTACGGGGCCGAAGACTTCCTGGCAATTCACTTTCATATCGGGCTTGGTGCCGGTAAGAACCGTTGGTTCGACGATGAGATTCTTGCGGCCTCCGCCGCAGAGCAGGCGCGCACCCGCCCGTACGGCTTCGTCGATCCAGGCCGTGGTGCGGATCGCATCGCTTTCCCGGATGAGCGGTCCGACATCGGTGGACTCATCGAGAGGATCACCGATCTTCAGCTTTTTCACGCCCTCGACAAACAGATCGGTGAATTTTCCGTAGACCGAATGCTCGACCAGGATGCGCTGTACGGAAATGCAGGTTTGGCCGGCGTACCCGAATCCACCGCTGACGCAGCGCTCGGCGGCGTATTCCAGGTCGGCGTCGCTGTGCACAATCACGGCAGCGTTGCCGCCCAATTCGAGAACGACTTTCTTTTTTCCGGCGCGCCGCTTGATGTCCCAGCCGACGGGCATGCTGCCGGTGAAACTGATGAGTTTGATGCGGTCGTCGGTGACCAGAAGGCCGGCGTCTTCGTTGGAGAGCGGAATCACGTTGAGGCCACCATCGGGCCAGCCCGCCTGTTGCACGCACTCGGCCAGAAGCAGCGAGCAGAGCGGCGTTTGGGGCGCGGGCTTCAGCACCATGGAACATCCGGCTGCGATCGCCGGGGCCACTTTGTGAGCGACGAGGTTGATGGGGAAATTAAACGGCGTGATGCCGGCGATCGGGCCCAGCGGAAAGCGGCGCACGATGCCCCAGCGTCCGGCGGTGTATTCCTGCCAGTCGAGAGGAAGGAACTCGCCGTAGATGCGGGTGCTCTCCTCGGCGGCAACGTTAAACGTGAAGATGGCGCGCTCGACTTCGATGCGTGCGGCCTTGATAGGCTTGCCGGCTTCCTGAGCGAGCGTGCGCGCAAATTCTTCCTTGCGTTCCAGAATGGAGGTGGAGATCCGACGCAGAACCCGCTGGCGCTCGAAGGCGGGCAGGCGTCGGGTGGTGCCGAATGCTTTGACCGCGGCGGCAATGGCGGCCTCGGCGTGCTCGCGACGGCCCTCGACGATGCGGGCAATGACGCTGCTGTCGTAGGGGGAGCGAATCTCTATGACGTCGCCGTCTTCTCGCCACCGGCCATCCAAGAAGAAACCGTGCGTCGCAACGGGCGCGATCGTCATCTCTGCCATGATTTTTCTCTTCCCCCAATACAACCGGCTGGAACGATTATAGGACTTTTGGATGTCGGGAATGTTACGTGGGTTTAAACAAAAAACTGAACCACACGCACAGGGGGCACAGAGGAAACGCGGGCTGCCTTTACAATGTTGTCTCGCCGACGATGACTCCTCCTGCTTCAATTTCTGACCTTGCGCCGCGTTTGCAGCGGAGGGAGATCTCTCCGGTTGAGATTCTTCAGCTCTGTCTGGAACGCATCGAGAGGCTGAACCCCGAGCTCGGCGCCTTCATTACGGTCTTGGGAGAGTCTGCTCGGGCGGAGGCGGGGAGAGCCGAAGGTGAACTTCTGCGGGGGGAGTGGCGCGGGCCGTTGCATGGCGTGCCGATCGCGCTGAAGGACCTTATCGATACGGCGGGGGTTCGGACGACCGCCGCTAGCGCGCTGTATAAGGACCGGATTCCGGATCAGGACGCGGAAGTGGTTCGCCGGTTGCTGGAGGCGGGCGCGGTGATCCTGGGGAAAAACAATTTGCATGAGTTTGCTTATGGCGGGAGTTCTCTCGTCAGCCACTTTGGCGATGTTCACAATCCGTGGGATGTGGGGCGGATTGCCGGGGGATCGTCCGGGGGATCGGCTGCCGCGGTCGTTGCCGGTCTCGCCTACGCGGCGATTGGCACCGACACGGCTGGCTCGATTCGAGAACCGGCGGCGCTTTGCGGTTGCGTGGGACTGAAGCCAACCTATGGGCGCGTGTCGAGCCGGGGAGTGATTCCGCTTTCATCGTCGCTCGACCACGTTGGTCCTCTGGCGGCGACGGTTGCGGATGCGGCAATCGTGCTCCAGGCAATCGCAGGATACGATCGGGCAGACATCACGTCCGCCGAAGTTACTGTCGCAGACTATGCTTCGGCTCTCTGCGAGGACCGAAAGTCGGTGCGAGTCGGAGTGCTGCGCGAATATTTCTTCGACGATCTCGATCCGGAAGTAGCGTCGGCGATGGAACAAGCCTTGCGGGAAATCGAAACGCTGGTCGGAGAAGTAAGAGAAGTGAGGCTTGAGGTGCCGGCCGACCGCACCGTGCAGGCAGCGGAATCGTATGCCTACCATGCTGAGAACGTGGGACGTAGCCCGGAGTTGTACAAGCCTGAGACTGTCCGACGCATCCGCTCCGGAGAGAAGGTGACGGCAGTTGAGTACATCGAGCGGCGACGTGAACTGTCTGCCGCGCGGCGAAGCGTGCGCGCGATCTTTTCTGATGTGGATGTGCTGGTGACCCCCACCATCCCAGTGCCGGCTCCGACGATTGCGGCACTGAAGGCCGATCCTGATGCGTTGCGCCCGGCGGAACTGAGGCTGCTGCGCAACACCCGACCATTCAATGTGTGGGGACTGCCCGCGATCTCAGTTCCCTGCGGGTTTACGCAAAGCGGACTGCCGATTGGCCTGCAGATCGCGGGGCCGCACTGGCGGGAGGATGTGGTGTTGCGGGTGGCTCACGCCTACGAGCAAGCGACGGCATGGCACAAGCGCCGATGCATGCAATAGCGCGAGTCTGCAACCATCATCAGATATCGAGGTTGAGTAATTTACCGCCGTCACTGCTGCTGACCGAGCAGTTCCGGAGTTCTGTTAAGCTGTGGCGGTGCCGATGTTGAAGGCGAGAGGAGCTTGATCGTGCAAGCTGTGGCGGGAATCGATCTGGGTGGGACAGCCGTTAACTATACGTTATTGAACGAGCAGGAGAAATTCCTCATCGAGGTCCTGTGCGAGCATCCTGCGCTGGCGAAACAAGGGCCCGACGTGTGCCTTCAGCAGATCGCAGACGGCCTCAAGATCGCCACTGAAAAGGCGGGCATTGCGGTTGCGGATGTGGTCGCGGTGGGCCTGGACACTCCGGGGCCGGCGAGTGCCGCGGGGCGGCTCAGCGCCCGGGGGTCTACAAACTTTGTCCATGCGAACTGGGCGGGATTCGATATTCGCGAAGGCCTGGCACACAAGCTCGGGAAACCGGTGTCGTATTTAAACGACGCCAACGCGGCTGCGCTCTGGGGACATTATGCGATCTTTGGTTCCCAGAGCCAGGAGACATCCATTTCAATCGTGATCGGCACGGGCAATGGCGGCGGGATCATTCTGGATGGCAACGTGGTGAAGGGCAAGAACGGATTCGGCGGAGAACTGGGTCATGTTTTGATTCCCTACCAGACGATTGCCGGAACCAGCGGAATCAAGCCGGAATGTAATTGTGGACGTACTGGAGACCTGGAGTCGCTGTGCTCGCTTTCCGCCATCGAAAGAAATATCCTGCCCTATTTCTTGCCGCACTACCCGGGTCACGAACTGGCAAAGATGGATCTGCACCAGGCGGCCAAACTGGTGCGCGGTCTGGCGGACAAGGGTGATGCATTGTGCACGGAGGTTTTTCGCGTGCAGGCTCATTCCTTGGGGCTGTTCTTCGACGAAATGGTGAACACCTTCGATCCGGATGCATTCATCGTCGGAGGAGGCGCTCTGGAAACCAGTGTGGAGTTTCAACGCTGGTTCGTGGACGAAATCCGCAAAGCCATGCCGAACCAGCGAGAAGAGCAGGCTGGCATTCCAATCTTCGTGATGCCGAACGGCGATACCGCGGGGGCACGAGGCGCGGCCATCGAAGCGCTAAACCTTGCCCGACACAGCGGACTTATGTAAATCCCGGCCTGGACTGCTTCCCAGTGTCACCTGGGTAGGACGTCAATCGACGGTCCTCACATCATCGGGCAGCATCAGCACAAACGAACAGGTGCGGCTGGTCATGGAGCAGGAGAGGGTTCCGCGACGGAAGACCTTCACCGGGGTGTCGTCGGGGAATGTGACGTTGTAGTCCGCGGTTCGGAGCGCTTCGGTAAAGGACTTCAGCTTCTCGTCTCCGCTGACAAACTTCACCGAATCGACTTTCGCCGTTGCGCCTCCACCGCCGCTTAGCAGGATGAAGAAATCGGCGTTGCCGGTTTGCGTGGCCTTACCCAGATCAATGGTGCTGAGGTGCTGCAGTTCGTCCTTGTAGCGCACAACGGTGGCGTCGGCTTTGGCGTTTCCGCCGGCCAGTGAGGCCAGCCGGCCGCGGGTTTCAGGAGGCGGACGCAGTCCATTCATGGAGAGCGCATAAGTACGCAGCGCGCGATCTTTGTCGCCTCGCTTTTCATAGATCTGCCCGAGATGATCGCCCACCTCGGCGTGGTGACCAAGTTCCCACGCGGCCGCGACGTACTTTTCCGCTTTATTGAAATCGCCTTCCGCGAAATGTACCCAGCCCAGTGTGTCCCAGTAGGCAACCAGAGAAGACACCAGGGGCAAGTCCTTTTGCGAGAGGCGGTCGAGGGAAACGTTGCGGAGAGCGGCAGCGGTCGCCGACACGGCCGATTCGGCATACTGCTGCGCGCGATCGAGATGAGCGTCTTTGACCGAAAGCTGATACGCGATGTTGTTCCACACAGTCGGCGTAGCCGCGAGTTCGACAGCATGATCGAAGGCGGACAGCGCCTTGGAGTCCTGGCCAAGGTTCAGGTAGGCATTCCCGAGACTCACTTGTAAATCGGGACTTTCGGGAGTGAGAGACGCCGCCTTCTCGAGTTCCGCCACGGCCAGGTCGTACTTTTGCCATTCCTCGTACATGGCGCCGAGATTGGCATGAGCGAACTTGTCGAGCGGATTATTCTCGAGTTGTTTGGCGAAGGCCTTTACCGCGTCGTCGTACTTGCGCTCATTCCAATAAACGCGGCCGAGATTGTTGTAGGCATACTCGTCGTAGGGATTGACTTCAATCTGCTTCTGATAACAGGCGATCGCCTGATCGTCCTGGCGCATCGCGAAATAGAGCTGACCCAGGTTGTTCCAGGCGAATTTGTTCTTGGGATCAACCTCCGTGGCGCGTTTCAAAAGCGCGATCGCGACGGGCAAGTTGCCACTGTCGGCAGCAGCCTTGGCGCTGTCCACCAAATCGTCGGCCTTCATGTCAGCGGGGGGAACGGGCGCGCCCGCGGTTGTGCTTTCTACCGAAAGCCTTTGCCCGAGGTCGGCGCTGACAGCCCGGCGGAAGGATTCATAATCGGCCGAACGAGCGGCCGGCAGCTCGTCCTGGCGCATGATCAGTTTGCGCCCGGCGGCGAAAACTTCTCCTTCCACTTTGTAGGTGGCCTCGTATTCGGCGTAGTCGCGTTTCAGAGAGAAGGCTAACGGCAGATGGGCCGTGTACTTGGCGGGCAACTCCAGCTTGATTTGATAGGAGTACTCCGCTTTCGGGCCCAGCTTCAGGGGCTCGGCGTCGGCTTCGCTGTCATCGCCATTGACGTCGGGCAGGTTGAACTGCACCAGCGGTAGAGCAATTTCCGTTTTCTTCTTGGACCAATCGAGGAAGTTCACACGGGAGACGTCGTAAGTCATGGTGAACGGTTCCCGAGTCGCCGCCGGGTCACTGACTTTGAGATTGGTAATGTCTCCCCCCAGGCCGGAGTTCACGTTTTCAACTACCTTTTGCCAGTTGGCCTGCGGCACCCGCCGGAACACGGAACGAAGCAGCAGTTCTTCGTCGCCGCGAAACTCGTAGTGAACGTGGGCCTCCAGTTTGCCGATCTCGTTGATCTTTCCATCGATGATGGAAATCTCGGTATCGGGCATGGGCGTGCTGCCTGGCGTCTGTTCGAGGTGAGGCGCCGCGGCGGAAGCCAGCTCCGCCGGAGGAATCACGAGCGCTTGTTTCTTGCGCAGCGAGTACGCGAGCAGGCGGAAGGGAGCGACCTCGCTGGTCGTGTCCATCCAGACTTCGTCTTTGTCTTTGCCAAGGGGAAGCATGGTGATGACGTGATCGAATTGCGAAGGCGAAGGGACATCGGGATCGAGCTTACGACTCGAATTGATCAGCACCGAGGAGGCGTGCATGCCTTCGGCCTCAAGCAACGACGCCAGCAGCGTGTGCTTATCTTTGCAGTCGCCGTACTGGTCGTGCAGCACATCGGAGGCCGAGTGCGGCTGATAGCGGCCGACTCCCAGAGAGAGGCTCACATAGCGGAAATTCTTCGCAACAAAATCGTAGAGCGCTTCCGTCTTTTCAAGATCACCATTGATGCCCGTGGTCAGTTCTTGCGCCTTGGCACGAACCTCGGGCGAGGGGACGCGGCGATCTTTTTCGAGGCTGGCGTACCAGCGGCCTACCTGCTCCCAACTCGCGAAGGTCGTCAACTGGATATCGGGGCGATCATCGTCGGGACGGTGCTTCTTTTTCTTGTCTTTTTCTTTGGCCTGCGCCGAGTCGTCGTCTCGCTCGAGATGAGAACCCGACCAGTGATAGATGCGGCGTCCGTTTTCTTCGGTGATCTTCGGATCCATCCCCGGCTTGCACTTCACTTTCAGGGGACGCCCGACAGGGACGTCAACGTCGACGGTTTCGTCTAGAGAAATGTTGCTCTTATCGAAGTCGTAATCCGCCCAGAACTGTCCAGCGGCCAACGGCGTGTGAATCACCGTGACCATGTCGTATTCCAAAATTTCTCCGGGACGCAGGCCTGGGACCGTAATGTGCTTCTGACGATAATCGGTGTAGACGGGGGCTTCCCGCTCGATGGGTGCAGTCAGATCCTGCACAGCGTCTGCGGGGGCCTTAATCACGCTGCCGTCCTCTTTGAGTACCCGGACGTAAGGAATCTCGACACGCTCGTTGGCGGAGTTGTATCCCTCTTGCAGTTGTCCCCACTGCTGCACGCCGGCTTCGCTCTGCACGCGAATGCGGGCCTTGGTCTCTTTTCGTCCGGTGCCATCGGCCTCGAAGCGGTAGTACGAGTGCATCTGCTCGATGACGAAGGATTCTTCCAGATACTTGGAAGTCTTGCTGTCAGATTTCAACGCGTCCGCAGCCTTCTCCGCGGCCGTTCCGGAAGGCGTCTGGTCAGCCTTCGTTGAGTGAGCCGGTGCCTTGGAATCCTGGGTCGGCAACGGAGATCCCGGCGGCGTCGAGGACTGCTGAGAACTCGCGGTAGCCGCGAGCAGACAAAGAAGGAGAAGAGCAAAGCGACAATCACGCATAAAGTTGAGTCAGGAAAGGAACCCCAGTCATTATCCCATGTCGCAGATACTCTGCGAGGACGGCGTCCTCGGGAACCGCAGAGAATCAGGACCAGATCGAATCGGCGAGCGGGAAAGCGTCGGACAGAACCCCTGCTTTCTGGCCGTTGTGCCAAACTGCAATTGTCATACAGTGACAATTATTTTAACTAATAATACCGTGATTCTGATCACATTTTTATCTCCCGCCCCCGCCAATGCGGAGTAGAATCGCGCTCAGATAGTCCTGTTTCGCCACGAAGCGAGGCAGGCGTGACGCATAAGGTATTTGCGCCACGATCTTTCCGTCGGAGGTTATTGCATGGAAGATCGGGCCCCGGTCGTTGGTTCAACGGAGCAATCCTCTACTTCTACTTCCATCACTCGGCAGCATGAAGGCCGCGGAGCGTGGGTTCTCACCGCCTACGGCATCTCTGGTCTAGCGCTGTTCGGAGTTCTGGCCTACTTCTTCTCGGACTTCATTTCTCATTAGTCCGGGCCCGTGTTGGCGAACGGGCGCGCGCGTCCGCGGAACGCAGAGTTAGTGTGTGCTGTTGATTTGAGTTGCCTGGATTCCACAGTTCGCCGGGCTGTGATCAGGTCCCAGGATTGAACGTGCTACAATGAGCGGCCTTCGGTTGTCGCTTCGGCACCGGCACTAACCCCACGCAAGGATTACGAAATACACGGAAAAGATCTGTGGCCAAGACTCCCCCATCCAGCCCGACGCCGATGACGTACGCTGACGCCGGCGTCGATATCAGCCGCGCGAATCGCACCAAGCAGCGCATCAAGTACTTGGCGCACAAGACCTTCACCCGGGGCGTGCTGAGCGAGATTGGCGGTTTTGGCGGCCTGTTCGCCATTGACAAGACCAAGTACATCGACCCGGTACTGGTGTCGAGCGTCGACGGAGTTGGAACCAAGCTCAAGATCGCCTTTGAGATGGGCCTGCATTCGACCGTGGGGGCCGACCTGGTCAATCACTGCGTCAACGACATTGCGGTGCAAGGCGCGGCGCCGATGTTTTTCATGGACTATCTGGCCACGGGCACGCTGGATCCATCGATTGCGGAAAAAGTGGTGGAAGGCATCGCGGACGCCTGCAAACATAACGGTTGTGCGCTGATCGGCGGGGAGACCGCCGAGATGCCCGGGTTTTATCCCGACGGCGAGTACGACCTGGCAGGCTTTATTGTCGGCGTGGTCGATCGCGACAAAATCATAACCGGCAAAGACGTGCAGATCGGAGACATCATTCTCGGCCTTCCATCGAACGGGTTGCACACCAACGGATATTCGCTGGCCCGCAAGCTGCTGTTCGAGGTAGCACATTATTCGGCGGATACCTATGTCAACGAAGTGAAGAATAAAGTCGGCAACGAACTGATGCGCACCCACAAGAGCTACTGGCCTGCGCTGCGAAAGTTGATTGACGGGCAATGCGTGGCGGCGCTGGCGCACATTACCGGCGGCGGCATCACAGAGAACTTGCCACGCGTGCTGCCACGCGGTACAGCGGCGGTGATTGAGATGGGTTCCTGGCCGGTGCTTCCGATCTTTGAACATCTGCAACAGCTGGGAAACGTACCTCAGGATGAAATGCTGCGCACCTTCAACATGGGTCTCGGGATGCTGCTGGTGGTTCCATCCGCGAAATTCAAGAAGGCCCAATCGGTGCTCGAGCGCGTCGGCGAGAAAGCTTACACGGTCGGCCGGATCGTAAAAGGCGAGCGCAAAGTGACGTACAGCTGAGCCACACAACCAAGCCTTCAGCTATTTTCAGCCCAGTCCCGGATCTTGCGGAGCATCTTCTGCTCCATGACGAAGTGCGCCGGTTCCCGGAACAGCCTGCCGACCATCCTTGCCCTAAGACTGGGCGGCGTTCCACCGCGTACGCGAGCGATCCAGCGAGTTTGCCCGCCATCCAGCGGCTCGAGCGTGAAACTCCAGAATCCTTCGCGCGCGCGACCTCGAGCCCGTAGAGTCTGCCAATCGTTCGGGGAGACCATAGCGAAGGCTCGGCAGGCTCCGCGATCGCGGCGAGCAGTGCGACTGCGGGTGAATTATGATGGTTCGGCTGAAAACTGAGAGCTGACGGCTGACAGCCTTTCCCATGAGATCCCTTGGCATACTTCTTTCCGGACGCGGCTCGAATTTCGTCGCTATCGCCGATAGCATTGACACGGGCCGCATCCCGGATGCGTGTATCTCGGTGGTGATCTCAAACCAGGCCGACGCTCCGGGAATCGCGACCGCCCGCCAACGAAACCTGCACGCACTCGTCGTTCCATCAAAAGGCAAGGCACGCGAGGAGCATGACCGCGAAGTCGCCGCTGCTCTGAAGCAGCATGGGGTGGAGCTGGTCTGCCTTGCCGGATATATGCGGCTGCTTTCGCCGTGGTTCGTTCAGCAGTTTCCGCAGCGGATTCTGAACATCCATCCCTCGCTCTTGCCCGCATTTCCCGGCCTCGAAGCGCAGGAGCAGGCCTTCGCCTACGGCGTGAAAGTTTCCGGATGCACTGTGCATTTCGTGGACGAAGAACTCGATCACGGCGCCATCATTGTGCAGAAGGCGATCGCGGTTCTTGATCGCGACGATGAACCGACGCTCGCCTCACGCATCCTGGAGCAGGAGCATATAGCCTACACGGAAGCGATCAACATCGTGCTGGCAGGAGACTTTGCGGTGACTGGGCGACGGCTGGTGCGGACATCCAAGGGTTTGAAATCTGTAATCTGAAATCTCAAATCTGCAATTTTCTGATCTCTTTCGCCATCTTCACGATCGGGAGTGCTTCCCCATTGCCGAGCGCGACCGTCTGGCTCTCAACTTCCGCATAACCTTTGGCTCGGTAGAACGCGACGCCGCTCAAGGTTGCGCCCATCTCGAGACGAGTGAAACCGGCCTCGACGGCCGCGTTCTCACATGCCTTGAGGATCAGGCTGCCGATGCCGCGACGCGCCCAGCCTGGATGAACGAAGAAGGCGCGGATCTTCGCGGCATCCGAAGAAGGATCGAGCATAGAATCTTCGCGTCCGGGGTATTG
>Ga0210407_10003888_pt1 | contig 11945 bp, 7 predicted proteins | sample IncBWC27MmetaG_FD_150860 | JGI IMG/M metagenome (GOLD analysis project Ga0210407, IMG submission 150860) | Forest soil microbial communities from Barre Woods Harvard Forest LTER site, Petersham, Massachusetts, United States - Inc-BW-C-27-M | ecosystem: Environmental > Terrestrial > Soil >... | reverse complement strand
TTCGCCGACCCCGTACGATCGCATTCTCGCCACACGTTTCGGCGCGGCGGCCGTCGACCTGATCGCTGAGGGAGGATTCGGCAAGATGGTCTGCTTACACAATACCCAAATCGATGCCGTGAACATCGCCGACGCCATTGGCCAATTAAAAACTGTAGACCCTCATGGACAGATCGTGAACACCGCCCGCTCCATTGGGATCAGCTTCGGCGATTGAAAGGTCCTAAAGTGGTTTTCCTTTGTGTACCTTCGTGTCCTCTGTGGTTATTGCCTTTCTACAATGGCAAAACCACTAACCACAAAGGACACGAAGGTACACAAAGGAATTCTGCCTCGAACTTCTCAGCGTTCTCCGCGTTTTAAGATTTTAAGCGACCCCTGCGCTATAGTGTTTTGTGATCCCTGTGAAAACAATTTGGCGATCCGCGTGGCTCCCGCTCATGCTGGCTCTCCTGCTGTCCGCGTGCAGCCGTGGCCGGGGCCGGGTGCAGGAAATCGCGTACGTCTCCGCGCCGCAGGCCATTCTTCGCGACCATGTTTCCGCAGTCTTCAGCAAGACGGGCGTGGTTAAGAACGGTGATCGCGTCCAGATCCTCGAGCGCGAACGACGCTTCGCCCGAGTGCGTACAGCTGGCGGCGCGGAAGGCTGGATCGAGCAGCGCTCTCTCGTCCCTCAGGCGATTTACGATGGATTTCAGAGGCTAGCACAACAGGCGCAGAACGCCCCGATTCAGGCCACCGGCACGACCCGCAATGACACCAACATTCACCTCGACCCGGGCCGCGAGACTGAGCATCTCTATCAACTGAACCAGGGATCAAAAGTTTCCATCGTGAAGCGAGCCACCGCCGAGAAAATTGTGCCAGGCGCGGCCGCCAGGCCCGCGAGCGCTACCAAGAACGATTCATCCAAACCGGCAATGCCTGCGATGGAAGACTGGTGGCTCATCCGCGATCCCGACGGCCGCGTAGGTTGGGTGCTGGCCCGCATGGTCGATCTGGATGTGCCTCTGGAAATTGCGCAGTATGCCGAAGGCCAGCGGACGGTCGCCTTCTTCGTGCTCAACCAGGTCGCCGACGGAGACAAGAAAGTTTCCCAATATCTGGTAGTCCTCACCGAGCCAAAGGATGGTCTGACCTTTGATTTCGATCAAGTCCGAGTCTTCACCTGGAACGTGAAACGCCATCGCTACGAGACTGCCTATCGTGAACACAATCTGAACGGATTCTTGCCGGTAACGGTTTCACAGGAGAATTTCGACAAGGAAGGCACGCTGCCGGTTTTCGTTCTACCGGTGAAAGACGACAACGGCAACCTGAGCCAGCGAAAATACAAGATGAATACGCCGATTGTGCGCCGCGTGCTCGCCCCGGGAGAGGTCAAGGAAGCTCCGGCCTCAAGGAAAAAAGCGCGGCATTATTAGCAAGCCCACATATTTCAAGCGAGCAGTTATTTCCATCTAGTCCTTCTGACGTTCATACGCTCCCCGGTCGCAACCGCTCGAGTCCTCCTTGTCGGGACGAGGCTCGCCGCGCTGATCGGTCTTTAGCAGATGACCCTTGCCATCGGTGCAGCCACTCGGATTGCCCGAATCAATCGCCGGGCTTCCGGGAAGGAGCGCCAAAGTTCTGGTCGGTCCACCGTTATTCCGCAAGCGTCCGAGTTTGGGATCAGTGTCGTTCAGGTCGCCAGTGCTGTCGAAATCGCAGGTGCTATCACTGCTCAGGTTGTAGCCGTTGGAGGTCAGAGTGCCGCTACAATTTCCTCCTGTATTGTTCGTCACAATGCTGTTCTGAAGTACCACTGTGCTTCCCTTGACGTTGAAGAGGCCGCCGCCCTTACCTCCGCGTGCGACGTTTCCGCTGAACGTGCTGTTGTTGATCGCGAGCGTCCCCGCCGACTGGAACAATCCCCCATTCAGGATGCCGCCGGCCAGGCTGCCGACCAGGGAGCGGCGTGCGATATTCCCGCTGAAGGTGCTGTTCGTGACGGTGAGGTTGCCGTAGTTGGCGATGGCGCCTCCCATTTGCTGGCGCGCTTCATTTCCGCTCAGGGTACTGTTGATGATTGTCAGCGTACCGCCGTTGCAGATGGCGCCACCTATCAATGCGCTGTTGTTGCTGACGGTTGTATTGATGAGGGTGAGCGTGCTGCTGGGACAGTTGTAGACGCCGGCGCCGTAGCCGAAGGAGCCATTCCCGCTGTTGATTCTATTCCGCGTGATAATGCTGTCGATGACCGTCAGGGTTCCGAAGCAGTTGTAGATGCCGCCGCCGTCTTCCTGTCCAGCTCCATTGCGGAAGGTCATCCCTGAAAGCGTGACCGGGACTTTGGGTTCGGAGCCAACCACGGCGACCTGGCCGTTGACACCCCCGCCATCAACAATCGTCGTCTTGGCACCGGAACCGATAATCGCCAGGTTGAAGTAGATGAAGAGCGTCTCGTGATAGATCGCGGGGGCGACGAAGATGGAATCACCCGGCAAGGTGAGCGAAAGAGCATTCGAGATGGTTTTGCAGGCGTGCCGGCGTGATTCGCAGTTGTTGTTGTCATTGCCGTGCACTCCATCGACATACCACTTGCTGCTTGCCATGGCCGTCGGCACGGCGGCAAACAATGTCAGCACCGCAACGTAGATCAGTTTTCTGGATTTCATTTTCTCCTCCTAACAATCTTAAAAGGTCCGTCCCATCCGCCCGTTGGGACGGCTAACGGCACAATGACTCGACGAGTGTGTGCGCAACATTTGCATCTTCGAAATATCCAACGCTCCACAACCTATTCCCGATCTTGGTCATCTTGTGAAGTTCGTCCCATTGTTTCCCCGGATCAGGACTGGGCACGATGCTCCATTTCTTGCCGTCCCAGTGCTCGACCAGCGTCTGAGCGATTCCTGACTTGAAGAATGAACCGACAGCCCAGACGTTGTTTCCTGCAAACGCAGCGACGTCGGACAAGTCGTTTCCCGCGGGATTGATATCGCGAGTCGGCACTACGGTCCAACTCTTGCCGTCCCAATGTTCGGCGAGAGTTTGATCGACAAAGTTGCTGCCCGTAGACTGTCCCACGGTCCACGCATCGTTCGCGCCGATAGCAGTTATCCCCTGCAGGTCGTTTAAGGGCGATCCCGGACTCGGACTGGGCACGACGCTCCAGCGAGTGCCGTCCCACCGCTCGATGAGTGTCTGGTAGCTGTTGCCCGCGTCGCTGGACTGTACGCCGACGACCCAGATGTCTTTCGCCGAAACAACCGCGAAGGCGTGCAACTGATTGTCCGTCGACCCGGGATCAGGACTGGGCACGATCTTCCACTTCCTGCCATCCCAGTGCTCGATCAGCGTCTGGCTGTTTCCAGCGTTGTTGTAATAGAATCCAGCCGCCCAAACGTCGTTCGCGGAAACTGCGGCGGCCCCGAACAGCCAACTCAACTGCCCAGGGAGAGGGCTGGGCACAACGCTCCAATTCTTTCCGTTCCAGTGCTCGATGACCGCAGTTTCCGGCGACGTAAGCTGCGCCATGAAATATCCGACGGCCCACACATCCGTTGGCGAGATCGCCGCCACGCCGTACAGGGTATCTTCAGCCCCGTCGTTGGCGCTCGGAACGAAGCTCCAGGCGCTGCCGTCCCAGCGTTCCGTCAGCGTTCGGAAGGGGCCATCATTTGCCGACTGGTAGCCTCCAACCGTCCAAACGTTGTTCGCAGCGCTCGCGGAGACGCCGTTGAGCTGGCTATTGGTCGAGGGGCCATCGGCGCTCTTGACGACGGTCCACTTACCGCAGGCCGGCTCGGCCATCTGCCTTGTGGCTTCGTTCGATTGCGCCACGCTGACGGTTGCCCAAGCTATTGCCAGCAGTGTGACGCCGACGCGCCGGAAGGATGCGCCAATTTGCGATGGGGGTGTCCTATCAATTCGGTTCATCTCGAATCTCCTCTTCTCAAGTTCTCTCGGGGCGAATGAGGCCGCGCGTTGGCCCCGCGGCTTCTCTTGTCGCAACTACGGAGTGATCTTGAATTGGAAGGTACGGCGTCTCATCGGCGTCTCCTCGGTTGGACTCAACAAAACGGCTTCGCTGTGAGGGATGTTACAAGCAGTTTCGATGCAGTGTGTCAGCACGAGGTCAAAAGGATGTAAAAGTATTGCTGCGCATGTTGATCTAGAGGGTCGACCAACCCACGAGCCCCTCCGCTTCCCGCTTTGCGCGCGGAACCCCGGCCAATGCGTGGTATGGCGATATTGCAAAAGCAATCCCCATTAGCTTGGACGGAGAATGGGCGCGGTGAGGTTGGGAACCGTTTTTTGTCACAGAGATCTGTGGCACGTCGCGGTGCGCCTCGATTCCGGAAAGATACTCCGTTGTTCTTCATTTAAAGATGATGGAGATTTCCACAGCGCGTATTGACAGTCACCTTTCCGCGTCGTAAGCTGGCAGCCTCCGATGATGCCGCTGCCCCCCGCATCTTCGAGGTCGCCACAGTTCGGGCCGGCTTAGTTCCCTTGGAGGTCACAGTCATGAAGTCTTCCCGCCTTGCGGTCGTTTCGTTCTTCTTTATAGCTCTCGTCGGGCACGGGTTCGCCGCCACCTTCGAAACCGCGCGGCTTGTGCCCACGGGCAACTTTCCGATTGCCGTGGCCGTCGGCGATTTTAATCACGATGGCAAGCTTGACATGGTAGTCGCTAACTACTCCGACTCGAGCTTGAGCGTGCTGCTGGGCAATGGCGATGGCACATTCCAGCCGCAGAAAGTGGTTGCCTTGGATGCGGCTCCGGTTGCGGTCGTGGTCGGTGACTTCAATGGCGACGGCATCCTCGATGTAGCGGCACTGACCAGCGATGTCTTTATCTTGCTGGGAAACGGGGACGGAACGTTTACCGTAGGTGGAATGTTTCCGGTCGGACCGCAGCCGACGTCTTTCGCCGTCGGGGACTTCAACCACGACGGCAAGCTCGATTTAGCGGTAACGGAAAGTAAGGGCGTGGACGTTTTATTGGGCAAGGGTGACGGGACATTCAGCGCAGCCGTTACCTACCCTGCCGGCGATGGACCAGTGTGGGTCGCGACCGGAGACTTCAATGGCGACGGCAAGGTAGATTTGGTTATATCCGCAGGGGATGTAAATACTGGCGCGCCGAGCGTGAATGTACTCCTCGGAAAAGGAAATGGATCTTTTGCTTCGCCCATCGTGACCACGAACCTCAAGGCCGGGGACGGCAATGTGGTGGTAGGAGATTTCAATGGTGACGGCAAGCTGGACGTGGCCATCGGAGGGCCGAACTACACCGGTCTTCCCGGGCCGATTGTCGTCTTATTCGGCGATGGGACGGGCAGGTTCAACCATCCGGAGTACATCACCACCGGCCAGGACCCTAGCTTTGTGGCCACAGGCAACTTCAACGGCGATGGCAAACTGGATCTGATTGCGGCGAACGCCGGGGATGATGACGTGACGTTGCTGTATGGAAATGGCAGGGGTAAGTTTGCGGTTGGGCCCAATTACGCAGTTGGCGGTGGCAATGGGCCCTTCAATTTAGCCATGACTGTCGGCGACTTCAACGGGGACGGCGAGCCAGACTTGGCGGTGACGAACTTTGCTGGCAACAACGTGACGGTCCTATTGAACCAAGCCGGGGGGCATTTCGTCGACGCACGGGACTTCCGCATCGGCGAAGATACTGTCTATGTTGCGGTGGCCGACTTCAATAAAGACGGAAAACAAGATCTCGCGGTCACCGACACTTTCGGAGGCTTGCAGGTTTTAATTGGAAAAGGGAACGGGACATTCGGCGCGCCTGTGCCGATTGCGCCGGGAATTGAAGGTGTCGTGACGGCGACCGGTGACTTTAATGGGGACGGCGTTCCCGACATTGCGATGTTCTTCCCCTCCGACAACGTCACCGTCGTACTGAGCAACGGCGATGGCACTTTCCAGAAACCGAAGACTTTCTTTGCTGGACCCGGCGTTACTGCGCTGACGGTGGGCGACTTCAATGGGGACGGCAAATTGGACTTGGCGGTAACTGCCGGCAAGTTCGTAGCTGTGCTGCTGGGGAATGGTGACGGCACTTTCAAATCTCCGATCGACACCAGTGTTTCCGTTTCCACGCAGACCTTGGCCGCTGCGGACTTCAACGGCGACGGCAAATTGGACCTGGTGGTGTCCAACCAGGTAAACGACAACGTAACCATCTTGCTGGGAAAGGGCGACGGGACGTTTGGTAAACCCGCCACGTTCGCCGCTGGTGTGAATCCGTTCTCGATCGCAGTCGGCGACTTCAGGAGCGACGGCAGGCTGGATATCGCCGCGGTCGATATCTCATCGAACTTGGCGAGCGTGTTGCTGGGCAACGGAGATGGCACATTCGGCAAACCGATCAAGTATAGTGTGGGCGTAACTCCGTCATCAATCGTGGCTGGAGACTTCAATATGGATGGAAAGGTCGACCTTGCCGTAGCCTCTTTGGGGGGCAACGCGTTTGTGCTGTTTGGCAAGGGTGATGGCACCTTCCGTCCGGCGACGCAGATAGGAGCAGGCCCGGGCGGTTGGTGGTTAGCAAGCGGCGATTTCAATGGCGACGGCAAGCCCGACCTGGTTGTTACCAATTCCAGTTCGCGCAACCAAGGCCGCTATAACGATGGCGTCACAGTGCTCCTCAACGTGACAAAGAAAGCTGAGTAGATATTATCCTGCGAACGGTCGCATTCGACCGTTCGGAACTTTGAATTGCGGGATTGCCCCGCTCGCCACCTCACTGCACGGTCACTGTCACCGTCGCCTGAGTGCGGCCGTACTGGTTGGTTGAATAGAGGATGTAAGTCGTCGTTTGAGTTGGCGTGACGGTTGTGCTGTTGCCGCGCACCGCCCCAATTTGTGGCGAGATCACGTGGTAGGATGTGCCGTTGGATTGCCAACTCAGCGTCACTTTCGTACCAGAACTCACACTCGTGGGACTCGCGATGAAACTGGTGATGGTTGGCGCTGCTCCCTGGGGCACGTTCGCAGCGGTGTAGATTGGATTCATCTTCACAACTTCAAATGCGGACGCCGGCACCTGCCCAAGGTTGTGCAGGTCGTTGTTGTCCCAGCGGTCGTCGGGAGCGCCGCTTAGGTACATAGCGCTGCCGTTGTCCGCCATGATCATGCCGTACGTTTTCAGCGCGGTAAGGATGACCTGCACATTTGCGGAGAATCCGGAGATGTCGTAACTGGCCTTGAGCCGCAGCTTCATTCCCATCGGCGGCGCAATCGAGTTCGAGGATGTTGCCGCCCAGTGTGACGCTGGTGGCACCATCGCGGCCCGGCTCTGCGGCAGCGTGAAGCGGATGGCATGCTGAATCTTTCCGGCGGATACTTCGTCGTAGCGCACCAGTCCGGGGAAGATCGGCAGTCCGGCGGCATCGGCAGAAGTCCATGTCCACGGACGCTGCTCGTCATTCTCCAAATCCCACATCGCAGCCGACCCCGCGTTCCAGCTTCCATCATTGTTTGCCGAGGCGTTGTAGAGTTCGTACAGAAAACAGTTGCCGTTATCGATTACCAGGACGTGTTGATCGCCGCTGGGATTGGGATAGCCTTCGATCTGCGCATTCGCTGGAATCGGCATCGGGCCGGGATCGCTTTCGCTGCCATAAGCCGTGAAGTTAATGTTCACGGGGCTCTGCGATGCGCCGACTACGCTGTACGGAATTCCCATGCTCGATCCCGCGTAAAGGCCGGCGCCGAAGTCGGGATGCAAGCCAATACTTGGACCAATGAAATTGATGATCGCGTCGGAGTTCGGATCGACTGCGGCGCCGGAGACGTCCTGATTCCAGGCGTTATCGGCAGGGAATGGACGGAAGCCGTTCAAATTCGCTCCCTGGCCGGTGGAAGCAACACTACAGGGCCCGTTCTGCGATCCACCGCCTCCACCACCACCGCCGCCACCGGATTGTGACTGTCCGGAGGAAACCCCGCCGCAGCCCGACAGCACCAGCGAGAGGAGTACAGCTAAGAGGAACGTGCCGAGTCTTGAAGGTTTCATGCCCAAGTGAAAGATTCCCATGCAACCATTTTCGCTGGAGGCAGTTCCCGGAAAACGGAACATCAGGTCAGTGGCTGTCCGGATTTTGGACATGTACAGCTGAACGGCCGCTGCAAGAAGTGCCGGATTGATCATCGACTCTCGGCTACAACTCGGCGCAATCTGAGTTATAATTCACCACCGAATTAATCGATTTGGCGGACCGTCTTCCCGCTCAACCTAACAGAAATGACGGAGATGTCTTCAGAACGTCAATCGGAACGTCAATCTTCAGACCGTCAACTGGTTACGCGGCTTCTGCAAGAATGGGGCGGCGGGAACAAAGCGGCGCTGGACGAGCTGATGCCGGTTGTTTACGAGCAGCTTCGCAAGCTGGCAGCTCGCTGCTTGCGCGCCGAACGCCCGGACCACACTCTGCGAGCCACGGCCCTGGTCAACGAGGCCTACCTTCGCCTGGTCGATGCCGACGTGGACTGGCAGGACCGTGTACATTTCTTCGCGGTTTCTGCCCGACTGTTGCGCCGCATCCTGGTAGATCACGCCAAGGCGAATCACCGGAAGAAACGCGGTGGCGGCGCCGAGAAGGTTACACTCGACGAGGCCTTGCTGGTTGGACCGCAGGCGACCGCGGGAATCGTAGAGCTCGACGAGGCTCTGCAACGCCTGGCGGCACACGACCAGCGCAAGAGCGAACTCATCGAACTGCTCTGCTTTGGCGGCCTCACGTATGATGAAGCTGCGACGGCTCTGAAGATTTCGCCCGCCACGGTGCATCGGGAGTTGAAAATGGCAAAGGCGTGGCTGCACCGCGAACTAACGCAGAGTCCTTCCTAGGAACAAGCAAGTGATGGCTTCCTCTTCCGGTTCTGGCCGCTGGCAGCAACTCGAAGCTTTGTTCTACGAGGCTCTCGAACTGAGGCCCGAAGCGCGTCGGGAGTTCCTCGACCAGCGCTGCGGCGGCGACGCGGAGCTGCGAAAGGAAGTGGAAGCGCTGATCGACTCCGCCGAAAAGCCCATGGACTTTCTGGAAAGGCCGGTGCTCGAGGCCGCGCATCAGATGATGCACGACGACCGCGGGGAAAACATTGCTCCCGGCGCCCAACTGGCACATTACCGGATTATTTCCATGCTCGGGGCCGGTGGGATGGGGGAGGTTTATCTCGCCGAGGATCTGCATCTAAGGCGCAAGGTTGCTCTCAAGATGCTTGCGCCCGAGCTTACTCGCGATGAACGTGGGTTGCGCCGGTTCGAGCACGAAGCGCGCGCGGTTTCAGCTCTGAACCATCCCAACATTCTTACCATTTATGAATTCGGGCAGGCCAATGGAACGCATTTCATTGCTTCCGAGTTCATCGAGGGCGTGACCCTGGGCGAGAGCCTGTCGCACTGCAGGCCTGAGCTGAGTACTGCCGTTGACATCGCCATCCAGATTGCCAGCGCTCTGGCCGCTGCGCATGCCTGTGGAATCGTTCATCGCGATATCAAGCCGGACAATGTGATTGTGCGAACCGACGGCATTGTCAAAGTTCTCGATTTCGGCATCGCCAAACTAACCGAGAGGCGGGTTGGAGAGACCATCCGACGCCGGGCCACGACCGTAGCAGCTTCAACCAGCGAACCCGGCATGGTATTGGGCACGGCGAAATATATGTCCCCGGAGCAGGCGCGGGGAATCGAGGTTGACCCGCGCAGCGACATTTTCAGCCTGGGAGCGGTGATCTACGAAATGGTCGCCGGAAGATCGGCATTTGAGGGCGCGACGGCCAGCGACATCATCGCCGAAATTCTTAAGGTCGAACCTCCATCGCCGGTCGAATTCGCTCCCGAAGTGCCCCCCGACCTCGATCGCATAATCGGTAAAGCGCTGCGCAAGAACCGCGACAGCCGCTATCAATCGGTAAAAGACTTGCTCATCGACCTCCAGGATTTTAAGAAGGAGGCGGAGTTTCAGGCCAAGCTGCAACAGACAGTGCGTCCCGGCAAACGATCCAGCGGCGCGCGCCGCGCGGTTGAAGCGTCCGGGATTGAACCGGAGAAGAAAGGATCAGGTAGTCGCCGCCCAGTCGCCGTACAAGATCCGCTCGATTCGGGCCCGACTTCTTCGCGCGTACGATCACTGGCGATACTCGCCGTGTTCTTAGTCGCTGTGTCGATGGTTAGCTATTTCGGTCTGCGGAAGTCGCACACCGGACCTACAGCGGCCCGTCCGCGGAGCCTCGCAATTCTTCCCTTTAGAAATCTCAAGCAGGATCCCGCAAGCGACTTTCTGGGGTTTTCCCTGGCGGATGCGGTCATCACCAAGCTCAGCTACGTTAGCGCGCTCACTCTCCGTCCATCGTCTTCGGTCGACAAGTATCGCAATCAGATCATCGATCCCCAAAAAGTCGCAGCAGATTTGAACGTCGACACATTGCTCACCGGCAGCTTCATCAAAGATGGCGATGACCTGAGGATCACGACGCAACTGATCGACGTCAAGCCAGACAAAATTCTCTGGCAGGACACCATCGATCTGAAATATGACAAGCTACTGACCGTTCAAGACCGCGTGTCGCAACAGATCATCAAGGGATTAGAGTTGAACCTTTCCCCCACGGAGGCGGCTAACCTCAAACCGGATAATCCGATTAATTCACAGGCTTACGAACTCTACTTGCGAGGAGTGGACTTCTACTCGCTCAATCAGTTTGGGGAGGCCATCAAGATGTTGGAAAAGTCCACGGCACTCGAACCAAACTATGCGCTTACCTGGGCGTATTTGGGCCGGGCCTACACCACGAATGCGTCGCTTCAGTTTGGTGGACGGGAGGATTACGGCAAGGCGCAGGCGGCTTACGAGAAAGCCATCGCGCTGAATCCTGCCTTGGTTGAGGCGCGAATCTATATGGCCAACCTGTTCACCGACACTGGCAAGGTCGAACAGGCTGTGCCTTTGTTGAGAGCGGTTCTGCAAACCGGCCCCAACAACGCCGAGGCCCACTGGGAACTTGGCTATGCCTACAGGTTTGGTGGAATGCTGAAGGAGTCAGTGGCCGAGTGCGAAGCCGCGCGTCAGTACAATCCCCAGGTCAAAATCAACAGCGCCGCGCTCAACAGCTATCTGTACCTGGGAGAATACGCCAAGTTCATGCAGAGCCTTCCGGCGAACGATTCGGTTTACATCCTCTTCTACCACGGCTTTGGGGAGTACTATCTGAACAACTATGAGCAGGCGGCGAAGGATTTTGATCGCGCTTATGAGCGCGACCCGTCCCTGCTTCCCGCGGATGTAGGCAAGGCCCTCAGTTACTCGATCAAACATGACAATGCCGGTGGACTGGAACTCCTGCGGCAAACCGAAGCCAGGATTGAAGAGCGTGGAGTGACGGATCCCGAGGGCATCTACAAGGTCGCGCAAGCCTACGCCGTACTGGGCGACAAGCCTTCCGCCCTGCACATGCTCCGCCACGGCATCGGAGGCGGATTCTTTGCTTATCCCTACTTCGTAAGCGACCCGCTGCTACAGAATCTCCGCAACGAAACTGAATTCCAAAACCTCATGAATCAAGCTCTCCACCGCCACGAGCAATTCAAGGCTTCGTTCTTTTAGCTGAAGCTCGGAAAACTTACCTTTGTGCACCTTCGTGTCCTTTGTGGTTCCGGCATTTGAACTTCGTCAACCACAAAGGACACCAAGGTGCACAAAGGATGTTATCTGGGGATCCGCCTACACCAGCTCCAAATCAATCTTCTTCATCGCCGCATCCAGCTTCGAAACTCGAAAACTGCGAATCTGTCCTGCGCGAACGCCCTCCGGCTTGGATGTGCCTCCAGCAGTTCCGCCCTTCCAGCGGGCCTGTAGCAGAGATGTCAGCGATGACAAATCGGCCTTCGATCCGCTCTGCGTCTCTTTTTCTGTGGTGGCTTCCATCGGGATTCGGCA
>Ga0210407_10003886_pt1 | contig 11946 bp, 12 predicted proteins | sample IncBWC27MmetaG_FD_150860 | JGI IMG/M metagenome (GOLD analysis project Ga0210407, IMG submission 150860) | Forest soil microbial communities from Barre Woods Harvard Forest LTER site, Petersham, Massachusetts, United States - Inc-BW-C-27-M | ecosystem: Environmental > Terrestrial > Soil >... | reverse complement strand
CGCCTCCACGCAAACCCAACTGCGCAGCCTGCTCGGCTGTTTTCTTTTCTCGGGCGACGATGTGTTTAAGCGCATCGGCGTCCTTTCCGGAGGCGAGCGGAATCGCTACGCGCTGCTGAAGATGTTGCTGCACCCCGCCAACTTCCTGCTGCTCGATGAGCCCACCAACCACCTCGACCTGCGGGCAAAAGACGTGCTGCTCGAAGCCCTGATGAAATACACCGGCACCGTCGTCTTTGTTTCGCACGACCGCTACTTCATCGACAAGCTGGCCACGCGAGTGTTCGAGATCGGCGAAGGCAGAGTGGAAATCTATCCGGGGAATTACGAAGACTATCTCTGGCGGAAGCAGGGAAGGGCCTCGGATGCCGTCGAAACGCCGAAGCCGCCCGCCATTTCACCAACGTCTTCATCTGTGCCTGTTAATGGAGACGGCGCGCCCGCGGCCGAAGCAGCTGAACCCAAAGGCAAGCGACTGAATCCGATCAAGCGGCAGCAAATGGAAGATCGCCTGCACGAAATTGAAGAAGAGATAGCGCGCGCCGAAGCGGCGATTGCTGTGTGTGAAACTGAGCTTCTGAGTTTCCAGAGCGCGGAGGAAACGCAGCGCCAAACGCAGGAACTCGCGCGTCGGAAGAGCGATCTACAGAGCCTGATGAATGATTGGGAGGAGCTATCAGGGGCGCTTGAAACTACGGGCTAGAGGGATTTCTGGTCGAGTACTAATTTGTGATCATCTAGTCCTGTATGGAAGGAGGTCACTCAGGGCAGGCATCCCATCGCTAACTGGACCTTCCGCGCCAAGTCGCAAACCTGAATGGAACTCAGAGGCCGCAGGCGATCTCTCGGCCGGTCGAGGAGGACCTTGCTGATCGTCGCAACATCCTCTGCTTTCGCGACCGAACGTTCTCTCAAGCCCGTCTGCCCTGGTTCCAGAACGACATGGGTCGGAACTTCGCTCCTGTCAACGGACGTGCTCAGCGGCACCACTAGCACGGTGTTAGCGCGCGGATGATTGTTTCGTGTGTTGACTGAGACGATCACGACCGGGCGCTTTCCTTTTTCCGGGGGGTCGGTTGGCAGTTTTGTGAACCAGATTTCCCCGCGCTGTGGGCTGGTCATAAAGTCCTTCGTTCTCCTTCAATGCGAGGTTCATCCCGGCAAACTGGCCCCAGATTTTGTCTTCTTCGACTTCAGCATCGCTTAGACCGTCGTAATAGGCGCCGATGGCGGTTTCCAAGGCGGCTAGTTGTCGCTCTCGCGTCTTCTCTTGAAGAAGTGCATCCAGAACCGCCGACTGCGAATCGGCGCTCCGCCGCCGTGTTTCCTGCTCCAGATATGCGAGACTTGCAGGCGAGAGCGTAAACGTGCGCCTTTTCTTGATGCCTCGGTTAGCGTTTGCCATAGTACTTTGTATCATATCATAGGTATGATCACTAAGCGCATTCCTCCGGGGAATACTGTTGACCGCCGGCCGCTGCCGAGGTGCGCTCGGCCTGGACGGGCGAGGCGCCCGTCCCCAAACGAACAAAAGACGCAGCAAGCCGCGTCTCTACGAGAAGATTTCGATAGCTGATAGCTGCCCTACCCGCCTTGCTTCAGCTCGGTGAGCACTTGCTTTGCGATTTCCTTTAGCGTCTCGAACACGCCGACGCCCTGGAAGGCTACAGCCTCCACTACCGATTCGTTTTTCTTGCGCAGTTCTTTGGAGAGGGCGTCCACCGGCAACACATTCGGCAGGTCGCGCTTGTTCAACTGCAGGACGTAGGGAATCTTGTTGAAGTCGTAGCCATGTTCTTTCAGGTTGGCCATCAGGTTGTCGAGCGCTTCGACGTTGGCGTCCATGCGCTCCTGCTGGGAATCGGCGACGAAGACGATGCCGTCCACTCCGCGCAGAATCAGCTTACGGCTGGCGTCATAAAAGACTTGGCCCGGAACCGTGTACAGGTGAATGCGCGTCTTGAAACCTCGCACTGAACCCAGATCCAGCGGCAGGAAATCGAAAAACAGGGTTCGATCGGTCTCGGTGGCCAGCGAGATCATCTTCCCCTTCTGCTGTTCGGCTGTTTTCTGGAAGATGAACTGCAGATTCGTCGTCTTACCGCCCAACCCGGCGCCGTAGTAGACGATCTTGCAGTTGATCTCTCGTGCTGCGAAGTTGATGAAACTCAAAAGGTTTCCTCAGAAACTCCTGCGAAAAAGACCCTCGCGAACCACTCCCTCGACGCGCCAGTCTCTCGCTGAAAATCCACCTGACTACAGTATCGGATACTGCTGGTTTTTATACCACACCGGAAGGTCCTGGCGCTGGTTACCCACGTTTACTAAACCAACACGAGGTCAAATACTTAGCAGCTCCACTCGCTATCGCGGCGTCGGCAGGGGATAATATCCACGCTTCGCGTACACGTTCACATCTGGACGCCGTACCCGTACCTCGATCTCGCGGTATCCTCCGATGCCCGACTTGGGCGAATAACCCAGGGTGTATTGGTTGCGCGCGTCTCCGATCGCCCGGGCGTAAGCGCGCTCGATGTCGGCCTGCGCCAACTCAGCGTACATCGTGCCTCCTCCCGTTGCGTTGACGTATTTCGGCAGGATGTTGCTATAGCCCATCAAAGCGCCCGTCTTCGGCAGGTGGACCCGCTGCAGCTTGTCGTATATCGGAATGGCCGCGCCTTCGACTCCCACCGCGTAGACGGTGATGTTCTGCGTTAGAAGGACCTTCAGGGTGTCGGCGTAGCTGGCGGTCGAGCCCTGCTCCCTTCCGTCGCTGATGATGAAGATGATCTTCCGCCGCGCCCGGTCGCGCTTCGAAAGATCGCGCGCCGCCAACAGAATCGCGTCATTCATTACGCGCGCGACCTTCGGCGGCGTGATCACCGCGGGCACGGGAGTGTCAATCGGATGGCCATTGATGTACGGACCCTGCGGACCGAGCGGCCCGCTCGTCACCGGAGGTCCATTATTTGCTCCGCTGTACCCCTTGACCTGGTTCAGAGTCGCCGTCAACTGCTTGCCCACGCTGGTGAAGTCTGCCACCCGGCCTACAGTACTGCTGTAGGTATAGATCCCAACTTCATCGAACTGGCTGAAGGCTCCCTGCAACGCCGAGAGCGTCTCCTGCACTTTCTTCAGGCCTACGTCGGGCATACCAGTGTCGATGACCACCGCCGCCGAAAGCGGAAACGGGTCGCTGGTGAAAAACTTCAGTGTCTGCTTCTGCCCGCTTTCCAGAACTGAAAAATCTTTGGGCAGCAGGCCGCCGACCAACCGTCCCTGGTTGTCCGCTACCGTAACCGGAACCAGCACCAGATTTGTGGTCACTGTGATCGTATAGAGATCTTGTCCGGTTTCTGAATCCTTCGGGACGCTGCCTGCGGGGACTGTCCTGACTGGAGGCATTGGCGGCGGGGCCGGCTTTTCATCTGTCTTGTCACCCGCCTTCTCGCTTGCCGAATCCGGAGCAGTTCGGGGGAGCTCCTTGGAACCGGTGGTCACCCCCGCACCGGAATTGTCCGCTGGCGGCGCATCTGGCTGGGTCTCGTCTTCCGCGCCGGGCCGTGGGCTGGGTGGCTCCGGCGGCGGAATTGGACGCGTCGCCGAGGGAGCGTCCGGGATGTCCTCAGGCTTTTGCTGCGCCGGCAAAGTGCCCGCCAGCAGCAATGTCAGCCCCAAAATCAGTACTTCGCTAATTTTCGTGGCCATCCCCGGAATCCTCGATCTTTCTTCTTTCGACTGCTTTTTCATCAATTCAGATGCCTAACCGCGCCCCTTTGGTGCATCTAACCGTCACAGGTTCTTACAGGCTCCATACAGGATAGACTAGCAAAGTCTTGGGATAAATACGCTGATGCCTAAATTACATTGCAAATTGTGCGGGGCGGCGGGTTTCTTAGCTCTTATCATGTTCGCCCTGATGACGCTTGCTCCCATGACGACCCTGTCGCTTCCCGCGGCCGCGCAGAATCCGCCGATTCCACCACCTCCGGCGACCCCCGGCGTCTCTTCGACCGGCCCTACGTCCAATAGCAATTCCGCTCCCCACACCCGCTCCAATGCGGACGACCAGTCGCAAGATCAGTCGGTCGAGACGCTGAAAGTCAACGTCGAAGTCGTCCAATTATTCTTCAACGTCAAAGATAAGCATGGCGCGCTGATTCCCAACCTGAACAAGGAGAACTTCGACCTGTTCGAGGACGGCCAGGCCCAGACCATCAAATATTTCAAGGCCGAATCCGACCTCCCGCTGACGCTCGGCATCCTTCTTGATACGAGCGGCAGCCAGTTGCGCGTCCTCGATATGGAGAAGGAAGTTGGAGGTTCGTTTCTCGAGAGCACCCTGCGTCCCAAGGACGAAGCCTTCGTCATCAGCTTCGGCACCGACATCGAGCTTCTGCAGGATTTCACGAGTTCGGTCAGCCGGCTCCGGCACGCGCTCAACGACGCCAAAATGAACAGCGGCGGAGTTAGCTGCTCCGGGGGACCGATTGGCCCCCAAGGTCCAATTCCGTGTCCTTCAACCGGCGCCCGCGGCACCGCGCTATATGACGCCGTCTATCTCGCCTCGCATGACGAATTAGCCCATGAAGTCGGACGCAAGGCGATGATCCTTCTCACGGACGGAGAAGACGAGGGCAGCCGCCTCAAGATCAAGGACGCGATCGAAGCCGCGCAGAAGGCCGATGCCATCTGCTACGTGCTGCTCATCGCCGACCGCGGCTTCTATGGCTTCGGCGGCTTTCACGGCGATTTCGAGATGAAAAAACTCACCCAGGAAACCGGCGGCCGAGTTATCGAAGTCGGGAATAAGATCGAGAAACTCCGTCAGGCCTTCGACCAGATTTCACAGGAACTCCGCAGCCAGTACAACGCGGGTTACGTGCCCACGAACACTGCACGCGATGGTTCTTTCCGTAAAGTCGAGATCAAGCCCAAGCAGGGGGATTACAAAATCCAGGCGCGCAGCGGCTACTACGCTACACCGCGGCACGAAGACTAGAGTTTGTGTGGACAGCCGGTGGCGGCTGTCCACACAACCTTGACGGGCGAGGCGCCCGTCTCCACACAAGAGATTTTGGGCGGCCACTTACAGCAGCTGCGCCCGCTCACCGCGCCTGCGAAAAATCCTCCACCGCGAACAGTTGCCCGCCCTGCTCCACCACACCCACTCCGGTCGAATCCATGTCCCGGTCCAGAATGTTCGCGCGATGTGGAGGCGACTTCATGAACTGGGTGTGGATGAACATCGGCGACGGTCCCTGGGTTACGTTCTCCGAGAGCCAAGTGAAATGCGCGCCCGCCTGCTTGACCCGCGCCGACAGGCTCGGCTCACCCGCAAACCCATGCTGCGCCGATCCGTGTTCGGCCATCGCCTCCGCGTGACGCCGCGCCGCTGTCGCCAGCGATTCATCCCAGCGCAGCGGAGACAGACCCTGCGCCTGCCGTGCCTGATTGACCGAGGCGAACAGTTCCCGCTCCGCGCGCAACGTTGCTGTCTGGCCGTATGCGGTCCAACAACGCATAATTCCCACTATCGTCAGCGCTGCCAGCCGGGTTCTGATTCGCATCGTGATTTCTCCCACAATGAATAGAACCCGGCCCGCACCGTCTCAGCAAGTTACTTCAGCAAGTTACTAGCGTCACAGAGTTACTGACATGTTACTGACGTATTGAAGTTAACGGCGGCTCTTATCGCCGGTCCCAATAATAGTCGCGGCGCTCCCGGTTTAAGTCTCGGTAATCACGATCCAAGTCGCGGTATTCGCGTCGCAACTCTCGTCGCTCGTGCTCGGCAGCCGCGTAATTCCCGTAGTAGAGAGCGCGCCGCAGTTCCCAGCGGTCATGCGCAATTTTCGCCTCATCGCGGCGAATGTCACGCTCCCGCCGGTAGCCATCTTCGGCAAACATTGTTCCCGCACCCAGTCCGATCAACAATAGAACCCCTGCTATCATGCGTTTCATACTCCATTCTCCTTTCGTTAACGGCATGTGATGCCTGAGCCGCGACTACTTGATGCAAACCCACCTTCCGGACCCAAGTTGCACTCCCACCCAATACAATTCTTTACACTGTCAACCATTCCTAGTTGCTACTGTTGATGGCAATCCGTCAAGATTATGGCATCTCGGGTTTCGACGCGATCATCTAAGCGGTCGTAAGGGAGAGTCAGTCATGCGAATCTATCTCACATTGTTGACGCTGATACTGGACGCTTCTTTCGTGGTGGCTCAGGACCCGGGAATGCTGGCCGCGCAGCAGGCGAGCCAGCAGGCAACACAGATGGCGACGCAGGCTGCCCAGCAGGCTAACCAGACGGCAATGCAAAATGCTCAGCAGGCAGCGCAGAACACCCTGGAGTGCTATCGCTGTTTCGCGGCCAAACCCAAATTTTCCGTGAAACCCGGCGCGTATTCCAAAGCTGTGACGTTGAAACTGAAAGACTCGACCCGCGGAGCAGTGATTTACTACACGATGGATGGTTGGACGCCCACGGCGGACTCACACCGATATGTCGGACCGATCACGATTGACTCGACGACCACATTGCAAGCCATTGCCATCTCGCCTTATGGAGGACGCAGCCGCGTCGCCACTGCGGTCTACACTCTGAATGGAGTTCCCCCAACGGCTCCGGTGTCACAGACGGTGGTCACGGGTTTGAACCCTGCCGCGGAGCCCTCCGCGCCTGGGAGACTCTTGCTGGCTCGGGGCACGGCGGTACCTCTCGTTTTCGCCTCGGACGTGAGTTCAAAGACAGCGGATGTGGGTGACAAGATTTCTTTGGCGGTGGCCGAGGACCTCAAGATCGGAGCCGTGGTTGTGGTCAAGAAGGGAACGCCTGCGGTTGCAACCGTCACCGAAGTAGATAATACGGGAATGGGAGGCGCACCGGGCGAAGTGTTCTTTCAGGTGGACTCACTCCAAGCCGGCAGCGTTCTGATCAAAATTCACGGTACCGCCGCGAAGGAGGGACAAGACAAAGTGGGGAAAGCGGTGGGTCTCATGTTTATCCCCTTTGTTCCTGTGGGTGTCTTCGTGCATGGCAAGGACGCGGAAATCAAGCAGGGTGCGTCGTTCACCGCATTCGTAGATGCGGACACTGTGCTATCGCCTGCGAATTAGAACGGGATGGACGAGGCGCGTGTCCATCGAACCTGAGTGCATTGCGCATTCACGACGAGCGCGTTGATTCTAGACCTTACGTCGTTTATCTTTCGGACGATTCCTGACTGGGATCACGAACTTCAGTCCCAACCAGACGTCGGTGACGGCGCAGACTTTCACGTCCACTAGACCAGCATCCAACCCGCTTCGGCGAACCACATCTCCCGTGAGATCGGTGGCGACGCCTGAACTCTTCTTTGGCCATGAGATCCACAGCATGCCGGCGGGCGCCGGCACCAGTTCGAGCTCCAGCCCCGCGCGCGACTTGGCAAAGAGGAAAATGAAATCGAGGTCTCTGCCGGCGTGTATGCTGCCGTGTTGGATACGGCACTTCCCGAACGCGTCGAGAAGCTCGGTCTTCACTTCGTCCGGCACATGCAACAGGGCGGCGCGAAAATTATCCTTGATGCCCAACTTTTTCGCGAGCGGAGTTCCTGAATATCCAGGCATGGAGACCGGTCACTGCTTCGGCGCGTAGTATCCCTTGCGGGTGCGCACCTTCATGCCTTTATCCTGCGCCAGGATTGCAATCGTGCGGTAGCGTCCATCCGCGACAAAATCCGCGGGCTTGTAGGCCACAGCGTACTGGCTGCGCAACTCCTCTTGAATGGAGAGAAACGCATCTGACACGTCGCGCATCTGGAACGGAAAGAACGCGCGGCCGCCGGTCGCATCTGCGATACGCTCCAGCACTTTGTCGCCCTTGCCCTTCATGCCGCTGATGTTCGTGCTGATGGTGTAAACGATCACGTCCGCGCGTTGCGCCATTTCGATGGCTTCTTCACGGGTTACGTGGCTCAGGTTATCTTCGCCGTCACTGAGCAGAATAATGGCACGGCGCACCGACCCCGTCTGTTCCTGCTTCAACAGCTTGTCACGGCACGCAAAGTAGAGCGCGTCGTACATCGCGGTGCCGCCGCCCGCCCGCAACATTCGCACGCCAGCGGAAAGACCTTCCGTGTTGTCGGTGAAATCCTGCGTAACTTCAGGCGTGGCGTCGAAGCCGACCACAAAGGCCTTGTCATAGCGCGGTCGAACGATGGCGTTCAGAAACTCGATTGCCGCCTCCTGCTCGAACTTGAAACGGTCGCGTACCGAATTGCTCGCGTCCACCAGCAACCCTACTTGCAGAGGCAGATCGGTCTCGCTACGGAAGCTGCGCAGCACCGCGGGTTTTTGATCGTCGATCACTTTGAAGTCGTCTTTCTTCAGGTCCTTGATGTAGCGGCCGTGACGGTCGGTAACGGTGAACACGACGCGAACTTCGTTGACGACATGGACAATGGTCGCGACGGATTCGTCGGAATCAGGCTTTGCTGGGTCAGACTTCGCTGGATTTCCCGGCTGCGCTGGAACTTGCCCTGCCGGCGTCTGCGCTTTTTGAGTTGATTTGGCGGAAGGCGGTGTTGAAGGAGTTGGCGTGCCCGCGGACGGCGCCGCCGACGTGGACGCAGGCGGTGCCGTCTGGCCGATGAGAGAGCCGGCCAGTATAGGAAGAGCAACCAGAAGCAGAATAATGCGCGATTTCATCAAGGACAGTCTGATCAGAATTGATTCCACCATTATAGCCCCGCGCCGCTGCGCTGGAACCGACGGAGAAATTCCCCGTCTCCGCTTGCAGTGGCAGCGCTCGCGGGGAGACGCGGCAAGCCGCGTTTCTACTGAGGAGCATTTTCGAGGCTATCCAGCAGGTTCTCCAAATCCTTCGGCAACGGCCGGGAGAACTTGAGTGACTCTTTCGTCCGGGGATGCGTCAACTCGAGCACTGCCGAATGCAGAAAATTTCGATCCAGAGCGAGCGTCGCGGGCATGCCTGCCGCCCGGCGTTTGTTCGATTGAGACCGCAATTCGCCGGGCGCGCCATAGAGCGCGTCGCCCACCACGGGATGTCCGAGCGACGACATATGCACGCGAATCTGGTGCGTGCGGCCCGTCTCGATCTTGACTTCGACCAGCGCAAACTTGCCGTAAGGCGAATCGATCTTTCGCTGCACCACGTAATGGGTCACCGCGTCGCGGCCACCGAAGCCCCGCGTCGTCATCCGTGTGCGCCGCTGCGAGTGGCGGCTGATCGCGCTTTGAATCGTGCCGCGATCCTGCTTCGGCCAGCCGTGGACCAGCGCGATGTATGTCTTGTGCACCTCGCGTCCGCTGAACTGTTTCGCCAGCCGGCGGTGCGACTCGTCGTTCTTCGCCACCACCATCAGCCCGCTGGTCGCCCGATCCAGGCGATGGACGATCCCCGGACGCAGTTCGCCTCCGACCGAGGACAGCTTCTTAAAGTGATGGAGCAGCGCATTGACCAGCGTTCCGCGATTGCGCGCATCTTCGGTCGCTCCCGCTCCGGCATGCACCATCATGCCCGCGGGCTTGTTGACGATCGCCAGGTCGTCGTCTTCATAGACGATGTCGAGCGCGATCTCTTCCGGAATCGCGCGCAGCGGCGGAGCTTGCTGCGGCCCGGTGACCGTGATCTGCTCGTTGCTATTGCCCCTCAGCCGCAGCGACGCCTTCGCCGGCGTCCCGTTCACGAGAACCTCACCCTTCTCGATGAGCTGTTGGACGCGGGCGCGGCTGACTTCTGCGTGACTGACCTCTGAGAGTTGGGTCGCAAGATATTGGTCGAGGCGCTGCCCTGCGGCTTCGGCAGATGAGGTCAGCGTGATGGGGAAAGCAAGCATTCAGCACTCAGCATTCAGCACTCAGCCCACAAGTGCAAGGAGAATTTTTTAGGGAGTTTAGAGGCTACAGCGCAGAGCCCGATTTCTGAGTGCTGAGTGCTGACGGCTGAATGCTGCTGCCGCTCTTCAGCCACCAGATCAATCCACCGCTGACGACCAGCAGAATGGAAATCAGCTGCGTTCCCGTCATCAGGCCGCCAAAGACTTCGCCGCGCCCCGGATCGTCGCGCAGGAACTCGATGAAGTAACGCTCGATTCCGTACAGGATCATGAAAGTGCCCCACACCTGCCCATCGAATTTCTTTCGACCGAGCAGCCAGGTCAGCAGCAGGAAGTTGAAGAACTCGGCGGCGGCTTCGATCAGTTGTGTCGGTTCAATCCTGACGCCGAGCGGAGTTCCACTGACGGCATTCGCCAAGGGGTTCGTGAAGATCACGCCCCAGAAGTGATTGGTCGGTTTTCCGTAACAGCAGCCTGCCGAGAAACAGCCGAAGCGTCCGAGGACGTGGCCGAAGGCAAGTCCGGGAGCGAAACCATCGGTGGTACGCAATATCGGCATGTGATGGCGCCGCATGTACCAGACGGCCATGACGAGGGCGGCAATCAGTCCGCCGGAAAATACGCCTCCCGCCTGCAGCGTATTGAGGCTGAAAATCTCCCGCCAGTTATTGGCGTATGCGCTCCAGTCATTGATGATGTAAAGAACCTTCGCTCCAATAATTCCGGCGAGGACAACGAGGATGCCAAGATTCCACGCATCGTCGCCGTTGATGCCCTGCTTCTCGGAATTGCGGACGCTGATCCAGAGCCCGATCAGCACGCCCGAGGCGACCAGGACACCATAGGTGGGCAGGTAGAAACTGCCGATGTGAAAAAGTCTGGGGAACACTTTAGTTTGGATGCTCCAAATGCTGGTTGAGTTCTATAGAGAGTCTAGCAGAGGGGGAAGTGTCAGGTCGCAGGTGTCAGGAAAATCAAAGTCGAACAACGGGGCGAGTGCAGACGACACTCGAGAATGGAGAATAAGAAGGCGGATTCAGGTCTTTTCTGACACCTGGCACCTAAGACCTGCGACCTGAATGAAAAAGCCGACCCACTGGGCCGTGTGGTGGGCCGAGAATGAACCCGTCTCAGACGGTGGGAACCCGCCGCGACCCATTAGGCCTTTCCGCATGACGGAACATGGCACACCGGATCTTTTTGCGAGTCGAGTCCCCGTTCATTCGGCATTGGTTCAAAAATCGGTTACCACCATCACCAACCTTGTAGGTCGGCCTTTCAGCTTCGATGCTAGGAAACCGCGAAGAGATTCGCAAGAGGAAAATGCAAAATAGTTGGCAGGAAGTTTGCTAGCAGTTGCGTTGGGGTAGTTTCCAGAAGATGAAGCTCAGGTTACGACCGATTTCAGCCCGTGCGCCGGGTATCTTGTAAAACTTCGTCGAGCGCGCTTGCAAGTTTGATGGCTCGTCGCCGCACATCCGGCGATGGCGTTTCCACTCCCCGCTTCAGCAGATGATATTCATCCGCAATATTCAGCGCCGCCAGCACCGCCAGCCGCACCGAATCGACGGTTGCAGTCTGCTCGGATACCGCGCGCATCTTGGCGTCCACGTACTCGGCAAGCTTCAGAATGTAGTCCGCGTCAGAGCCCCGCAGGTTATAAACCTGATCGAAGATTTCGACGCGCACACTGTTACTGTTACTGCCGCTGACGGCATTTGCAGCCGGGACGTCTTTGGCCGCAACAGCTTTCGTCGACGCATCCTTGGTCGGAGGTTCTTTGCTCGCAGTGGCCATGTCACTCCTTGCGTTCAGCTTGCCGCCTGCTCATGCGTCAGGCTTTCCATCTGGCTCAACATTTTTTCGACCCTGGCTCGAATGTCCTCGCGATCCTTGCGCAGCTGCACGAGTTCGCGGCGCATGGTTTCGTTTTGTTCCTCGCGCTCTTCGAGTTGCTCCCGCAACCGCTTCACGTCGCGCTCGGCGGTAGCCCGAGCTTCTTTGGCGGCCTTGTACAACTCAATGGTGCGATAAACTTTGTCTTCCAGCGCCTGAAAATCTTCAGGCGGAACCTGCGCAGATACCTCTTCCACGGTT
>Ga0210407_10003885_pt1 | contig 11946 bp, 10 predicted proteins | sample IncBWC27MmetaG_FD_150860 | JGI IMG/M metagenome (GOLD analysis project Ga0210407, IMG submission 150860) | Forest soil microbial communities from Barre Woods Harvard Forest LTER site, Petersham, Massachusetts, United States - Inc-BW-C-27-M | ecosystem: Environmental > Terrestrial > Soil >... | reverse complement strand
GTAGTGATGCGTCTCGTTTCCGGCTGGCCGGGTCGTGGCGAGCCTCTCCGGCTCGGGAAACATATTCGGCGGAAGAGCCATAGCACCCATTGACTCGGCGTCTCGAGGCATCGAAGCCTTCGAGGGGGCCTTTTCGGTATTCTCCACAAAGCTGCCGCACATGCCGCAGAACTTGTTACTTTCACGGTTCTGATAACCGCAGATTCCGCACGCCAGCAATTTCGAGTCGGTTCCCGAATCGTGCGTCAAATCCGCCGTGGCATCGTCGACATCAGCTTCAGCAGCCAGACGCTGTACCGCCTCCATGGCCGCCGCAATCGCATCCGCACTGGGCTTCTCGCGCCGCATCTCTGGCTGCACCCTCCGATAAACGTCGTGCAATTCAGTACCGGTCACCGATGTATCGGTGGGCTGGGCGTACGGGTTCGGATTGTTTTCTTTCTTGTCCACGGAGTGCACGCACCTTTGAGGAAATTCTAGCGCAGCGGCCTGCGCGCTGCTACCGGCTGGAAAACTCTACTTTGCCCTCGGTCTCGGTCGGCACGCCGTTGCATGTTGCCGGCCGATACCTCCAAGTGCGCACGGTCTGCAGCACGCGGCGATCTCCGGCCACTCCCGCGCTTTCAAGAATCAGAGGGCTATGTACGCGCCCATCCGTGCCGATGATGAAGCTGACTCTGACTTTGCGTCCATTCGCTGCGGTCGTGAAGAGCGGATCAGGTGTGGTCAGTGCCTCCGGCGGTTCTACCGCCGCGCATGCCGGACGCGAGCTGATATGCGGGACATCAATGTACTGCGCCGCCCGGCGCAGTGTTCTTGACACTTGCCTCTCGCGTTGCTCCGAAGCCGCCGAATACGCACTCTTAACCGAGACGCTCCCCCCTGATAATGCGGGAAGAAGCATCAACAAGATCGCAGGCCAGATGCGACAACGCATGGATCCTCACCCTTGGAGGAGCAGTATAATCCAACTCTGGCTTCGCAAATTTGCGGCCATATCTAAGACAGCTAACCAGCCATAGAATCATTGTTTTACAGGCACACCGTTCGTCCTACCCTCTTTTTTGTGAAATCGCTTGCGCACGCGTAGCGATTACTTCGGGCACGCCTCAGACGGTCAAGGATTTTCTCATGATGATGAAAGTGATCTCGGGCGGGCAATTCCAACGGACAGGAACCCCGACTGTGCCGATTCCGGCATTCGTGTACAGCGTCAGCCCTCGGATTTTGAATAAGCCCCAGATGTATTTCTTCGCTAAAGGGGGCAAGTAGAGCGGACGCATAAACGGAACCCTCACCTGGCCTCCATGCGTGTGACCTGAAAGCTGAAGGTCCACAGGATATCCCGCAACGTAATCCGCGTAATCCGGTTCGTGCGCCATCAGGACCACTGCTTCTTCTTTCGGAATCCCCCGCAGCGTTCCCGGTACATCCGCTCTACCAGCCAGCACGTCTTCCACTCCGCCGAGCCAGAAGCGGGCCCCATCTTTTTCGATGGCGACCGACTTATTTGACAACATCGGGATCCCCACGGCATGGAGAGCATCCGTGACCCGAGCTGCATTGGAAAAAACGTCATGATTTCCCAGCACGGACCACACACCATGAGGCGCCCGCAGCTTCCCCAACAGCTGCGCGCACGGTTCCGCATCGGCCGCTCCCTTCGCGGAATTTCCGACCAAGGGCATGGAAACGAAATCTCCCGTTAACGCGATCAGGTCGGGCTGAAGTCCGTTCACGACTTCAACCGCTGACCGGATCGGATGCACAGAAAAATAGGGATCGTAATGGAAGTCGCTGAGAAGCGCGATGGTGAAGCCATCCAGCCGGCTAGGCCAGCGCTGCAAGGCAATCTCTTTGCGAATCAGGCGCGGACGGTTGGGCTCGATTAGCGTCGAATCGACAGCAATCGCCGCTACTCCAGCAGCCGCTACCCTTTTGATGAACTTCCGTCGGTTGATCGGAGGAAACGCCAATCGTTCTCAAGCCCTGACGCAGCCGAGTGTATTCCACTGACTGCCTACCCAGAATAACCTGAGATCAACAACTCCGGATATGCCCCCTCAGGTTCGGAAGAGACCAAGGCTTTCCCTCCGCGGATTTTCTCAGCGATCTCTGCGGTTCAAGCTAACCGCCGAGTACATGAAAGATTACTGGGGGACCAAACGTCGAGCCAGCTAGAAACTGAACGTAGCCTGCAGATCGATGCGCCGCACCGCGCTGCCCGTCGAGAATGGTCCTCCCTGCAAGGAATTTGGAACGCCAAAGAAGCTCGATCCCAGGACGCCGCTGGGATTCGCCGCATTTACCTTGTTGAACACGTTGCGAACGTTCACCCCAAACGTGAGATTGTAACGCCGGTCGGTGCTCGGCCCGCTCATCGAGGGACCGCCGCCGAACAAGGGACCGCGCGGACCCCCACCGCCCCGGGATCCACCTCCCCCGGGCCCGCCATGTCCCATGCCTTGGGTATTCGAGCCTTCCTTCAGTTTCCGGCCCAGCCCAAACGTCTTCGTCAAACGCAAATTCAAGCTGACATGTGACGGGCCCATTTCAGAGTTGATCGGCAACAGCGGCACTCCAGTCGACGGACCTGCCGAGTCGAAGGTGCCCAAAGGCGTGCAATAAATACTAAGGACAGGTTTCGTGCCTTGGCCACACGTCGCTTGGCTCAAGAGTCCCGGCCGATCATTGAAGATTGAGTCTCCGTTCAAATCGGTGGGCGTGGTGATGTTATACGGAGAGCCGGAGCTGGCTACCATGAATGGACTCAAACGGAAAAGGTAGGGTAACGCGATGCTCCCTCCAAGAAACAGGCGATGTCTCGTATCGAAGCTCGCCCGGCCATAGTCCTGGCTAATGTTGTAAGAGTTCGAGGCGAAGTTTGATACTCCAGAGGCGTCGCTATTCGCATAATTCAGCGTGTAATAGCCAAACAACTGCAGCTTCGATCCGATCCTCACGTTACTGTTCACGATGAGCTGACTCTGCTTGAAATTTGCTTCCGACACGTACTGGTAGACGTTTCCTCCCTCAGGATTGGGACGGGTACTGGTGCCGGGGAATGGCGCGTTGGCATTGATTGTCGCGAATTGATCGAATCCCCGCGAATTCAGATACGTCACCGAAAGCGTCGCCGACTTCGTGACCTGACGCTCGACGCTCACCGCCCCTTGCAGCGTGTACGGCGCGTGTAGACGTGGGCTGATCTCGTAAATCGTGGGTGTCGCCAGGCTGGCACTCGAGAGATCGCAAGCCGTCGCAATCGGGTAGCACGTGGGATTAATGATCACAAACTGCTGCTGCACCACTCCGTTTACCCGCTCTGCCTGCAGAATCTGCTCGGTTTGGAAGCGATCGTAAAACATCCCAAATCCGCCGCGGATCACCACCTTCGGAGGAGCGCTTCTCCCGCCCACGCCCCAGGCAAATCCGAAGCGTGGCGCCCAGTCGCCATGATCATGAATGTAGTTTTGCGTCTCGAAGCGCAGCCCATAGCTCAGTGTAATATTCGGCCGCACCTTCCAGTCGTCTTGTACGTACAATCCTGCGTCATACGTGGTGAGATTGAAATTCGGAGTCCCCTTGGTAATCGATAACTGCGTAGCTGTTGCAAAGGGTGCTCCGCTCAATTGCTGCTGCGCGTACGAATACGACACAGGGCACGGACTGGTTGCCGGCAGGAACCGCGGGTCAGTGGGATCATGGCACGTAAGATCTGTCGTTCCATTCAGCGAGGAAAAGGTAAAAGTACCATTGAAACTCGATGTAGAGTAGTTCGCATCCCGCAACACCCGCACCCGCGCTCCGAACTTGCTCGTGTGATTCCCATGAATCACCGACGTGTAGTTCTGCACCTCGTAGTGATCCTGGTGGTCGATGATCGTCCCCTGATTGTTTCCGCCGCCTCCAAACGCACCGCGTACGTTAATGGTCGGATCAGTGCTTAGCGCGTTCTGGCTGTCGCTTTCCCGCAGGTATTGAAACCGTGTTTCGTTTACGACCTTGGCCCCATACACCTGCGTATCGCCGATCTGGACCGTATGCTCATCCGAAACGTCGTTGTAGCCCTGTGAGGGGAGGTTGAACTGTCCGATCCCGTTGTTGTCCTCAGAATCGCGGAAGAACTGATAGCGGGCTGTCAATGTATTGTTCTTGTTGATCGCATAGTCTAAACGTGGGCCGATGTTGGTCCGGTGCCGCGGGTTCGGCACCGAGTCCAGGATCGTAACGGGGGTTAGATCCGGACCAAGCACCTCCGCATTAATGGCCGCCAGATCGTTGATATTTCGTCGTTCCGCGCTGAAGAAGAACGATGCCTGTTTCCCCAACGGCCCACTGAGGTTCCCGCTGTATTGCGTAGAATCGTATCCCTCCTCGGGTCCGGAATAAGGATTGTGCGAATTAAACGCCGAAGAGTTCCCTAGCACGAAGAACTGGCCGTGGAACTTGTCAGTGCCAGGCTTGGTGAAGATCTCAATGCGCCCATAACCCAGCTTGTCGAACTCCGATGAAAATGGATTCTGGTTGATGCGAATCTCGCGAATGGATGCTTTCGGCGGCAGCTGCCCTGCGGTGAATCCATCGATATACATCTGACCGCCGTTCGGCCCGGCCGACGGCCCCGCCAGCGCCTGCAGGTCCGACAGCAATTCGTCCGGATCGTCCGGCAGGGCTTCGAGCTCTTTGCCCGAAATCGTGATCGCACCCGCGTTGCTGTTCGGATTGACATCCACGGTGGGCGCGTTCTCCGAAACCTGCACCTTCTGCGTCTCGACCTCGATGGTCATGGCCACGTTGAGGTGCAACGGCTGATCGGCAACTACAACGTTGTCGTTCTCGAAGATGGTGAAACCAGTCGCGGCAATAGTCAGCGTGTACTTGCCTGCGGGCAGGCTTTTGAACTCATACATCCCCTGTCCATTACTCTGGACGACGATCGGCGAGCCCGTAGCCGGAGTCATAACGACGCTGGCCCCTGAAATCGCGGCCCCCGAAGGATCGGTCACTTGTCCGCGCAATGCTCCCGCCGCCTGCTGGGCGAATGACGGAAACACACAAAGCAACATCAGCAGAACTATGAATGCCGAACGGAGATAGTACTCAACCTTCATATCCATCTTTCCATTTCTGATGTACGAGGATTGCAATCAAATTCTCGGCGCTCTATTGCGAAGCATCGCCCCCGGGTGCGCCTCCGCCCAGGTTCCACGGTGTCAGCATCATCGCCGAGCTCCCGCCGGGCGCAGCTTGCAGGATCGGCTCCACTCCGCTCAGCAGCGTGATTGCCGTATGCGGACTCGTAGCCGTGCCCTCGGTGGCCAGGATGATCACCGCGTCTCCCTTTTGCAGATTCAGATCCGCCAACGAGGCGGTCGGCATCCGGCTTAACATTCGCTGAAAATCGGGCGGGCCGCCAGAACGCATGCCCCCGCCATTACCTCCTCCGGACCACGTACTACCCGCCGGCGAAGGTGTCTGTGCGTTTGCAGGAGTGGCGGGCTTTGCGCTGCCCTGCGAACCGCCGGCCGCTCCGGGCATTCCAGCTGGCATCATGCTTCTTAGACGCATGGCAACCATCTGTGCCATTTCTGCCGGAATTTTATGAAGCTGTGAATCGCCGCTGATTTTTACCTGCACAATCTTCTTGCTTGCCAAGTCCTGAACGCTCAGCATCCCCGAACCCGCGTCGACCGACTTCACTGTCGCCGCATATTGCGGAAACACTCCTGCATAGACCTCTTCCGCTGTTATCTCAGTGCCGTCTACATTCCTATTTCCACGTGCTCGCAGCTGATCACCCGGATGAATCTCTGCCAGGCTGCTGGGCTTCGCATCCTCCGGTTTGGCCGAATCGGGTGCATAGCGATGCACCATGGTGTCTTTCGTCGTATGGACAATGACTGTCTTCTTCGCCGTCAGGCTTGGAATTGAAACGGTAACCGCTCCAGTTGCGGTGTCGACCGATTCCACCAGCCCGCCCAGCCCACGCTTCTGCCAGTCCTGGCGAATCTGATCGCTCACCGCCGCAACTGCCGCCTGCGTGATCACAATGACTTCGAGCGCGGAGATGGAATTGCCATCCGCCGATCCCGACCCACGCACCCGAATCGTGTCGCCTACGTGCAGGTCTTGCACCTTCAGCGGTGTTGCGTTCTTCAGATCCTTATCGTCGGGCGCAAGCCTGAGAATCCGCGCCGTCGGTTGCAGGGTTACGGAAACCTCCGATCCTGAAGTCGGCGCGAGGGTCAGCGCGGTACCGTTGATTGTCTTGATCGTGCCAATACGCTTCGCAATGGCCGGTTGAGCGTCCGTCGCCTGCCCATAAGCAACTGGTGTTCCTACTGCGAAGCTTGTTCCAAGAACCGCAACCACAAAAATCGTCACCCACGCTCTGTCTTTTGCCGTCATAGGCCCACCTTTACTGTAACCCGTCGAAGATAGCGCAACTCCATGATTTACAAAGTTTTACCCAACGCAAAACATCCATTACAAAGAGGCCCAAATGAAAGAGTGCAGAGGCTTGCCGCGCACCCAGAGAGTTATCGACGGTGCATCCACCGGGAGCTACGATTTCGCTAAGTGAATTTGTCGAAATCGGACCATGGGATGCGTGTACCCATAGTACGTTCATGCTTATGCTGGGCAATTTCGGCGATCCTGCCGCTGTCTTTGATGGGGCAGGCGTTGCCGGAGAAACCTGGCGGAGCCATCCTTCACACTCAGGGAGGAGTGTGGGTCAATGGCTACGAGGCTCATGATTCGTCCGCTGTTTTCCCGGGGGACGTCATCGAAACCAAGCCCGACTCTTCCGCCAACCTTAGCCTCGATGGATCCACGGTCCTGATCGCTCCCGAATCTGTTTCCAAGTTCCAAGCTGATCTGCTCGAACTCGATCACGGAGGAGTGTCCGTTGTCACCTCGAAGAGTTTCAAAGTGCGGGTGAATTGCATCCTGGTCGTTCCCGTGCTCAATGAGTGGACGCAGTACGTCGTGACCGATGTGAACCGAACCGTTCAGGTGGCGGCGCGCAAGCTGGACGTGAACGTGGAACACGAGCGCGGACACGGCAAGGAAGCACCGGAGCCCCAGCCCTCCCAGCAGCGTGCTTCGGTGCACGAAGGCGAACAGAAAAGCTATGACGAATCGGAGGTCTGCGGTCCTGCTGCCCGGCCCGCATCTGCCTTGGCGGGGATCAGCCCAAAGTGGATCGCCGCGGGCGCGGCGGGAGCGGGAATACTAATCTGGCTGCTGATACATGGCGGGAACCCGAAGACTCCTGCCAGCCCAGCAGTACCGTAGCCTGGACTAGGTACACGGTGGATATTCCACCGTAATCCCCACCAGCACCCGCTTATCGATCAAGGCGAGTTCCTCACAGAATTCTCTCGTGCGTGTACCCGGCCGATTCCAGAGCCGCCAGCAGCTCTGAAATATGCTCAGGCCCGCGCGTTTCCATTGTTATGTCGATCGCCGTATCGCCAAGATTGACTCCGTGATAAGCCCGATCGTACGAGGTCTCCACAATATTCGCCCGATGATCCGCAAGAATTCCGGTGAGCCTGTGCAAAGCGCCGGGATAGTCCGGAAGGTGAACGCGCAGCCTCACCAGCCGTCCATCTTTCACTAAGCCGCGTTCGATGATGCGGGAGAGCAATGTCACATCGATGTTTCCACCGCACACCAGAACCGCCACTCGCTTGTCTTGTAGCGGCAGCTTGCGATTCAGCACGGCCGCGATGGCCGCCGCTCCCGCCCCTTCGGCCAACGTCTTCTCGCGTTCCAGCAGCAGCAAAATGGCGTTAGCGATCTCCTCTTCTTCCACCGTGACGATGTCGTCCACGTACTTCTGCACCAGCGGCAGCGTCCGTTCTCCAGCGCGGCGCACCGCGATTCCGTCGGCAATGGTCTTTGCCGATTCGAGCGTCACCGGCTTTCCCTGTGCCACAGCAGCCTTCATCGACGGAATCCGCGCAGGCTGCACTCCATAAACCTTCACCTTGGGATTCGTTTCCTTAACCGCGCAGGAGATGCCGCCGATCAGCCCGCCTCCCCCGATCGGAGAAACGATGACCTCGATGTCCGGATGCTGTGACAGAATCTCCAGCCCGAGCGTTCCCTGGCCTGCAATCACGGCGTCATCATCAAACGCATGAATCAGGGTCAGGTGATCCTGCTCACTCAGTTGGATGGCCTTGCCATAGGCCTCGTCGTAGTTCGGGCCGTAGAGCACAACCTCAGCTCCGTACGCACGCGTTGCCGAAACCTTGGTCAGCGGAGTGGGTAACGGCATTACGATCCGTGCCCGGATTCCGTGCCGCCCCGCGTGATACGAAACGCCCTGCGCATGATTGCCCGCCGAAGCCGCGATCACTCCATGCGCGCGCTCGTCACTGGTCAGTGTGAGCAATTTATTCAGCGCTCCACGCTCCTTGAACGCCCCGGTGCGCTGTTGGTTGTCGAGCTTGAGAAAGATGGAATTCTGGGTCAGCCCGGAAAACGTCTCCGAATGTGTGCACGGCGAGACGCGGATGTCTGCACGAATCCTGTTAAGGGCGGAATGGATATCCGAGAGTTGAATCATTGCCGGGGAAAAAGGGCAAGGCGCTAGAATCGCCAGAACGCTCCGCCACCGACGAAGTAGTTGTGCTGGCGCGTCTTGCCGGTTGGAGCTAGTGGAAAATCCGACTGGCCTGCCCAGAAATCGCGCACGTCCATGGGTATGCTGAGCTTTCTCCAGACTTTCACATCAAGCCCAAATCCAGCCTCGATGACCGCACTGGTCGTGGACTCTCCAGGGTTGGTGCCCCCGTAAATTAGTTGGTTGTTTTGGCTGATGTGGCCGAACCCGGCTCCAAAGCTGATCCACGGGGAAACCGCAGTGGTGGGAAAAAGGTTCACGCGCGCTGCCGGAGTGACAAACAGCTTCTTCATATCGGAAGGGACCACGGAGTGCCCATATTCGCCCGCGTTCAGATCGACGTCCCAGTTGTACACCAGCAGGCCTTCCGCAGGAATCGAGTAGATCGGAGTCACCAAAAACCGTCGCGCATACTCCCCCTCGAATGTCAGGCCCTTTGCGCTGTGAATGATGGGATCGAAGTAGGTCGCGTTCTGAATGCCCTGATCGCTGATAAACGTGCGTCCCAGGAGTCCGCCGGCTTCATTCTTTTCGTCCTGTGCAGCCGCCGAGATCGAAAGCATTGTCGCCACGGTGAGCACTGCAAGACAAAGCCGTTTGCCAGACATTTCCCCTCCCAGCGAGGTTCCGTTCCCTAACTGTTACGGCGGTAAGGACATAGCCTAGCACGATCAAGCCGGTTTTGGACCCCGGGAGAACTAATCTTTCTGTTCAAATCTGGTGTGAGATTAGAGATCCCCGCAATCTCTCCAAACTCAACCAACGCTTCATCGAATGCTAAGATAGAAGGATTGCATGCCAGTCCAAGACCTCACTGTTAGCGGTTCCCCAGAGTTGAAAAGAAAGAAATCTCAGGAGAACACGCCATCGAACCAGCCTGAACCCCGCCCGCAAAAAGTCGGGTTCGTCAGCCTGGGCTGCCCCAAGAACCTCGTCGATAGCGAAGTCATGATGGGGATGCTCGCACGCGCCGGCGCCGAACTCACCCGCCGCGCCGAAGACGCCGACGTAATCGTCGTCAATACCTGCTCGTTCATCGACAGCGCACAGCAGGAATCGGTGAACACAATCCTTGAGATGGCCGGACACAAGGCCGCAGGCCGCGCAAAAAAACTGGTCGTAGCCGGATGCCTGGTTGAACGCTTCCGCGATCAGATTCGCAAGGACATTCCGGAAGTCGACGCCGTCGTAGGCACCGGAGAGCTATTCAACATTCTCTCGGCGACGGGCATCGCACCCGCACAGCCGCAACCGAATTCTCCGTTGGTCGTCCTGAATTCGCGGCCCGAAGGCGACGCCCGCGCCGCGCAGGGACGCTTCTCGCGCGAAACCTGGGACGGGGCTATCGCTGACCTGCCCAATTATCTCTACGACGAAGACACGCCGCGCATTCTCGCTACTCCCGGGCATATGGCCTACATCAAGATTGCCGAGGGCTGCGACCATCCGTGCACGTTTTGCATCATTCCGCAGTTGCGCGGGCAGTTCCGCTCGCGCCGCTTCGAGTCGGTGATCGCCGAAGCCGAGCGCCTGGCGCAGTCCGGCGTCCGCGAAGTCACGCTCATCGGGCAGGACACCACCTGCTACGGCGAAGATTTCGACCTCAAAGACGGCTTGGCGCTATTACTTGAAAAACTCGCTGGCATTTCCGATCTGCGCTGGGTCCGCTTCCTTTACGCGTATCCCAACAAGATCACCGGCAAACTTCTTGAAACAATCGCCGCGCACGAGAAGATCTGCTCCTACATGGATGTCCCCTTGCAACACGCCTCTGCCTCGGTTCTCAAGCGTATGAAACGTGGTGGCGGTGCGGACGTCTTCCTTAAGTCGATTGAGAAGATGCGCCGGGTGATTCCCGATCTCACGCTGCGCACATCGTTCATCGTCGGATTCCCCGGAGAGACTGAAAAAGAATTCGAAGAACTCTGCGGCTTCGTGCGCGAGGCTCAGTTCGACTGGATGGGCGCTTTCTCCTATTCCGATCAGGACGGCGCGCGCGCCTATGATCTCGAAAAGAAGCTCCCGCTGCGAGAGATCGAACGCCGCCGCAAGCATCTGATGTCGATGCAACGCCAGATCAGCAAAAAGAAAAAGAAAGCCCTGGTTGGCCGCGAATTCGATCTTCTGCTCGAAGGCGAATCTGAGGAAACCGATCTTCTGCTGGAAGGCCGCACTCCCATGCACGCTCCCGAGATTGACGGCAAGGTTTTCGTCAACGAATTTCCCGAGGACCTCGATCCGAAGCCGGGCCAATTCTATCGCTGCGAGATTACCGAAGCCCACGATTACGATCTGGTGGCAAAGATCATCTGAGCGATGCCGCGATTTTTTTCACTCAGCAATCTGAAGTCTTCCTTTTAGAATGTCTAGGCCCATGCCCCGCAAGCGCATCGTCAAAGTCCGCTGCCCAATCTGCAAGAAATCGGTCAAGAGCACCGACGCCGACTTCCCTTTCTGCAGCGACCGCTGCCGCACGATCGATCTCGGCAAGTGGTCCAGCGGTTCGTATGTGATTTCGTCCCCAGTGAAGGACGCCGAAGAATTGATCCAGGAGGGCGACATCGACGATCAGGACAGAGACAGCTAGATGGCCGACCCTCAAGGCTCACTGGCTCCCCTCTGGGCTACCCTCACCGCAACCTTCTTCGGCATCGGCCACATGCGCCCCGGCCCCGGCACCTGGGCATCAGGCGCCACCATGCTCCTCTGGGCGGCACTCGCTCACACCCTGCCATATTCCTTGCGCACGCCGATCCTTATCGGCCTCGCAGCCGTCGTCACGCTTGTGGGTATTCCCGCCGCAACTCGCGCTGCCCGCGCCTCGGCCAGCAAAGATCCCAGCTCGGTCGTCATCGACGAGGTTGCCGGACAGCTTATCTCGCTCATCGCCGTTCCCCTCTCGTGGAAAACTTTTCTCGCCGGTTTTATACTTTTTAGAGTCTTCGACATTCTCAAGCCACCTCCTGTCCGACAATTGGAGCGACTGCCAGAAGGCACAGGAATCGTGCTAGACGATGTCGCAGCCGGAATATATGCTCTCGCAGTCATGCAACTTCTCCTTCACTGGGGTCTACTAAAATAGGTTTGAAGGGCACGGCTTCAGCCGTGCCGTTCGGACCCAATCAAGGCAGGGGCTTTAAGGCCTTGAGGAAACGGTCTACTGTTTCCTTTTGCTACTCGGTACTCATCCATGGGATTCTCCGATCGTATCCTCGGCAAGAAAAACGCAAACGGCGCTCCGCACATTGAATCGGTGGCTCCTTCCGCGGCACTGGCCGGGGGCGAACTGCGCATCACCGGCTCCG
>Ga0210407_10003884_pt1 | contig 11947 bp, 10 predicted proteins | sample IncBWC27MmetaG_FD_150860 | JGI IMG/M metagenome (GOLD analysis project Ga0210407, IMG submission 150860) | Forest soil microbial communities from Barre Woods Harvard Forest LTER site, Petersham, Massachusetts, United States - Inc-BW-C-27-M | ecosystem: Environmental > Terrestrial > Soil >... | reverse complement strand
AGAAGCAAAAGAGCGCGAACAAAACCGCCAGTTCGTGCGCGAAGTCGCGGGCGCCTACAACTTCAAGCTCGCCGGTATCGAGTCGCTCACCGGCCGCGACACCTATATCATCGATGCCGAACCCATCCCCGGCTACCAGGCCCACCTGAAAGAAGCCAAAATCCTGCCCAAGTTCCGCTTCCGCGCCTGGATCGACAAAGACGAATCACAATGGAAGAAGCTCGACATCCAGTGTCTCGACACAGTTTCCTTCGGCTGGTTCCTGGCCCGCATCCACAAAGGCTCGCGCATCCTCATCGAGCAAACCCGGGTCAACGACGAAGTCTGGCTGCCGCAACACATCGCCGTGAAAGTTGACGTGCGCGTTGCCCTGCTAAAAGACTTCAACCTCGAGGACGACCTCACCTATCGTGACTACAAGAAATTCCGCACCGACACCAAGATTGTCCCCATCGGCGAAGTCCAGGAACCACAACCAAGCCCATAAATGATTAGCCCGGAGGCCTGGTGGGGACAAAACGATAGGACGCTTCGTATCAGGGTATGCCTTCAGGCACACCATCAGTCGATGCAGCTAGGTCCGGCTTCAGCTGCTGCCCCTCGACCAACCCGCCCCCCAAAACAAAAAGCTCCTCCCGCACTCGCGGGAGGAGCCATAAACTCCACAGTCTAGAACGTGAACTTCGCCGCCAACTGAATCCCGCGCGGCGCGCCGCCACCCAGGAATGGATTGCCAACGCCAACGTCGCCAGTGGCAGTGATCTGATAGCCGCCGTTGCCGACTTCGCGGTTGTTGGGCCCTTGTACAAACCCGCAGGTGCACGCCTTGTTGATATTGACGGACGGGTCCGCAATGAATGCTGGAAGCACCGGGTTGGCAAAGTTCGGATGGTTCAGAATGTTGAAGAAATCCGCGCGCAACTGCACCGACAGGCGCTCGGTAATCGGAGTGTTCTTGTAAATTGCCAGGTCCCACTGCTTGTAGGTCGGTCCAACCAGCGCATTCCGTCCCAGGGTTCCATAATGCCGTGTGCCCGGCACGCAGTCTGCGGCAAATCCAGTGAACAGGCCGGGAGCTTCGATGCAAGGCATGGCGAACGAACTCAGTTGAATGTAGTTCGCCGGATTGCGCTTGTTGTAAACGATCGGTCCCACCACGTCTGGTCGGTCGAAGGCGTCACCGCCGCCGCTGTAGTCGTCTTCGAAATTATAGTTGAGGGTGAAGGGTTGGCCGCTCTGCAGCGTCGCCGTACTATCCACGCCCCAGCCATTTCTTAGCCGCGACCAGCCACCGCTCATTTTGGGGAATTCGTAGCCCGCCACCCAAACGAAACGATTCGGCACGTTGAAATTCGAAGGCCCATATTCCTTCTGCGGGCTGTTGCTATCCTGCGGCTGAGCCGCATTGACCACGAAGTCTTCGCCGTCGCTCGAATTATCCAGCGACTTCGACCAGACATAATTCACGATGGACATGAAACCGTGATAGTTAGTAACCCGCAAGCTGGCCTGCAGCGAGTTGTAATTCGACTTTCCCGTCGAGTTCTCCTGAAAGACATAAGTTGAGCCCGCAGCCGTGTTAAAGCCGCCACTCGGGAAAGCGTAGGGTCGCGGCACGCCGAAGTCCTGGATCTTTCCGGTTGTAGCACAGGTGGCAAGTCCCTGTGGACAATCTGCCGCGTTAATGGCCGCTTGGCTCGGTTGATTGAGGTCAAAGAACCGGAACAACCGGTGCCCTTGCGATCCCACGTACCCCAACTGCACCACAACATTGTTCGACACCTGGTGCTGTAAGTTCAGATTGTAGTTCTCAATGTACGGCGTCTTTATATGCTGATCGAAGGAAAACGTGTCACACTCGACCGTGCAGCCCGGAGTCCCATAAATGTGCGTATTCGGAATGTACACTCCATTCCTGGATGCATCGCTGTTGGGGCCAAACGCGCCGGCAACATTTGCGTTTGCCATCTGCACTGGATCGGGGCCGATATTGTTATAAGCAGGACCAGGAGCAAAAAACGTCGGGTAAGGCAGGTGCCCGAGAAGCATATCCTGCGAGAACGCGTCAAAGAAGAGTCCGTAGCCAGCCCGGATCACGGTCTTCCCTTTTCCGGTTACATCCCAGGCAGCACTGACCCTGGGGGAGAAATCCTTGTAATCAGGCTGGTACACGTTCGACAGTCCCCCGGGCCCAACTTGCTCCAGATTGCCCGTGGTTGCCGAAGTCGGAATGAAGTCGGAAAATAAATTATTCTTTTCCTTGACTGGCGCAAAGTAATCCCAGCGCAGACCGTAGCTAAGCGTAAGCCGGGAGGTCATCCGGTAAGCGTCCTGAAGATAAAACCCGAATCCGTTTTGGCTGGTGTGGCGTCGGGTATTTCCCGTGTAGTCAAAAAGCCCAAACGCCGACTCCTGCGGAGCCATTTCCAGCAAGCTCTCCAGGTCGCCGAAACGGATCCTTCCGCGAGAGTATTTGTCGAATTGCTGTTCGACACTGGTGCGATGAAACTCTCCCCCGAACTTTATCTCGTGCTTATTCAGCTTCCAGGAAAAGCTGTCAATAAACTGATTGTTGGTATCGACACGTTGCCGGGGATCGCCCGAGGTGGCGCCGATCTGGGAAAAGAATCCCGCGCCTCCAGTGGCGTTTGGCACCAGAAGGATGATGGGAACACCCTGCGAATCACAAGTGCTGAAGGTCGAAGGCGTGTTACATAAACCAATCGAACTGGGATTAAAATTCTTGTCCTGCGGAAAAAATCCTTCCGCAAAACGATTCCATCCATAGCGCACTTCGTTCACTTTCGTCGGCGAAACTACCGTTACGTAAGAAATCGACACCAGCTGCACCCGCGTGGGCGTAACCGTGTCGAAGCCCGGAAGCTGCCCGCCGCTCGCGTTTAGCGCCAGAGGAAACTGTTGCGTGCTGTCCCCAAAGAAATACCGTCCGCTGATGTTGTTGGTGGCATTGAAGCTGTGATCGATCTTGGCGATGAAGCTGCTCAGATTATTGAACGAGGGCGCAATCGCCGTGTAGTCGGGAGCGTAATTGCCGCTGCTATTGAAGCACCCCGCATTGCTTGACGTCGATCCCGGAATGTAGTTCGCCGGATTGTGCGGCCAGAAGTTGAGCAACGATTGACCCACAGGACTCACCTTGCCACCCGCGGCTGGAATCGTAACGTTAATGGCATTCTGGATCTGGGCCAGGCTGGGTACACAAGCCAGCGAAACCACGCCCACGTTCTCGCGCTGGCCTTCGTAGTCCACATAGAAGAAGGTACGGTCCTTGATGATGGGCCCGCCCAGCGATCCGCCAAACTGGTTGTTGTGAAAAGCCGCCTTGGGTGCGGGATTGGGATCGAAGTAATTTCGCGCGTCTAACGCGTCGTTGCGGAAGTACTCGAAAAAATCCCCGTGCAGCTGGTTGGTTCCGCTCTTAGTCACGATGTTGACGATGGCGCCGCCATTGCGTCCGTACTCCGGCTGGAAGTTGGAGAGCACGCGCATATCTGAGACCGCGTCGATCGGCAGAATCGCCGACGGAGTTCCGAATACGCCCGCCTGATTGATCGCCGGGTCGTTGCGGTATCCGTCGTTCATGTCGGTTCCATCCAGCAGGTAGTTGTTGGAACGGCCGCGGGCCCCGTTCATACTGAATTCGCCAAACGAACCCGGCGAGTCCGTAATCTGGTCGGGAGACCCCGTCACACCCGGAGTCAGGAAGATCAGCTTCGTGTAATCGCGACCGTTGATCGGGAGGTCCTTCACCGTTTCCTGAGTCAGCACGCTGCCCAGCGTGTTGCTGGTTGTCTCCACCAGCGGCAGGCTCTCGCCCGAAACCTCGACCTCCGTCGTCACCTGTCCCGGCTTTAGCGAAGCATCCACGCGGCGCTCGCCGGCGACATCCACGGCGATGCCGTTGATCACTGAGGTTTGAAACCCGGTTTGCGAAACCGTCACGTTATAGGTTCCGATCGGCAATTCGGATACGACATAGCTGCCGTCCGCGCTGGTCCGGGTGGTTCGATCCAGCCCGGTGTTCGCGTTATGCACTTTCACCGTAGCGCCCGACACCACCGCGCCCGAAGCGTCCGTCACCGTGCCCAGAATGCTTCCGCGAAACGTTTGCGCGAAAAGCGCTGTTCCCGTCAAAAGGACAAAAGCCGCCAGGATCATTCTCAGTTTCATGACAATTCTCTCCTCCCGCGAATCGAACTCCCTAGTCTAGTGCCATTTCTCGGAATGATAGCCAGACAAATTCTTCATCCACGCCATCGAGATTTCAGTAACTTGTCAGAAAATGGCCGCCGAAACAGCCATTTTCAGGAACAGGCATTGTAGCGCATGCCCAGCACAAAGCAAGTACGTACCCGGTTTACCACCCGCAGATGGAGGACGGGCGTCTAGCCCCTCCAAAGCGAGCAAAGCCAGCCAACGCTTTGAAAGGCCCCCGCTTTCAGCTATTGCGGAAAACTCTCATTCACGCAGGTTTTGGGAAGGGTCCGACTTAAGTCTGGCGGCTAAACTGGAATTAACGCAGGTTTTGGGAAGGGCCCGACTTCAGTCGGGCCGCTTAAGCCGTTGAAAATGTGTCCGCGCTTTAGCGCCTGAGGTAAGCTTTTTGCATTTTTCCGCACTCCAGTTAAGCCCATCCCACCAAACCTCGGACTTTCGATTCCACTCCACAGGGACTAACGTTTGGGCGGCGCAGCGCTTCCAGCGCGTGCGTGAGAACTCACTTCCAAGGGAGAATGGTGGAATGAAACCTGTCAGAATCCAGCCCCAAAGGGGCGAACCAGCTTAGCCCAGCGCGACAGCGCTGGGAAAAGTGGCAAGACAGGTACTTACAATCTGGGGCCCATCCTCGATGGCCTCGATTGCTTCATCGGCTATCAGGCTACGGGCTCACTTAACCCATCGACCTACACTGGCACGGTAACGTTAGTACGTACAAAAGGAGGGGCCGATTACGACGGAGCTACAGGACAAACTTTGCTTGATAGCTACCCTCCGGGTACAGACGACACGTCTAACGCTCAGTTCGAAGTCACAACGCCGACGAATGGCGTTGTTTACGACCTGGACGCCCCGTTGGTGTTACCCTCGCAGAATCAGATCTGGCGAAAGCGTATGAACTTTTTCGAGAACGCGCAATTGCCGGACGGGACCTACGTCGCGAACGAAGTCGGTTTCTATACCAGGTTTTCGTGCAAATGGGGCTCCAACGGCAGTACGTTTGCAACCGATGTTGCGGGTGACAACCTACTAGAGATGGGTACAACCAAAACCTCGTGGAACCTGCAATAGGAGGGTTAATAAAATGAGAGTCCGTTTACTTTTTCTCGCGCTCATGATTGCGGCAAGCGTAGGTTCGCGCGCGCAGGAAGCCGATTGTGCGGCACTGAAAACCAAAGATACCAGGGTCCTTCGTGGTTTCTTGGAAAAACAGCAAAGCTTGCGCCAATCCCTATGTTTGCCATTGGTCATAAAACAGTTAGGCCAGCTTCGCGATGTGGAGGCAATACAGCTGTTGATAAGTTACCTGGACTATCTGGACCCAAAAACCGGCCTTTTGCCCAACGGCGGGGCGACCGTTTGGCCCAGTTATCCAGCCGAGAGCGCGCTGTTTCAGATTGGCAAGCCGGCAACTATCGAATTGCTTTCAGCGATTCAGTCTGGAGGATCTCCAAAAATCCGTGAAAATGCAATGAGCGCGTATGAGTCTGTCTATCGGGACGACTTATGGTCAGGCATTCGGGGATTGAAAACAGCAGAGCTGCTGGCAAAGACCGATGATGAGCGCCACAGGTTGCATGAAGCCAGTCAAAAACTCATCGATGCGTGCAATGCTCGTGACGAAAAACAGGCCGAAGCGTGCAGGAATGCTGCCGCTGGATAGCTTAATTCAGTAGCACCTGAACGTCCTCGCCAATGAGAGCACCTACGTCGCTAACGAGCTTGGTTTTTATGTCAGGCTCTCCTCTCGGTGGGGGTTCGAGCGGTAATACCTTTGCGACCGATGTCGGAGGCGACAACGTACTAGGGACGGGTTCCACCAAGACTTCGTGGAATCTGCAATAGGACGGTCAGCATTTATGCGAGTCAGTTCGCTTTTCCTCATGCTTCTGGCTACGACATGTGTAGGCTTGCGTACGCAGGATGTCCCTTGTGCGGCACTGATAACAAAAGACACCAGGGTCCTGCGTGCTTTCTTGGAAAAACAGCAAAGCACGCGCCAATCGCCGTGTTTGCCTTCAGTCATAAAACAGCTGGGTCAGCTTCGCGACGCGGAGGCAATACACTTGTTGGTACGCTACCTCGACTACTTGGATCCTAAAACAGCTCCGTTACCCGGCGACGGAGCCGATGTCAGGCCGTCCTATCCCGCTGTGAGCGCGCTATTCCAGATCGGCAAGCCCGCCACTGTCGAACTGCTCTCGGCCATTCAGTCTGGGGGATCTCCAGAATTCGGTAAAAATGCAGTGAGAGCGTATGCTGACGCATATCGAGACGACCTGTCGTCGGGTATTCGAGCACTGAAAACAGCACAGCTACTGGCAAAGACCGATGACGAGCGCGGAAGGCTGAACGAGGCTCGTCAAGAACTGATCGATGAATGCGATGCCCGCGACGAAAGGCAGGCCGAAGCGTGTAGATCTGCTGCACTAGGATAAGCGCGGAACTGTACCGACTGATACTCTCGTGAACAGGCCTCTGCCCGATGCGCGGGAAATGTTTTACCACCTAGCTGGAACTTGGCAACGCTGTTACTTACTCTGCTATGAGAGTCCACGCCGCGATTTGCTGCACGTTCATCTTGCTTTGCCAACCTTCTTTTTCTTCCAACATTGCGAGTTCTCCAGCCAAAGTTGTATTGATGGCTGGCCCACCTTTACGTTCTTTGTAAAGGTGGGAACGATGAGGTCGGTGATCACGGGTGGAAAATCGGGACGCACGGTGCAGGGGTTCCCACCTTTGCAAAACCCGCAAAGGTGGGCCAGCCACCAGCGAGATCGGGAATGTCCGTAAACTTGCCGCTCTTATACACGAATCCCACGTAGCCGGCTGTGAAATCGTCGAAATAATAGCCGACGATCACACTCGCACCATTGAGATTGATCCCAAAGCACGCGGTATCCACACCGTTCGGGTGATCAAGCTTGGTCAGCTTTTTGCCGTTGAGAATATACCCGTGCAAGGCTTGCTTCTTGTCTCGGTATTGCCCGACGATGACCCCCGCGTTGTTGACTCCGTGAGGTTGAGTATCGACCGCCCCAGGCACGCTGACCGTGGTGAACTTGAAGGTTAGTGGGGGCGCATCCGCTGCGGTAACCGTGGCCATCAACGCCAGCACGAATCCCAGTATGCACGTTACTAATTTGCAGGCTTTCATTTCTTCGCCTCGGCGTACTAATTGAGCTGCATGCACGATCTGACCGCTGCCTCGCCCCTTTGTCCAAGTGAGTGGCGCGTATATAAATCACAAGATATGGTCTTTATCGCTCGGCTGCTTTCCTCGAAGCCTTGGTCGTCAAGATTCAGCGCTGTGCAGCTCGCCGCCGTTCATGGTTTCTAATGAGCTCCGCTCTACGGCGATTCAAAAGGAGCTGCATGAGGGCCACTTCGAGGACTGCCATCAGAGTCAACCAGAACGACATGCGCTCGACTCTGGGAAACAATAAATCGAAGGCGATCCAAAGCAGAAGGATGTGTCCACTGAGCCAGACGAGAACGAGCACCCAAAAAGTCCACAATGGCCAGAGCCTAGGGTACGCAAGGAGCACCAGACCCAAAAGTCCAACAGTGAGAATAATCTCGTCTTCGCGTCTTGCAGGGAAACCCATCCGCGTGCTTGACCAAGCGATCACGACCCCAGCCGCCACTAACCCGATAGGTATTCCCCACCCTCTCTTAGTTAAATACATAGCTTTTTCAATGTGGTCTCGGAGCATTCTTTGCCCAGCAGTCAGTGAATTTCTGATAGAAATTCTTGGTTGCGTCGTAAGCGGCCTTTGCCGTGAAGAACGTTCCAGCGCCCTTGTAGAATATGCCCCTTCCTGTCGCTCCCAACACGCTGCCAACCAGCGCCCTAACACCGGGGCCGGTAGCCAACTGACCGACTTTGTCTGTGATCTGATCCCATGTATAGAAATTTAAATCGGTAAGGCCGACTGCGGCCAGACCTGCGTCAGATGCGCAGTTCTCCGCTATGTCATCTCCGTTGCAATGGTATCCGAACCCGCAGTAATCCTGAGTAAGCCCAGGTGCCGGTATCCCGGGGCCACACGGTTGGAGGCCGCAATTACTGTCGGGCGTGGTCTTGTTGGCTTGAATTGTTACCACGTCTGTCGAGGAAAAGACCGACGACACAGTTGTGGAAAACCCACAATCGCCTATGCACATGCCGGAGGCAAAATCATTTCCCTGAATAGTATAGGCCAACCAGTTGCCGTCCTCGCTTACGCTCACACCGTTGGCTCCGCCCACAATTGTGCCGTCTACATAGTAGCCGTCGTCGGTCGAGCTGTCACAGTCTGCATTGCCACCCGTGTTGACATGATTTATCGAGTTGTCATCGTTTAGATAGATGCAATCCAGTCCGGTGGGATCGACGTTGCTCAGCGGGTTATTGTTCACGTATGCGTATCGGTTCCAGGTCTGCGGATTGGTGATGTCCACCGCCGCCAGTCCCGCTGGGTCGGGCTGAATCCAGCGGCCCTGCACGGAATTCAGTTCTCGATTTTCAGTGTCGTATTCTCCGCTAGCGGTGTCCTGGCTGCCTCCGTTGAACAATAGATCGCAGCCGGTGGGGCAAGCGGTTGCGTCATACGGCACGCCGAATGGGGTGTATTCCCGTTGCGCCCACAAACTACCAGCAGGTGTAGTTTGTATGCGAGCGTTCCCTAACCAATCGGGATGATCGTAATGATCTAGTCCTTCAGTACCGGATGTCCAATTGTAGACTGCATTGCCGCCACCGGGCAGCGGGATGCGAGCCGTGTAAATGGTTTGCCCTATTGCTAACGCAACCTTCCCTCCCGGCCCATATACGGTCTGGAACGCCGTACATCCGGTAGTGCACAATTCTTCAACCGCCCGTCCAAAAGCATCTCGGGTAATGGCGTGACCGTCGATTGAGGCCTGTTTATCTTCTGCGTCCCAAGTGTAGGTGTGCGAAGGGTCAGTCAGTAGGTTTCCATCAAGGTCATAGCAAATCCCGCCAGGGTTACAATTCGTCGCGGTAAAGCGGTGTGTAGTCGTGTCGTATCCCGGCACCCACGAGGATGGATAACCAGAGGTAGTGATATTGCCGTAACGGTCATAGGTATATGTCTCAGCCATGGTACTAACACCGGTTGCCGTAGAGACTCTGCCCATATCATCGTATGCGTAGGCGTCGGTCACGTCGTTGTGGGTTCCTCCCGTGACCGTGTCCGTGGTCACCAACTGTTTGACAGTGCCGCTGGCATTCCAAGTCACGTTGCTTTGATAGTATTGGCCACCGCTGCCGACCGCAGTCTTGATGTTGTTAATGTGCCCCGCAGCATCGTAGCTCCAGGTGTCAGAGTCGCCAGAACCGTAAATAGCCGAGCCGATTCCAAGCGGACCGTAGCTGACAGCCGGGGAACTGCCGTTGTACATCGGGTTCTGTCCAGACGATGCGAGTATGGACGCAGGGCGACCCTCGCCATCGTAGCTGGCCCACCTTTACGCTTTCTTGTAAAGGTGGGAACGGCGAGGTCAGCGGTCATAGCTTTTGGTTGCAGGTACGAGTAAGCTCGCTTTGTAGGCGGGTGGCCCACCCATTAAAGTGTCGAATCTAAACTGCGCACAACTTAGGGTGCCCCATTCTTCCGCGTTCTTTGCGGAAGGGTGGTAGGCGAGAATGCCAGGGGCGAACGCTTGACCCCGACAACCTGGGCGGGCAGGTGGCCTATCCTAACGTCTTGCATTTCGACGTTAGGGTGGGGACTTTGACTCTTGGCGGCCAGCCCCAGTCTTTCCGACCGGAGATAAATCGAATCCCGGGTGCCCCACCCTTTCGCGTTCTTTGCGAAGGGTGGGACGCAGCGCCGCGAATGCTTTGGGCCGATTACAACCCTCGAACGAATTCCGGACTTCGCGCTCCGCTACATCTTCGTGATCGTGAAGGTCCCCGACCCCGTACATCCCCCGGTCCCGGTTAAGTTCCACGTGCCGGTGATCGTATTATTGGCTACCGTCCCTTGCAGCGTAAGCGTGTTGCCGCTAGGCGTTCCCGACACAATCACGAGTTGGAATGCGCCCGTGACATTTCCATTCAAGTTCTGGCTGAGAACGAACGACCCGGTCTGCGATCCTCCCGAAGTAAAGCAGGAGGTCGAGGTCGTGAACGTGAGATTCGTGCCGGTCACCATGACCGTCCCACTGCCTTGCGTCAGCGAAGTGGTAAACGCAAGAGCAGGCGTTCCGTCCGTGTTCGTCAGCGTCGCCGACCAATTGCCGGTAACCGTCGGGGAACTGTTTGCATTTCCACCGCCGCACGCGACCAGCACCAGCCCCAGCGCCAAAACTAAAGCAATCCCAAACCGTTTCATAAGCACTCCTGCATTCCTCCCCCTTGAACCCGTGAAGCCCACAAAAGTCGCGGAAAAAGAAACCGCCCAGCCACGAGGCCGGGCGGTTCGAATCAAGAAGCTGAAAGCTGAGTCCTGAGTGCTGAGTGCTCTACTACCTCTTCACCTCGTCCTTTTCCACCACTCCATCCTTAATGTGTACCACCCGATGCGCATATTCCGCGATGTCGTGCTCGTGCGTGACCAGCACAATCGTGTTCCCTTGCGCCTGCAACCGATCCAGTACCGCCATGATTTCGTTGCCGGTCTGCGAATCCAGGTTCCCGGTAGGCTCGTCGGCAAGAATAATAGACGGACGATTCACCAGCGCCCGTGCAATAGCCACTCTCTGCCGCTGCCCGCCCGAAAGCTCGTTGGGCTTGTGCATCATGCGGGATTCCATGCCCACCGAGGTCAGCGCCGCCTTAGCGCGCTCCACCCGCTCCTCAGCCGGAACCCCGGCATAAATCAACGGCAGCTCGACGTTGTGCAGCGCAGTCGCCCGAGCCAGCAGGTTGAAAGTCTGAAACACAAATCCAATCTCCTTATTCCGAATCCGCGCCAGCTCATCGTCATCCAACTCGCTGACCTGCTGGTTATTCAACCAGTATTGCCCTTTGCTGGGAGTATCCAAACACCCGATCAAATTCATCAAAGTAGACTTCCCCGACCCCGACGGCCCCATGATTGCCACATATTCGTTGCGACGGATGTTTAGATTTACGCCTCGGAGGGCGTGTACCTGCTGTTCTGAACCCATGTCGTAGGTTTTCCATAGGTCGGAGGTGCTGATCATGAAGTTGGACGGGGAGGGAGACACTGGGGGTTGCGCGATGTTGATGACTTCTGCGGTAGCCATTCTTTTCTCCGTTTCCTCTTCGGACACTTGCCCGCGCTCCGATCTTCTATGCTACCTTCGCAGGCTTTCCATTGGACGAGCCAGTCGGGCGAAGGTTAGAGCGAATCTATTGTCTGAACATTGTCTGAACTATGAGCTGCTCTCTTCGTCTTCTTTCTTGGGGGCTGCGTTGTCTACTTTTACATTACTGCCTGGACGCAAGGTGCGCAAAACTTTGTAACTGCCGGTTACGATTTCGTCGCCTTCCTGGAGGCCTTTGAGCACTTCGATATCGGTTGTGCCCGCGATTCCGGTATCGACGGGGACGAATTCGGCTTTATGGTTGCGCAGGATGAATACACCCTGAATATCCTGCTTGTCTTTATCTTTATCCTTCGCTGGATCTTTCGGGGGCGCGGCTGCCTGGACTGAGCCCTTTTCATCTTTGGGAACCAGGTCTGCCTGGCGGCGAACGGTCAACGCCTGGATCGGAATGGTCAGTGCGTCCCCG
>Ga0210407_10003882_pt1 | contig 11949 bp, 14 predicted proteins | sample IncBWC27MmetaG_FD_150860 | JGI IMG/M metagenome (GOLD analysis project Ga0210407, IMG submission 150860) | Forest soil microbial communities from Barre Woods Harvard Forest LTER site, Petersham, Massachusetts, United States - Inc-BW-C-27-M | ecosystem: Environmental > Terrestrial > Soil >... | reverse complement strand
GGCTCCTCTCTCCCGAGCCTCTGGTCGTCAGCAACCAAAGTCTACTCGGGTCAAGGAGCCGACATTGTTATGCAATCACTTGGCAGATTTTCTGGAATCGACAAAACGGGGTTGTGGGAAGTTTGGCAGCGCACCACGCTGATTTACATTTGTAGTAATTGCGCACGATTTTGGGCCCGGAATCCCACGAAAAATGAGGCCATCGAATCAATCAGTTGCAGACCGACAATACGGCCAGCCTGTCGTGATCGCGTCCAAACCCAGCAAGAAGTGATACCCTTAGCGAATCATGGCAGCAGAGAAATCACGTAAGAGAAAAAAGCAGAACCCGCTCACCTCGCGTCAGCACGCTTTCATTCGTGAACTCGCTAAAGGCTCAACTCACAGAGACGCAGCAATAAAGGCCGGATATTAGGCAAAGCATCCTGATCAGGTCGCAGCATCCTCCCCAAATCTTGTGACGACGGTGATTATGGCGATCGCGGCAGAGGCTAAAAGCATCGCCTCCTAGCAATGTGCGTATGTTCGTGAACATCCCGAAGAACTCCGCCCGGCATCTATCAAGCTCCTTCGCAGTGGGAAGAGTTCTAACTCCTCGCGTTCGCGGAATCCCAAAGTCATCTCCTCGCGTACGTGACACTCTGATTCGGGCTTCGAGCCCGATGCCGCATTAGCACAAGTGAACCCCTCGCTGAGACAATCCATCTTGTGACAATAGGACACGGAATTCTATTCGACCAACAATTGTGCTTCTCGCTATACCAGATCGAGTTTTGAGTTGCTTGAAATACTTGCCGCACGAGATGAAACGGACACCTCCTCGAATTCTGCCGGCGACCGATAGCCGAGCGCGGAATGTAGTCTTATGCGATTGTAATAGCACTCAATGAATGCTGAGATGTTTTGCCAGAGGTCCTCAAGGTCCCTATATTCCTTCGCGTCAACCTCTTCCCGCTTGAGAGTCCTAAAGAAGCTTTCGCAGTTGGCATTGTCCGAAGGCTTACCCGGTCGGCTGACGCTTGGGACCAAGCCGTGTATATGCAAGGTCCGCAAATATGCGGCGTGCCCGTATTGCGCGCCGCGGTCCGAGTGATGCACCAAACCAGGTTCTGGTCTTCGCTCCTTGAGGGCCCTCTCCAGCGCCCCCAGCGGCAACCGTGCAGTCAGTGTCCTGTCCAGGTTCCAGCCAACCACTTTTCGCGAGAATCTGTCTAACACAACCGCAAGGTACACAAACTCCCGCTTTAAGCGAACGAAGGTGATATCCGCTACCCACACTTGATTCGTACCAGTGACTGTCATGCGGTTCGCAAGATTAAGATAGATCTCACCGTGCCTCCGTGTACCCGTAGAAAAAATGAACGGTTCCATCTTTGTGCCAATAAGACTGTCCTCGCTCATGAGTCGCGCTACTCTTTTGTGGTTAACCAACATTCCCCGACGCCGCAACTCGGCCGTCATTCGTCGGTAGCCGTAACGTCCTTGGTGCTCCAAATCTATCCTCTGAATCTCGGATCGCACACCCATTTCTTCGTCCCAGGGGTCTTCAACACGTAAATATCGGTAAAATCCCGACCTACTCAACCCGACAAGTTGGCACATCCGTTCGATACCCAAACCGCCTTGCAGCGACATTACGTCCTGGATGTGGTCGTAGATGCCTGCTCGCCAGACCCGCTGCTTTCGCGGTGTCGAGCCTCTACCCTCTGCAAGGCGCCTCTGAAAAAATCCACCTCCAATGCCTTCTCCGCAAATAGCCGCTTCAAATCACTAATCTCTCTGCGAAGCCGTGATTCACGCGATTTCTCTGTTGGCTGTTCCTCGCCAACCTCGGCTCGTTCGCTCTCCTTATGCCATCTATATAAGGTCTGTCGCGGGACACCTAGCTCCTTCGCCAGCCACTCAATGTTCTCGCACTTTGTGAATCGTTCGACTGCCATGCGGCGGAAGTCTTCGGGGTACCGCCACGCTCGCCCGTTCGCCATTTGTAGGGAACCTCCCTTCCCTACAAAGTGTAACTTTGGCGACTGTCTCAGATTGGGGTTCACTGCCGCCTCTGCGGAAGAGTGCATAGAAAAAAAGGAGATTTGTAACTAGATGAAAGAGAAGGAGAAAGTGGTGCGCCCGGGGGGATTCGAACTCCCGACCTTCTGGTTCGTAGCCAATGGAATCAAAATGCTAAATGCCCTATTTGGCGTCGCTTACGAACTGGAAACGCCATTCTTCCCTCAATTAGCTGCACCCAATGTTGCACCCAAAACCCCAAAACGGAGTTTAGATCGAACTTCCGAACTTCTACAGTACGGTACATAAGCTCAATACGAAAAGCCAAGTTCGGCTTGGGCGAAAGGATTTTGAATCATAGCCTCTTAGCCCCGAACTATGACCCTGAATGAGCGAAATAACAATTCGCCAGCCACAGGGCCGACCTCCGGCATGATGGGAATGATTATTAGTACTATTATTGTTCTGAAGAACAGATTCTTCGAAATCGCGGAGTCTCAGAGGATGTAATCCAGAAGACCTCGGACTCGGGGTTTTTCCTAAAAAGCTGGGTCAATCCATGGGCTTCGCAAACGTACATTACCGTCAGTGACCTAATGTACGGCAGCAAACACCTTTCAAGCGGTTTCGCAACAGATGATCTCGTGAAGTACCTTCTAGATGACTACGCGTTCGACCCACTTCCGCCCTCTCAAGAATTGGTCGTGCGGAACTCGCCCGAAGTCAAGTCTGTTCTTGAAGACCCTATTCGGCAACGCTATCTGGGCGACGGAAGTCTCTCGCTATGCGGTGGCAGCGTAGATTCAAGATGAAACCCGGCCAGGCACAGTCCACGTTCTCTGCGAGCATTTTCGCGGATCGACGAATCAGCATGCAATCCCAAACCGAAGAACCTCCACCAAGGAGAAAGAAATCCTTTTAATGTGGCGCACGACGATTTGGCGAACTACAGCCCCTGCGGGACTCATGTAACAATGCGTTGGAGGCTCTGTGGCTGGTGAAATAACAATTCGCCAGCCACAGGGTCACGAACGGACTAGGGTGGATCACAATGCGTTCTTTCAACTCGATGGTTCGCAGGCTGGCAGGCGCAGCGGTGATAGTAACGGCCTCGTGGGTTGGCCTTTGCGATGGTGCAGCGAGCAAGGACACACTACGACCCTTTTCTGCTGATCTGACGATCACCAAACGAGGGAGTTCTCAGACTGGACGAATCTATTCGGACGGGCAATCTATACGCATAAACCTCAACGCAGACAGTTCCGGCGCAGACCGCTTGATCTTCATAAGAATCTACGACGACAAAAAGCAGGAGGTCTCCTCACGGGACAAAACGTACATCGAGGAGCCCTACGGGATTCCCGGGGATGAGGACTTTGTTCGATATTTGCCCGGTGCGATGGTGGAAAGCATTCTGAACAGAATAGAAACAATCGATGGAAATGCGTGCGAGAAATATAGCGTCAAAACCGTTTACAAAAGCCACGTATATCAGAGCCTGGAATGGAGAGTTAAGGCACTTGGTGGTTTCGTGCTAAAGAGAAAAGGACTGGACGATAGTTGGATGACAGAATACATAAATGTTCAACTTGGCTCACAACCTGCCGAGTTGTTCGATATTCCCCCAGGATACAAAGGAACGCTATTCAGCCAGGATTGGGAGCCGGTGATGCCAGCTTTGTACGCCATGGGTGGGTCCCCCATTGATAGAGCAAAAAAGGCAGGCCTGCGAGTAGAAATCGAGAACGAAAGTAACGGCGATCAATTCGTTGAATACCTAGACCCCGTAACGGGGAACAGCGTCATGATGGAGCATATAATCGTTGAAAGGTTTCCTCTTCCACCCGCTAACTTGCAGCCTCCGGTACTTTTGTCACCGGCAAACGGAACAGTATTCGACTTTTATCCCCGCAAGACTGAATTGAGATGGCAACCCGTGGCTGGCGCGGCGAGCTACGTAGTTCAAGTGGATTTTCAATCGATAAGCGGATCGGAATCACCCTACTGGGCAAGTGAGAGAGGCATCGGCTACAAGCAAGAAACTACGACCGAGACGGTCTTCCAGTTTGAGTTTGCAGGTGCTCAGTCAGGGCGCTGGCGCGTGTGGGCAGTTGACGCTCAAGGCCAGGAGGGACCGAAGAGTCCTTGGTATACGTTTCGGTATACGAAATAGTTCTACCCCCGTTTTGGCGAGGCACAGGACGATCTTAGAACTTTTTCCGATGACTACGCGGCAGCCTTGTCGCAGATCGAATTTCCTGGGAGATTGAGCCTGCAGTCTGTTTGAGAGCCCGGAGGGGACTTGTCAGGAGTTGGCAACTTACCGCCAGCAAATCGGCCTTCATTCTGAACCCCTCTGTTTCCTGTGTTCCAAAAAATGCTGCTGGCATGCGATGCCTAAAGAGCGTATCTCTGCAAACTCCGGCATCGCACGAAGCTTGGCCAGCAGAGGATCTGTTTCCATTTGCGGATAGGCGCAGTAGTTTTGGGAGACGGCTCGGCGCAACTCTGCGAAGGCAAAAACTGGCTGACCACAGAAAGAGTCCCATGTGGCGAGCGCGTATTTGGGCCACGGATCGTGGTTCGCCATCGTTGTCGAACGCAGCTGTTGCCCAGCTACGTCGCCTTTTGGTGGCGCCCGATGCTGCAGGCATGGCTCCAGCAGCGGCCGGCCATAAAATGCTGTCGTCGGCAGGGATTTCAACACCTGAAGCGCTTCATCCTCCTTGCCCTCGCGCACGAGAATTTCGACTCTGCCCGCTTTTTCATAGTCGTTGCCTGACTGCAGCTGAAAATACTCCCTGGCACGATCATATTTACCTGAAGCCATGAAGACGTAGCCGCACGAGGCCAGGTCTGTGGTCCCCGCATCGATAGACCGAGTCTTCTCGCATTCGGAGCTGGATTCTTCCAGTAGACCTGCGTACCACAGCACGTAAGCGTGCACCAGATGGACTGCTCCGCTGTCCGGACGCTGGTGGAGGAGATGGGTAATGTCGTCGAAGGCGCGGTTCAGGTCGCCTTCCTCACTTTCCATATTAATGAGGTCACTGGCTGCTTCGATGCGGGAGGGATCAAGCGCCACAGCTCGTTGGAGTGCTGCCTTGGCGCGCAACCTCGCTGATTCGCCACCGCCAAACAAGCCGCTCTCGTAATAATAAAGGTGGCCCAGCGCCGCCCAGGCTGAGGCGTATCCGGGGTCGAGAGCCACGGCACGTTGAAGTAGTTTGATTGAGGCCATGATCTCGGAATCCAAGGAAGAGCCCTGCGATTTCATGGAATAGTCGTCCGACATAGCCCGCAGATATAGCTCATACGCTTCCGCGTTGTGGGATGTGTTCGAGGAAGCATTGGGGCCGGTGTTCAATCCCAGTGCGGGAATCAATCCGTGCTGGACGCGCGCGGAAATTTGCTCCTGCACCTCCGTAAGATCTCGCGTCGTACCTCGCAATGTCGCCCGCCAGAGCACTCGGTTGTCCGTCGCATCGACCGCTTCCAGTGTGACTTCCACGTTTTCGCCGGCCACCAGAAAATGTCCGGTGACCAAGTCCGCCACATGCAATTCCCGGGCGGCTTTCTGTAAATCGATGTCCGGGCTGGCATATTTGCTGGTTGCGGCAAAGGGACGGATCGACAGCGAAGGGTAAAAACTCAGAGTGGTCGCAATGTCATCTGCCAGCCCGAGCCTGAGGAAGTCGAGGTCTTTCGCGGCACTTGCGTTCTGGAGGGGCAGAACTGCCAGGGACTTGATGGCCGGTTTGCTTGTGCCCTTGACGTGGCTGCTGCGGTACAGTGCGAACGCGAAGGTGAAGAGTACCAGCACGGCTGCTCCCCCTAGCAGCATCAGGTGGGTAGAACGGAATCTCTTTTCAGTAGGTAGCACCGAAGGGCCTGAGGCCGGGCGCGTGATCTCGTGCGCGGAGCCAACTCTCAACTCTCCAGTCGACGGAGGAAGCGTGGCTGGCAGGAGTTCAGTCAGCGGCGCTATGAATCGGTAACCGAGCCGCGGAATGGTCTCCACGTATCGCGGTGCCTCTGCCGAATCACCCAGTACTTCCCGAATCCGGGCGACTGCGTTGTTCAGCCCGTGATCGAAATCGACGAAGGTGTCGGCCGACCACAGCTTGGAATGCAATTCCTCACGCGTGACCACCTCGCCGGAGCGTTCGACCAGGATCGCCAAGACTTGAAGGGGCTGCCCCGAAAGGCGCTGCCGCATCCCGCTTTTGCGTAGTTCTCCTGATTGAAGATTTATTTCAAACGCACCGAATCGGTAGACGGCGGGAGTCTGCGTTGCGTCCGGCATAGGAGACCTGGTAACGAGAGGGTATCACACAAATTGCGTATTCAGAGGTCGGCCCTGATCTCGTGCAGAATCAGGGGCTTAACCGCTGATTTGAATTTGGTGCGGGAATGAGCCCCGTAGGATTGACTTCCATGCCTACAAGCCCAAAGATTCGCACGCGTTACGCGGACCAAAAGGAAAGAGGAGGACTGACAATGAAAAGAATCGGAGAAAGAACAACGAAGTGGACTGGGGGGTTCCTGTGCGTGTTGGTTGTCGCGGCCTGTACGATGATCACACGGGCCTCCACACCTGTCGGAGTTACACCTACGCTTATCGGTCGGGGAACCTTCGAGAGGTTTAAGGTAAAGACGGACGGCCAATCCACGTTTGATTTTATGGCCCAGGCGAAACCGGCGATCGACATGGTAGTGAGAACCGACGATTACGCCCCCGGAGCTTCTACGGGATGGCACACACACCCGGGCCCAGTGTTTATCACTGTCACTCAAGGCGAGGTCACTTTTTACGAGGTGGACGACCCGACCTGTTCACCGAATGTGGTCAAGGCCGGTGAAGGGTATGTTGACACCGGACACGGGCATATCGGGCGCAACGAGACCGGCAACCCGGCGAGGGATATTGCCGTGGTAATCGCTCCTGTGGGAGGTGCGTTCCGCAGCGAGCTTCCGGCTCCAGGCCCGTATTGCGCCTTCTGAAGTTCACAAGCAAGCCTGGGTTGTCGGCGTCCCGATGGCGCTGTACCAGCGTGCAGCGCCTACGCCGTTTAGGAATCTCGTTAGAATCGTTCAGACACCGCACGCAGTCCGCCCCGACAGTTATTCCGGGCCAGACCGGTTGTGGGAAATTTGAGGTCCCTAAGATCCGCACACGCGTCTTTTATGGAGCCATTTGGAGCCTGACGCGCTGAGGTTGTGTAGGCTTGTTTGTATTCCCACGGACGCGGCATGAACGAATGGTCGGTCCTGGCTCAGGGCCGCGCTTGATGAACAATTCACCCAAGACCCAACAACTGTTTTTTAACTTTGATTTGGTCCATGTATTCGGCGTGCGCTTTGACAAACCATGACCGACTTGCTAGCGCGGATTCCATTTCTTGACAAAGAGAACACAAGTCTGTGCTTATGCGGAAGTAGGACAACGTCCCGACCAGAACAGTCTTGCCTTTTTGCCTTATCACGCACACACCTGCTGGCATTTTGCCAGTTCCCGGCCACCCACATTGTGAACAAAACAAGGGTATCTCTGGAGACACGTTCTGTTTTTCGAGGCTAGGCTGAACCTCTTTCATGTATCCCTTATGTCATAGCTGAGCAGATGCCCTAATAGAGCGCTGGTTGGGATTGTGTTTCCATTAGTACTGCATTTTTCTGGACCTTTGGATTGGGACGGTGGTACTCGTCTCGCGGACCGAACCAGATTCACTGCACGATTTCTATCTTGACTGTGGTAGTCCCTTGTTTAACGAAATCCAATTTCTCAGCCACAGCTCGGGACACGTCTACAATACGGTTTCGTGAAGTCGGCCCCCAATCATTGACAGTGGCTTCAACGCTCTTGCCGTTTTTCGTGTTTGTGATTCTAACTCTCGTGCCGCATGGTAGGCTTCTATGCGCTGTCGTCAGTTCTGACGCCACATACCTCCCTCCACAGGCGGTCTTGTGACCTTCCAAAGCCGGGCTGTAGAACGCGGCTCTTCCTTTCTGAACGCGGGAATTGGTTGTGTGCTCCTGTCTCGAAGCGGTGCTAACCGAAAAAAGAGCAGCCCCTACCGCCAGAGCAGCTATACACCGAGCGAGCGCCCGGAGTAATTTGACTTTCATAATTGTCGAACCCCGAAACCGGTCTCGATTTGCGGTTCTCGATTCATCTGAAGACTGTCTTCAGATGACTGCAGTTTCGGGGAGAGTTGCGAGTAGGCCCATCGTCCCGAAGGACAGGTGTGCTGAGTCGGTACTGCAGCGTCCACGTTCAAGTGCTTGGATTCAACAATCAGTCTAGAGGCTCTCCGTAGGTGGGATGACGGAGGCCGTGACTTACCGGTGTCACCAGCCACTGAATTTACGTTGATTTCTGGGCCCCTTAAAAACGCACCCCAAAGAGCGGCCGCACCATTACATCCACCAAAGATTTGGGCAGGAACGGACACCTACAACGAAGCGCGGGGCAAGTAGCTCAAAAGGCCGGCCCTCCGGAATTGGCCGGAGCAACATACAAGAACGCGGGGACTGCCAAAGTACGCGGAAGTTCATACAAGACATACTTTTTGTGGGTTGGGTTGTGGGTTGGAAAAAGCCGGCGTACTCCAGAATCGCCCCACGTATTTCCCAGAACGTTTCTCGATGCAAAGGGGGCCTAAAGGTATTACACTTGTCGGTAGCGAATTCGCGCGATCCTGGCAGCTTCAGACTTGGCGGCTGCAAGGAGGGGTAACAATATGGCGCGCTTTGTGCTTCGCGATTCCATCCTCAAAAAGATTTTGATTGCTTCGTGCATGCTGGGTTTCGCCTGCGTTCAGACTCCCGTTGCGTTGGCACAACATGTCGGCGGCCACATGGGCGGAGCAGGGCACTTCGGCAGTGGCCCTCGTGTGGCCCCACCTCATGTAATTGCTCCGCCCACTTCACGTGCAACGATTTGGCGGCCTAGGGCTTCGGCGGGTCTGCCTCCTGTAGGAGCGGGCACGCGCACTTTCCGCTTTCCACAACGCCCGATTTATGTTTTTCGACCCCCTGTGTTCTTCGGGCCACCGTTTTACAGATTTGGCTTTGGCTTGGGATTCAATTCGTTTTGGTGGCCGACCTGCGGTCCTTTCTGGGACTGGGGATTCAACTGCTACGGTTTGCCTTTTTATGGATATGGATATGGTAGTTATTTCTCCCCGCAGGTGTACGAGTATCCTGTGTACCAGTATAGCGGAGCGGGACGCGAACTACCGCAGCTCTACCTCAAAGACGGCACAGCGTATAACGTGATCGATTATTGGCTCGTGGACGGCCAGATTCACTTCACTATGCTCGATGAGAATGGCACGAAATCAGTCGAACACGTGATTGACTTGGACGAACTGGATTTGCAGCAGACCATCGATGTGGCCACGCAGCGAGGGTTCCGGTTCATGTTGCGCAACGAGCCTATGGAGCAGTATCTGCAACATCATCCGGACCTCACGCCGCCAGTCGCGCCGCCTCCAAAAGATAAGTAGGAGCCAGGAGCGACAATCTAGGCGGTGAGCATATTTCAACCACCAAGATTTTGTCCAACTCCTTATTTGATCGCGTACTCGGAAACTTGAAATCCATGGACGAGTACGCTGTTAACCAGGACCTTGGCGCGGGGAAGTTGGTGCACGTCAAGTATTCGGTCGAGGCAACCTACTTCAGCAGTGGGGCCAGAATAAGGAACAAGGCGGCTCCGAGAAACGCTGCGCCAGGAATCGTGAGCACCCAGGCCCACACAATCTTACGCGTGACGCCCCAGCGCACGGCGGTTAAGCGACGAGAGGCGCCTACACCGACGATGGCTCCAGTGATGGTATGCGTGGTGCTGACAGGAATCCCAAAATGCGCGGTACCCAGCAGCGTTAGCGCGCCCGCGGTTTCCGCTGCGAATCCGCCGAAGGGTGTGAGCTTGGTGATGCGCTGGCCCATCGTCTTGATAATCCGCCAACCACCAGCCATCGTCCCGCCGCCCATCGCCAAGTGGCAGCAAATGATCACCCAATACGGTACCTGGTAACTCTTCATCATACCCGCAGCTACCAGCGCAGCAGTGATGATGCCCATGCCCTTCTGTGCGTCGTTGGTACCGTGACCGAGGCTGTAGCCGGCCGCCGACACTAACTGCAATCGACGGAACCATCGGTCCACTTTCCATGGCCTCTGCTTGCGCACGATCCATGTGGTCACGATGCTCACGAACAATGCGACCACGAACCCAATCATCGGTGATAGCACGATAAATACGATCGGCATCGTCCACCCGGACGGGATCAGTGCTTTCGTCCCCGCGAAAGCTACTGCTGCGCCTCCGTAGCTGCCCATCAGAGCATGCGACGAACTGGTCGGCAGCCCAATCGCAAGCGTAATTAGATTCCAGAGGATAGCGCCTAACAATCCGGCGAGCAATACTCGCGTGTCTACCATTTCCAGATGCACCAAACCTTTGCCCACCGTATTGGCAACGGCCGTGCCGAATACAAATGCGGCGATGAAATTCCAGAATGCGGCCCACAGCACAGCCCGAAATGGAGTCAACACCCGAGTGGAAACCACGGTAGCGATGGAATTGGCGGCGTCGTGCCACCCGTTTGAGAATTCAAACGCCAGCGTCAAGAACACCGTTACGATTGCCAAAGAAAACGCGCTCATTCCGCTCGTCCCGACTCGTGACGCCGTCGCTGCTTGCCTATGAAAATAATGATTCTCGAGGAGCGGCCTGCTGCTACGGTCTGCCGTGTTTGGGACGTGTGCAAAGGCGCCTCAGGCGTTCTTCAAGATGACGCTTTCGATGACATTGGAAACGTCCTCACACTTATCGACAGCGGTTTCTACCACTTCAAATATCTCTTTCCACTTGATGATCTGTACCGGATCCTTTTCCTCTTCAAACAACTGGGCGATCAGCGTCCGGCAGATGCGGTCGCTCTCGTTTTCCAGGCGGTTGATTTCGATTACGCGTTGAAGAGCTTTCTCGGGCGAAGGAATGTTGTGAATAGCTGCGGACAGTTCCATGGTCGCGACCGTCAGCACTTTCGAGAGTTCCACCGTCCCCGCGCGCACCTTGTCGATGCGATACAGCACGAAGCGGCTTGCCGCCGCGTCAATCAGGTCAATCACGTCGTCCATGGTGCTGCACAATTCGTGGATATCTTCGCGATCAAACGGCGTGATGAAGGTCTATTCAGTCTGCGGAAGATCTGGTGGGTAATCTCGTCTCCACAATGTTCGATGGCTTTGATCGCTTGGGCCTGCTCCGGGACGCCGGTATAGTGCTCCAGCATCTTGGTGAGCGCCGCTGCTCCGGAAACGATATTTTCCGCTTGTTTTTGAAAGAGGACGAAAAAATCCACCTCTTGAGGCATCAGCCTCTGCAAGAATCCTGACATGTGACTCGTTCTCCCTGGGCACGAGCGTGGAACAAGAAGTCTAGTAGAAAGCCACTGGTGCGTGCAATGACGCCTCAACGAATTTGGCAAGCGCTACCAAATTGCCTATCTCTACCAGCAGCGACCACGTCCAGGCGGGAGGACTGTCTATGTCGCGATGGCTTTGATCGCTTGGGCCTCATCGGTGGGCACGACCAAGTTCCGATGGGAAGAAGCAGAACGAGAATTCAAGCGGGCAATAGAAACAAACCCGAACGATTCAAATGCGCATTATTTTCATGCGCATTCGTGCCTGGTTCCTCAGAAACGCTTCGACGAGAATCTTTTGACTCCGCCAACTGAGTTAATTCCCCATTTCGATTATCAGTCCGCTTTAGTTCTCTCTGACTCGAAATTTCGACCACGAATTTTCAAAAACATTTCTTCGCTCGCAGTAAGGCCCGATTAGTCCTACTCGGAAACTTGAAATCCATATGGACGCGTACGACATTTATCATCAGGAGTTGACCCTTTCCCGCCAGGCGCAGGAAAC
>Ga0210407_10003878_pt1 | contig 11953 bp, 11 predicted proteins | sample IncBWC27MmetaG_FD_150860 | JGI IMG/M metagenome (GOLD analysis project Ga0210407, IMG submission 150860) | Forest soil microbial communities from Barre Woods Harvard Forest LTER site, Petersham, Massachusetts, United States - Inc-BW-C-27-M | ecosystem: Environmental > Terrestrial > Soil >... | reverse complement strand
GGCGGAGGAGGAAGGGGCCCGGTGGCCCCACCGGTCTTCAAAACCGGCTTGGCGGCTAATATTGTTGCCGGAGGGTTCGACTCCCTCCCCCCTCCGCCAAATTGGGTGGCGCGTCAAATTTCCTGATACCATAAGTTATGGCGTTTTGTGACCGATGCTTCATGGATCGGAACCGCATCGCGATGAGATGCGCATTGGCTCTGACTGCATTTTTGGCCATCGCGGCTGTATCCGGATGCGCTGCTCAGCAATCACCTCAGTCGCAATCTCAATCGCAATCTCAGACGCAACCGCAAATGTTCATCGAACCCAAAGTGGTGGACGCGCCGGCGCATGCGCTGCCATTCAAAGGACGTCTGGTTGAAGGCGATCCTCAGGAAGTTCCCCCCGCGGTTGCGATGTCGCTATCCACCAATTCGCAGGTGACGTTTACCTATCGTGAAGAATTGACCCACGACGATTACCGTGAGCCGAAGTATATTACTGCTTTCGATCCGGCCACCTTGATTGGTTCGCCGGTCGGCGAAGTGGGCGTGACCGCGTTCGCGTCATTGTCGATTAGCGACGGCGACACAATACTCGGCGACTACACTGCCAAGGAGCACGTTTCGAAATCGTTCAGCATCTACTCGCAAGCCACCCACAAGGAAGTGGACGACGCTGCGCGCGCCGCGGTCAGGCAAAAAATCGATCAGAAGCTCTTTAGCGATGAGGCCCGGTTGGCGCAGGCCGTAGCAAGCGCGGGCAAATCTCCGGCAGTTTCCGTCGGCCAATGAATCGCGCGCGGTTGGTATTTTTGTCCGGCGTTGCCATCTTCATGATCGGATGCGCGGTACAGGGTCCGCCCTTCGAACGAGTATCGCCACCCCCGGCCCACGCCGTGATCTACGTTTACCGGCCGTATGCCTACTTCGGCTCGGGGCTTCGGCCCGAGGTGACTTGCGGTGAGGACACAGTGCGGATCGGTCCGGGCGGGTACCATACTTTTATCGTTCCTGCCGATCAGAAAGTCACGTGCACTATCCACAGCGACATCGCCGCCGACGAAGTGGAAATCAATACACAAACGCGTGTCTCGTACCTCCGGGAGGAAATCGGATGGGGGCTGACTGGTGTTGCTGCAATACAATCGAACGGCCAGCCGCATCTCAATCCAATTGACAACGACACCGCGCAGACCGAGATTCAGAGCTGCGTGCAGGAACAACCAGAACCGCAAACACCGCAAGCGCAATAGAAATGTCGCTCGAAGATGACCTCACCCCGGTTCGGGCGATTCATCGTTTCGATGAGACCCGTCTCGAGCACTACCTGGCGGATCGGATGCCGGGTTTTCACGGGCCGCTCAAGATTCGACAGTTTGTCGGCGGTCAGTCGAATCCGACTTATATGCTCGAGACGCCGGCGGCGCGATTCGTGATGCGCAAGAAGCCGCCGGGCACGCTGCTTCAATCGGCGCATCAGGTAGAGCGCGAGTTTCGGATTATCAAGGCGCTCGCGACGACTGACGTCCCGGTGCCGCGCGCGCATATCCTGTGCGAGGACGCCGACGTGATCGGGACTGCGTTCTTCGTGATGGATTTCGTCGATGGACGCATCATGCGCGATCCGACGATGCCTGACTCTAGCTCGCACGAGCGCGCGGCTTGCTACGGCTCGATGAACGACGTCCTCGCGCGACTGCACAAGGTTGATTTTCGCGCGGTAGGGCTGGGCGACTACGGCCGGCCGACCGGCTATGTCGCACGCCAGGTCGCGCGCTGGTCGAAGCAGTACGAAGCGTCCAAGACCGAGGAGATCCCGGAGATGGATCGCCTCATCGAGTGGCTCGCGATTCATATTCCCGCCGCCGACGAGACGACGATCGCGCACGGCGACTATCGCATCGAGAACATCATCTTCGATCCGTCCGAGCCGCGAGTTGTAGCGGTGCTCGATTGGGAGCTCTCGACGCTCGGGCATCCGCTCGGCGATCTCGGATGGGTCTGCCGCCCGTACCATTGCCCGCCCGGCATCGATGGCGTCTTGAGTTTTCGGAATATACATCTCAGATCGCCCGGGATTCCGCGCGAAGAGGAATTCGTCGCCGGCTATTGCAAGCGCGTCGGCCGGATCGGGGTCCCCGACTTGATGTTCTTCGTAGCGTTTTCATTTTTCCGCGCGGCGGCGATCGCACAGGGAATCGCGATGCGCGCGAAAATCGGCACCGCAAGCGCTCCTGACGCCTCAAAGCACGGTGGTCGAGCGCGGCTGATGGCTGAGATCGGCTGGCAGGTCGCGCAAAAGTTGTGAGGAGAGCAACTTGGACGTTCGGGATATTGTAGAACTCGACGCGATTGCGTTGTCGAGCGCGATCAAGTCCAGGCGTGTCTCGTGCGTCGAGGTGATGAACGCGTATCTCGATCACATCGATCGCATGAATCCCCGCGTCAACGCGATCGTCTCACTGCAAAATCGTGACGACTCGCTCAAGCAAGCGAAGAATCGCGACGAACAACTCGCGCGCGGCGAATATCTTGGCGCGATGCATGGGTTTCCGCAGGCCATCAAAGATCTCGAACCGACGAAAGGAATTCGCACAACCTTTGGCTCGCCGCTGTTCAAAGACTTTGTTCCGAAAGAGGACGCGATCGTCGTCGAGCGAATGAAGCGGGCGGGCAGCATCATAATCGGCAAGACCAACGTCCCGGAATTCGGACTCGGATCGCAAACATACAACAACGTGTTCGGCACGACGCTCAACGCCTACGACCAATCGAAGACCTGCGGCGGCAGCAGCGGCGGCGCCGCCGTGGCGCTCGCGCTCAGGATGATGCCGGTCGCGGACGGCAGCGATCATGCCGGGTCGCTGCGCAATCCAGCCGCGTTCGCGAACATCTTCGCACTCCGCCCGTCGTTTGGCCGGGTCCCGTCCGACATGATTGACGCCTTTATGCCGTCGCTCTCGGTGCACGGGCCGATGGCCCGAACGATTCCCGATCTCGCGATGCTGCTCAGAATCCAGTCTGGCTACGACTCGCGCGCGCCGCTCTCGATCAGGGAGAACCCGGCGGTTTTCTCAGGACCGCTCGAACGCGACTTCAAAGGCACTCGCGTTGCGTGGCTCGGAGACCTCGGCGGATATTTGCCGTACGAGCCAGGGGTTCTCGATCTGTGCAAGCGATCGCTGAAGGTGTTCGCGAAGCTCGGATGTATCGTCGAAGAAGCCCAGCCTGACTTTCCAATAGAACAGGTCTGGCGGAACTGGCTGACAATTCGCGCGTCGCAAGTGGGCGCGCGATTCAAGGAGTTCTACAACGATCCCGCGCGGCGTGCCCTCATGAAACCCGAGCTGCAGTGGGAGATCGAGAACGGCATGCGACTCAGCGCTGACGAGATTGCGGACGCCGGCGCGGTCCGCAGCGCCTGGTATCACGCGGTGCGGCGATTCTTCGAGAGATACGACTATTTCATGCTTCCGTCGGCGCAAGTGTTTCCATTCGATGTTTCGATGCATTGGCCGAAAGAGATAACCGGCAAGGCGATGGATACTTACCATCGATGGATGGAGGTTGCGGTCGCGGTGACGATGTCGGGTTGTCCGGCGCTCGGTGCGCCGGCCGGCTTCAACGACAATGGTTTACCAATGGGTATCCAGATCGTAGCGCCGAATCACGCCGAGATGAGTTGTATGCAACTAGCATATGCCTATGATCAGGAGACTCAGTGGGTAGTGAGGCGAATGCCGCCAATACTCAGTAGTAAATGATTGACTATTCACTACGGTTGCAAATTCGTTCAAAAGGAATCGAACACCTATGCAGGATCTGCTGCCCGCGGCGCAAAGGCTCGCTGCCATACTGAAGACTCGTCACGAGACGATCGCGGTCGCCGAATCATCGACCGGAGGCCTTATCTCCGCGGCGCTGCTCAGCGTCCCGGGCGCGTCGGCTTACTTTATCGGTGGCGCGGTCGTTTACACTTTGAAAGCGCGGCGCGCGATGCTCGACGTCCCCGATTTTGCGTTCGAGGGAATCAAGTCGGTGACCGAAGAGGGCGCGCTGATCCTGGCGCGGGCGGCGCGAGATCGATTCGCGGTTACCTGGAGCGTTGCGGAAATCGGCGCGAGCGGGCCGACCGGTAATCGTTACGGCGACCCGGCGGGACACAGTTGTATCGCGGTCACTGGAACCGTCGAGCGCTCGATCACCGTCGAGACCGGCAGTGCCGATCGCATCGCGAACATGCGCGCGTTTGCAGCCGCGGCGTTGGATCTTCTGATGCAGAGCGTGGCAACTTCAGGGAGTCACGTCGGATAGGCGATCGACCTCGCGCAGGCTCGGGAAAAGCCGCAACCATATCGCGACGACCGCAAGCGTGCCGATTCCTCCGATCACCACGGACGGAACGGTTCCGAACAATGTGGCGGTCAGGCCCGACTCGAATTCGCCGAGTTCGTTCGACGCGCCGACAAAGAGCAATTTGACCGCGCTTACCCGCCCGCGCATCGAGTCCGGCGTCGCCAGTTGGGTGATCGTGGTCCGAACGTAGACGCTGACGATGTCTGATGCGCCGAGGACGAACAGCGCCGCCAACGAGAGCGCGAAGTTTCGGGACAGCCCGAAAACGATCGTCGAGATTCCGAAAATCGCGACGCACGCGAACATCGCGAGCCCGACGTGCCGATTCATCGCCATCCTGCCGATTACGTATCCGAGTATCGCGGCGCCGAGTGCGGGTGCGCTGCGCAACAATCCGAGTCCTACCGGGCCGACGTGCAGGATGTCGCGCGCATAGATTGGCAGCAGCGCGCTCGCGCCGCCGAGCAGCACCGCGAACAAGTCGAGCGAGAAACTGCCGAGAATTATCGGCTTGCTGCGCACGTACGAAATTCCGGCGGTGATCCGCTCGAGCACCGTGAGATCGGTCTCAGCCGGGTAGCTGACGCTTTTGCGGATTGTCATCGTTAGGATCGCGACACTGACGAACAGCGACATGCATACAGCGTAAGCGACCGCGGGTCCGAGAATGTAAATCGCGCCGCCGAGCGCGGGACCCGCTATCACGGCAACTGAAAACGTCGAGGAACTCCATGCAACAGCCTGCGGGAACAGGTCCGCTGGCACCAGCAGCGGGACAAAAGATTGCGCCGCCGGTCCAGCGAACGCGCGTGCGGCGCCGAACAGCGCGAGGACGGCGTAGAACGGCCAGATGACGTTCGGCGCGGCCAATGCCAGAGCCACGAAGAGGCCCGCGGCGACCGCTTCTGCGAGGTAGCTCGCTGCGAGGATCAGTCTGCGGTCGAAGCGATCGGCGAGATGCCCAGCCGGAATCGTGCACGCCATGATCGGAAGAAATTGCGCAAGCCCGACATAGCCGAGCGCCATCGGGCTGCGCGCGATCGCGTAGATCTGCCAACCGACCGCGACCGACTGAATCTGGATCGCCAGGATTCCGAGAAAGACGGAGAGGAGATAGCGGCGAAAATCGCGATGCGAGAGAACCGTTTCGGTGCGTGAAGTCTCGGACATGATTTGTCGAAATCGCGCTCCCTTCGTTTCTATTTGAACCGTCGACACAAATCGACGTAGGCTTTTCGTCGAGGATAAGTTGTCAATGGATAAGGAATCGATTCGCACTCACATCGATCGGCTCTGGGACGAGTCCGTGATCCCCGAACTGATCGAGTACATTCGCATCCCGAACAAGTCGGTCGCTTTCGATCGCGAATGGCAGGCGCACGGGCACATGGACCGCGTGGTCGAGCGCTTCGAGAATTGGGCGCGGCGCCAGCCACTCAAGGGCGCGACGGTCGAAGTCGTGCGGCTCGCGAATCGCACGCCGCTGCTGTTCGTCGATATTCCCGGCGACCCGAAAGACTGCGTGCTGCTCTACGGGCACATGGACAAGCAGCCCGAGATGACCGGATGGCGCGAGGGTCTCAGTGCATGGGAGCCGGTGCTCGAGGGCGAGCGTCTTTACGGACGCGGCAGCGCCGACGACGGCTACGCGATGTTCGCGTGCCTCGGCGCGATCGGAGCGCTGCAGGCGAATTCGATCCCGCACGCGCGATGCGTTGTGATCATCGAGGCCTGCGAGGAGAGCGGGAGTTTCGATCTGCCACATTATATAGAGCATCTCGCCAAGCGGATCGGGCAGCCGAGTTTGTGTATCGCGCTCGACTCAGGATGCGGCAACTACGAGCAACTCTGGTCCACGACGTCGCTTCGCGGCCTGGTCGGCGGAAAACTCAGCGTCGAGGTGCTGACCGAAGGCGTCCATTCAGGTGATGCCGGCGGAATAGTGCCGGACAGTTTCCGCATCGTGCGCCAACTCATCAGCCGCATCGAGGACGAGGCCACAGGAAAGGTGCTGGCGCCGGAATTTTTCGCGACGATTCCCGAGGCACGCCTCGAGCAGGCGAGCGCCACGGCGGCGGTTCTCGGCGACGAAGTTTATTCCAAGTTTCCGTTCACGAAGGGCGCCGGTCCTGTCAGCACGGATCCGACCGAGCTGATTCTCAACCGCGCGTGGCGGCCGGCACTGTCAGTGATCGGCGCGGACGGCTTGCCGTCAACCTCAAACGCCGGCAACGTGCTGCGCGCTTCGACGGCAGTGAGTATATCGCTGCGGCTGCCGCCGACGGTTGACGCGAAGATCGCGTCACGAAAACTGAAAAGCATTTTGGAAAAAGATCCGCCGCACGGATGCAAGGTGAGCTTCGAAGGAAATTGGGGCGCGACCGGCTGGAATGCGCCCGCGCTCTCGCAATGGCTCGAAGATAGTATGAACGCGGCGTCGAGTGACTACTTTGGGAAGCCGGCCGCGTACATGGGTGAAGGCGGCACGATTCCGTTCATGGGGATGCTCGGCGAGCGGTTTCCGCAGGCGCAATTTCTGATCACCGGCGTACTCGGCCCGCACGCCAACGCCCACGGTCCCAACGAGTTCCTGCACATCCCGGCCGCAAAGAAGCTGACCTGCTGCGTCGCAAGGGTGCTCGCCGATCACTTCAAGCGAAACAAAACCTGAGTCCGCGCGAGACTCTAGTGACGCGTTAGTTTGTCGACCTCGACGAGTTCCTCTGGCGTCAATTTCCAGTTGCCGGCCTTCACGTTCTCGACGACCTGTTCCGGACTGGTCGCGCCGGAAATCACGCTCGAGACTTGAGGCTGTGAGGCGAGCCATCCAACCGCGAGTTCGAGCAGCGTGCGCTCGCAATTGCGCGCGAATTTTTCCAGCCGTTCGAGCGTCGCGAAGTTTTCGTCGGTGAGAGTCTGATCGGCCAAACGCTTCACAAGGGAAAGCCGCGCGCCTTTGGGAGCCTCCGCGCCGCGTTTGTACTTTCCGGTAAGAAAGCCGCTCGCCAACGGAAAGTATGGAAGGATGCCTACTCCGAACTGACGGCAGGCCGGGACGAGTTCGCGCTCGACGCGCCGGTCGAGCAAGTTGTACTGGTTTTGTGCAGAGACATAAGCGGCAAGACCGTTCGCGCGCGAGATCCAGAGCGCATCGACAGTCTCCCACGCGGCAAAGTTGCTGCATCCGATGTAGCGAACCTTCCCGGAACGGACCAGATCGTTCAGCGCTTCGAGAGTCTCCTGCTGCGGCGTATCACGATCGGGTTGGTGAATCTGATAGAGATCGATGTAGTCAGTGCCCAGCCGCTTCAGGCTCGCATCAGCCGCGCTGGCGATGTAACGGCGCGAGCCGCCGCGCGAATAAGGGCCATCTCCCATCGCCATCCCGAACTTGGTCGCCACGATGACTTCGCGACGGCGCTCTCCGAGCGCTTTGCCAAGCAGCTCCTCGGAGCCGCCGCGGTTGCCATAGATGTCCGCGGTGTCGAACAGGGTTATTCCTTCGTCGAGTGCGCGATGCACGATCGCTCGCGTCTGTTCGGCGTCGTTCTTCATCCCGAAGTTGTTGCAGCCCAACCCAACGGCCGAAACCTTGAGGCCCGAATTGCCCAGATTGCGATATTCCACGTATCTCTCCCGGTGTGTCGAAGCAGTTACTCAAGCAGCGAAGAAGACCAGTGTGCGAACCTCGATACTCTCGCGCGCCGCCGCATCGCGCGGGCTGGTCGGATCCTTGAACGCCGAGTGAGCAGTGAAGCGGGCGGATTGAGTATCGGAATCGTAGCATTTGAACAGCAGTACTTCTTCCTTTTCCTGATTCGGAAGGTAGTACCATCGATGATTGGGATTGTAGGCGACTGAGTAAACTTCGCCGTCGCGATCGCGGTACTTGAGCACGTGCTTGACGAAGTCGTTTGGCACCAGGCTTTGCGCGTCGCATACTGCCAGCGGCGATTCCTGCACCGGGCCGCGAATTGGGCGCCATACGTTAATCACCGCAAAGCGATTCTTAAGCAGTGCGTCGGCTTCGTCCGGAAGCAGATCGCGCACCCGCTGCGGCCCCGACTTCAGCGTGTAGTCGTTGTGCGCGACTTTCACCGGCTCCTGCGCGCCGTTCTCGCGCCGTTTCGCCATCGGGCGGCATCGCACGTTGTGATCGAACACGTGCACCTTCACTGCTCCGGTGGCTTCCTTCACCAGCCGTTCGACTTCCGGATAGTAAACCGCGCGCACTTCTTTTTCGTCGAAGAAATTTGACACCGCCGATTCCTGGTGCGCGACGATGAAACCCTGACGTTCCAGCGATAACTGCGACATCATCGGCCGCGCGCTATGAATCGCGACCGCAAACTTGGCGTAGTTCCCGGTCCGCGCGGGCACACCCTCCGGCGGACGGTAGTTATACGTAACGGGCGTGGAGTTCCGATCGGCTAGGTAGTTCAGCACGGTATCGACGTGATCGGTTGTAGGCATTCGAAGTATTCCTGCGCGGAAGCTTGGGTTCTCCATTTGTGCTACGGCACCCCGCTCGCGCGGTCAAGTGGAAAATTGGCAAGATGAGCTCTCATGCCGCCGCTGCGCGATATTCTGATTCCACGGCCGCGAATACTTTTCGTGGGAATAAATCCAAGTCTTCGCTCGGAGCAGGTAGGTCATCACTTCGCCAGCCCGGGCAATCCTTTCTGGCGGCTGCTCTATGCCGCGCAGTTGGTGTCCGAGGAATTGAAATGCGACGACGACCGGCGGCTCGGAGAATTCGGATTGGCGCTGACAAATCTATGCTCGCGCGCGACGCGCTCGGCGGCGGAACTCCGACCCGATGAAATCAAGCGCGGACACAAGTTGCTCGAGCGAAAGATAGGGCGCGTGCGTCCGCGGGTGGTCGCGTTTGTCGGAGTGACGATTTACCGCAGCTTCTTCGGCGTCAGCGATGGCGAAGGAGCCGGTCCGAAAGACGAACGCATCTGCGGCGCGCGCGTTTTCGTGCTGCCGAATCCGAGCGGCCTCAACGCGAGCTTCCCCGGCTTTCGGCACAAGTTGATCTGGTTCGAGCGGCTGCGCGAATTCGCGGAGATTACCCGGTAGATTTCCTGCTACTCGATGCCGTAACGGCGGCGCTTTCGCCACAGCGTGGTGACGTTGATGCCGAGCGTGTCGGCAGCTTCCTCGAGGGTTGCGCTGGCGGCGAGCACGCGCGCGATATGCTCGCGCTCGACTTCGTCCAGGCTGGCCGACGGCGAGATTCCCGCGAGCGATTCGGTTGAGTCGTGAAACAGCGAGTCGGCGAGCTCGTCGGGCGCGATCGTCTCGCCGCGCATCAGGACGGTGCCGCGTTCGATTGCGTTTCTGAGTTCGCGGACGTTGCCGGGCCATCGATAGTGGGTCAACGCGGCGGCCGTTTCCGGAGAGAGGGTGAGGCCGGGATGCCCGTTGCGGAGCGCGGCGACGTCGAGCAGCCAATTCGCCAGCGGCAGGATATCTTCGCGGCGCTCTCGAAGCGGGGGGACGCGCAGAGTGATCACGTTCAGGCGGTAGTAGAGATCTTCGCGGAAGCGATGCGCGGTGACTTCGGAGTCGAGGTCGCGATTTGAGGCCGCGATAATTCGCGCATCGACGTGAATCGTGCGCTCTCCGCCGACGCGTTCGAAGTTCTGATCCTGTAGAAAGCGCAGGAACTTGGTTTGCAGGGTTGGGGTCAGGTCCGCGATCTCGTCGAGAAACACGGTTCCGCCGTTTGCAGCTTCGAGGCGGCCGGGCTTGTCCTTGACCGCGCCGGTGAACGCGCCGCGGACGTGTCCGAAGAGTTCGCTTTCGAGCAGTTCTTCGGAGAGGGTGGTGCAATTGACGACCACGAATGGTTTTTCCTGGCGACGACTCCATCGGTGGATTTGTCTTGCGATCACGTTCTTGCCGGTGCCGCTCTCGCCGGTCAGCAGAATAGTGGCGTCGCTCGAGGCCGCCTGGCGCGCGGTTTCCAGCAGGCGTTGCATCGCGGGGCTGTGCGAATCGAGCAGCGGGGCTTCATCGATCGCGCTCCTGAGCGCGCGATTCTCGGCCTGCAACACTCTGACTTGCAGAGCGCGGTCAACGGTGTGCTGAATCTGTTCGAGCGAGAACGGCTTGGTGACGTAATCGTAGGCGCCGGATTTCATCGCTTCGACCGCATTTTCGACGGTCGCAAAGGCGGTCATCAGTATCACCAGACTGTCGGGCGCGCGGCGCTTGATCTCGCGGAGCAGTTCCAGGCCGCTCATTTCGGCCATCCGATAATCGGTCAAGACCAGATCGAACTGAGTCTCGGAGAGAGCAGAGATCGCCTGCGCGCCGCTTTCCGCGGCGCGAACAGTGTGACCGAGCGACTCGAAAAATGTGACGAGACTGCGCCGGATATTGCGCTCGTCGTCGACGATCAGCAGTCTGGCCGTCATGCTTGCACCGCGGCGGGAATCTCGACGATGAATTTCGAGCCGTGCGAGTTGTTGCTCTCGACAAAGATGCGCCCGCCGTGGGCCTCGACGATTTCCTTGACGATCGAGAGTCCGAGCCCCGCCGATCCTTTCTCGAAGCCGTCGGAACCATACTGGACGAACCGCTCGAAGATGTAGTCCTTGAGCTCGGGCGGTATTCCCGGGCCCGAGTCTGCGATTTCCAGCCGAGTCGCGCCTTCGGAACCTCGCGCGGACACCTTGATCGTTCCGCCGGTGGGTGTGTAGCGCAGCGCGTTGCCGACCAGGTTCGAGATCACCCAGGAAAGTTTTATCGGGTCGCCGATGATCTCGGGCCCCGGCTCGATACTCTCTTCGATCTCGATCTGCTTTTCGCGCGCTTGGATCGCGAAGCGCTTGGTTACCTCAGCGGCCAGGCGTGCGAGGTCGAGGCGCTTTTGCTGCAGCGTAATCGCCGGAATTTCGCCGCGCGCGAGATTGAGCAGATTGTCTGTGAGCTGGCGCATCCGCGAGCACTCTTCCAGGATCACCTGCAGTAATTCCTTGTGCTTGGGATTCGAGTCCGCCAGGTCGCGGCTCATCAACTCGGCCGACAATGCGAGCGAGGTCAGCGGAGTTCTGAGTTCGTGCGAAAGTGTCGCTACCAAATTGGTGCGCGCGCGATCCTGATCGCGAATGTAGGTGACGTCCTGCAAAATCAGCAGAGTGCCGAGCGAAACTCCCTCGGTATGGTGAAGCGGCACAGGCTTGAGCACATACGAATGCTCGCGGCCGCGGACGTGAAGATCGATTTCGGTGCGATGGCCTTCCGGTGCGGCCCTCTGCAGCGTGCGCAGCGCATCGCGCACGCGGAGGTAGTGCGGATGGTTGCTGCTGAGATCGTCGAACGGACTGCCTAGCGCGTCGGCGGGATCGACGCCGAGAATCAGTGAAGCGATCTCATTGATATGCGCGACCACGCCGTTGGCGTCGATCAGGACGACGCCGTCCTCAAGGCTCTCGATGATCGCCTCGGTCTTGCTCTTCTCATAGACGACGCGCTCGACGTTGAGCTTGTCGTAATGCTCGAGGCGTTCCGCCATCTGGTTGAACTCGCGAGCGACTGCTTCCAACTCGGCAAGCGGTTGCGGTCCGAGCCGCACCTGCGACTTACGCTGGCTGATGCCG
>Ga0210407_10003877_pt1 | contig 11953 bp, 11 predicted proteins | sample IncBWC27MmetaG_FD_150860 | JGI IMG/M metagenome (GOLD analysis project Ga0210407, IMG submission 150860) | Forest soil microbial communities from Barre Woods Harvard Forest LTER site, Petersham, Massachusetts, United States - Inc-BW-C-27-M | ecosystem: Environmental > Terrestrial > Soil >... | reverse complement strand
GGCACGCCCAAGACCTGGGGCCAGTACCTGTTCCGCGTGAGCTCGATTCCGTTCCTGATGCTGCGGCTGCGCGACATCTTCCTGTTCCCGTTCGGCTTTCGCGGCGGCGTCGACTACATCCATCCCGCGGCGTGGCCCGAGGCGCGGCGCTGGGGCCGCTGGCTGCTGGCGCTCTACCTCGCGCTGATCGCGGGCTCGATCGTGCTGCATACCGACGTGGTGCTGTGGGTGTGGTTCATTCCGCTGCTGATCGGCCTGCCGTTCCTGCGGCTCTACCTGATGTGCGAGCACACGCTCTGCCCCAACAGCGACGACGGCTTCGCCAACACCCGCACGACGATCAGCAATCCCGTCGTGCGCTTCCTGATGTGGAACCTGCCCTATCACGCCGAGCACCACCTGTTCCCCAACATCGCCTTCCACAACCTGCCCGAGGCGCACCGCTATCTGCGGCCGCACTTGAAGTACGTCGCCCGGGGCTACGTCGGCGTGCAAGGCGAGATCATCCGCTCTCTGTCATGAACCCCGTTGTCATCCTGACGAGGGGAGCTGAATGTGAAAACGAGTGAAGGCGTGTTCGACTGTGGCAATCTCCCGCTGCAGCGCGGCGGCACGTTGAATAACGCGCGCATCGTCTACAAGACCTTCGGCACGCTCTCGCCCCGGCGCGACAACGTCATCGTCTATCCGACGAGCTACTCGGCGCATCACACCGACATCGAATGGCTGGTATCGCCCGAGCACTGCCTCGACCCCAGCCGCTATTTCATCGTCATCCCCAACATGTTCACCAACGGGCTCTCCTCATCGCCGTCGAACACGTCAGGCGATTTCCCGCAGGTCACGACCTACGATAACGTCACCCAGCAGCGCCGCCTGTTGAACGAACTGTTCGGCGTCGATCGCGTGAAGCTGGTCTATGGCTGGTCGATGGGCGCCCAGCAGGCCTATCACTGGGCGGCGTTGTTCGGCGACGTGGTCGAGCGCATCGTGGTCAATTGCGGCTCGGCGAAAACCGCGCCGCACAATTTCGTCTTCCTCGAAGGCGTGCGCACCGCGGTGCAGGCGGCGCGCACGCCGGAACAAGGCCTGCGCGCCATGGGCCGCATCTATGCCGGCTGGGCATTGAGCCAGACCTTCTATCGCCGCGAGATGTGGCGCGGCTTGGGCTTCACCAGCCTGGAGGATTTCCTGGTGCGCTCCTGGGAAGCGAGCTTCCTGCGCCGCAACGCGGCCGACCTGATGGCCCAGCTCTGGACCTGGCAGGCCGGCGACATCTCCGCCAACGACCTGTTCCGCGGCGACCTCGCGATGGCCCTGTCGGCCATCAAGGCCAAGGTCCTCTTGATGCCAAGCGCCACCGACCTCTACTTCCAGACCGACGACAACCGCGCCGAGCTGCCGCATCTGAAATACGCCCGCCTGGCCGAAATCCCCTCGGTCTGGGGCCACCGCGCCGGCAACCCCGCCGCCAATCCCGAGGACGCGGCCTTCATCGACAAGCAGGTCGCGGCGTTGTTGAATGAGTAGAGTTGATCGGCGTTAAGAAAACGGTGTCATCCCGAGCGAAGCGAGGGACCTTTAAGGCCACGAGCAAAGGTCCCTCGCTGCGCTCGGGATGACAACGAGCCACTCAGCAAGGACACTGCGTCATGCCCGACACCCTCCCTACCAACGGCCTCGTGATCGTCGCCAAGCGCGACTGCCCGACCTGCGTGCTGGTCGAGCCGGTGATGCAGAGCCTCGACCGCGCCGGCCCGCTCGCCGTCGTCAGCCAGGACGACCCGACCTTTCCCTCAGGCGTGCGCTCGGTGATCGACGACCAGGCGCTCGAACGCTCCTTCCGCCTCAACATCGAAGCCGTGCCGACCCTGATCCGCTTCAAGGACGGCCGCGAGGTCGAGCGCACCGTGGGCTGGGAGCGCACCGAATGGATGCGACTGGCCGGTGAGGCGGCCGAAGGCAAGGGCCTGCCGGCGTGGCAGCCGGGCTGCGGCTCCCGCAGCGTCGAGCCCGGCGTGCACGAGGCGCTGATCGCGCGCTACGGCGATCCCGGCCTGAAGTCGCGCGAGATCGCCGTCGGCAACTGGGACGATCCGATCGAAGCCTGCTTCGAGCGCGGCTGGAGCGACGGCCTGCCGGTCGTGCCGCCGACCGACGAGCGCATCCTGCGCATGCTGGGCGGCACGCATCGCAAGCCCGACGAGGTGGTCGGACTCATTCCGCCCAACCTCGCGCCCTGCACCGTCGAGAAGGTGGCGATCAATTCAGTGCTGGCGGGCTGCAAGCCGGAATACATGCCGGTCGTGCTGGGCGTGCTGGAGGCCGCACTCGATCCGCTGTTCGTGCTGCACGGCCTCTTATGCACCACGCACTTCTCCGGCCCGCTGGTCATCATCAACGGCCCGGCTGCCAGGGCGATCGGCATGAACAGCGGCGTCAATGCGCTGGGCCAGGGCAATCGCGCCAACGCCACGATCGGCCGCGCCCTGCAGCTCATCGTCAGGAACGTCGGCGGCGGCCTGCCCGGCGCCATCGATCGCGCGACCCTGGGCAATCCCGGCAAGTACACTTTCTGCTTCGCCGAGGACGAATCCGATCCCGACTGGGAGCCATTGTCGGTGCGCCGCGGCGTCGCTGCGGGCAAGAGCGCCGTCACCCTGTTCCACGGCGAGGGCGTGAACGGCTTCATCGACCAGAAGTCACGCACGCCCGAGGAGCTGGTGCGCTCCTTGGCGATGGGCCTCAGCGGCGTCGGTCATCCCAAGCTTTGCCTGGCCGGCAATGCCGTGCTGGTGCTGGCGCCCGAACACTACAAGATCTTCAAGGATGGTGGCTGGGGTCGCCGGCAGATCGAGGACGCGCTGTACCAGGCGCTGAAGCGGCCCGGCCGCGACCTCGTCCAGGGCGCGCAGGGCGTGGCCGAGGGCCTGCCGCAGTCGGCGGCCGACAAGATGATCGACAAGTTCCAGCCCGACGGGCTTTTGATCGTTCGCGCCGGCGGCGAAGCCGGGCTATTCTCGGCCATCATCGGCGGCTGGCCGGGTCAATCCGTGCGCGACGAATGCCAAGCCGTAACGCGGGAGATATCTCCATGAGCACGACGATCAAGCTGCGCGATCCGACGGCCGAGAGTTCGCCGACGCGGCGCGCGAGACTGGCGCCGCCGCCGTCGATCGACGGCAAGACGGTGGCGCTGATGGATATCGGCAAGTCACGTGGCGCCGAGTTCATCGACCGCCTCGAAGGCCACTTCAGGAAGGCGGGCGTCGCGACCCGGCGCTATCGCAAACCGACCAACACCAAGGTGGCGCCGATCGCGCTGATGCAGCAGATCGCCGCCGAAGCGCAGCTCGCGGTGATCGCCTTAAGCGATTGAGGCTCCTGCACATCGTGCAGTCTGCACGACCTCAATAACCTCGACAGCCGCGGCCTGCCCGGCGTCAACATCGTGACCACGGGCTTCATCGACGGCGTCGCCGCGCAAAGCGATTCGCTGGGCTTCGAGCCCGCCGTCGTCTACGTCCCCCATCCCATCCAGAACCGCACCAAGGCCGAGATCGAAGCCATCGCCGACGACGCCTTCGCCAAGGTGATGGCGCTGCTCAGGAGCTCATAGCCCCCAGTCTCAATCCTTCTCCGGCACGACCGATGGATGGACCTCGCCGGGCGCCGGATCGACCGGGGTCGGCGGCGGTGGCGGGCGGGGCGGGATCGGCGTCAGGAAGGCCGCGACCGCAGCCGCGGTGGCCTTGGGGTCCTCTTCCATCGGCGAGTGGCCGAGCTTCTCGAAGATCTCGAGCCTGGCGCCCTTGATGTCGCTCTGGAAGCGGAAGGCGTCGGCGACCGGCACCCAGCGGTCCTGGGCGCCCCACAGGATCAGGGTCGGCACGGCGAGCCGCTTGAGCGGCGTCGGATCGAGCGGTTCCTGCGTCCGCGCCCGTTGCAGGGTGGCCTCGCGGTTGCCGGGAAAGCGCTGCAGCTCGGCGGTGCGCCTGACCCGCTCGGCCGTCACCATCGCCGGGTCGCCGTACTCGTCGGCGAGCGAGCGCCGCACCACGCTCTCGGGCTTGAAGTAGATGCCGATGTCGCCCACCACCGGCAGGCGGGCGAGCCGCGTCGGCCAGGGCGTCTCGCCGCCGTCGCGCGGGTAGCCCGCCGAGTCGACCAGGATCAGCTGGCTCACCCGGTCGGGCCGCGTCGCGGCGAAGGTCCAGGCCACGGCACCGCCCAGTGAATGGCCGGCCAGCGCGAAGCGGTCGAGATTGAGCGTGTCGACCAGCACCTCGATGAAATCGGCATAGGCCTCGACGGTATATTCGTCGCGCGGCCAGGCGCCGGTGAGGCCGTGACCGGGCAGGTCGACCGAGATCAGCCGTGCCTGCGCGCCGAGCTCGCGCGCCCAGCCTTCCCATTCGTGCAGCGAGCCGTTCGAGCCGTGGATCAGCACCAGCGGGATGCCGTCGGGATTGCCCTGGTCGCGCACATGGGCGCGCACGCCGCCGACATCGATGAACTTCGAACGGTTGTTGGCATAGCGCGCGATCAGCGTCTCCGCCGGCAGGCTGGGCGCATAGGCCCACAGCGCCACGCCGGCCAAGACGCCGGCGGCGAACAGCAGGTAGAGCGGCCAGCGCCGGCGCGGCGCCTCGCCCCTACGGCGGCGCGGCGGCATCGCCGTCCTTGGACGAGGCCGCGGCAGCACCGGGTGGCGTCTCGATGCCGTGCAGCTTGAAGGTGGGAACCGGCTTGGGATCGAGGATCCCGCTCTCGATCATCTTGGCCAGGATCGCCTGGTTGAGATCGTTGGTGACGACCAGGCGGTCTTCCAGGCGGCTCACGAACACGAACAGCTCGAAGTCGAGTCCGGCGGGCGTGATGCGCTCGAAGCGCACGATCGGCGCGGGCACGCGCAGCACGCGCGGATGACCGAGCGCCGCCTCGCGCAGCACGGCTTCCATCATCGCCACGTCGGTCGACAGCGCGACCGTGAGCTTGATCTCGACCCGGCTCGACGTGTCGGCATAGGTGCGGTTCACCACCGGATTCTGCAGGAACATGCTGTTCGGCATGATGACGTGGGTGCGCTGGAAGGTCTCCATCTCGGTGGCGCGGATGTTGATGCGCCGGACGAAGCCTTCGTGGCCCGCCACGCTCACCCAGTCGCCCGCCTTGATCGGCCGCTCGACCAGCAGGATGACGCCCGAGATCACGTTGTTGGCGATGTTCTGCAGGCCGAGGCCAATGCCGACCGAGAGCGCGCCCAGCACGATGGCGAGGTTGGTGAAGTCGACGCCCAGCACGCCGATGCCGATCACCAGCGCCAGGATCACGCCGACATAGTTGAGGCCGGCGTCGATGGATTGGCGCAGCGGCAGCGGCGCGTCGACGGTCGGCAGCACGCGGTCGCGCACCACGGTGCGCACCACGCGGGCGATCACGATGCAGATCGCGAAGGCCAGGAGCGCCATGCCGACATTGCCCAGCGAGATGGTGACATTGCCGACCTTCACGCCGCGCATCAGCTGGCCCGCGCCTTCCAGGATGGCGTCGGTGTCGACGCTCCACGCCGCCGGAATGCCGACCGCCAGCAGCAGGAGCAGGAACAGGTCGACCACCAGCATCAGCAGGTGCTGGCCGCGCAGGGTCGAGTCGGGGGCGAGGCCGAGCCGGTGGCGCACCCACCGGCCGGGCGGCGTGTCGGGCGCGGCGGCCTCCTCGAGAAGATCGCCGACCAGGCGATGCGCCAGCACCACGATGGCGATCAGCAGCGACGTGGTGAAGATCGCGTTGTGCAGGTGGGCGGCCAGGGCAGCGTAGCCCAGCAGCGCGAAGAGGATGGCCGACAGCACCGCAACGCTCAGCAGCAGCCGCACGATCGACCACCAGGTGCCGCCGATCATGCGCGGCCGGTCGGTGCCCGCGCCCTCGCGAGGCGCCGCGTGCCAGGCGCGGTTGCTGAGCGCCGGCAGGGTGAGCAGGCCGACGACGGCGGCGAGAATCAGGGCGCCGACCGCGGCGAGCGCCGTGCGATCGCCGGCGCCGCGCGTCAGGACGAGATAGACGAACTCGACGGCGAGGCCGATCGCCATCAGTCGGCGCACCGCCAGAGACAGCAGGTGGGCGCTCTCGGTCGAGAACGGCAGCACCCGCCAGGCCGGCCGGCGCGGCGACAGCGCCGTGGCGGTGAGACCGACCACCAGCAGGAAGGTGATCACGCGGACCACGAGTTCCGGCACCAGCGCGTCGATCGGCGGCGGCGGCGCCGTCGCGGCCAGGAGCTTGCCGACCAGCAGGACGGCAAGGATGGGCACCAGCACCAGGCCGACGCCGTCGACCGCGGCGGCGATGGTACGGTCGCGCTGGCCCGGTTCGGCCGCATCGCCGCGCCCGAAGCGCCGGCTCAGGAAGCGCCCCAGCCACCACAGCAGCACGGTCACGACCGCCCAGACGCCGAGCGACGTGAGGTCCTGGCCGCCCGAACCCAGCGCGCTCAGGCCCTCGTGGCCCCATGCCGCTGCCGCGGCGGAGAGCGTCTGGACCGCCGTCTTGAACTGCGGCCCGAGCTGGCGCCACACGTCGGGCGACAGCGGCGAGACATCCCGGTGCAGCAGGGCGTCGAGCATGACCTGGCCGCGCAGCTTGGTCAGCCGCTCGGTCAGCTGGTCGGCGCGGGCGATGATCACTTCGCACTGCTTGACCTGGCTTTCGCTGACCGCCGCCAGGTCCGACAGCCGGATGCGATCGGCCTTCACCGCGTCGGTTTCCGGCGTCGCGTCGCTGCCCGGCTTGACTTCGAGCGGTGCCAGAAGCTTCTTGGTGTCAGCGAGGTCGTTGCGGGCGATGGCGGCGGCGGCGCTCGCCGCGGCGCGCACGTCGGCCACCTGCTCGCGCAGGGCATCGATCTCGACCGGCAGCAGGTTGGCCTGCTCGGCCCGCGTGGCGACCCGGTCGAGCTGGCGCGTCCAGACGTCGATCAGCTGGGCGAACGGCCGCTGCGGCGGCGTCGCGGGCTGGCCGAACGCCGCGCCGGCGCCCAGGAGCAGCAGCAGGAGCCAGGCCAGGCGGGGGAAATAGGGCATTTCGTTCTTTGTTGTCCTCGCGAACCCGCGCGGAACCACGGTCTACCATGGTCCCCGCGGGCCCGCCTTGTCGCCCAAGGAGGCCGAAAATAGGGCGACTTTTTCGTTACAGTCGGGCTGCCGGCGCTTGGCCGTTGACAGGGCCCCGGTGACGGGGAACCTTGCGCGCCGAAACAGGAAAACCGGGGGGACGCGGCATGGCCGAGGGGCAGAGCGCGGTGGGCGAAGTACGTGTAAAGCCCGATCGTCTGCACGCCTTCGCCATGGCGATCTGCCGCGCCGACGGCAGCTCGGACGAGGAGGCCCGCCTGGTCGCCGACCATCTGGTGCTGGCCAACCTGTTCGGCCACGACAGCCACGGGGTCGGCATGATCCCGCATTACATCCAGAACACCACAACCGGCGCCTGCGTCCGTAACCATCATGCAAAGATTGCGCGCGATAATGGTGCGGTCATCGTGATCGATGGCGGCGCGGGCTATGGCCAGGTCGTCGCCAAGGAGGCCATGGATATCGGCATCGACCGCGCCAAAAAGCACGGCGTCTGCGTCGTCGGCCTCACCAATGCCCACCACATCGGCCGTATCGGCCACTGGGGCGAGCAGTGCGCGCGCGCCGGCATGGTGAGCACGCACTGGGTGAACGTGCACGGCCACAAGTCGCTGGTGGCGCCGTTCGGCGGCGCCGAGCCGCGCTTCACCACCAACCCCTACTGCACCGCCGTGCCGCGCAAGGGCAAGGAGCCGATCGTGCTCGACTTCGCCACCAGCCAGGTGGCGGCGGGCAAGGTGCGGGTGGCCAACAACAAGAAGGTGCAGATGGCGGAGGGCCTGCTGATCGACGCGGCCGGCCAGTCCACAACCGATCCCGGCGTGCTGTACAATCCGCCTTACGGCGCCATCCTGCCGTTCGGCCTGCACAAGGGCGGCGGGCTCGCCGTGATCTGCGACCTGCTGGCCGGCGCGCTGACCGGCGGGCGCACCCACAGCCCGCGCACCATCAAGAAGAACGGCACCGACATCATCAACAACATGCTGTCGATCATCATCGATCCGGCCTCGATGGGCGGCACCGCGTTCTTCGAGGACGAGGTCGAGACCTTCATCACCTGGGTGAAGTCGGCCAAGCCGCAGCCCGGCGTGCCCGAGGTGCTGGCGCCGGGCGAGCCTGAACGCGCGCGCCGGATCGACCGCGAGAAGAACGGCGTGCCGATCGATATCACGACCTGGCAGCAGCTTCTGGACATCGCGCGCAAGGTACGACTGAACGACACCGACATTCCGAGCATGGCCGGCGCCTGACCGCCCGGCAGGGGAGACCGACATGGCCAAGATGAAGCTCTACTACTCACCCTCGTCGCCTTATGCCCGCAAGGTGCGGGCGGTGGCGATCGAGACCGGCCTCGACAAGAAGATGGAGACGGTCAACGTCGCGCTGACGCCGGTGGCGCCCAACGCCGACGTCGACAAACACAATCCGATCGGCAAGATCCCGGCTCTGTCGGTCAAGGGCATGGATCTCTTCGACTCGCCGGTGATCTGCGAATATCTCGACAGCCAGCACAAGCGCCGCAAGCTCCTGCCGCGCAAGGGCCGCGAACGCTGGGTGGCGCTGCGCCTGCAGGCGATGGGCGACGGCCTGCTCGATGCCGCGCTGCTGGCGCGCTACGAGGGCTTCCTGCGGCCCGAGGACAGGCGCTGGCCCGACTGGACCAAAGGCCAGATCAAGAAGATCGACGGCGTGCTCGACCAGCTCGAGGCCGAGACCAAGTCGCTCAAGGGCAAGCCGACCCTGGGCACGATCACGGTCGGCTGCGCCCTGGGCTATCTCGACTTCCGCTTCGCCGACCACAATTGGCGCGCCAAGCGACCCAAGCTCGCCAAGTGGTTTGCGATCTTCTCCAAGTTGCCGTCGATGAAGACGACAGCACCGCCGGCGGCCTGAGACTGCCGGCGTGACGGCCGATGAAATCATCGCTCGCCTGAACCTCAAGCCGCACCCCGAGGGCGGCCACTATCTCCAGACGTTCCGTGCGCCCGAAGGCACGGCGATCTACTTCCTGCTGAAGGGCGGCGAACGCTCGCACTGGCACAAAGTCACCAATGCCGACGAGATCTGGCATCACTATGCCGGCGCGCCGCTGGAATTGTCGCTGAGCGAGGACGGCAAGAGCATGCGCCATGTGCGGCTCGGCAAGGACTTCGGCGTCGGCGAGCATCCGCAGGCCGTGGTGCCACGCCAGGTCTGGCAAGCCGCGCGCTCGCTCGGCGCTTGGACGCTGGTCGGCTGCACGGTGTCGCCGGCCTTCGAGTTCGCCAATTTCGAGCTAGCGCCGCCCGGCTGGCGACCACAGCTCGCGTGAAGCGAGGGCGGCGCCGACGGTGACCAGCGCGGCCGCGATCAGCAGGGTGCCGGTCGGCTGGGCGAGGCCGCACACGATCAGCAGCGCCGTCGAGAGAATCGGCGTGGCGTAGGAGAGCGCGCCCAGGGCGCGGATGTCGCCGCGCTTGACGGCGTGGTCCCACAGATAGAACGCGGCGCCCGCCGGCCCCAGGCCAAGCGCCAGCACGGCGAGCCACGCCGTCGTCGAGGCCGGCCACACCGTGCGCTCGAACAGCAGGTGACAGCCGAGCGACAACACAGCCGACGCCGCGCAGAAGGCTGCGATGGCGTCGGTCGGCGTCTCGCCGAAGCGGCGCGACAGCACCGAGTAGAGCGACCAGGTGAAGGCACAGCCGAGCGCCAGCGCGTAGCCCAGCGCATAGGCTCCGGTGAAGCTGAGACCCCGGCCGAAGGCCAGCAGCACGACGCCGGCGAAGCCCAGCGACGCCCCCACGAGATGGGGCCAGCCCAGGCGCTCGCCGGCCAGCGGCGCCGACAGCAGCACGATCAGCAGTGGCCACAGATAGTTCACGAGATTGGCCTCGGCCGGCGGGGCGAGCTGCAGGGCGGCGAAATAGAGCGCGTGGTAGCCGAACAGGCCGCCCACGCCCAGCAGCCACACGCGCGGCGGCCAGCCGAAAAGCCCCGCCCAGCCGACGCCGCGGGCGAGCGCCCGGACGGTTCCTATGGCGGCGCCCACCGCGAACGTCATGGCAACCATCTGGAACGGCGGAACCGGACCGGCCGTTACCGACAACGTCGCCAAGGCGCCCCACAGCGCGATGGCACAGAGGCCCGCGGCCATCGCGCGGCGCCGGTCGATGTCGACAATTGTCACAGCCGCCGCATAGAGACTGGTGCGGGTCTTGTCGAGCGGGTGCGTGCGCCGTCTTTCATGGTTACGATAAGGTTGCAGCGGAGCCTTCATGTTCGTTCGGCCGACCAATGCGGTGAGTCATCGTCTGGCACGCTTGGCCTTCATCACGGCCTGCGTGACGGCGCTGGTCGTCGCCTCGGCTGGACCGCTCCACCGTTACGTCGGGGTCGACATCGAAGCGGACTTCGCGGTCTTCCGCTACGGCTTCTACCTCGCCGTCGCCGCGGTGGCGCTGGGGCTGGCCACCATCGTGCCGACGCGGCCCGGCGATCGCCGGCGCGGCTTCGTGGCGGCGCTGCTCGCCATCGTGATCGGCGCGGCCGCCGCCTATACGCCGCTCGACTGGTTCCTGCGCGCCCAGCAATCGCCGGAGATCAACGACATCACGACCGACATCGCCAATCCGCCGGCCCTGGTCGTCACCGTGCAGATGCGCCGCGGCGCGCCCAATCCGCCGGCCTATCCCGGCGCCAGCGCCGGCGTGCTGCAGCGCGCCGCCTATCCCGACATCGTGCCGGTCATCCTGCCGGTTCCGCCGGCCGAGGCGTTCAAGCGCGTCGACGCCGTGGCGATGGCGATGGGCTGGGACGTGGTCGCGCGCGCACCGGCCGACGGGCGCCTGGAGGCCATCGCCACCAGCGAATGGTTCGGCTTCCAGGACGACATCGTGGTGCGCATCCGTCCCGAGGGCACGGGCAGCCGCGTCGACATCCGCTCCAAGAGCCGCGTCGGCGAATCCGATCTCGGCGTCAACGCGCGGCGCATCCGCGACTTCATCGCGCGGCTGAAGGCGGAGAAGTAGGAGCAGCCTTGCCTCCCCCGTCATACGGGGGAGGTGCCCCGAAGGGGCGGAGGGGGAAAGCTCCAGTCGAAGCTTTTCTGATTACGGATCAAATCCGATCGCTTGCGTTTCGGGAATCGACCGTGTGGCCTTCCCCCTCCCTGGCCCTCCCCCGTTTGACGAGGGAGGGGAAAGATTCTTCGAAGTGTCAGCCGAGCGGCAACGTGAAGCGGAACGTCGTGCCCGTGGCGCTGGTCTCGGCGAGCGCGATGTCGCCGCCGTGGATGCGCACCAGGTCGCGGGCGATGGCGAGGCCCAGCCCGGCGCCGCCGGCGCGGCCGCCCGTGGCGAAGGGGCGGAAGATCTGGGCCGCCACCGCCTGGGGCACGCCGGGACCGTTGTCGGCGACGTCGACCTCGAAACAGCTGCCGTTGGCGTGCGACCGCACGGTGACCGTGGTCGCGCCGGCTTCGAAGGCGTTGCGGCCGAGATTGACGAACACGCGGTAGAGCAGGTCGCGATCGGCGCGCACCGGCCGCTCCTCGCTGCACTCGTTGATCCAGTGGCGCACGACGTTGGGATTGCTGTCCTCGCCCTGCTCCTGCAGCGCGACACCGACCTCGTCGACCAGGTCGGCGAGCTCGACCTCGGCGACCCGCGGCGTCGGCCGGTCGCGCACATACTCGATGGCGTCGCTGGCCAGACGCGCCGCCCGGTCGATGGTGTTGAGGATGGTCGGCGCCAGCGCGCGCGTGCGCTGGTCGTCGCTGCGCGCCAGCCGGTCGGACAAAAGCCGCGCCGTCGACAGCATGTTGCGCAGATCGTGATTGA
>Ga0210407_10003876_pt1 | contig 11955 bp, 9 predicted proteins | sample IncBWC27MmetaG_FD_150860 | JGI IMG/M metagenome (GOLD analysis project Ga0210407, IMG submission 150860) | Forest soil microbial communities from Barre Woods Harvard Forest LTER site, Petersham, Massachusetts, United States - Inc-BW-C-27-M | ecosystem: Environmental > Terrestrial > Soil >... | reverse complement strand
CCAGAAGACAGCGTTGCCTCGAGCGAGGGTGGAAGCAGATCGTTGTCGATGGCGGCGGCAGGAATTCGATCAACACCGGCGCCCAGAGTTTCGCTCGGGACAAAATGGTTGGCAGAGTGCGAGACGTCTACGGTGATGGTTTGGGCGGCGCCGCAAAGAGTGAGTGTCGTGACGACGGAGAGAACGGCGGCCGGAATTTTCACGCGAAGGCCTCCAGATATCGGACCGAAGATTCAAAATAGCGAAGTATTAAAACGATTGAATTATACGGATTATACGACTAGCGGACGAGCAGTTTTCGATGTGCGGAAAATGTTTCTTGCTGGAGCGCCGGGCGTCCTCGCCCCGCCACGCCAAGGCTCGACCCTTCGAACTCGCTCAGCGCTGGCTCGCGAGACGCCCGTCTCTCCACCGCTTTAGTGGTCCGCGGATTTCGTTCCCGGCTTTTCCGGCCGAACTTCATATTCCGGATGCGGTATGCCCATCAGCCATTTATCGAACCATCCCACAATATTGTCGAGCCGCTCGATCCGATGCCACGGCTCGCCCGAGCGTGACAGTTCATGCGTCTCGCGCGGAAACACGACCATAGCAGTCGGACGCTTCAGAAACTTGAGCGCGCGGAACAGTTGCTCTCCGCCGGAGTCCTGCGGAGTACGGTAGTCCGCCTGCCCCAGAATGAACATTATGGGTGTGTGGATTTTCTCGACGAACGTAATCGCGGAGCGGTTGGCGTAGTCCTTCGGGTCCTGAAAAGGTGGCGCCTTGAACCAGTTCGGCTGGAACAGAGTGAAATCGGCCGTATACCACCACGAGGCCCAATCAGATATGTCGCGCTGCGATACCGCGGCGGCAAAGCGGTCGGTCTGGGTAACCGCCCAGTTCGTAAGTACGCCCCCACCACTGCCGCCGGTCACCCCGAGCTTTTTGGGATCGACGTAGCCGCGCTTGAGGACTTCATCCACTCCCGCCATCAGGTCGCGGTAGTCGTCGCCCGGATAGTGGTACTGAATGATGTTGCCGAAATCCTGTCCGTAGCTGGTCGAGCCGCGCGGGTTGATGTAAAGCACCACGTAGCCCTTAGCCGCCATCCATTGAAATTCGTGATCGAAGACCCAGCCATAGGCCGCGTGCGGCCCGCCGTGGATGTCGAGAATCAAAGGATATTTTTTCTTCGGATCGAAGTCGGGTGGCTTCTGAATCCACCCCTGAATTGGGATGCCGTCGAAGCTCTTGTAATTAATTTCTTCCGGTTCAGTGAGGTTAAGTTGAGACCAGAGCGTCTTGTTCGCATCGGTGATGCGGGTTTGCCCTCCGTTCTGGCCGCCTTCGATCGACACAGTGAACAGGTCCCCGATCGCAACCGGCGTCGAGACCAGGGTAACAACAGTGCGCGCATCGGGCGTGACAGAGAAATCGAGTACGGCCTGATCGCCATGAGTAATTTCGGTGACTGCGCCGGTTTGTGCGTCCACACGAACCAGCGGAGTGCGTCCCTGCTTGGCTACGTTGTCGAAGAGCCAGCGCCCGTCCGGCGACCAGTGGAGTGTAGCGCCGCTGCCACCGCGCGGAGCCGCATTGTCGCCGAAGACGGAACTGCCCATGTCGAAGTCGTAGCTCGCAGTGAGATTGCGGGGCCGCGCATTCGGAGCGAGGTCCATGACCCAGAGATCAGGCTGCGAGTAGGAACGGACGGGCTGCGTGACGGAACCATGGAAGGCGATGCGTCGGCGGTCGGGGCTGAGCGCGAGATCGCCAATTCCCATGGGAACGGTAGCCACCTTTTCGGGCGTACCTCCAGGCATTTTGGGCGAGGATGCAACTGAATAAATATCAGTGCTCGCTGTCTCGTAATAAGGCTCGTCAATGCGGCTGGTCAGGAAGTAGATGCGCGAACCGTCGTGCGTCCACGCAATTTCGCCTTCATCGTAGTCACCGCTGGTAAGTTGCAGCGGCTTGGCCGGCTCGTCAGATGTGGTCGGGACGTCAATCACCCAGATGTGCTCGTGCCGCTTGAAATCAAGATAGCCTTCTTCATTGTCGCGGTAGACGGCACGAGTAATAATGTGGATGTCGGATTCGCGGTCGACGTCGGAGCCTGCCTTCGCTGCCGTCGCACTGCCCGGTGCCGCGGATTCTTTGGCGTTTGGACCGGTGTTCGCGCTGCCAGCTCCCGCGTCATTCTTCTTACGTTGCTCTTTCTCGATATCTTCGGGCGTAGTCGAACTCAAGAACGCGATACGCCTGCTGTCCGGCGACCAGACTGCAGCCGCGGCGCCCTTCGGCAGATCGGTAATGATACGGGCTTCGCCGCCAGCCAGCGATAGAATCGCAATTTGCGCTGGGCGAGGCTTGCCGCTGTCGTCTTTCTCTCCACCGCGGACAAACGCGATTCGCTTGCCATCCGGCGACCATCGCGGGTGCACGTCGTGCTTGCCATTGGTCATGCGGAGGGGATCTTCGTTGCCGGGGGTGGCGACCATCCAGATAGAAGTCTCGTACCCAGTTCGCTTCTCGTCCGTGACGACACGGGTGAAGGCGACGCGGGACCCATCGGGCGAAACCTGCGGATCGGCGATCCAGACGAAATTGAACAAGTCTTTTTCGGTGATGGATCGTTTCGCCGCGCCCGGTTGGGGAGTCGAATTCTGAGCGGCGAGCGAGGTGGCGAATGCGAGAACGATAATTGTCAGCGTAATGACAAGACTGGAAGAACGAAATTTCATGGGCATCCTCAAGACAACAGCCCGAGCACCCGCGGCGCTTGCATTGTGCTATGCGGGGTTGCACGGGGTCAAACGACTTAAAGCGGCAGCCAAGTTCCAATTCCCTTCTCTAACGCACGCTCGTAGATCAACGGCGCCACGGCGATGTCGTCGAGCGCGAGTCCTAAATCGCAGGCAATCGTGCGCTCTTCCGGTTTCTCCCGGCCAGGTTTGCGCCCGGTGACAAGCTCTCCCAGGTCCGCGTGAATGGGTGGGATGTTCTGGAAATATCCGAGGTCGCGATAATGATGCAGCTGCGGCACGTCGTCGGTACAAAACTTATCGGCCTCGCGCAGCGCTTCGGGATGCCAGTACGAATCAAAGTCCACTAGCGACGCAAACGCGCCTTCACGAAGCCAGCCGGGTTGAATGGTGGCGTGCGGCGTGCGCAGAATCGGGCCCGCCGTGACGACCATATCACTCGCAACCACCGCCTGCTTCGGGTCGCTCACCGGGACAACTTCGACTCCCAGCTGCCGGCTCATTTCCTGCGCGTAACGAACGGCGCGGTCGGCGTGTTTATCGTACGCATAAACTTTTTTCAGCGGGAATAGAACCTTCAGCCCTTCAAGGTTGCTACGACCCTGCACTCCGCAACCCAGGATCCCAACAGCGCCCGACTCGGACCGCGCCAGATATTTTGCCGCAACCGCCGTAGCCGCGCCGGTTCGCTGGGCGGTGATCCATGTGCAATCCATGAGCGCGACGGGGATGCCGGTTTCAGGATCGTTGAGGATGAGTAGTCCGGTTACGTAGGGCAAGCCGCGCTTGCTGTTGTCCGGATACCCGCCGACCCACTTCATGCCGGCAGCCTTGCGCGCCGGAATTGAAGCCGGCATGGCGTGGATAAATGCGTCGGGCATCGTGTCGGGCATGGTATGAATGCCGATTTTAGGCGGCATCTCAACGCGCCCTTCCGCCTTCTCGCGAAACATCTCCTCCAGCGCCGCGATGATTTCCGCCATTCCGGGTCCGGCGGAGACAACCTGGGCGCGGGAAAGGTAGAGGAGTTCCTTTCCGAGCTTTTCCTGCCCGAGGCGTGAATTCAGGTGTGAATTAATATGTTCCTCCGAAGCTCACTTTTTCTTGTTGCTCCGTTTCTCGGCGAGCGAGTTGGCGTCATCGAGCATTTTGTCGATGCGGCGGGCTCGGGCGTCCGGAGTTCTGTAATAGAAGATGCCAAACAAGTGCCCGCGACGACGCGAGACGGACATTCGATCCCAACCTTCGCGAGCGCGTGGATGGCGCGCGAAAGCGACTTGGAGAATGGGCGGCAGTTCCCGTTCCGCCTCCAGGACGGCGAACAAGCGTTCCGCAATCTGTTCCGCACGACGCACGCGAGCTTCGGCGCTCTTGGGCTCGGTGGTCCACTTCGCAATGTCGCTGCGGGTGGAGTGATTCAATCCGTCAAACCAGCGGCGAAGCGAGCGATCTTCGCTGAGAATGCGCTTGAGTTCGACCGGAATCGTTACGGTCCGTTCTTCGCTGTCCGGTTCCATCTGAAAACGGGCGACGCTGCCTTCGACGGCCCGCGCTCCGTTTTGCATCCGCTTGTTGATTAGGAGAAAGTGCCAGCCCTCTCGGGTGGGAAACAGCGAAGTGCGGAAAGCGAACCCGTTGATTTCGCCTTTTACTTTGATTTGGCCACGCAACCCCCAGGCTTTGGCTGCATCGAACGGTATGCGAACAATGATCCAGTTGAGGCGGGAGCGCAGGCGCTCGAGCCTGGCGTCGAAACGTTTGGCGGCGGGCGCGGGCTTGGCTCTGGAGGCTTTCGGCATGGGCGGAGACCGGGCGTTTGCATTCTAATATGAACGAACGGACGCATCGACCTGTCTGACAAGAGTTAAAATATAGGAAAAGACATCCGGAGAACTATCGTGATCTGCCCGAACTGCAGGGAAGACAATGCGCCCACTTTCCGTTTTTGCGGAATGTGTGGCACCTCGCTCGAACCTCGGGTGGAAGCCCGGCGGCCGGCGGGCGCACCCGTACCGATCCTGCCACCGAGCCTGCCAAAGATAGCCCACGCGCCGGAACCGCTGCGGCCCGTTGTCGTGGAGAACGCGACCAAGCCCTCAAACAGTCCGCTATCGTCACTCGGCGGACCGTCGGTGCTGGGCTTGGATCAGCCTAGCGGAAATCAGCCCAGCACGGACGCGCTGCGGGAAAGAGCTTTTTCCGGCCTCGATTCTTTCTTTGAGCCCGAGCAACCAAAGACCGGCGGACGGCGGATCCTGCTGATGGTAGCGCTGCTCGCGGCATTGGGCGGAGCAGCCTGGTGGACGTACACGAACTATCTCGGCGCTTCGGAAGGTCGAAAACCCGAACCCGCCACTTCGAATGCCGGTGAAGCTTCGGCAGAGAAGCCATCGACGCAGGCAGGCACCCAGGATGCAGCGCCCGCTGCCGGCTCATCGCAGGCGGCGGTTCCGTCGGCGGCGGTTCCGTCGGCGGCCGTACCGTCGGCAGCAGTACCAGGCGGCCGAGTTCCCGAGAGCCAGACCGAGAACGCAAGCGCTGGTCCCGACGCTACTCGAAAGACTGCCGACGCAGAGGCAAAACCCGCGGCCGAAGCGAAACCGAAGACTCCAGCACCTGCGGCTCAGGCAAAGACCCCGCCGGCCGGGAAACGCGCGGCGACGCGCGAGCCCGGCGTGACCTCGGCCAAGGCTTCGAACTCGCCCACGCCCGCGACGGCTGACACCGGCGACCCGGACTTCCGCAAAGGCGAGGCCTACCTCTACGGGCGGGGGGCGCAGGAAAACTGTAACGAGGCGGTGAAATATTTGAAGGCGGCTTCGGCTAGATCCAACGCCAAGGCACGCAGTGCGTTCGGAACCATGTATGCCACCGGCCACTGTGTCCAGCGCGATCTGCCAACATCATATTTATGGTTTGCGCTGGCTCTGCGGGTGGACCCGAATAATCAGATTCTGGAAAAAGATCTGAACGCAGTCTGGAACCAGATGACGCCGCCGGAGCGACAGATGGCTACCAGAATGAAACAGTGAAAGTTTGAAATGGAGAGCCGTCGTCCCCGCCTGGCCCGACAGGCGAGACGCCCGTCCCTCCACTACTCCCCGGCAGGCACCAGATTCAGCGCCTTCTTCACCGTGCCGCGTTCTATCATGATTTTTTCCTGCAGCAGCGTAATGGCATAGATCAACTGCTCGGGACGCGGGGGACAGCCGGGGACATAGATATCCACGGGAATGACCTGATTCACGCTCTGCACCAGCGCGTAATTATTGAAAACACCACCGGAAGTCGCGCAGGCCCCCATCGAGATGACCCACTTCGGTTCCGGCATCTGCTCCCAGAGCTGGCGAATTACGGGCGCCATTTTGTTCGAGACGCGGCCGGCAATAATCATCAGGTCCGATTGCCGCGGCGACGGCCGGAACACTTCGGCTCCGAAGCGCGCGATATCGAAACGCGACGCGCCCATCGACATCATTTCAATCGCGCAGCAAGCGAGCCCAAAGGTCATCGGCCAGATGGAATTCTTGCGCATCCAGTTGACGGTCGAATCGAGCGTGGTCATGACGATGCCTTCGGGCACGCCGTCTCCGTAGACAAGTTCCTTGACTACCTTCTTGCCATTTTCGATGTCAATGTAGGGGCCGAAACTGAGCTCTTGTGCCATCGCTATATTTTAACCGCAGGGATGCTGAGTGCGCGGAGAAAAACCACATTTAGTGTCCCGGATCATCTGCCAATTTAACCACTGCGGCGCCTTCCAGCGTTCCGAACACCGTCCGCGGGATCGCCCGCGCCTGCGTTCCGGTGATCATTTCGAGGCGCCAGAGATGCGGCTCATCAGCGTCACCAATTCTGGCAAGGTCAACTCCACGTCAATCTTCGTTTTCCGCGGTCCCCCAACGGACTTGAGATGGTAAGCAAAGTGCAAGGTCTGCCGCGTTTTACAGGATCCGGATCGGACGAACTCCAACTGCCCCGGGTTGTGATCGAGGGGTGCACCAGATCGGCATCTCTTGCGGGCAGAGTGAACTTGTTCGGCTTCTCGTCGGTTCCCAGCTCTTTATCATTAAGACTCCCCGCCGAAATCGTTATTTTGGCCGGCGCCGGGTTGATATCGGTTTTCCAGTAGGTCACTGGCAATTCCACGGTCACGGGATCGGTCGGCGGGAGTTCCGCAGCCACCGCCAGAAGTCTCGCCGTCAAATGAGAGTCGCTAAACGTCTCGCTCTTGGCGACAATCCCGTCCGAAGTAAACTCGACCAGCAGGTTGCCGTTGTTCCAGACTCTGGAGGCATTCCCCACGCCTCCGCCATAGCCCACTAGGAACACCCATCCCCCGGAACTTGAGGAGGACCATCGTCCCAGGAAGAAGCGATCACTATGCAGATTTGTGTCAATCAACTTCAATTTGTCCTTTACCTCGTCACGGGTGGTGTTGCCAGGCTGGATGAAGTCGGGAGTTCAACCGTCGTTTCCTCGATCCCTTGTGCAGTGCGGGTATGCTTCGGAAGAGGCGTCACACCGACGCATCCTCCCAGGGAAAAGCAGAGCAGAACGGCACTCGCAGCTTGTTATATGTTTCCTCATCGCGACCCTACGGGTTCAGCACGATCTTCCCGAACATCTGGCTCTGCTCCATATACTCGTGGGCCGTGCGTATCTCCTTCAAGGGGAACGTATGGTCGATGATCGGCTTGAGGCGTCCGGCGAACACGTGCCCGAGCACTTCGTGGAGTTCGCTCATCGTCCCCATGTATGACCCCAGCAATGAAAGCTGGCGCGAGAACAGAAACCGCAGGTCGAGTTCCACTTTCGGTCCCGTCGTTGCGCCACAGGTCACAAGCGTCCCGCCGGTTTTGAGCGACCTGACGCTTTCCTGCCACGTGGCTGGTCCAACGTGCTCGATGACGACATCGACACCCTCGAAGTTGGTAATCTTGCGGATTTCCTCCGAAATCTTTTGCTGGTAGTGGTTGACGACGAAATCGGCGCCGAGTTCGCGGGCGCGCTCCGCTTTACGCTCGTCGCCCGCGGTCGCGATCACGCGCGCGTGGAACATTTTTGCAATCTGGATGGCGGCAATGGCCACGCCTGAGTTCGCGCCCAGCACCAGCACGGTTTGGCCGGGGCGGATGGCTGCGCGTCCGGTGAGCATGTGCCACGCGGTGACGAAGACCAGTGGAACGCTGGCCGCTTCATTGAAATCGAGCGAGTTGGGGATCGGGATGACATTCACCGCGGGCGCGGCAAACAGTTCGCAGTTGCCGCCGTCCACGGCGTTGCCGATAACGGTGAACTGGCGACACTGATTCTGCAGACCGGCAGCGCACTTCGCGCAGCGATGGCAGAAATGGAGGGGCGCGACCAGCACACGCTGTCCGGGCTTGAGGTCTGTAACGTACTCGCCGACTTCGACGATCTCGCCCGCGATGTCGCTGCCGAGGATGTGCGGCAGGTTAACTCCAGGCAGTCCTTTGCGAACCCAGATGTCGAGATGGTTCAGGGAGCACGCCCGCACGCGGATGAGGACTTGATCCTTGCGCGGCTTGGGATCGGGCACGTCTTCGTAAGTCAAAACTTCCGGGCCACCGAACTGATGAATGCGAACAGCTTTCATGGGCGCTCCTGGAGCGTGGACAACAGTAATTGGAACCTCTCAAGCTAGCACAAGCGCCTTGCCCTGCGTAGGGACAGCCGCCCTCGGCTGTCCAGTCGAGCGCAGCTCGACCCATCGCTGATTCGCGCAATTGACCTTCCCGGGTCGGCGCACCATAATCATCGATATGGACCTCTACGAAGAGATCGTCCGCCTGCGAAAAGATGGACGCCGCGGCGCAGTCGCGACCATTGTGAATGTGCGCGGGTCGATTCCTTCGTTCAAGACGGCAAAGATGCTGGTGCGGGACGATGGCTCCATCGTCGGAACCATCGGCGGCGGCTGCGTCGAGGCCGAGGTGTGGCAAGCGGCGCGCGAAGTAATGGAAACGGAGAAGCCGCGAACCCTGACATTTGATCTGAATCAGGATCCTAAGTACGACAACGGCCTCGTCTGCGGCGGAACACTAGAAATTTTTGTGGAGCCGGTACTACCTCCGGCAGACCTTTATATTTTCGGCGCAGGTCATGTAGCGGCAAGCCTTTATAAAGTTGCGCGAATCGCGGGATTCGACATCACCGTGGTCGATGATCGCCAGGCCTACGCGAACCGCGAACGCTTTCCCGAAGCCCAGCAAGTAATCGCCGAAGATTTCGAGAAGGCCGCGGCGCAGCTCGCGCCCGGCGAGTCGTCGTACATCGTGATCGTCACCCGCGGCCACCGCGACGATATGCGGATGCTGCGCTGGGCGGTGCAAACTCCGGCGCGTTACGTCGGGATGATCGGGTCGAAGCGGAAGACAATCACCATCTTCAAAGAGCTGCAAGCCGAAGGTCTGCCTGCGCACCTGTTCGACCGCGTCCATGCCCCAGTCGGGCTGGATATTGGGGCCATTACTCCCGAAGAGATTGCGGTATCGATCACCGCGGAGTTGATCGCGAAGCGGCGAAAAGTCGAGCGCGATCTGCCGCATATGAGCTGGTTCCATCGAGGGCGCGAAACGTCACCAGAAGAGACTCCCATAGGGGGGAAAAAAAACGAGTCGCAGTCGTGAGACTTTCCGTGCATCGCTTGCTTGTGAGCCGAACCTTGTCGCTGATGTTCCTGGTAGACAGGTATCCATGCCGATGACCATCCTCATCGGCGCCGACATCGGTAAGACGGGCTTCGGGGACAACGCCGGATGCGATGCCGCGGTATCGGGAACCATTTGTCCTCGAGCGGGCTGCCGCGGATGCAATCGTTGGCCACTACCGCTTGAGACTCAAACGTGGCCACGCGGTCAGTGGACCCCTTTCAAGGCAATATGGTGTCACGAACGCCCTGTGTGCTGGTAGTTGGCGCCGCCGTGTGAGACCACCGCGGAATTGGCTTGCGGTCTAATATCGCCCTATGTCTGCGCCGAAAGAAGTTGAGATCAAGTTTCATATCCATCACATGCTTGCCCTGGCAGGTGCGTTGAAGCGTGCGGGCTTCAAGCGGATCAGCCGTTCCAGCCACGAAATGAATTCACTCTACGATCTGCCCGGCCAGAAACTGCGCCGGCGGGGTGAGTTGCTGCGTCTGCGGAAGTATGGCGAGACCTGGGTGCTGACGCACAAGGCAAAGGGCAAAAGCGCTCGTCATAAAGTTCGGGTTGAGCTGGAAACGCGAGTCGAGAACGGCGACCAGATGGACGCCATTCTGCGGGCTCTTGGGTTCGCTCCGACGTTTCGCTATGAAAAATATCGTGCCGAGTGGAGCGATGGCACGGGGCACGTCGTGCTCGACGAAACTCCGATTGGAAACTTCGGCGAGATTGAAGGACCATCGCGCTGGATCGACCGCACGGCCCGCGCTCTCGGGATCACGCCCGCACACTACATCACGCAAAGTTACGCCGAGCTGTTCTTCACGTGGAAACGTGCGACTCGCAGCACCGCCACGGAAATGACGTTTCGTGCGCTCCGAAAGAAATCAAAAGGCGTTTAACCGGCGAGAGACTTACGAATTCGCCCCGCAACATTTCTTATACTTCTTGCCGCTTCCGCAAGGGCACGGATCGTTGCGTCCGACTTTTTCTCCCGAGCGCACCACCTGCTGGACCTGCATGTCACCAGCCCCGGCCATGCGCGCTTGTTCCAGCTCTTTCTTTTTCTTGCGCTGGAAGGCCTCCTCGATATCGTCCACGGAAGTTGCGACCTGGCGCGGCGGGCGTCCATTGCCGCCTCGGCCACCTGTGATGATTGAAGGTACGCCGGCTTCGGGCCCCTGCCCCGACAGATCGTTTGGACTGCCTCCGCCGCCACCCGGCCTCGCTCCCTGGTCCGGCGGCCGCTCCATGATCTGCATCAGGTACAGGTAGCGAACCGTTTCTTCCTGAAAGCGCTGCATCATCTCTTCGAACATGTCGTAGGACTCGCGCTTGTACTCGACCAGCGGATCATGCTGTCCGTAGCCGCGTAAGTTGATACCCTCTTTCAGGTGGTCCATCGAAAGCAGGTGGTCTTTCCACTGTCCGTCGATCACGCTCAGCATGATCATCCGCTCGTGATAGCGCATGGCCTCGGCGCCAATGAGCGCCTCTTTCGCGTCATACCGCTCTTTCAGTTTGTCGAAGATGGCGTCGCCCAGCTCCTGGCGATTCATGTGCTCAGGCTTGAGGCCTTCGGCGTAAATGTCGACGCCGAAGCGGGTGAAGATCGCCTCCTTCAGTGCCTTGAGATCCCAGTTGTCAACGTGTTCTTTCGGCGGACAGTGCCGTTCGAGGATGTCGCCGAGAATTGCGGAGACGTAGTCTTCGATGATCAGGTCTTTCTGGTCGAGGCCCTCCAGCAGACGACGGCGCAGTCCGTAGACCGCTGTCCTCTGCTTGTTCATGACATCGTCATACTCGAGCAGGTGTTTGCGGGCTTCGAAGTTCTGGCCTTCGACGGCTTTCTGCGCAGCTTCGATTCGGCGCGTGATCATGCGCGATTCGATGGGAATACCTTCTTCCATGCCGAGGCGTTGCAGGAGGTTCGAAACCCACTCCTTGGCGAAGATTCGCATGAGATCGTCTTCGAGCGAAAGATAAAAGCGCGAGGAGCCGGGGTCGCCTTGGCGGCCGGCGCGTCCGCGGAGCTGATTGTCAATGCGGCGCGCTTCGTGACGTTCGGTGCCAAAGATGTGCAAGCCGCCCGCCTCGATCACTTCCTGGTGTTCCCGGTCCGTGTCGTTTTTGTAGCGCGTAAAGATCTCGTTCCACTGATCGGTCGGGACCGCGTACTCATTGCCGGCGTAGTACCAAACCGTGCGGTTGGGATCATCGACGTCGGCTTGAATCTTGCCTTGCGCGGCGCGGATTGGCTGCGCGATTCCCTTCTTCACGCACTCCTGCTTGGCCATGAATTCGGGGTTGCCGCCAAGCAGAATATCCGTGCCGCGACCGGCCATATTGGTAGCGATCGTGACCCGGCCCTTACGCCCGGCCTGCGCAACAATTTCCGCCTCGCGTTCGTGGTACTTCGCGTTGAGCACCACGTGATCCTTCAGTCCTTTTTTCTTCAGTAGTTCGGAAAGGCGCTCTGACTTCTCAATCGAGGTGGTGCCGACCAGCACTGGCTGACCGCTATCGTGCCACATTTGAAT
>Ga0210407_10003875_pt1 | contig 11957 bp, 10 predicted proteins | sample IncBWC27MmetaG_FD_150860 | JGI IMG/M metagenome (GOLD analysis project Ga0210407, IMG submission 150860) | Forest soil microbial communities from Barre Woods Harvard Forest LTER site, Petersham, Massachusetts, United States - Inc-BW-C-27-M | ecosystem: Environmental > Terrestrial > Soil >... | reverse complement strand
CTACGGATACGTGGTGATGCCTGAGCACATTCATCTTCTGGTCAGCGAGCCGACCGAACTGCGGCACGCAAGCGCGAGCGAGAGCGAGAAGACTCGTCCGGGCATCGAACTGCCCCGCTCAAGCCAAAGTCAGCCTTGAATGGGCCACCCGTCACCCACCGTAATATGCATCACATGCATTAGAGGAAGTTCAATGCTTGAGTGGGGCAGCACACGGTCTAAAATCTTGCACGCAATATAACTGTCCCTAGTTTCTTTGTCTGAGCTCAGGAGTGCACTTCACTGGCGGGCGCAAGAGGTGTTTCATCCTGCGATTCCTACAGAATCCTCTATGAGTCGGAGCGGTACGCGAGCACGGACGGTGGTCCCACGACCCGGCGCCGATCGGATGGACAATTCTCCGTCTACCAAATGGAGCCGCTCGCGCATGCTGATCAGGCCTATCCCCCGACGATTGATCGCGTCCTGCCAATCGAACCCGATTCCTGAGTCACTCACAGTCAAAGTGATTGCCTCTTTCGTGCCGCGCAGTTCGACAGTGAAGTTCTGCTCAGCGCTATGTTTTAGGGCATTCTGCAATGCTTCCTGAAGAACGCGAAATAAGCAAAGCGAGATTTCTTGCGGAATTCTCGCCGGCACATCCGCATGCTTGAAATCAATTCGGACCTTTCGCTGCTCAGACAACTCACGGCAGAAGCTCTTGGCCGCAGTCACGAGGCCGAGGTATTCGAGCTTCGAAGAATGCAGACGATGCGACAGTGCCTGAACATCTTGCCCAAGGTCATTGATGAGCCGGCGCGCATGCTGGAGGTACTCGTGCATATCGACTGCCGGGTCAAGAGCCGGATGATCGAAGCGTTCTAAGTCGACGCCTAGCAAAGCGATCCGCTGCGCGATGTCATCATGCAGTTCTCTCGCAATCCATGTACGTTCTTCTTCATGAGCCTCGATCAACCTGCGCCCCACGGTGGCTAGAGCGTCCTCGGCCAGCTTTCGATCGGTGATGTCCAGGCAAGATCCGATATAGCCAGCAAAACTGCCACCTGAATTGAATCTTGGCACACCGATATCAAGGATCCAACGGTACTCTCCATCATTACGCCGGACGCGATACTCCATCTCAAGCGATTGCCGCTGATCAAAGGCCAGCGAGTAGGTTTCAAGGCAGCGCTTCACATCTTCATTGTGTATTCCTTCCGCCCAGCCGTTACCCAGTTCTGCCTCAAGCGGCCGCCCGGTGAACTCCAGCCAAGGCTGATTGACATAGGTGCAGAGCCGGTCGGTTCCCGCCATCCAGATCATGACCGGGGCTTTGTTGGCAACCAGTCGGAAGCGCTCTTCACTTTCCCGGACTACCTGTGCACTTCCTTCATGCTCGTCGGCGACGGCGGCGAGAACCATGAAAGTTATCGAAGCAAAAACCAGGAACATCTGCAGGGGCAACGGGTCGGTGAGGGGGACCAGGTTGGAAAACGGACCTCGGCCATGGACTGCGCCCCAAATCGAGAGAGAGGTCACTGCAATGAGTGAAGTGCTGGCTCCTAACCATCCGAATCGCAATGCGGACCAAAGCAGAAATGGCACCAGCATATAGAACAGCGCAGGCGATCTGCTGTCTTCAGGGAGCGTGAATACGACGGAGCTCACAAGAATCAGCCCCGCGATGAGTATCAGTCCTTCCACATGAAAGGCACGCGATCTTCGCATCAATACACGCCCTTCACTTATCCAACTCAGCAAGGCCGGAGTCACCGTGATGAAGGCGAGCATTTCGGACAGAAAAACAACCTTCCAACCTGTCCAATAGTCGCGACTGATCCCGCGCGCGCTCAGAAATGCTCCCGCGAACGGCCCCAGAACGACGGCAAAGAATGAATATCTGACCAAAGCCTTTACGCTGTTGAGCCTGGGCACACCTTCGAAGCAAAATCTAAGACCAATTGCGGCAATAAGCGCTTCGGCGGTATTGCCCGGAATGAACCAGGCAATCGAACTCAGGGGTACGCCTGCTTGCAGGTCAGCGAGAGTAAATCCAACAAAAGATGCGGGGATAAGCAGCGGCCAGAGACTGACGCGTACCAACAACAACCCTGTCACCAGGATCGCGCAACCTGGCCAAAGCGGCCACACCGTCTGGGGATTCGAAACCAGCATCCCTACCAGCTTTGGGACGAGATACGACAACGCAGTGGTCGCGCACACCACAAGCAATGTCGAACGCGCATCTAAATGCGGCGGGCTGTGTGAGAAGCGATTTTTGGCAATCGTCATGACGATGCCTCGGGCGATCGCGAAACTCGGTCGGGAACGTCACCTTCCGAGGCTAGGCGGGACTGCAAAGGCCCTCAAACGCAGAAACCAGGTGAGAATGTTGAGCGCAAATTGCGGCGTAAGGAACAAGTGTCAGCCCGTCTCGAAATGCACTGGCTGGATATGCACAACAAAGATAGAAGGAACTTGTCAGCGCAAGTTCATTCCACAGCTCCTCCAGCCGAATAGCAGCATCGTACTTCTTCTGCGCCCATAACACAGCAACCATTTCACCGAATACAACAACCCCACTGCCTTTCGCCACAGAAGCAGCTTTCAGCGTGCGCAGTATACTTCCAAATTGCGAAAGAAAGCGCTCGCGGCTCGGTCCGGCAGGCTCCATGAACTCGTTTAGCGCCTGATCGGCGTCAAGCATGCAAAGCCGTCCGTTCTGTGTTGCTTCACTCACGTCAACGCCTTGCGCGAGTAACTCCCTCTCCAGACCGCTTCGATGTGAGCTTTTAATTATCGCGGCGACCGAACGTCCTTCGCCGAGAGAGCCTCGAAACAATGCGGCAAGCTCGTCCAACAGAACAGCATCATCGGTGTAAAACTGCACTACATGTCCCTGATCACGAACCAGGCCAGAATCTGAAGTTTCAGCAAAAGCGTGACCTGCCAACGCACGACTTACAAAGCGCTTGCCCGCAATTACTGAGGTCAACGCGGACAACAAATCACTTCCGGCGTCAGACTTGACGAGATAGCCTCCACCACCAGCCCGTAAGGCTTCCTCTGCAACATCGGGAGAAAGATTTTCGCTGCAAAACAGAATCCTTGCATTCGGCAACTGCTGTCGGATTTGCCTTGCAGCTTCAATCCCCTTGATTGTGGGTAGACCGATGTCCAGAAAGATGAGATCTGGTTGCAGTTGTCGTGACGTCTGAACTGCTTCCTGTCCGTCAGGCGCTTCCCCCACAACCTGTAATTCTGGCCACTGCTGAAGAGTCGAACGCATGAAATGGCGCCTAGGTTCGTAGTCATCCACGATAAGAACGCTAAGTGTTGATTTTTGCAAAGCGCCTCCACACGTCACTTGCTCAGATCGGTTCACAGGCTGGCTTGCCGAGACCTGACCTCAGAGTATTGCAGATGAGGCGTTCGTTCGTTGCCCTAGAGCAGGTATGGGTCTCCTGTTACGGGTTGGCAAGCAGTATCTCACCTGCGGCTACGGCGGTAAACAGCAGAGTTGTGCGTTGATCACGCACGGTGTCAGTTGACGAAGAATCCCGGAGCCAAGGCGATCGACTCCAGCTCCATGCGACCTGCCGTCGGCCTCAAGTCGTTGAAGGAAGGAGTCGCGGCGTTTGATCTGAAACGCCGATCATTTCTGGCTAAAGCGCTACTACGATTTCAACGTTCGCAATCAAGCGCAGTTTGTGGAGAAGTTTCATTACATTCATTGGAACTCGATGAAGCAGGGATTGTAGAAGCGCGCCGAAGAGTGGCCGCGGAGCAGCTTTCTCCATCACGCAACTGGCGGCGAGAGAGGAATTGAAATCGAGTCCGAATGAACTGCGCGCAAGCGCGAGCGGGTAGGCTCTGTCCAGGCTTGGAAATGCCCCACTCAAGCCAAAGTCGGGCTTGAATGGGCCACCCGTCCAGCGCTTACGCGCTGGGCTGCATTGTGCCGCCGCTTTGCGGCTGTGGTCGGGTGGGTGTGGGTTGCGGGGCCTGTAGAGTGTACGTGAGAACGCGTGTCGCCCCTACGGGACTCGCGCATTTGGTCCACTTCACCCGGCACTTCCGTGCCGGGCTTTCATATCCCGCCGCTACGCGGCTGGAGCTTTGATGGTGCTTGCTCCACAGCTTGCGGTCAATGCTAGTTCTCACGCATTCTCTAAAGCCGCATTGCGTCAGTTGACCTCAAGGCGCAACCGCAGTTCGCGGGCTAGTGTATCGATGGTACGGATCTTCTCTGCGGCCGGACTTGGAACGTTCGGGATCGCCATGGCTAGCTCGCAGGAAAGGAGCACCACGGTGAGAGTCTCGCGCATCTCGCTCTGCATCTGTTCGGCAACCGCGCGGCGTGCCGTTGCCTCTTCACGTTTGCGGCGATGCAAGGCTGAGCGCACCTCGCGCAACAGACGATCCATTCCTGTCAGAGCGAAGTTGACGTACACGGGAAACGCGGTTCCCAGGTGCTCCAGCACCTGATCGCTTTCCTCCGGCTCCGTTTCTAGAAGGAATTGATCAATGATTGCGGCCGAATAGGTTTGCTCGCGCAGGCGTGTGGCGGCCTCCTGCAGGTTTTGAGCCCAGTGGGTTTCCTGGCTGGTGGCGGCGAACAATGCACCCGCGAATTCCGGGCCTTTCGATTGTGGCGTAATCAGTAGAATCATGACCTGTCCATTGCATGCGTTGCGCCAGATCGCTTCTGCTGAAAAAAAAGCGATTACTGTGCCCGCGATTCGTGGCGTTCCCGTAGTGGCACGGCATGCCCGGTTTCGAGTTCGAAAACGGGCACTCAAGAACTGGTCTCATAGAACAATACTTGGAACCGGCTGTCTAGCCCGCAGGGGCTAAAGAGTGTGCGTGAGAACTGGTCTTTCGCCCCTTCGGGGCTGGATCGCTTTTCACTTTTACCCACGGCTTGCGCCGTGGGCTGCATTCTTGCGCCGCTTCGCGGCTGGCCCGAGCCAGCCTTGCTTCTATTGTGGACGCGAACGGAGCCCGTTGGGTTCCACTGCAAATGCGCGAATCGAGTCTCATGCACACTCTCACGCCCGATTCTTATTGGCCTGAACGGCACGGCTGAAGCCGTGCCCTACCAAAACCATTTATAAGACCAGGTTTCAGCACTCCTGCGCTGCGTAGTCCTTCAGTTTGCGGTAGAGCGTCGTCTTTCCCGGTGCCGCTCTCGCCGAGGATCAATACGGGATGCACACTGTTCGCCGCCTTAGCGATAATGCGATAGAGCTTTTCCATCTCGGGGGCACGGCCCACGATCCCGCCGAATCCCTGTTTCGATTTGACTTTTTCGCGCAGCAGGCGGTTTTCCGACTTGAGCTTCAGGTGGCTGGAGACGCGTTCGAGTAGCAGCTTGAGTTCATCCACACTGAAGGGCTTGGTTACGTAGTCGTAAGCTCCATTCTTCATGGCCTGCACGGCAGACTGGACGGTGCCATAGCCCGTCACCACTATCACAACCGCCTCGGGGCGGCGCTCCTTGATGCGGCGCAGTGCATCGAGTCCACCGGCGCCTGGCAGACGCAAGTCGAGCAGAACGGCATCGAACGCCTGCACGTCGAGCATGCGGTGCGCTTGCTCGGCTGAGTCTGCGACATGAGCACAAAAGCCAAGCGAATGCGCGACTTCGCGACAGGCTTCGCGCACCGATCGTTCATCGTCGACGATCAGGAGATTCAGAAAGTTGGCTGGTTCCATCTGTGGAGTGGCGGTTATCAAGGTTACAGCTGCTGACGTCATGACGTTGTTTCCTCTGGTTGGAATGAAAGTACTTCCCCGTTAGGCGTGGGATGAAAACCTGAGTTCAGAAACTCGGGAGCGGGTTCGGGAACAATGGGCAGCAGAATGTTAATCCGAGTACCGCGGTTCACCTCGCTCTGCACATGAATCAAGCCACCGTTCGCGCTCACAATGTCGTGCACGGTGGCCAGGCCGATGCCTGTTCCCTTGCCCACTTTGGTCGCGAAGAATGGCTCGAACAGATGCGCTGCGAACCGACTCATCCATACCCAGGCCGTTGTCTTCGACGGCGAAAAGCGCGCAGGGCACGCAGGGAGTCTCGGAGTTGTTCTCCCCCGTGGTGGAGAGAATCTGCATCTTGCAGTTGCCGGTCTCGACGGAGATAAGTTCCCTAGCGGGTTCTGAAGCGTTATGAAAATCTTCTACTCTATTCCTCTTTTCAACGGGTTACAAGAACGTCCATTTGATCCGTTCTTCTTGGTGATGATTCGTTCTGATCGTGCAACCATTACAATTTCATTACAATGCCCGCATAGTTCTCAATACATACGTAGCGCGCTGAACGCCAGAATCAGAAGAGTTCAAGAGCGCAAGGACCAACGACTCGTACCAGACAAGTTCGCGGAACTCGGACCGACATGCGAAGGATTTGAACTCTTCTCCTAGCGCAGGCGCTTTCGAGTCCATACGGTCAAGAACGCCGATGCGCAAACTTCACAACGCGAATCGGGTGAAAGGGAAGATACTCAACAAGACTCTTGATGATAAGCCGGCTTGCGCTGGCGACAGGATGGATGGCGGTTCTTGGACGTTCTTGAACTTTTGATTACCTCCTTGGAAAAGTTCGATTAAACTCCGAGAACTCCTTAATTGTGATTGGTCTTGAAAATTGCTCCAATTCCGATTTTCCGCGCTCCGCGAAGCCACTGGATCCTTACCCTTCCCGTCCTTCGGACCGAGCTGCGAGGGTGTCGGGTTAGTGATGCTGTTGACAAGTTAACGATTGACCACTAGAGTCTTCCAGCTGTGTTGTCGCAACCCCAGTTTTGAGGGAGGCAGTATGGCTAAGGGTACACAAGAAGGTGATTTTACACCCGAGGACGTCGAGCGACTCAAGAGGTCCTTCGCTGCTGTTCAAGAAGAGGAAGAACAGATTAGCCCTGAATTGAGAAAAAAGCTGGATGCAAAGATCAAGGTGCTCCATGATGACCTTGTGGAATTGGCCCATTTTGCAGGCGATGATGACGTATATCGTAAAGAGTAGCCACTGCAATCTTCGGCGATAAACGGTGCGCAGTGACTTCGTTTCGATTAAAGCGCGCAACTAGCATAGTTGTATTTTGGCGAGGCGGTCAGCTCGTTTTTCAGAACTACCGCACTCGTGTTTCGATCAGCGCTGATCCGATTTTAATTCGGTTGCTGGATTTATTTGAGGATTGGCGCTCAGCGGAGCAAGTGTCTCGTCGATTGGCGCAGTATACAAAGAGTAGCATTCGCACCGTTGTGCGCCAGCTAGAGAGATACACATTCTTGATAAAAGAGGGCACGCCTGAAGCACAGGCAGATTTTCAACTTCGACAGGCATGGTCTGGATGGCTGCCAGGTGCTGGATTTTTTCACTTTGGCAGCAAAAATGTTCGCTATTGTGCCACGGGTCGGGAGCTTAAGAAGAAATTGAGACTATTGGTGGCGAACTCACCCCAACCCCAATTTTTTAAGACTTACGAGAATGCTCGTAGGCTACAGCTTCCGACAGCGACAAGAGCGCACGGGGAGTTCCTTGAGGTTTTGATGTCTCGGAGAACGCACCGCAAATTTTCGGTCCAGACCTTGTCGTTGAGCTCACTCTCAAACATTCTCTACTACACCTGGGGGGTCACAGGCTCTATCCGATCGGGCATCTTGGGAGATCTGCCGAGGAAAACGAGCCCTTCTGCGGGCGCGCGTCACCCAGTCGAGACCTATGTGCTTGCCCTACGCGTAGAAGGAGTTCCGCCCGGACTCTATCATTACGCCACGCGGGAACACTGCCTGGAGCAGCTTAGTCTGGGTAACTTCGAAAAAAAGGCCGCCTGCTATTGTGCGGATCAGTCCTGGGTCCAAAGAGCGGCCGCCCTATTCCTGATGACTGCCGCTTTTCCGCGTGTGATTTGGAAATATAATAGCCCACGCGCTTACCGAACTGTGTTACTGGATGCGGGCCACGTCTGCCAGACTTTTTGCTTAGTCTCCACCTGGCTCGGTCTCGCTCCCTTTTGTACCATGGCTCTGAGAGACACATTGATCGAGAAAGATCTCAAATTGGATGGCATTGCAGAGTCTGTGCTCTACATCGCTGGGGTGGGACTTCAATGGCCGCCAGACACAGTTAAAGAGCGCAGCCGTCCTTCAGCGTCCCTGTAAATCTCAAGATTACTATCCGGTTGAGACCAGTAATTTAGGAACTCCTGAAGATACCTGCGCGCGCTCTCTGGTCGGCCAGCACTCTCGAACAGCGTTCCGAGTCGATAATGGACCTCTACAATCTTGTGGAATGCAGGAGCGTCATAGCTTTGACTGCGCTCACTGCCCCGCGCCAGTACTTGTTCGTACTCACGGATAGCATCTTCATATTTGCCGGCTGCTTCGTAACAGCGAGCCAAAGTCTCCAACGCAAAAGGTGAGTTCTCATAGTGAACTGCCTCCTGTGCCGATTGTAGAGCAGCTTGAGGGCTGCCTCGGGCCAACGCCAGTTCTGCTGTGAGCAAGTATTGAAAAGACCGCGTCGTCGGAACTGGACTCTGGCGGACTAGGTGCGCAATTGTACGAAGCATGTTCTGTCCATCCTGCAGTTGGTGCCCCCGGGCAAGTGCGACACCCAGAAGAAGTACTAGCTGCGGGTCCGGCTCATCGCTCTTTGACAAGGCTCCGGCAAGCCGAATGATTGATCCTTGATCACCAGTCAGAGTCCCGAGCAAGATTCGTTTCTTAAGTTCCGAATACACGCCTCCCCTTTTTTGATCGGCAACAATCCCTGCCTCTAGATCAGAGCGCGCCTCGCGATAGTGTCCTGTAGCTAAAGCGAGGTCAGCTAACGCGTCCCACCCTTCGGCCTCTTCATCACCCCCGGCCTGCACCATGCGCTCAAATATAAGGCGCGCCTCATTTGGATGTCCATTTACAAGGTATAACTTGCCAAGGTAGTTGCGCGCACGAGAGTCCTTCGGATCTTCACGAAGAATCTCCTGGACAAGCCCGAATGCTCTAGCTGTATCGCCCTTCAGAAAAAGAATCTCGACGAGATTGTCTCTCGGACCGGTTTGTGACTGTAAGCTGACGCCCTTTTCAGCGTTATAGACGGCAGAATCAAATTGAAATTTTCCGGCGTAGGAATCTCCCAAGTTCAAGTAGGCAGCAGGGTCTTGTGGCTGGAGGCGAATGAGAAGCTGGAAGTGGCCGATCGCCTCATCGTAGTTTCTGACTAGCAGATTGAAGTCGCCTAGAATCTTATGCTTCTCGATCTCAGTTACACGGTCCGTTAAGCGAGTGGCATCCAACAGCTCCTTCTTCGCCCGCACCGGATCGTTCAGGTGAACGTAGGTTATGCCTAAATATTCGTGAGCCATAGCGAACGTTGGATCCAATTCCAGCGCTCTCTGGAACAATCCGCGTGCCACTTGTGAATCGCCGTTGTATAGGCCTACTTTGCCAAGAGAGAAGTAACGTATCGCCTCCAGAGACTTGGACGTAACTTGCTCCAGTGGGACCGAGCTTTGGGTCACAGAGGTCAAGGATTCCCCGAGGCCTATCCGAATTTTCTTTGCTACACTGTCCACCGCCTCTGGCAGCTGGTCTGCCTCTGGCACAACTTGCTCGGTACTTACCAAATATTCGCCATCCGGACCCACAGCACGAGCGACAAGGACGTAATTCTTGCCAATTTTGCTAAGCGACCCTTGTAACAACGCTTGCAGACCCTCTCGCGAGCAAATCTCTCTGCCTGTAGCTTCATCCATGTGGTCCGTGCCCGAACGCTCCATACGTCGCAAAGCGTCACGTATCCGAATCGACGGGAACACGCTCAAATAGCGGGACTGCTCCAGAGCCGTCGTGAGCAGTTCGGGCACGGTTTGATCGAAAACAGGTTCTCCGGTACGGTTGTCGAAATTGCCTATCAACACTGATTGGTGTTTCGGCTCGTGCTTCAACGGACGCCAGCGCTCGAATGCGAAAATTCCTGCAATTACTGCGATTGCGCCACAGCTCATCAGAAGGATTACTCGCTGAGTTCTAAGCGTCCGCACCGCTGTCACTGGTGGAACAGGTGTGCCCAGCCGACTCAGGTCGACTAAGAGCTCTCGGACAGACTGATAGCGGCGATTTGGATCCTTGTCCAGAGCCTTAAGGATGATAGTTTCCAAATCTGCTGAAATCTGCGGATTGATTGCAGTCGGAGGTCGCGGTGCATTGTGCAGTATCGCGTCGACGAGGCCGAATCTATCAACATCCGTGAACATCTGCTGTTGCGTGCACATTTCATAAAGTACCGCCCCCAGGGAATAAATATCGCTGCGGAAGTCGGGCAACTCTCCACGCAATTGCTCCGGAGCCATGTAAGGGAGCGTTCCGGCACCATGCAACTCGATAAGACTCTCTGTCGGGGCCGACGCAGTCGTCCTAAGCAGCCTGGCCAGGCCGAAGTCAAGAAGCTTTATTTGCTCCTTAGGCGTGACCATGATGTTTCCTGGCTTTAGATCGCAGTGCACAATCCCGTGCTCGTGGGCGTCCTCCAAGGTCTTCGCTATCTGTTCGCACAGCGCGAGTATCCGCTTCTCCGGTAACCGACGTTTCGCAAGTGTTTCCGTCAAGGTGAACCCTTCGACATACTCCATCACTAAGAAGTCCATAGCGTCTTGAGTGTCAAAGTCGAAGACCGTTGCGATGTTCGGATTGTTAAGTTTGGACAGAGTCAGTGCTTCCTTCCGGAAGCGCTTGCGGGCGCTCTCATCTGCGAGGGCTCCAGCAGGCAAGATTTTCAGGGCAACCTTACGGTCAAGACGCTCATCCTGAGCGAGGTAGACGACACCCATCCCACCTGCGCCAATCTGTTGCAGGATGAGGTAGTGGCTCAGCTTATGTCCGACCAAATGTGGCGACGTCGCCATTCCGGAGGAATGTTAGGCCCAAGTCATCCGGGCGTCAATCGCTGGCGCCGTTTGTAATCTCACCGTAGTAGTGGGGTTGTGCGAATCGCCCTTCACTCAGGGCCGCGCTCAAATACTTCGAATACAAAGAATCGCAATTCCGAAATGGCCGGAGTCGGATCGATCGCTTCGGAGATTCATTATGTACTTAGTGATAGACGAGGTGATCGGGTTCCTGTCGCGTGTGCCGGTCAATTGTAGTGCCGGGAGGGGGAATCGAACCTCCAAGACCCGAAGGTCGGCGGATTTTGAGTCCGCCGCACGGCAGCGCATCGCCAGCGTTGAGTACAAGATTGAGAAGGATCTGCTGAGCGTGTACCGGATCCATCTTCACCAGTCCCAGCCCGGAATCGAGCTTCAGCTGCAACTCGATGTTTTCCCCGATCAGCCGGACGAGGAGGTTGCGCATGCCTTCGGCAACCTCATTCAACGAAACCGGTCGAGGCGACGATTTGTTCGAGCGAACCACCGTTAGCAGTTGCCGAACCAGGCCCGTCGCCTGCATTCCGGCATTGCGGATCTCTTCCGCATATTTCCGGGCCCGGTCGGAAGGGCCGAGCACAGACATCAGCAGATCGCAGTACAACAAAACTCCGGTCAACACATTATTGAAATCGTGTGCGACTCCCCCCGCCAAACGGCCAACCGTCTCCAGCCGCTCCGCCCGCTGCAATCGTTGCCTGGCCAATGTGACGCCGGAGAGATCCTCTAACATCACAATCGCACTCTCGGGTCGACAGTCTTCTGCATGAACTGCCCAAACCGTCCAACGCAGTGACTTGCTATCGCCCCCCCGGGCCGCACATTCGATTTGGAAGCTTTCCCGCGCTCCCTGAAATAGCTCGGAGATGAGTTGCCGGCTTCCCGCTCCGTCTCGAATCAGTTCGGGGAGGGTGCAGGGGATCTGACTCGACGGCATTCCCAGCAACTCATCGAAAACCTAATTTTTGGACGTTACGTTTCCTGGTCGCCGGCACAGTGCGAGCCCGACGGGAGCGTGCTGCAGGAGCGACGAAAACTGCATCTCGTCCGACG
>Ga0210407_10003874_pt1 | contig 11959 bp, 11 predicted proteins | sample IncBWC27MmetaG_FD_150860 | JGI IMG/M metagenome (GOLD analysis project Ga0210407, IMG submission 150860) | Forest soil microbial communities from Barre Woods Harvard Forest LTER site, Petersham, Massachusetts, United States - Inc-BW-C-27-M | ecosystem: Environmental > Terrestrial > Soil >... | reverse complement strand
GATATCTCTCGGTCCTCACGCAACTCTACACGCGTCCGGAATTGGTAATGCGCATTCCGCGCAGTGCCTTCCACCCGCCGCCCGAAGTTGGCTCTGCATTGGTGACCCTTCGCCTTCCGGGTGATCGCGCAAAATTGGCGCTCCCGGACGAAGCAGCTTTTCTGGGTTTTGTGAAATTGAGTTTCGCTCAGAAGCGCAAAACCCTGGTCAACAATCTGCGAACGCTGGCGAAGCCGGAGGCCGTCCGCGAAGCACTCGCCGCAGAAAACCTGCGTCTCGACGCGCGCGCCGAGCAACTTACCGTCTCGCAGTTCGCCGCCCTCAGAGGACATCTGACCGCAGGGCGCTAGCTCTCCACCTCTTTCTTCAGCGCCGCGACCAACCGATCCGGATAATCGCTCATGATTCCGTCCACACCGGCGGCTATGAGCAGCCGGATGTGCGCCGGATGATTGACCGTCCAGCAGACGATTTGCAAATCGTGTTTGCGCGCTTCCACAATCATCGCCGGCGTTACCAGATCTCCGCGCACAACCAATTGCCGCCCGCCCACATCCACCGCGGTTTTGAGAGGATCGGCGAGCTGCCCGTCGTACAACACCCCGGTCATCAGCGTCGGCTCAATCTTGCGCAAACCGGCCAGAATCGTTGGGTCAAAGGAAATCACCACGACGCGCGCCACTTCGCCAGACTCACGCAGCGCGCCGATCAAGGCATGTTCCCCGCCCCAGGAGCCGCTGGGCTTCAGCTCCAAATAAAATACGATGTCGTTCTTCTTCGAGAATTCCAGAATCTCTTCAAGAGTCGGAATGCGCTCTCCGGCGTAGTCGCTTCCGAACCACGAACCCGCGTCGATGCGCCGAAGCGCCGCGAGCGTTTGATCGTGCACTTTGCCCTGGCCATTGGTGGTGCGGTCCAGGGTGTCATCATGGATGGCGACGAACCGGGCATCGCGCGAGAGCTGCAAATCCGTTTCGATGAACGTCGCTCCCAACGCAACTGCCTTCTTGAAGGCCGCCAGCGTGTTTTCCGGCGCGTGTCCCGAGGCCCCGCGATGTCCGATGATGAACACTTGGACGCTCTCTTTCTAAGCATCGCACCATGGCCCGTGAAGATTTCCGAATGCCCGGCCATTTCCAAAAGATTTAGATTCAATTTTGTATGCTAACATTCGCATCCAGTCAAATAGGTCCGGACCTAAGCCGGTGCCTCGTGCATCTAACCATTCGGGGTGGTTCAAGCCTTTCAAGGAGGACCATATGGGGAAGGAATTTCGGGCCCTGCTCGTAGCACTGCAGATGGCGGCTCAGCTGGGGGTGGCCCCCAAAACTCCGGCGTCGCCGCTCAACCAGCCCAGGAACCAGAACGAGCCCAAGTCGCAACAGGAACTGAAAAAAGAAGTCCGCCACGTGCTCGTCATGCTGCCCTACTATTCCGTGTTCGACAATCTCGCCTACCGGGTGGAAGGCGACAAAGTCATCGTGGAAGGTCAAGTAGTTCGTCCCAGCATCAAATCGGATGCGGAAGCCGCGGTGAAAAGCGTCCCGGGCGTCAGCTCGGTGGTCAACAACATTGAAGTTCTTCCTCCCTCTCCGATGGATGACCAGCTGCGCCGGACGCTATATCGCGCCATTTATGGCGAGCCAAGTCTATCCCGATACGGCTTTGCCGCGGTGTCTTCGATTCACATCATCGTGAAGAATGGAAACGTTACCCTGGAGGGCGTGGTCGATAGCGAAGCGGATAAAAACCTGGTCGGTCTTCGAGCTAACGGCGTTCCAAGTGTTTTTTCGGTGAAGAACAACCTACGGGTCGAGGGCGGCGGCAAATAATTCCCGGGCGAAAGGCGGTGCGGCGCTAGGCCGCCCCGGCAACGCCGTTCCTCGTCAATTGCCTGGAAATCCGCCGCGCGCTCTCCTTCAAGGCTTCGACTATTTTCGGAAGGTTTTCTTCATCCACTTGCGTCAGCGTGCCGCTGACACCAAGCGCAGCCGTGACGTTCCCCGCGGGGTCAGAAATCGGCGCTCCAAGGCACCTCGCCCCAAGACTATTCTCTTCGTCGTCGACTGCGTAGCCTTGCTCGCGCACCAGCTCAAGATCGGCGAGCAGGCGCGACATGGTGATGATGGTTTTCGGTGTGCGTTTTTTCATTCCCTGCTGGCGCACCATGGCTTCCATCTCTCCTTTGGGCAGCCAGGCGAGCAGAGCTTTGCCCACGCTCGTCGAATGCAGATACATTCTGCGACCCACCCAGGTATTTACTTTAAAGAAACCGAGCGCTTCTACTTTCTCGATGTACACGGCTTCGCCTTGATCCAGGACGGCCAGGTGGGCCGTCAAGTGCACGCGTTCCACGAGCGAGCGCATGAATGGCAGAGCGACGTCGGCGATATCCAGATTCGACTGCGCGTCTCCACCCAGGCTGAGAATTTTCAGACCCAGTTTGTAGCGGCCTGTCTCCGCGTCGCGGCGAAGGTACCCGCGGCGTTCCAAGGTGCGTAGAATGTAGCTCGCCGAGCTTTTGGGCATGGCGAGTTTGCGGCTGATCTCGGAATTGGTGAGGCCGTCCGGGCGATGGGCGACGTTTTCAAGAATGTTGAGGGCGCGTTCGACGGCCCTGGCCGGGCTGGAATCGGTGACTGGCATGGCGTGGCTCCCAGGGTCCCGCCGAGGGGCGGTGTTCCAAGTATAGAACATATGTTCAGGATATTGAACAAGGGCTTGCGCCGCGTTTAGGGAGCTTGCTAGAAAAAGAACGCAGCGTGAACATGTGTTCAGCTGATGGAACAGCCGGCGCGTGGGAAATTACCCATCCTTGGTGTGTAATTTCCTGTCGTTTTCTGCCACGGATGGTTCCCAGCGCCTCCCCGGTTCCCGGCATGCTCTCTATGTGCTTGATCGTATGGCAGTTACAGAACGCGGGAAAACGGCCGTTGGCCTTCGAATTGCCCATCTTACCGGGCGGCCCAAGCCCGTTCGAGTTCCGACCCGGGAGGACTGAGAAAACCATGGCGACAGCAACCGCAAAAGCGAACCCGGCCACCGCGCCTCGGCCCTTCGCGAACCGTATTGTGCCGGTCAATTCCGCACCGCAGGACTTCGATGCCGCACGCGACCTGCCTTCGGGATTTCCGGAGTTCTTGGCGCCACTGCATGCTGCGCTTACGCTGCGTCAGCGCTCCCTCGTCGCGCAGCGCGAGCGCGCGCTCGCCGATGCGCACGCCGGCAAATTGCCGAACTACTTGCCGCCGGCGGCCGGGACCACCAATTCGTGGCGTATCGAACTGCCAGCGTGGTGCGCTGACCAGCGAAACCAGATGACCGGGCCGGCCGATGACCGCGACCTGGTTGTGAAGATGCTCAATTCCGGTGCGCCCGGCGTAATGCTCGATTTGGAGGATTCCAACGCCAACACTTGGGAACACACGACGCGCGGCATTCACAATATTCTCGAAGCGCTTGCCGGGCGATTGACGTACTTCGACCGCAAGCGGGAAAAGACGGTTGGGGTTTTGCCGAGCAGTACGGTGATTTTCACGCGGCCGCGCGGGTTGCATATTCACCAAGCGGGAGTTCTGCCAGGCGAGCTGCTGCCTGCGTCGCTTTTCGATGTGGCCATGGTTGCGTATCAGGCGGATTTCAGCGCGCTGCGGCATCCGTTGTGCTTCTACATTCCGAAATCCGAGTCCGCTGAAGAAGCGCTGTGGTGGCGCGATCTGTTTCAGATGATCGCGCGGGCGAAGGGTCTTCCAGCGGGCGCGATCAAGTGCATGGCTCTGGTGGAATCGCATCCGCTGGCTTATCAGATGCAAGAGTTCGCCTGGAATCTTCGCGAGCACATTCTGGGTTTGAATCTCGGACGCTGGGACTACATGGCCAGCCTGATTCATTTCCATCTGGAAAATCCGGAGTGGGTGTTGCCGGACCGCAACACGATTCCGCACAACGTGGCGTTTTTCCAAAACCTGCGCGAATTGATGCCGGAGATTTGCCACCAGCACGGAATGCTCGCCATTGGCGGGATGACGGCGCTTTATCCGAGCCGTGAAGATGCTGAACTCAATGCCCGGGCTTTGAAGGTGCTGGCTGAGGATAAAAAGAACGAATCTACATCCTTGATGGATGGTGCGTGGACCGGCCATCCCGATCAGAACGCGATTGCCGTCGCGCAATTCCCTGCCCCCAATCAGCTCAACGCTCGTCCACGGGATCACCACGCGCATCCGAATCTGCGTCCGGCTCCGACAGCCGTAGGCCAGCGCACGCTTGCCGGTACACGGGCGGCCGTCCGCACGGTCATTCGTTATCGCAACGGCGTCTTGAACGGAAAGGGCGCGAGCTTGCTGGATGGTTACATGGAAGACCTGGCGACGGATCGCATTTATCGGCTGATGATCGCACAGCGTTTGAACCATTCGAGCAGCGTGGAGATTCTCGACGAGAGCGGCGCGCCTCTGCGGCACACGCCGGAATTGATCAGCCGGCTTTTTGACGAAGAGCTCGAGCGGTTGCTCGGCGAGCCCGCGAACGCAAACGATTCCGAAGCTGCGGCTTCACTCCGCGAAGCGCGGAACGTGAGCGAGGAAATGATCCGTCGGCGCGAATTCAATCCGGCTTAGAAACCGGCTTATTCCATTCTTTCGCGGCACAACAGGACTGCGGGCCGCAAATTTTCGCTAGGGAGATCGAAATGTCATCCAACGGGACGAACAAGGCCAACGGAAAGACAAAACATTCGCACGCTGTCGGGGACAGCAATCCACGGTGGGCGGGCATCACGCGCCCCTATTCGCACGATGACGTGCTGCGCCTGCGCGGGACCATCCAGATCGAGTACACGCTGGCACGCCTGGGCGCGGAGCGGCTGTGGGATCTGATGCACAGCGACGCGTACGTTCCGGCGCTGGGCGCGATTACCGGCAATCAAGCGATAGAAATGGTGCAAGCGGGGCTGAAAGCCATTTACGGCTCGGGATGGCAAGTGGCCGCGGACGGGAACACGGCGGGCGACGTTTATCCCGACCAGAGTCTGTATCCGTGCGATTCCGCGCCAAATCTTGTAAAGCGCATCAACCGCGCACTGTTGCGCGCGGATCAAATCGAGTGCGCCGAACGGAAGCCGAGTGGAACATATTGGTTCGCCCCCATCGTCGCGGATGCCGAGGCGGGGTTCGGCGGCTCGCTAAACGCCTACGAGCTGATGAAATCGATGATTGAAGCGGGTGCGGCGGGCGTGCACTTTGAGGACCAACTTTCTTCGGCGAAAAAATGCGGGCACCTGGGCGGGAAAGTGGTCGTGCCGACCCGGGAGTTCATCGAGAAGTTGACCGCCGCGCGGCTCGCGGCGGACGTTTGCGGCGTGCCGACAATCTTAATCGCCCGCACGGACGCAAACTCGGCCGGTTTGCTGCTATCCGATGCCGATGCGCGCGACCGCGAATTTATTTACGGCCAGCGCACCCCCGAAGGGTTCTACCAATTCCGCGGCGGGATCGCCGCTGCGATTGCCCGCGGCCTGGCATACGCGCCTTATGCAGACGTGCTGTGGTGCGAGACGTCCACGCCCGATCTTGGAGAAGCAAGGGAATTCGCGGAGGCGATTCACGCCAAGTTTCCAGGCAAACTGCTGGCTTACAACTGCTCGCCGTCGTTCAACTGGAAGAAGAAACTGGACGACGTGACGATTGCGAATTTTCAGCAAGAGCTTGGAAAAATGGGCTACAAATTCCAGTTCGTCACGCTGGCCGGATTCCATTCGCTGAACATGTCTATGTTCCATCTGGCGCGCGGTTATGCGCAGGCCGGCATGACCGCATATTCGAAACTGCAGCAGGAAGAATTCGCCGCGCAAGAGCTGGGTTACCGCGCGGTAACGCATCAGCGTTTTGTGGGCACGGGTTACTTCGATGAAATCGCGCAAGTGGTTTCCGGGGGCGCGTCGTCGACGACAGCGCTGGCCGGCTCGACCGAGGCTGCGCAATTCCACGCTGGCGAGAACGGGCACGGCGCGCACCAAGCCCTCGCGCCCAGCTCCGAAGGCTAGCCTTCGCGTATCGGTCGGTTTTTCCAAGAACAAGAAGACGTACAGGGGCCCTCGTCGGGCCCCTTTCCCGTCTCGAGATTCTGTGCGAACTTAAGATGCCAGATTTCGCTAGTTCGAGCCCTGGGGATCCGTGGTTGGGTTGGTGTTTGCGTTCGACGCTCCGCCGATTTCGAGATCGTATTTGTCTCCGCTGAAGAAAACCGTCGTCAGGGAATGGCTGCCGTCCTTTCCGGCGGTGGCCGAATAGCCGTCCACCTTGTTCGAAACCGGCAAAGCAACGATTCGCGCGGACACGCTGGCTACGGTTTCCTTGCCTTTGAGAATATCCACTTTTACGTCAGGTCCCGTCCCGCTCCAAGTGAACCTGTAGTCTCCGGGCGGCAATTGCTGGCCCTCGAGAGCGACGCTTTCATAGAGATGGAGCGTCTTCTTGCTGGAATTCCCTGCGAAGGCGCTGGCGGATAACAACAACGAACTGCCGACCACTAGAGTGAAAAACTTCATGGCTCTCATGTACAACTCCCTTTTGTTTTCTCCGGCACGGAAGCGCGAGAAAGAACGCTCCCGCCCGCGGAGGGATATGACTTGGTATTTCCTTTTATTAGATGGCCCCGGCCGCTCGCGGTTAGATCGGGGCATGCCGCAAAGTTTGCTTTGTCCGCAGAAAATAATTTCATGGTCGAAAGCAGAGAGATTTCCGTTCTCACCATGACGTAAATTTGCGGATGAAATATTTACACTATTAATGCCGTCGAAGAGGAGGCTTTATGACCGTTCTCGAACAATCGAAGGAAGGCGAGATGGCGACTCACAGGAGAGTCGACGCAATGGATTGGGCGGAAGTCGAAGAGTCGCTTGGCGGGCGAGGGTACGCAGTAACGGCTCCGCTTCTCACCGCGGAGGAATGCACGGAATTGGTTTCACTGTACCGCGAGGAGAAACAATTTCGCAGCCACATCGTCATGGAGCGGTATCGCTTTGGGATTGGCGATTACAAGTATTTTGACCATCCGTTGCCGCAGCTCGTTCGAGAACTTCGCACCGCTGCCTATCCGCACTTGGCGACAGTCGCGAATCGCTGGGCTGAGGCGCGCGGCGAAAGCGGCGCGCACGCTTCTTACCCTTTGGAGCACGCCGAGTTTTTGAAAATATGCCACCAGGCGGGGCAGAAAAAGCCGACGCCGTTGATGCTCCACTACGAAGCGGGCGGCTACAACTGCCTGCATCAGGATCTTTATGGGGAGGTGAGTTTTCCTTTGCAGATGGTGTTCTTGCTGGGGCAAGCGGGGCGCGATTGGCAAGGCGGCGAGTTTATTTTGGTGGAGCAACAGCCGCGCGCGCAGTCAAAAGTGGAAGTGGTGCGCGGGAATCAGGGGCAGGCGATTATTTTCGCGACGCGATACCGGCCGGTGAAAGGGGCGCGCGGGTACTATCGAGTTAATTTGAGGCATGGCGTCAGCCGGGTGCATGGCGGTACGCGGTACACCTTGGGGATCATTTTTCACGACGCGAAGTAGACCATGACGATATTCAAAACGGCAGACGCCTGGTTGACGTCTTTCGGCACCAGCGGGTCGTTCGACGGCTGGACGCCCGGCCTGACCGCGATATAATTTCTGAATGCGTACTGATCGCCTCGCTCGCAAACTGCGTTGGCTTGTGATTCTTTCGGCGCTGCTGGCAGCGCCCGCGTTGGCTCAAGACAGGATCTGGGAACATGAACTGGCTGCTTGGCGCGTCGAGCATGTCAACGATCTCCTGAAGCCTGCAGGATGGCTCTCTCTCACGGGACTCGAGTGGCTCGAGCCCGGCGACAACTCCTTCGGGACGGCGGCCGACAACAAGATTCGTCTTAAGGGGAAAAGCGCGGCGCATTTAGGCGTTCTGCGTCTCGAGGCCAACAGCGTGCAGCTGCTGCCTCCTCCCGGCGGCTTTCCACCGGATTTGCGAGTGGCCGATGCTCCAGCAAAAGCACAGCTTCTGCTCGTCGAAGCGGACCATGACAGGAATGCTCCCCACATCACCATCGGCACGCTCAACATGTATGTCATCCGGCGCGAAGACCGCTTCGCGCTGCGTGTGAAAGATTCGAAATCGCCGTCACTGCTCTCATTTCATGGATTGAACTGGTACGACCAGGATGCAAAATATCGCCTGAAAGCGAAATGGATTCCCTACCATCCGCCGAAGTCCGTCACCCTGGCGACGCTGGCGGGAACGACCCATTCCGAACCTGTTCCGGGCGCTGCGGAATTTGTTTGGGAGGGCAAAACCTACAGGTTGGAGCCGGTTCTCGAAGATCCCGCTGCGACGCAGCTTTTTTTTATCCTTCGCGATACCACGAGCGCCACGACGACTTACAAGGCTTGCCGGTTTCTTTACACCGTTTTGCCGAGCCACGGCGTCGACCAGCCAGGCGAGCTTTGGCTGGATTTGAACCGCCTGGAAAACCCGCCATGTGCTTACACGCCGTTTGCCACGTGCCCCTTGCCGCCGCCGCAGAACCGGCTGCCCATCGCCTTGCCTGTCGGGGAAAAGCGCTACCACGAATGAGCACCGGGAAAAGTCCGTTTTTCTGTCTACCGAGCTGATGGTGGCGTTTGGTCGCGGAGTTTTCCGCTCGAATTCCCGCGGACCCCTCGACCTGCGGTGGTTCCGTGTTTGGGCATCTGCCTTTTCCGGCGTGGTGTTGGAAATTGGGCGCAAACTGTCGGACAATAAAAGTTGTGCACACGACATGAATCCCCCGGAAGCCAGAGCGCTCGCAAGGAAAGACGACGACGGAGCCGCGCGTGAGAAACTGATCGCGCTCCGGCTAGCACTGCTGCGCGTTCACAAGACGCTGCTCGAAATGGAGCGCAGAGATTACGAGCGCGCCAACGGCAAAGTCACGGTCGGAGAACTTTTCCGGCTAGTCATTGACCACCAGCAATTCGGCTGGCTTCACAATATTTCCGAGTTTGTCGTTCGGCTGGATGAAACGCTCGCGGGTGAAAATGCTGTTACGCCGGAAGATGTACGCACCGCTATCTCGCTGGCGCGCAAAATGTTTGCGCCGTCGGAATCGGGCGACGCCTTTCAGAAAAAATACTATGACGCCATTCAGTTGGATCCCGCCGTCGTGATTGGCCATGCGGAGCTCGCGCGGCTTTTTAACAACGAGCCGCCGGATGTAAGCTCGACGTAAGCCGTGGAACGCGCGCGCTTCAAACTCCGGCGCCTCACTCGAGCGGAACTTCCCTGCCCCACTTTGCCGCTCGCGCGGTTTCTGATCGGCAAAGTCGTGGTCCACGATTTGCCGGAAGGACGGCTTAGCGGGCGGATCGTGGAGGCGGAGGGCTATCCGCCGGGTGATCCCGCGGGGCATCATTTCCGCGGTCCAACGCGGCGGAACCGCTCTCTGTTTCTCCGCCATGGCCACGTGTACGTCTATTTCAACTACGGAATGCACTTCATGCTGAATATTTCGAGCGAGCCCGCCGGCGTTGGCGGAGGCGTTCTGATTCGCGCGCTGGAACCTCTGGAAGGAATCGAGCTGATGCAACGCAACCGCAAGAGCATGGAGCTGCTTGATCTTACGCGCGGCCCGGGGCGCTTGGCCGCGGCCCTCGGGATTGAGCGCAGTCTCGATGGTCTCGATCTATTTTCGCGGGGGCCGCTTTGGCTTGGGGAATTGGTGCGTCCCAAAACCGCACATCAGAGCGGCCCAGCGGACGTGCCGGTTGCAACTACCGTGCGCATTGGCATCACTCGGGCGGCCGACCGACTCTTTCGTTTCTACGAACGCGGCAGCCCCTTCGTCAGTGGCCCCAAGCGGCTCCTTCTTTCCCCATCGGCAGAGACCGAAGCGACGCGGTGACAGCTTTAGAGTCTACCATTCGCAATACTTGGATTTAGCGGAAATTCTGGCGGATAGCCATCCGCTAATCGCCACAGGCAAACTCGGCATGGGTATTCATCGGCAGGAACTCTCGATGCCGGTTTGACTTCGCGGGCTTCGTTGCGCCGAGGCGCGCCATGTGGCAAGCGGATCGGCGCTGCTTCTGGCGCATACTGTCGCGAAGAATCTCGTGCAGCCTTCGGTGCGCGCGGAACAGCCTCAGACGGACGGCCACCGTCGAGATACGCAGGCGCGCGGACACTTCGTGCGTGGAATACTGCAGGACATCGCGCAGCAGACAGATTTGGCGCAAGTCCGGCGCGAGGCGCGCGATGGCGCCGGCAAGCAGCACACGCTGCTCGCGGCGGGCGTAGCGCTCTTCGGGATTGTCGGTGCGCGCCGTTAGCCGGCTGCCGAGGGTGTCCTCGGGGGTCATCCCGGGTTCTTCGAGCGAGACGAACCTCCCTTCGCGGCGCTGCCGGATTAGATCGATCGAAGCGTTGGTCGTGATCCGCGAGACCCAGGCGTGGAGATCATCCTTGCCCTCGTCCAGCTGTCCGGCAAACTGGTTGAGACGGGAAAACGCCTTTAGGAGGGCTTCTTGGCGGGCATCTTCGGCGTCGGCCGGATTGCCGGTCAGGCGCAGGGCGCGCCGGTAGAGTCCAGGCCCGTAAGGCAGGACCATTGTGGCGAAGGCTTCGCCATTGCCAAGCCGGGCGTCGGCCAAAACTTTACGCTTGGCGGCACGGGTGTCTTCGATAGTTCCGGATGCAAAGTTGTAGGCGTCTAAGGCTACGCTTGCGGAGCTCATATCGCGGAGCAGAATCGCACCCCAAGAGCCACGCTCACTTCGCTGTAAACCATTGAAAACAAGCTGGTAAGTACAGTCTAAAGTGCGCGTAGGCCGAGCCGGACCGTCCGTTTGTGGGACGCCGCGTCGCGTTTCCGGTCACAACGGACACTTCGCGCCAAAGGCGAGCTGAGCTCGGAAATGACGCCCGCGAAATCGCAAGAAGAACGCCGCGGATTTGTTCGGGCTGCCGGCATGGGGAAGCTTCTAGTGGAACTAATCCTTTGCGTCCCGGTCCGAGTGACTTAGACTTCCGGCAACTTCTGGAGGTTCCCATGATCGAAACTACGCGAAGAACATTTCTTGGAGCGGTGGGTGCGGCAGCGGCACTCGGGTTGGTTGGGGAAGCGGCCGTTCCCGAGGCGCGCGGCAGCAATGCCCCCGCGAGTCGCGTTGCGCCGGCAGCCACTGAAAAACAGCTGTTTTGGGTGGCGGCTTCGACGCCTTGCGACAAGGGCCTGAACTTCGATCCTGAGCTTTACAAGGACGTGCTCGCTTACCTGAAAGAAAAAGGGGCGGACGGAGTTGTGGTGCTCGGAACCACGGGAGAGTTTCCTTCGTTTTCGTTTGCCGAGCGAAAGAAGATCGCCGAGACGGCTTTCCAGCATAGGAACGGCCTGAACATTATCGTGTCGCCGGGAACTTCCAACTTTCCGGAGACCCTCGAGTTGTCGCTCCACGCGCAAGAAAACGGCGCGGACGGCTTGCTGATCGTGCCGCCGTTTTACTTCAAGCATCCGCGGCTGGAAGGGTTGACCAAATATTTTTCGCTGATTTTTGAAAAAGTGACGATTCCCATCAACCTGTATCACATTCCATTCGCGACGGCCATCCCCATTTCGCTCGATTTGATGCACAGCCTGGAGAAATATCCGAATCTTGCCGGAATAAAGGACTCCAGTTCGGATGAGGAGGAGTATCACAAGTTTGTTCGAGAATTTCCGAAACTGAATATGCGAACAGGGACGACGCACAATCTCAAATACGCATTGGACAATGGCATGGGCGCGATCCTGGCGGAAGGTAATAACTTCACGACACAAATCGCAGCGGTATTCGCGGCAAAGCGGGGCGGGAAGGACATCGCGGAACCGCTTGCGAAACTAGAGACGGCGCTGAAGCTGTTGCGGGCAGGCGGAGTCGACGAGTATGGGCCGATGAAATACGCGCTCAGCCTGCAGATGGG
>Ga0210407_10003871_pt1 | contig 11971 bp, 10 predicted proteins | sample IncBWC27MmetaG_FD_150860 | JGI IMG/M metagenome (GOLD analysis project Ga0210407, IMG submission 150860) | Forest soil microbial communities from Barre Woods Harvard Forest LTER site, Petersham, Massachusetts, United States - Inc-BW-C-27-M | ecosystem: Environmental > Terrestrial > Soil >... | reverse complement strand
CTTGCCGCGGAAGAAATACCCGTCGCAGGTCGCGCAAGTAGACAGACCTCGCCCAATCAGTTCTTTTTCTCCCGGCAACCCCAGCAGTCGCGCCGACGCGCCCGCTGCCACGATCACCGAGCGAGATTCGTAAGTTTCCTTCCCCGCAAGGATTTTGAACGGGCGCTTCGTCAAATCGACTTCCGTCACCGCTCCGGCCTTGAACTCCGCGCCGAATCGCTGCGCCTGTTTGCGCATGTTTTCGATCAGTTCCGGCCCCATGATTCCATCGGGGAAGCCCGGATAATTCTCCACGTGCGTGGTCAGCGAAAGCTGCCCGCCCGGCTCATGGCCGTCCAAAACGAGGGGCTTCAGATTGGCTCGCGCCGAGTATATCGCGGCGGTCAGGCCGGCACATCCACTGCCGATGATTACCACATTGTGCATTAAAAAAAGCTCCACTAGTTAGATTCGGAAAGCCAGCCTGAAGGTACAAGGCGAAGATTGTAGCATTGCCGCCGTTGGAAGTCGGTGCGCAAAGGGGTTACCGAAGTCGCCTATCCTAACTGTGGCGTTCTCTGCGCTATGGCGGCGCGATTTGGTGGCGAAATACCAGAGAAACAGCCAATTTGGCGACGCGTCTAAGTTGCACAGGGCTAGACGCGCCATCACGACTCTTTTAGAGTGGAAACGCGCTCGAAAGTTACATAGATGAGGAGATTGCATGGACCCGCGTTATCCCGTTGGAAAATTTGCAATGCCGACCGGCATTACCCCCGCTCTGCGCCAGGCCGCGATTGAAGATATTGCCTGCGCTCCGCCGAAGGTCCGCGCTGCCATCGCAGGACTCACGGACGCACAACTCGAAACTCCTTATCGCGAAGGGGGCTGGACCGTGCGCCAGGTGGTTCACCACATCGCCGACAGCCACATGAACGCCTACGTGCGTCTGCGCCTTGCTCTCACCGAAACCGAGCCCACCATCAAGGCGTACCAGGAGGCCGACTGGGCCCGGCTGGAAGATGCACAACACGCGCCGGTCGAAATTTCCCTCAAGCTTCTGGAACCTCTCCACGACCGCTGGGTTCGTCTCTTGCGAAGTGTCACGCCGGAGCAATATGCCCGGCCGCTCCGTCATTCCGAATCCGGCTTGAAAAATGTCGACTGGTTGCTCTTTCTTTATGCGTGGCATGGCCGCCATCACACTGCGCACATCACCGAACTTCGCAAACAAAAGGGCTGGAATTAATTCCTTCACCGGCGCGGCGAGTCCGGCCGCACCGATTGCAACCGCTCCAGAATTTCCTGTTTAAATTTGGGATCGTTCAGCAATTCCGTCGCGAGTCGCCGTGATTGCTTTGCTTTCTCGAATAACAGTAACATACGACGTACACCAAAAAGGAGAGCACATGGCGCGACCCGCTGGAACTTACGCAATTTTTGAAACTTCAATGGGCAACATCGTTTGCCGCCTGTTTGAAAAGGAAGCACCGAAGACCGTTGAAAACTTTATCGGCCTCACCGAAGGCACCAAGGAATTCAAGGACTCTATCAGCGGCAAAAAGGAAAAGCGGCCCTATTACGACGGCCTTACCTTTCACCGCGTGATTCCGCAATTTATGATTCAGGGCGGCTGCCCGCAGGGTGACGGCCGCGGCGGCCCGGGCTACAACTTCGCCGACGAATTCCACCCGAGCCTGCGCCATTCCAAAGCCGGGAAACTTTCGATGGCCAACGCCGGCCCGAATACCAACGGCAGCCAGTTCTTCATCACCGTGGCGGCCACACCCCACCTCGATAACCGCCACTCCATCTTTGGCGAAGTCGTCGAAGGCCAGGACATCGCCAACAAAATTTCCGAAACCGCGCGTGACGGCATGGACCGCCCGCGCGTCCCCGTCACCATGAAAATCCGCATCGAACGCGTTCCCTAAAGCCTGAGGTTGCATGCTCTCGCCCGCGCGCCTCACGCAACTGCTGACGGAATTCATCTTCATGCTTCTGGGCGCGCTGGTGATGTGGCTCGCCGCCAACGGACGAATCTATTTCGATCGCCACGGTGTGGCTTGGCTGGTCCTCAGCGTGGCGCTGATTGCGTGGGGTCTGCTGGCATTGGCCAAGCCCGGCCAATTCTGGGCCAAATGGCAAAAATGGAATCGTGGAGGCTCGCTCGTCCTGCTCGGGGTGGTGATGTTCTCCATCTCCCGCGTCCCATTTGATTGGGTTGTAAAACTCCTCGCCGCAGCCGGCCTGATCCTCCTCGTGCGCGGCATCGTCGGCTCCTTCCTCATTTTGCGGCAACGCTAGCTTCCCTTCAGCTATAATGCCGGGCATTCAACGCTTCCCTCCGCCTGGGGAAAACCTGCCTGCGAACGGCTGCATTCCGCTCGCATCTTCGAAGAGGAGACCTATCGTGTTCAAAGAATTCAAGGAATTCGCAATGCGTGGTAGTGTCTTGGATCTGGCTGTTGGCGTCGTCATCGGCGCAGCCTTCGGAAAAATCGTTGCTTCTCTGGTGGACGACATGCTCATGCCGCCCCTCGGCCAGCTTCTCGGAAAAGTGGACTTTTCCGGCCTGTTCATCAACCTGAGCGGAACCCACTTCGATACGCTCAAGGCGGCAAAGGACGCCGGCAAGGCTACACTCAATTACGGCAATTTCATCAACACCGTCATCAACTTCCTGATCGTGGCCTTCACTATTTTCGTGGTCGTGCGCATCGTCAATCGCTGGATGCCCAAGGCTCCGGCGCCGGTCACCACAAAAGATTGCCCGCAATGCGCCATGGCCATTCCCTTAGCCGCGAAAAAATGCGGCCACTGCACCAGCGCCGTCTGAATGCATCTCATGAATAGAGGGCGGGTCTTTGCGAAGCATGCTTCAGGGGCTAAAGCCCATATTCTCTATCCCTTTTCCGTCGGGGCTAAAGCCCCGACCTCTTAAGGAACCATTGTGAGATAGGTTCGAGTCAAGGAACGTCTCACGGAACGGCAATCACACGGACGGCGACTAGGGAGATACGGCCGCGCAGAGCGCGGGAAAATGTCGGCGCGCCGACATTTAAAGTAAAACTTGAAGCTTATTCTGTTTGGTTAACGGAATATCGGACGGAAATTTCAAGCTGCAGAAAGAAAAGCCGTTAGGCGTCCGGAGTTCGAATGATTATGGGAAGAGGTCTCTTTCGAACGTCTCGTTATGAGAAAGACATCTTAAATCGCCGGGGGCTTCTTCTTAACGTTGGATTCCAGGTGCGCCTTCAATCTCGTAATCACGGCTTCTTCCTGGCCATCTTCCACTTCTTTCATTACCTCTTCCAGCGCAAAATGCACCACGTCATGGTGATGCAATTCCAGCGGCGCCGCGGATTCGCTGAATCGCAGCCATAAGCGGTGCAGGAGGTTCACTTCATTGGCGGTCAGGTTCGGCGCGTGCGGCCCAAGGACTTTGTAGACCTTGTCGCCGTTCGCCATGTGAATTTCCAGGTTGAATTGCGGCTTCGGATCACCCAGTTTTTCCCACGCGTCGCCGAGATGCCGCGCCTGCTCTTCCGTGGGCTCCTTGGGTGAATGGCCGACAACTATAGTGCTCGACTGCAGCGAAGTAGCCGCCCGCAATATCGCGTCCCAGATATCGTTCGCAGCAACAATAGCGAGCCGGATGGTTTTCCCTCGTTTTTCAGCCATCGAGAGTGCCTGGGAAAAGAGGTGCTGTTCGATGCTGCCGAAAAGCTGGTACGCTTCCAACTCGTTCTCGCCAGATGCCGCGCGCCGCAGAAGGCGCACGTGGAGGACGATCACGTCCCGCCTCCCAGGCTTGATACGGTCTAGCACGTTCGCCAGGTGATAAAGATTGTAGTGGTTGCTTACCGGAACCAGAATATTTCCTGGCTTCGCACCAACTGCTTCCGGCGTAAGTTCGCCCTCCATCTCGAGATTGAACTGGTCCATTTCGACATGAGCGCCGCCGAGCCGGGCGCGCCGCTCGGAAATGGTGAACACGACATAAAGCAAGATGGAGAAGGCGCCGCCGGCCATTGTGGCGATGGGCTTGGTGAACAAATTGACGATCGCGATGAGGAACAGCGTGAGGGTAATCAGAATCAACCCGACCGGAACCTGAACCCCGCGGACATAAAAATTGAATGGCACCTGGAAATCGCGCTGCCCCGGTTTGGTGTACCGAAGAACCAGCACCGCCAGCCCGTTCATCGCAAAACTCCAGATCACGCCGAACGCATACAGGTTGGCCAGGAAGGTCACGTCGCCGCGGCTGATGATGATGGTGATCACCTGCAGGGCAACCACGATATTGATGATGCGATAGCTGGTGCCGTATTTCCGGTGCGGCTGCCGGAACCAAGAGCTCAGTACCCCGTCTTCGGAGACCCGGTTCAGCACTCCGTTCGAACCCACAATCGCCGTGTTCACCGCCCCGGCAAGAATGAACGTGCCCACCACAACCACAAATCCGTGGAAGATGAGCCGCACCCACAACGGCCCCTCCAGGCTCATCGCCAGCCCGCCGATCAGGTTTTGCAGGTAAGTCTGGCGAACCGAGTCTGGGATGATCATCACCGCGAAGAACGAGACCATCGAGGTGAACACCAGGCTGTAAACGAAAATCACCAGCCCGGCCTTTTTCAAATTCGGAAGTTTTGGATGTTCGATTTCGCGGTATACCTGCGCCAGCGATTCCTCGCCGCTCATGGCCAGGACTGAATGCCCCAACGCGATGAAGATGGCCACGATGCCAAACATGTGTGGCAAGCTGCTGTGCGCCAGCCAGCCCAACGCGCTCTCGCTCAACCTGAGGTTCCGGGGGTGCGGGAAGGGTGGGAGGACGGAATGGCGTATCAGCGCGGTGTAGATACACCAGGTAATCAGGATCACCACCATGACAGTCACCAGCTTCATGATGTGCAGCGCTTTTTCGCTCGACTCCGGGATCCCCTTGGTGTTCTCCCACCAGAAATACAACGTCACCAATATCGCAAAACTCGCGCTCACCACATCGGTTGAACCGATGGAGAGCGGCCCGCTCAGGTGAAAATATTGCAGGAGTTCGCTGATCAGCCCAGCCAGATACTGCCCCGCCGCCACGCCGCTGATCGGCCCGGTCAGGATGTAATCGAACATCAGCGCCGAAACGCTGAATTTCGCCAGCGCTCCGCCCAACGATTGCTTCACCGCCCGGTACACGCCGCCCCGGACGAACATGCTGCAGCTTTCCACGTAAACGGCGCGAACCGCGTAGGAAAACAGCATGATGGCGAGGATGAACCACGGCGCGGCCTTACCGATGTAGCCCTCGGCCTCGCCGCCGGCGTAGTACGCCGACGAAGCAAGGTCATTGAGTACGATGGCGGCCGCGCGCCAGAAGGAGATGAAGCTCAACAGCGCCGTGGTCGCAACTAAGACGCGCGGAATACCGCTGCTCTGGCTGCCCTTGGCAGCCGGGCTTTGGGGAATGCTGCTCATTTACCTACGGGTAGTTAGACCTGCAGATTCCAATGCTCCCATTTTTCGAGAGACAAGTCCAGCGAACGCGCGGCACGTCTAAACGATTTTTTGCTGGGTTTTTTCCGGAGTTTCGCGAAAGGCGCGCCCGCATTCTTCGCACGGGCAGAGCGTCCGCAGGTAATCGTAGCTGAAGATTCCAGTGGAGTGCCCGTCCGTGAAACTGATCTGGACGGCGTAGTTTCCCACCTGGGTGGCCCCTTGCGCGCGCGGTTTTGGCTTGTACATTGGCAGGAGGGGCGACGAAAGCAGATTCGCGGAGGGCATCGCCTCCTTCTTCCCGCGCTCATCGTTGCAGGTCGCACACGGGCACTGCTCCCGCAGGTACGCAAACTCAAAATGGCTGGAATGGCCATCGGCCCAAGTGATGTCCACACCCGCGCCGGTCTTTACGTGGATTTTTACGGCGGTCGGCTTCTTACGCTGGTCAATGGGTGTTGGCATGAAAAGAAAGTCTTTCGGAAATATTTGGATTTTGTGGCTTGCGACCGCGAGCTAACTCAGAACCGGAGCTTTACTCTATTCTGCGGTCCTCAGCCGCCCGTTCCTTTCTTGTGATCGCAGCACTCGCCGGGAGGAATCGGATTTCCGTGTGGGCACGTCGTCGGGTGGCCCAGGAACGAACAGATTTTCTGGTCCAGCTCCGGACTGATAATGTGCTCGAACTTGCAGGCCTCACTGTGTACTTCCTGATCTTCGATGCGGAAGGTGTCCTTGAAGAGACGCTCGGCCAGGCGGTGGCGCCGCACCACATCCCGCGCACGCTGCGTTCCTGTTTGCGTGAGGTGCACATCGCCGTTCTGCAATTCGATCAAGCGCAAATCCGACATGCGCGTGAGCAAGCGCGAAACCGGCTCGGCTGCGATCACCGGAAGCTGGCCCGCGGGCCCTTCGGAGCGAAGCATCTCCTTCCGCGCAGGCTTGCCGTCTTCGCCGCAAATCCAGATCTGCTCGAGCAGGTGATCGAAGCGAATTTCGTCGTCGCTCGAAACGGGCGTGCAGCAATCGGCGGTATTCGCGAGCGGGCAGGCCATCGGATGATTCGGACCGTGCAGCGCAGTGTCAAAAGAAAGATGCCCGTGGGCCAGTTCGATGCGGCGGTCGGCTTGCTGGGCGATCTCCGGATCGTGCGTCACCATCAGAATCGTGTGCCCCGCGCTGTGCAGTTCGCGAAATAGCCCAAGCACAATCTCTTCATTCGCTTCGTCCAGGTTGCCCGTCGGCTCATCGGCCAGAATTAACTTCGGCTGGTTGATCAGCGCCCGCGCAATCGCCACGCGCTGCTGCTCACCGCCGGAAAGCTGCGACGGCAGTTGCGTCAGCCGGTGGCCCAGCCCCACCCGCTTCAGCGCTTCCGCGGCCTGCCCTTCATCCGTGACGCTGTGAAAATACTGGGCCAGCATTACGTTTTCCAGCGCGCTCAAATACGGCACCAGGTGGAACTGCTGAAATACGAAACCAATTTTTTCCGCCCGGTAGCGCACCAGATCGTTCTCGGAAAGTTTGGCCAGGTCCACGCCACCCACGATGACGTGGCCCGACGTCAGCGTATCCAGTCCGCCCAGAATATTGATTAGCGTGGTTTTCCCGGAGCCGGAAGGCCCCATCAACGCTACCCATTCGCCCGCCTGAATGTGGAAGGAGATGCCGTTCAACGCGCGCAGGGTCCCATACTCCTTCACCAGCGATTCAATGCGCACTTGCGCGTTCACGCTTCACCTCGAAACACACTTGCAGGCCGTACGCTCGCCAATCTGCGCAGGGGGAATGCGCTGGCAATGGAAACGATGACGGTGATGCCTACTGAAACAGGATACACAATCCAACGAGGCTGCGCAGCCACGCCAAACACCGTTTTCCCCAGCCAGATGGAGCCCAGAATGCCAAACGCCGAACCAATCACCCCGCCCACAATGCCCATCAGAATCGCTTCCGCCAGGAACAGCCGTACCACGCGCCGCACGCTACCCCCGATCGCTTTCATCAACCCGACATCATTCTTGCGTTCGATAGCTACGTTGCTCATTCCCGCCATCACGCAAAGCGAAGTCAGAAGCAATACGATGATCACCGTGGTCGTAAGCAGCCCGCTGATGCGGTTGTAGAGCTTTCCCTCCGCCTCGGCCAATTGCTTGATGCCGTGCACGTCCGCACCCGGCAGCCGTTGCGACAGCGCGGCAATGAAGCGCTGAATCGAATCCGGCGTGCCCGTCACGCTGAGCTGCACCAGGCTGATGCGCCCCGGCAAATCCGCCAGAGTCTGCGCCGTGGCAAGCCTGGTGAAAATCTGCGTGTCTTCGGCGCCGCCCGTGGCGACTACCGCGAACACCTTGCACGCCGCCTCCCTGCCCTGGTTGCGCAGGTGCAATGAATCGCCCGCATGAACTTTGAACTGTCCCGCCGCCTTGGCCCCGATCTCGCATGCCGCCCAATCTTTCTCCAAATCGGCGGAATACTCCGTGCGGCGCCCGGGCCGCACTTGCGTCAATCCTTGTCCTTCAGTGCCTGCAATCACGGCTGGTTGGTAATGGATTTCGCCGGCTTTCGCCACCTCGCCGATCACGTAAAGAAACGCCACCGCAGGCACGGGCTTTCCGGCATTTTCGGTTGGCAAACCGCCAAGCAACCCTTGCTCCAGCGTGCTGCCACTGGAACTTCCGTTCGCGTCGCGCGGAACCGCGATCACATTCGCTCCCAGCGCGCGAAATTCCGTGGTCAGCCGCCGCTTGGCATCAATTTGCAAATTCAGCAAAGCCGCGGTAATCGCCGCTCCCGCTCCCAGCGCCAGTAGAATCACAAATAGCCGGCCGTAATTCGCGGTGAGCAGTCTCCGCACGATGCGCCAGAACATCGTAGTGTCCCCCATCACTCGCCTCTCAGGATGGGCGCTGGGTCATACCGCGAAGCACGGCGCAGGGGATAAGCGCTTCCGAGCAGGGTGATGAGTGACGCAAGCATCAACACAATGAACAGCAGAAAAAGCTTCGGCTCCGGCGTGAATCCAAAGATCTTTTCACCCAGCAAGCGCGCCAGCAGGATTCCCACCGCGTATCCAATCCCGCCGCCGACAAATGCCACAAGCAATTGCTCCGCCGCCAACAGCACCCCAACCAGCCCAGAGCCCGCTCCCAGCGCCTTCATCAATCCAATTTCCGAGCGCCGCTCGATCACCGAAGCGGCCGCCGATGCCCCCACGGCCAGTGCCGCCGCCAGCAGCGACGCCAAAGTCACCAGCCACAGCAGCGTGCGCACGCGGGTCAGAATCGTTCCTTCGCCCTCCGCCACGCGGCGAATCACGCGCACGTCCGTCCCTTTCAATTCTTGGCTGATTTGCAAAGCGATCGCCGAAATATACGGGGAGCAGTACCAGCGGTCGAACTCCGCCGGGGTCATGGTCTTCGGATCCTTGCGTCCAAACGCATCTTCCGGTTTCGTCAACGCGCTCACGTACAGCCGCCGGTACTGTCCGGGCTTGGCCGCCAATTTCTGCGCGAGTTCAAGGGGCGCGATGATGGCGTCGTCCTCCGGGCCTCCACTGTCGAGAATTCCTACTACGTTCAGCCACGGGCCGCCATTACCGTCCAGCTTGTAGGTGTAGAAGCCCTTGGATCCATCTCGTGTAAACCCCATCTTCCGGGCGAGATTCTTACCCACTACGCACTCGTTTTTGCCCTCGGCAAACCAACGCCCGTCAACGTGCCACCACGGATTCGTCTTTTCAATACCAGTTTGATAGGTAGTGCCGTCTGGAATCGGCACGGAATGATTTACCCAGGTGCCGATGACCGTGACGGGCAGCCAGCGGCTGGTATTCGGAATATTGTCCCGGTCCACCGTCGATACTTTGACCTGAGCCTCCATAATCGGCGCGAACGCCATGATGTTGTAGCGCCAGAAAATCGTTTTCAGTTTTCCGAGGTCTGCTTCCGGAAGGTAGGCGCCCGCATTCGCGGGGCGATAATCCACGCCCCCAATCTCCAGCGGCAGCGAGTCCGCCTGCGGAGTCACCAGCAAATTCGCGCCCAGGTTACGAAACTCTTGTGCCAGCCGGTCGCCCACGCCCAGTGACACGGTCAGCGCGGCGGTTGCCACAGCCATCCCCAAGGCCAGCGCGGCCAGGGTCAGCATTTTGCGTTTTGGCCGGCGCGTGAAAGAGTCGGCTACGAGTCGAAGGAACATTGATGCGGATTGGTGAGCGCGCCAAATCTCCTATCGCGGAATCTCTTCCGCAGCTTTGGTGACCGACGAAACGTCGATAACCACATCGTCGCCATTTACTTGCGACGTAAATCCGATTGGATTGCATCCTCCCTTTTGCCCGATTGAAGGAATATAGATCGCCGACGCGCAGTGCCGGCAGATCACATTCTGCCCATCCTGGCGATACCCCTCGGCCCCGCAGATCAGGCAGGCATCCAGCGCCGTTCCATAACCGTTGGGCTTCTTGATGACCATAAATCGGATGGTCGTCCCGTTGCTGTTCAGTGTGAAGAGATGCAAATTCCCATCCTGCACTTCCGCGACGGGAATCTTCACGATTCCATTCACCGCTTCCACCGCCCTTGCTTGCGGCGGCGCGGAATTCACCTTCGCATAAATAAAATCCGCCGTCAGGGCCAGGATCACCGCAAGACTCATGCTCGCCGCCGCGATCATCCAGCGGCGCTGCCTCCGATTTTGCGATTCAATCAAGCGGCGTTCCGCGTCATTTGTCACAGCGGTGGCCGCCTTGTTGTGCGAAGCCGCCTGCCATTCACGGACAATCATCAGGGCGGCGGCTCCAAACACAAAAACAAAGAAGAAAAGCTCGTTGGCCACAATTGGACCCAGCACCGCCATCTCCGTTTTACTGGATGGCAGCCATTGCGCCTCGCTCAATTCGTGCAGCCCGGTCACCGCCAGTTGCACCGCCACAAGCATCAGGATCCAACTGGTCACCGCAAAGAACCGGTGCAGCGGCACTTTCAGCGTGCCCTTGAAAAAGAACAGCCCCACCGCCACCGCCGCCCCAATTCCGGCGATCGTTCCGATCCAGGTCTGCAATCCTTCCGTCGAAAGTTCAACCGCGCGCAGAATCAGCGCCAACTCCGCTCCCTCTCTCACCACCATCAGAAAAACAAATAGCCCCAGGCCCCAGCCCGCCGCGGAGCCCGCCCGCGAAGCGTACGATTCCACCTTCTCTTCAATCTCTTTTTTCAGATGCCGCGCAATGCGGTTCATCCAGACAATCATGGTGACCACAAAAAATGCCGCCACGAGCAACAGCAGTCCTTCAAAACCGTCTTCGCTAATGTTGAAACGCTCCAGTGCGATGGCTACGCCGAGGCTCAGCGCCACCGCAGCCGCCACACCTCCCCAAACAAAGCGGACCAGATGAGTCCGGTTTGTACGTGAAAGATAAACAAGGATAATCCCAACGATCAGGGAAGCTTCGACACCCTCGCGCAGGGCAATAAGGAAGGCAGAAAGCACGATCCCTCACTCCAGTTGAAAATGATTTGCAACAACGATTCTAGTCTAACTCCTCCCTCTCCACCCCGTCAAGTGCACACGCCTTTTCCTTCGACACGGTAGAATAGTGGCTTGCGTCTATCTATTAGAATGAGAAGATCGCCCTTTACCGCCATCACCGCCGTGCTCCTCTCATGGGTTCTTGTCTGCCCGGCGCTCCCGGCGCAGGACCCGCAGGCCCCCACCGCGAAGCGTGACGCCGAGCGCTCCTTTGTGAAGCCCGATCCCAAGCACGCCAAGAGACTCGTTGAACAGGCCGCCAAGGAAGAAGCCGCCGGAGATTACGTTCGTGCTCTGAGCGATTACGAAGAGGCCGCTCGCTACGCTCCGTTTGATGTGACCATCGTCGGCAAAGGCACGGTCCTCCGCTCGCGTCTATTGCGCGAGCATCTGGACGGCGCCGAGCGCCTGGCCGTGGAAGGCAATATTGATGGCGCCACGCAGCAGCTCGCCGCCGCGTTGGAGATTGATCCCGGCAACCCCGCGATTCTCGAGCGGCTGCAGCAGATAGGCTCCATGAAAGAGAGCCCCACTGGCGAGCGGCGCGCCGAACCGCCCGAGGGCTTACCCCAGCTCGCTCCGGAAAAGACCAACAAGAGCTTCAATCTTCAGACCGACCTGAAATCCGCTTACGATCAGGTCGCTCAGGCCTTTGGCGTTAAGGCTTCATTTGATCCTGATTTACAGGCGCGCTCCACGCGCCTGCACCTCCAGGACGTCGACTTTTACACCGCGATGAAAGTCCTGGGCATGGAAACGGGCACCTTCTGGAATGCGGTGGACTCCAAACAATTTTTTGTCGCGGCCGACACCGCCGAGAAACGGCGCTTGTTCGATCCCGAAATTGAACAAACTATCCCCTTAGCCTCCTCGGCAACTTCCACGGAAGTCGGTGAAGTGGTTCGCGCCATCCGTGACCTTACCGGCATCACGCACGTCAATCAATCCAACTCGAATCATTCCA
>Ga0210407_10003868_pt1 | contig 11977 bp, 9 predicted proteins | sample IncBWC27MmetaG_FD_150860 | JGI IMG/M metagenome (GOLD analysis project Ga0210407, IMG submission 150860) | Forest soil microbial communities from Barre Woods Harvard Forest LTER site, Petersham, Massachusetts, United States - Inc-BW-C-27-M | ecosystem: Environmental > Terrestrial > Soil >... | reverse complement strand
TGCACTGCCGCCTCCTTCTCCGCCGCTGAATATCGTCGTCTCATCAGTTCCTCTCCTGAGAAACTGTCCGCTATTTCACTGTCTCACTTTTGGGGTGCACTACAAAACGCTTGCGGAAATTGCGGAAATTCCCGGGGAGGCTTCCGAAAGAGTGGCCCTAGCGCCCGCTGCGCCGCGTCGGCCGGCCGCCCGAGCCGGTGCGCACGCCGCGGAACACGCGGCTGTTCTGCATGCGGCCGAGGTGGATGCCCACGTTCGCGCTGGCGGCCTGGCCGGGCAGTTCGAGCTCGTGGGCTTCGAGGCGCCGGATCTCGTCGCGGATGCGCGCGGCCTCCTCGAATTCGAGGTTGGCGGCGGCGTCGCGCATGCGCTTCTCCAGTTCGGCGATGTGGCCGCGCAGATTGTGCCCGACCAGATGGACGTCGCCCGACACGCCGGTATCGACTGTGTAGTGATCGCGCTCGGCGGTCGACTGCAGGATCTCGCTGATGTTCTTCTTGATCGAGGCGGGCGTGATGCCGTTTGCCGCGTTGTAGGCGGTCTGCTTGGCGCGGCGCCGGTCGGTCTCGGCGATCGCGTACTTGATCGAATCGGTCATCTTGTCGGCATAGAGAATGACCCGGCCGTCGATGTTGCGGGCGGCGCGGCCGATCGTCTGCACCAGCGAGGTCGGCGAGCGCAGGAAGCCCTCCTTGTCGGCGTCGAGGATCGCCACCAGCGCGCATTCGGGGATGTCGAGGCCCTCGCGCAGCAGGTTGATGCCAACCAGCACGTCGAAGGCGCCGAGCCGCAGGTCGCGGATGATCTCGATGCGCTCCAAGGTGTCGATGTCGGAATGCAGGTAGCGGCAGCGGATGCCGGCCTCGTGCATGTATTCCACCAGGTCCTCGGCCATGCGCTTGGTCAGCACCGTGACCAGCACGCGCTGGCCCTTCTTGGCGCAGTCGCGGCACTCGGCGATCAGGTCGTCGACCTGCTTCTCGACCGGGCGGATGATCACCGTGGGATCGATCAGCCCGGTCGGCCGGATGACCTGCTCGATGAAGGCGCCCTGGGTGCGCTCCATCTCCCACGGGCCGGGGGTTGCGCTGACGAACGTCGTCTGCGGGCGAAGCGCCTGCCACTCCTCGAACTTGAGCGGCCGGTTGTCGATCGCCGAGGGCAGGCGGAAGCCGAATTCGGCCAGGACGCTCTTGCGGTTGAAGTCGCCGCGGAACATGCCGCCGATCTGCGGCACCGTGACGTGGCTCTCGTCGACGATCAGCAGCGAGGTCTCGGGGAAGTACTCGAACAGGGTGGGCGGCGGCTCGCCCGCCTTGCGGCCGGTGAGGTAGCGCGAATAGTTCTCGATGCCGGCGCAGGCGCCGGTCGTCTCCATCATCTCGATGTCGAAGAGGGTGCGCTGCTCCAGCCGCTGCGCCTCCAGGAGCCGGCCGGCGCGATTGAACTCGTCGAGCCGCTGCTTGAGGTCGGTCTTTATCTGCTGGATGGCGTGCTGCATGGTCGGCCGCGGCGTCACGTAGTGGCTGTTGGCGTAGACCACGATGTCCGACAGCGTCGCCGTCTTCTCGCCGGTCAGCGGATCGAACTCGACGATCGACTCGATCTCGTCGCCGAACATTTCGATGCGCCAGGCCTTGTCCTCGTAGTGGGCGGGGAACAGGTCGACGGTGTCGCCGCGCACCCGGAAGGTGCCGCGCTGGAAGGCGTTGTCGTTGCGCTTGTACTGCTGCTCGACGAGGCGGCGCAGCAGGGTCGAACGATCGACCTTCTCGCCCTTGCTGAGGCGGAAGGTCATCGACTGGTAGTTCTCCAGCGGGCCGATGCCGTAGATGCACGACACCGAGGCCACGATCACCACGTCGTCGCGCTCCATCAGGGCGCGCGTCGCGGAGTGGCGCATGCGGTCGATCTGCTCGTTGATCGACGAATCCTTCTCGATGTAGGTGTCGGTGCGCGGCACGTAGGCTTCGGGCTGGTAGTAATCGTAGTACGAGACGAAGTACTCGACCGCGTTGTCCGGGAAGAAGCCCTTCATCTCGCCCCAGAGCTGCGCCGCCAGCGTCTTGTTCGGCGCCAGCACCAGGGTCGGCCGGTTCTGCGAGGCGATGACGTTGGCCATGGTGAAGGTCTTGCCCGAGCCGGTGACGCCCAGCAGCACCTGGTCGCGCTCGCCGCTCGACACGCCTTCGATGAGCTGGCGGATCGCCTCGGGCTGGTCGCCGGCCGGCGTGTAGTCGGACACCAGCTTGAACGGCTTGCCGCCGACCGTTTCGGGCCGCCGCTGGATGTACGGCATCAGCAGGGGGACGGTCGAAACCGCGAGATTCTTTGAGGGCATGGCCTGCATTATATGATGCGCGGGTCGTGCTCCGGCAATGCTAGAGCTTGCACGATGCTGCCATTCCCTCGCCTCACCCCGAGGAGCGGCCCGCGGGTGGGAATCTCATGGCCGACCTGCTGACGCTTCCCTTCCTGATCTGTGCCGCCGTTGCCTGCATTGCAGGCACGGTGCGCGGGTTCGCCGGCTTTGGCGCGGCCATGATCATGACTCCGGTGTTCTCGGCGTTCTACGGACCGGCCGTCGGGGTGCCCCTCTGCCTGCTGCTGGAGATCGTCGTCGTCCTGCCGCTGTTGCCCGGCGTCGTGCGGCTGGTCGATTGGCGCCGCATCGGCCTGCTCCTGGCCGCCGCCGTCGTCGGCGTTCCCGTCGGCAATCTCGTGCTGACCCGCGTCGCGCCCGAGCCGATGCGCTGGGTGATCTCGGGCATCGTGCTCGGCGCCGTCATTTTGCTGGCAAGCGGCTGGCGCTTTGCCGGCCGGCCGCGCACCGCGACGACCCTGGCGGCGGGCGTCAGCAGCGGCTTCCTGAACGGTCTGGCCGGCATGGCCGGGCCACCGATCGCCTTTTATTACCTGGCCGGTGACGAAACGGTTACACGCGTGCGGGCCAACCTCACGACCTACTTCGTGTTCGTCGATCTGGTGGCGCTCGCCATGTTCGCGTCGCGCGGCCTGGTCGACGGCAGCACGGGCGTGCAGGCGCTCTTCCTGGCGCCGGCCGTCGTGCTGGGCGGCATGCTGGGGGGGCGGCTTTTTCCGCTGGCCAGCGAGCGCTTCTACCGCCGTCTTGCACTGGTACTGTTGGTTGGCGTGGCGATCGGCGCCTTGATCCTGTGAGCGGGAAATTGTAGCGGGGCGGATATGAGGATCTGGGACAAAATCGTCGACGGGGCGACGCGGCTGGCCAACGGCGAGCCGATCGGCTCGCTGCTGGGCCTGGCGTCGCCGCCGGCCGACGACGGCGCGCATCCCGGCTTGCGCCAGATCGGCTTCACCATCGGCGTCATCGCGCTCGGCGCCAAGATGGCGGGCGCCGATGGCCACGTCTCGGATGTCGAGATCGAGGCGTTCCGCAATTTCTTCCAGGTGCCGCCGGGCGAAGAGAAGAACGTCGAGCGCTTCTTCGATCTCGCCAAGCGCGACGTCGCGGGCTTCGAGACCTACGCGCGCCAGCTCGCGGCGCTGTTTCCCGACGCGCCGGAAGTGCTGGAGAACGTGCTCGAGGGTCTGTTCGACATCGCCCGGGCCGACGGCCCGGTCGACGCCGCGGAAGCCGACTATCTCGCCAAGGTGGCGCGCATCTTCGGCCTCAGCAGCGCGCGCTTCGAGCGCGCCAAGGCGGCGGCGCTGGGCATCGTCGAGTGCGAGCCGTGCATCATTCTCGGCATCGACCCGCTGGCGACCGACGAGCAGGTGCGCGAGGCGTGGCTGCGCCAGGTGCGGGCCCACCATCCCGACCGGCTGATCGCGCAGGGCCTGCCCGAGGAGGCGATCGCGGTGGCCAACCGCAAGCTCGCCCTGATCAACGACGCCTACGACCGCTTGCGACGCGAGCGTGGACTGGTGCCCGCCCTGTCGTGAACGCGATCGACCTGCCGTCGCCCAACCATGCGCCGCGTCCGGCAGACGCCATCATCGACGTGCTGGTGCTGCACTACACCGAACTGCCGCTGAAGGAATCGCTCGACATCCTGTGCGACGGCGCGCGCGCGCATCGCGTCAGCGCGCACTATGTGCTGGCGGAGGACGGCATGGTCCATCGGCTGGTGCCCGAGGATCGCGTTGCCTGGCATGCGGGCCGCTCGTACTGGCGCGGCCGCGCGACCTTGAACGCCACCTCGGTCGGCGTGGAGATCGTCAATCTGCACGGCGATCGCCACGACTATCCAAAGCCGCAGATCGCGGCGCTGATCGAGCTTTGCCATGGCATCCTCGGGCGCCATCCCGCCATCGTGCCGCGCAATGTCGTGGGCCACTCCGACATCGCCCCCAAGCGCAAGACCGATCCCGGCCTGCGCTTTCCCTGGGCGATGCTGGCCGAGGCCGGCATCGGGCTGTGGCCGCGCCCCGGCGCCCGTCCGCTTGTCGGCGACGTGCAGGCGGGCCTGCAGCGTCTCGGCTATCCGCCGGCCCTCGACGTGACGACCGAGGACATCGTCGCCGCCTTCCAGCGCCGCTTCCGGCCGGCCAAGGTCGATGGCATCGCTGACCCCGAGACCCGCGCCCTTCTGGGCGACCTGCTCGAGCAGGTCGGAGCGCAGGCGTAGCGCGCCGGCCTATGGAGGCTCGATAATGCGAGTGGACGTGCATGCTCATCTATGGAGCGAACGATATCTCGATTTTCTGGTCCGGCTTGGAAACAGCCGCACCGCGGTCCATCGCGGGCTTGGTGCGGGGGCGACGGATGACGAGCTTCGAAAACGGTTTGAACTGATGGATGCCGCCGGGATCCGGATGCAGATCCTCTCCGTAACTCCGGCGTCGCCGCACTTCGAGCACCGAGCGGACGCCGTGGAAGCCGCGCGCCTGGCGAACGACGAATACGCCGCAATGACACGGCGCTTCCCGGATCGCTTTCGCGCCTTCGCGGCTCTTCCGTTGCCGCACACGGAGGCCTCGCTTGCAGAGCTGGGGCGGAGCTTCGATGAGCTGGGCATGGTTGGCGCCGCGGTCACGACTTCGGTGCTGGGACGCCCGCTCTCCGATGGCGTATTCCATCCGATCTACGCCGAGCTCAATCGTCGAAAGAGCGTGCTCTATATACATCCGGCGGGTTGCGGCGCGGAATCGCCCTTGATCAACGAGCATCGGATGGTCTGGTCGGTGGGGGCACCGATCGAGGACACGATCGCCATCATGGGCCTCGTCCTGGCAGGCATCCCCGGTCGATATCCCGACATGAAGATCATCGCATCCCATCTCGGCGGTCTGCTGCCCATGGTGGTGAAACGCGTCGACGACCACATGGCCTTCGAGGCGCCGGATATTTCGGAGAAGCCGAGCCTGACGTTCAGACGCTTGTGGTACGACACCGTCGGCCACAATCACGTGCCTGCGCTGCGTGCGGCGGCCGAAGCGTTGGGCGCGGATCGGCTGTTGCTTGGAACGGACTTTCCATACCAGTCGGGGGAACTGTTCTACGCCGCGGTGGATTATGTAAGGCGAGCGGGGCTTTCCGAAAACGACGTTCGCGCGATCTTGGATCGCAACGCAGCGCTCTTGTTCGGGTTGGCGACCGTAACGCCCGCCTCCCCTTGACCGGGTTCTGTCAGGGGCCTAGCTAGGCGCGCGGGTCAGACGGCTGGATGGCTGCGCCGGGCGGGCAACCGCAGGGCGAGGAAAGTCCGGGCTCCACGGAGACACGGTGCCGGATAACGTCCGGCGGGGGCGACCCCAGGGAAAGTGCCACAGAAAACAAACCGCCTGTCCGGTTCGCCGGGCCGGCAAGGGTGAAACGGTGGGGTAAGAGCCCACCGCGCGACCGGCAACGGGAGCGGCACGGCAAACCCCACCGGGAGCAAGACCAAATAGGGGCGGCACGCCGGGCAACCGGCAGCGGTGTTTCCGCGTCGCCGCCCGGGTCGGTCGCGCGAGGCGCTCGGCAACGGGCGTCCCAGAGGAATGGCCATCCATCGCTCCCGGCATCGCTGGGAGCGAGGACAGAACCCGGCTTACAGGCCGTCTGACCCGTCTTGATTCCGCCTTGCGTGTCGCATCTACAAGCCCTTGCGTTTGCCGCCGGCTGATGCACAATAGATGTAGTGTCTAACGCCTTCAGATTCCTTGTGGATTCCTGTCATTGGTGATTGCTTCCCCGAATATCCCATGATATCCCATTGTATCCCGGATAACAGTTAGCGCAGGGGCGTGGGGCACCGGCGGCGGGATACAGGGGGACGGGGCCGTGGCATTTCGGTCCGAAATCCTGATCAAGCTCGATAAGAAAGGCCGGGTCTTGTTGCCCGCAGCCTTCCGTGACGAGCTGCCGGCCGACGACCGCGGCGCCTTCGTCCTCTATCACTCGCCCAACCTACCCGGAGTCGTGAACGGCAATTCGCGCGCGGGCTTCGATTCCATGCTCGACCGGCTGCGCGCCGAAGCGCTCGGTCCCAAGGGCGCGCTCAAGGTGGCGCTCGACGACGAGGCGTTCGATCCGGCGGGCTACCTGTCGGCCAGCGCCCGCACCATCGCCATGGAACCGGACGGTCGCTTCTCGCTGCCGGCCGAGTTCGCCGGCGTGCTCGAGGTCGGCGATGGCGTGATGCTGGTCGGCAAGGGCGACAAGTTCCAGTTGTGGAATCCCGGGCGCTGGCAGGCCCGCCGCGATTCCGATCGCGACAAGATGGCGGCCTTCGTACGCGGCCTGGGCGGGGGTGACGCATGACCGCCGCGTCCCACGTTCCCGTCCTTGCGCGCGAGGTCGTCGACGCCCTGCAGCCGCGCGACGGCGGCCGCTATCTCGACGGCACGTTCGGCGCCGGCGGCTACGCGACCGCGATGCTCGATCGCGCCGACTGCCAGGTGATCGCCCTCGACCGCGATCCCGACGCCATCGCCGCGGGCCAGGCGCTCGCCGAGCGCTATGCGCCGCGGCTGCGCCTGATCGAAGGTCGCTTCGGCGACATGGCCGAGCTTTTGGCGGCCGAGGGCGTTGACGATGTCGACGGCGTGGCGCTCGATCTCGGCGTCTCCTCGATGCAGTTCGACCAGGCGGATCGTGGCTTCTCGTTCCGCGCTTCGGGCCCGCTCGACATGCGCATGGAGCGCAACGGCCCGTCCGCCGCCGACCTGGTGAACGAGGCCGACGAGGCCGAGCTCGCCGACATCATCTGGCGATATGGCGAGGAGCGGAAGAGCCGCCGCGTGGCGCGCGCCATCGTCGAGGCGCGCAAGCACAAGCGCATCGAGACCACGGCCGAGCTGGCCGACATCGTGCGCCGAGCCGTCGGACCGAAGGGCAGGGACGAGAGCGATCCCGCCACCCGGACCTTCCAGGCGCTACGCATCGCCGTGAACGACGAGCTGGGCGAGCTCGAGCGCGGGCTCGCCGCGGCCGAGCAGGTGCTGGCGCCGGGCGGACGGCTGGCCGTCGTCTCGTTCCATTCGCTGGAGGATCGCGCGGTCAAGGAATTCGTGCGCGCCCGCGCCGGCCGCACGCCGGGCCCGTCGCGCCATGCGCCGCCGCGCGCTGCGGACCGTGCCGCGACGCTGGGCGACCTCACGCGCAAGCCGGTGCTGCCGTCGGCCGCCGAGATCGCCGAAAATCCGCGCGCCCGCTCGGCGCGCCTGCGCGTGGCCGAAAAGCTTTCTGGGGGAGGCCGCGCATGATCCATCGCGGACTCCTGTTCTGGTCGGTCGCCGCCGTCGCCACGGCGGTCGGCCTGTTCACCGTGAAATACAAGGTGCAGGATCTCGAGGAGAAGATCGACCGCACCAACCAGAAGATCATCGAGAGCCAGCAGGCCACGCACATCCTGCGGATCGAATGGGCTCACCTCAACGAGGCCGAGCGCATCGAGCGGCTCGCCATCAAGCATCTCAACCTCGAGCCGGCCTCGATCAAGCAGGTCATCCGGCTCGATTCGCTCAAGTCCGAATCTGTCCCCCCGCGGCGCGATCCACCACTCCCTTCCCCCCCACGAACGGGCAACGACGTCCCCTCGTCGAGCTTGCCCGGTGGTGGTCGCGTCGCAGCGGAGGCCGGCAGCCCCTCGCCGGCCTCCGCACCCCATCCAGCGCGTTCGTCCGGACCCACGACGCCCCCTCGACCGGCCCCGATTCAAGAGCCGGCAACAACGGGTCCGGATGGCGACGGCCAGAGCGCCGCAGTGTCGATCGACGAAATCCTCTCGCGAAATGAAGGGGGTCGTCGGTGAGACTGCGGCGCAGGTCTGCCTCGCCCGAACCGGCCGCCGCGGCAAACGCGGCGGCCGGCGCGCGTTACGGGTCGGTTCAGGAGCGTCTCAAGGGCGACGCGCAAGAGACGGCCCGCCAGCGCATCGTCATCGCCTCGATGATCTTCGTCATGGCTTTCGTCGCCGTCGGCCTGCGCATGAGCTACGTGTCGCTGCTGCGCGACGGCGCGGAGCCGACGGAGCGAGTCGCCGCCCGTGGCGGTTCGATCCAGGCCGAGCGTGCCGACATCGTCGACCGCAACGGCGTGGTGCTGGCGACCTCGGTGCCGGTGATGTCGGCCTTCGTCAATCCGCGGCTCCTGCTCGATCCGCAGGATGCCGCGCGCAAGATCGTGGGCGCACTGCCCGAACTCAAGTACGACGACGTGCGCGAGAAGCTCGAAGGCGACAAGACCTTCGTGTGGATCAAGCGCGGATTAAGTCCGCGCGAGCAGGACAAGGTCAACCGCCTCGGCATTCCCGGCCTCGAGTTCCAGGCCGAGGAGCGCCGCATCTATCCGCAGGGAACGGCGGCCGCCCACGTCCTGGGCTATGCCAGCGTCGACAATGCCGGCCTGGCCGGCGTCGAGCGCTTCTTCGACCAGCAGCTGCAGAGCGGCGAGACGCTGCAGCTCGCCATCGATCTCCGCCTGCAGCGCATGGTCGAGCGCGAGATCGCGGCCGCGGTGAAGAAGTTCTCGGCGATCGGCGCCACCGCCATCGTCATGGACGCGACCAACGGCGAGGTCCTCGCCATGGCCTCGCTGCCGACCTTCGATCCAAACAGCACCAAGACCCTCACCAACGAAGCGCTGTTCAACCGCGCCACGCTCGGTGTCTACGAGCAGGGCTCGACCTTCAAGATCTTCAACACCGCCATGGCGCTCGACACCGGCAAGGTGACGTTGAGCAGCGTGTTCGACGCCACCTCGCCGATCAAGATCGACCGCTTCACGATCAACGACGACCATGCCCAGCGCCGGCCGCTCACCGTGCCGGAGCTCTTCAAGTTCTCGTCCAACATCGCCTCGGCCAAGATGGCGGTGGCGATGGGCACCGAGACCCAGCGCGCCTTCTTCGACAAGATCGGCTTCCTGAAGCCGCTCACCACGCAGCTTACCGAACTCGCCGCGCCGCTCTATCCGCGGCACTGGATGACGATCAACACCATGACCATCGCCTTCGGGCATGGCATCTCGGTGACGCCGCTGCATCTGGCGACCGGCGCCGCCGCCGTGGTCAATGGCGGCATGCTGTATTCGCCGAGCCTGGTCAAGCGCAACGCCGCCAGCGATCCCGGCCGCCGCATCATCCAGGCCAAGACCTCGGTGATGATGCGCCAGCTGCTGCGGCTCAACGTCGTCGACGGCACCGGCAAGAAGGCCGACGTGCCGGGCTACGAGGTCGGCGGCAAGACCGGCACCGCCGAGAAAGCCGCGCGCGGCGGCTACCGCCAAAAAGCCCTAATCAGCTCGTTCGCTGGCATGTTCCCGATGAACGATCCGAAGTTCGTCATTGTGGTGTCGCTCGATGAGCCCAAGGGCATCGCCGAAACCGCCGGCTACGCCACGGCGGGCATGGTGGCCGCGCCCAGCGTCAAGACGCTCATCGAAGAGATCGCGTCGCTCTACGGCATCCTGCCGGGCGACCTGAAGGAGGGCCTGCCGCCGATCGAAATCGCCTCCACTCCGGTGCCGGCACAGGTGGTGCCGCCGCAATTCGTGCCGGCGAACGCACGCCATCGCGCGCAGGAGCCGCGCAAGGCGCTGCCGGCAGGGCCCGGCCCCAACCAGACGGCGGCCGCACCCGCAGCGGGAGTGCGCCGCGTTGCTGCTGAGTGAGCTCATGCGGGCGAGCGCCGACGCCACCGCGTCTCCTGCCGCCTGGCCGCGCGACCTTGTTCTTTCCGGCCTTACCCTCGACTCCCGCAAGGTAAAGCCGGGCTTCCTGTTCGCGGCCCTCGCCGGTGCCCGCCAGGACGGCGCGGCGTTCGTCGCCGACGCGGTCGGGCGCGGCGCGGTGGCGATCCTTGCCGCCTTCGACGCGGAGTTGCCGCCGCTCGATCCCGCCATCGTCGTCGTGCGCGCCAGCAATCCGCGTCGTCGCGTGGCGCTGATGGCCGCCGCCTTCGCCGGTCTGCAGCCCGCCACCATCGCCGCCGTCACCGGCACCAACGGCAAATCCTCGACCGTGCACTTCGTGCGCCAAATCTGGCAGACGCTTGGCCTCAGCGCCGCGAGCGTCGGCACGCTCGGCATCGTCTCGCCGGGGCTGACGCGCGACGCCGGCCTCACCACGCCGGACCCGGTGCAGCTTCACGAGGACCTGGCGACCCTGGCGCGCGAGGGCGTGACGCATCTTGCGATCGAGGCGTCGAGCCATGGTCTCGATCAGCATCGCCTCGACGGCATCCGCCTCTCGGCCGCCGGCTTCACCAACCTGACGCACGAGCATCTCGACTACCACGCCTCTATGGACGACTACTTCGCGGCCAAGGCGCGGCTGTTCGAAAGCCTGTTGCCGCAAGGCGGCACGGCGGTCGTGAATGCCGACAGCGACCGCGCCCCGGCCCTGGCCGCGATCTGCAAGCGCCGCGGCATCCGTTTCTGGACCTACGGCGCAAGAGGCCGCGAGTTCCGGCTGCTGAAGGACCAGCCGACGCCGGCCGGCCAGCATCTTTTGCTCGAGATGCTGGGCCAGCGTCATGAGATCGAGCTGCCGCTGGTCGGCGGCTTCCAGGCCTCCAATGCGCTGGGCGCCCTCGGCCTCGTCGTCGCGACCGGCGGCGATCCGACGCACGCCGCGCAGGCCCTGGCGAGCGTAAGCGGTGCGCCCGGCCGCCTGCAGCTCGTCGCCCGTCATCGCTCGGGCGCAGCGGTCTATGTCGACTACGCCCACAAGCCCGAGGCGCTCGAAACCGTCCTTGCGACCTTGCGTCCCTTCGCCCGCGGCAAGCTGGTCGTGGTGTTCGGCTGCGGTGGCGATCGCGATCGCGCCAAGCGGCCGGTGATGGGCGAGATCGCCACGCGCCTCGCCGATCTCACGCTGGTGACCGACGACAATCCGCGCAGCGAGGAGCCGGCGGCGATCCGCGCCGAGATCGTGCGCGGCATTCCGGCCGAGCGGAAGAACTGGACCGAAGTGGCGGACGGCCGGCATGCCGCCATCGAGCAGGGCATGGCGGCGCTCGGTGGCAAGGACGACCTGCTGCTGATCGCCGGCAAGGGCCACGAAACCGGCCAGACGATCAAGGGCGTGACGCATCATTTCGACGATGCGGAGGTCGCGCGCGAGTTCGCGGAGGCGGTGACGTGAGCGCACTGTGGACCTCCGCCGAGGTGGCGCGCGCCCTGGCGCCGGCGGCGATCGCGGCGCCGTTTGACGCGAACGGCGTCACCTTCGACAGCCGCGCCGTCGCCAAAGATGACCTGTTCTTTGCCTTGAGCGGCGAGACCACCGACGGTCATGGTTTCGTCGGCGAAGCTTTCAAGCGCGGCGCCGCGGCCGCCGTGGTGTCGCGCGATGTCGAGGGTGCGGGCGGCACGCTGATCCGTGTGCCCGACACCATGCAGGCGCTGGTCGACCTTGGCCGCGCCGGCCGCCGGCGCAGCAAGGCCCGGATCGCAAGCGTCACCGGCTCGGTCGGCAAGACCAGCACCAAGGACGCGCTGCGTGCCATGCTGGCGGCCCAGGCGCCGACCTCGGCCAGCGCGGCAAGCTTCAACAACCACGTCGGCGTG
>Ga0210407_10003867_pt1 | contig 11981 bp, 9 predicted proteins | sample IncBWC27MmetaG_FD_150860 | JGI IMG/M metagenome (GOLD analysis project Ga0210407, IMG submission 150860) | Forest soil microbial communities from Barre Woods Harvard Forest LTER site, Petersham, Massachusetts, United States - Inc-BW-C-27-M | ecosystem: Environmental > Terrestrial > Soil >... | reverse complement strand
AGGCGGAGAAGGGCGGTTTCAAGAAGTTCGCCCGGGAACCGATCGTTGTGCAGATCGAAAGTGGTATCAGGGTCGATATCACCCTGGAGGTCGGTGCGGTAAGCGAGACGATCGAGGTAACTGCTGAGACGCCTTTGCTTCAATCGGAAACGAACTCGTTGGGACAAGTCATCGAACAACGAAGTGTCACTGAGCTGCCCCTGAACGGCCGCAACCCGCTTGCCCTGGTGGCGCTGGTGCCCGGCGTAGTGCCGCAGGGCCAACCCTCCGGTGGAAACTCCTCCATGAGCAACCCGGTCGGCGCCAATCCTTTCGCCCTTGGAGATTTTCAGGTGGGCGGCGGCATGTCGGGTCAAAGCCAGATTCTGATTGACGGTACGCCTACGAACGGAGCGTATCTGAACGTTGTCACCGTGATCCCGACGCAAGACGCCATCGAGGAATTCAAGGTCCAGACCAACAACCTGGGGCCGGAATATGGCCGGTTTGCCGGTGGAGTGATCAACCTCTCGACAAAATCGGGCACGAACCGCTTCCATGGCTCCGCATACGAGTTCTTGCGCAATAAAGTTTTCAACGCGAACGATTACTTCGACAACCAGCGCAACATAGAGCGTGCTCCCCTTACCCAAAACCAATTTGGCGCCAACATCGGCGGCCCCGTTGTTAAGGACAAGCTGTTCTTCTTCTTCAGTTATGAGGGCTATCGGCTGCGCAAGGGGAATCCCTTCATTACCTGGGTTCCTACAGACCTGGAGCGCAATGGAGACTTTTCACAAATTGGGTCGAGCGGCACCGCCACGCCTTTCACCATTTACGATCCGAACACGAGCGGTATAGGCGGGAATCCGGCCTGCAATTCAACCAATCCCGTCTGCAGGACGGCTTTTGCCGGCAACGTGATTCCGACCGCTCGAATCGACCCCACCTCGAAAGCCCTTTTGTCGTTCTTCCCGGAGCCCAACCTGGCGGGCAGTGCTGACGGTAACTTCGCGACCAGCTTTAGCAGCGGCGGCTCCGTGGATCAGTACAACGCCCGCGTCGACTATGAGTTGAGTTCGAAGCAGAGGATTTACGGACGCTACACTCAGTCGAAAATCCTCTCCCTTCCCGACAATCCGTTCAGCCAGATCTGCACCGATCGTTGCACGGAAACCACCACTGCGAAACAGGTTTCACTCGGGGATACGATTACGCTTTCCCCCAAGACGATCCTGGACTTGCATTTGGGCTACACGCGTTACGTCTACCTGCGCACGCCTCTAAGCTTGGGCATCGACCTGTCGCAGTTTGGTCCGAACTGGGCGGCATTGACGTCTCAGTTGACCTATACCCACATTCCGCAGGTGTGCGTCTCGCAGAACAAGGATGATAAACGCTGGGGTGGTGGTTGGTGTGCTCAAGGTACCGGCAGCGGCATCGGCGCTCACGACGACACTTACAGCTTTGCTCCGGTGCTCTCCAAGATCATTGGAAACCACACTCTGAAAGTCGGCGGAGAAATTCGCGTCCTCCGTAACAACTACTTCCAGAGCAATAATCCGGCGGGCTTGTTCCAGATCAACGCCAAGATGACGGGGGCAAACCCGAATGACTCGACCAACGGCACTCCGGGCGTGGCCGCAGCGGCTGCGGGCAACGGCTTCGCTTCGTTCCTGCTGGGGGCCGGCGATAATGGAAGCGCCGTTGAGCCGGCGAAAACCGCCGATCAGAATCTCTACTATGCGTTTTATGCTGGCGATACCTACCGGCTCACCAGAAGGATTACCCTGAATCTTGGCGCTCGCGTCGACCTGCAGGGGAATTGGACCGAGCGGACGGATCGCATTGTCGCTCTCAACACCACCGAAGCCAGCCCACTGTTGGCGCTCAGTCCTGCCGTGGCGGCGGCTTTCCCAAACCTGAAGGGCGGCTTTGACCTGGTAAACTCAAGCCGGCATGGGTCCCGAAGTGCGTTTCCTAACTGGAACCATATCAGCCCCCGTCTTGGGGTTTCCTACCAATTCGACCAGAATACGGTCATCCGGGCGGGCTACGGAATGTTCTTCCTCCCGGTGGACGTGCGGTGGAACGATGCGCCCCACAATTTGTTTATCAACTCGTTCAGCACGCCTTGGCTGACGACCCAGTCCGACGGAGTGACGCCGAAGAACACTCTGTTCAATCCGTTCCCGGGCGGAGTCACCCCGCCCTTCGGGAGAGACCAGGCGCAGATCGATGTGCAAGGCAATGGCAACGAAGCGGCCTCGATCGACAACCCGGCCCCATACGTTCAGCAATGGAACCTGGACATTCAGCGTCAATTCCCCGGGAACCTGCTGGTGGACGTAGCTTACGCTGGCTCGAAGGGCACGCATTTGCCCATGCATGATCAGACGATCGATCAAATCCTGCCGCAGGATCTGCCCAAGAATGCTGCGGATGTGGCAGCCCTGACGGCTCTTGTCCCCAACCCGTTTGCTGGGAATTGCGCGGGTTGCACCGGCCCCGTAACGTCCGGTGGTGTGGGAACGAATGCGACGGTAAAGGCAGGTCAGCTGCTTCTGCCTTTCCCGCAGTTTGATAACTTTTCACTGGCCGAGCCGGATAACCGCGATTCGATGTATCACTCGATGCAGTTGAAAGTGGTGAAGCGATTCGCAGCGGGCGCACAACTGCTCGCCAGCTACACTGTCGCGAAACTTATCGACAACACCAATTCGGAAATCAATTGGCTGGAAGCGGCCGCTCCGAGCTGGAACGATGCCAACGCCTATAACCTCCGTGGCGAGCGCAGCTTGGATGGCTTCGACGTCCCGCAACGTCTGGTCATCGGCGCCATCATGGATCTGCCCTTTGGAAGGGGCAAAAAGTTTGCCGGTGGCGCCTCAGGAGTTACCGACAAGATCATCGGCGGGTGGGGAATCAACACCATCGTCACTTTCCAGAGAGGCTTCCCGATTATCATCGGTGGCTGCCCGGGAGCGCTCAGCAACTCGGGCATTGTTAATGCAGGCTGTTCCCGGCCGACGAGGACTGCCCTGTCGCACACAACTTCCGGTTCCAAACAGGAGAAGTTGGCTCATTGGTTTGACACTTCCGTGTTCACCAACGGAGACCCGAACGTCTATAACTACGGCACCGATTCGCGGACCGAGCCGAACATTCGTTCCGACGGAATCAAAAACTTTGACTTTGCCGCTTTTAAGAACACGAAGTTTGGTCCGGATGAACGAATGGGTCTCGAGTTCCGAGCAGAGTTCTTCAACCTGTTCAATCGCACTCAGTTCAACCCGCCCAACACCAGTTGCTGTGGCGGCTCAACCTTTGGCCAGGTGACCGGTCAGTACAATCTGCCACGCGTGATTCAGTTCGCCTTAAGGTTAACCTTCTAACCTCCTCGCGTTTGTGTCCGGGCGGCCCCGCCCGCCCGGACACAATGATTCTTCGCTTCTTTCCTTCTGTCTATTGGCTGTTATTCTCAGGACTGGGGCTGATAGCGCTTTCCATGCGTCCATGAGAATCAAAAAGGCAACCGCTTTCTTTCTTCTTACGTTTTCCGTGATCGTGCCCGGATTCGCGGCCCGCCAATCGTCCGAACAAGAAGTCGAACTGTCTTTCCGCGCCGGCCAGGCAGCCCTGAGACAGGGCGATTTCGCCCGTGCGACCGAAGAATTCAAGAAGGTGCTGACCCTGGAGCCAAACCTACTCGAGGCTGAGGTCAACCTGGGCCTCGCTTACCAGGGCCTCCTCCAGTACGACTTGGCGGTCCCCTATCTGGATAAGGCGGTGCGCGAAAGGCCAAACCTGCTGGGCCTCAATGTAGTTGTCGGAATGGATTACCTCAAACTTGGCTCTCCAGACAAGGCCAGTCCGTTCCTCCAGCGTGCGCTGAAGCTCGATCCTTCCAACCGCGATGCGCATGAGGCCATGGCTTTGTATCACTTGAGTCAGGAAAACTTTCGCGGCGCGGCGGCGGAGTTCCTCCAGATCGCCGCCCTCGATTCCGATAAGGCCGAGGCCTGGTTCAAACTTGGACACGAATACCTGGATCTGGCGGCCCGATTGGCTTACCGGGGCGCTCGTCTGTATCACGAATCGGCCTGGGGGCATCGTTTCCTTGGCGACATACTCTTCGAGCGCAACCGTTGGGAAGATGCTGCGCAGGAGTACCGGAAGGCCCTCGGCATTGAACCTCGGCAATCCGGCTTGCATACATGGCTCGGCGAAACCGATCTGCATGCCGGGAAACTGGAAGAATCAGAGACCGAATTTCGCCTCGACCTTCAGCTTGACTCGAGAAATGAGTTGGCGTGGCTCGGCTTGGCAAACCTGCAGCTGGCCAAAGGCCAAGCTTCTGAGGCCCTTGCCTCGGTAGGCAAAGTCTGGCAAATCTCTCCGGAATTCTTGAAGTTGCGCCCGGAATTGCCCTCGATCGAACTCACCAAGGAGACGGCACAGGCTTCCATATCGCGCTTGCTGGATCAGCCCGAAGGGCCAGCTAGGCATTCTCTGTTGGCGGGTCTTTACGCCTCTATGACTGAAAACGAGCTTTCAGAGCGCCAATGGAAATCCTTCCAAAACGACTTCTCGAAGTGGCAACAAGCGTCTCGTGCCAGTCCGCAGGCACATGCCAATGCGGATCCCTGCAAAGCCCATCTCTATTCTCGCTGCATAGCCTCATTGCAAGCGGCAAAGCATTTGACCGACTCAGCTCAACTCCGCCTGGGAAAAACGTACTTTACATTGCAGCAATACGAACGCGCGGCTGGCACGTTAGCGCAGGTGCATGGCGGCACCAACATAAATGCCGAGGCCAGCTACTGGTTGGAGCGGACATACCAAGCCTTGGGGGCAGAGGCCTATGCGCGGCTCGAAGATTCTTTTCCCGACTCCTGGCGAACTCACCAACTGCGTGCCGAAGGCTCCGCCCTTCGCCAGGATCTTGACGATGCGATCAAAGAGTATCAGGCGGCCCTGCGGTTGAGACCGGATGAGGCAGAACTTCACGAAGCACTTGGAGAATTCTACCTCGATAATCACTCTGACGCAGACGCGCAGGGTGAGTTAGAGAAAGCCGTGAAGCTGGATCCCTCGCGCACCAAGGCGCTTTATCTGCTGGGACGCCTGTACGTGCTAGACCGGGAGAACGAAAAGGCGGTGCCCTATCTACAGCGTGCGCTGCAACTTCAACCCAATTTGAATGAAGCCAGCGGCTTGTTGGGGACGGCATACGTGCGCATGGGACAGTTTGCCGATGCGGTCCCGAAACTCGAGAAGGCGGCTCCTTTGGACCATTACGGTAACGTCCATTATCAGTTGTATTTAGCGTATAAGAAGCTCGGGCAAGCCGAACTCGCGCAGAAAGCTTTCGCGCGCTCGCAGGATCTCCGTCGGGGCTCTCTCGAACGTGACCAAGCTCTAATCATGGGATCTCCGCAGGTGGAACCTGAACCGCAGTGACCATAAACTCCGACAGAGATGTGAGCACTAGCACTGACAGTTAGTTGTGTATCCTGCGATCCTCTACGAGAAGAGTCGATTCTGAATCTAGTTCCACACGTGCGGAGCATTCCGCGTCGTCGTTCGCCACGTAGTTGATCCGAGTGCTGACGGGATAGCACCGCATCGCACGAGCATCGTAGGGTTTCAACAGTTCAGAGGGTTATATTGAGATCGCCCGGCTTGCCGTATATGAAGCGGTAGTCATGGGGTTCCGCGGGCCGAAGGCGATCTGCAATGAGCACGGCAAAACGATTTTTATGACCAAAGCGCGGAGGCGGCCCCGGTTTTCCTTCCATTAGAAGGTGAAAATGTTGAAACACGACCGATGGGTCATGGAGCTGTTGATTATGCGGAATAACTTTCCAACAATGCAGCCCTTCTCCGAAGGGGACCGTATTGGCTTTCGTGGAACGATGAGAATAGGTACGAAGTCGGTAGGAACCAACTACCACATATCGGTTTTGGCCTCGAAATCCGCCTACCCACGGGAGGAACCTCGCGTGTATATCAGCCCGAAGCCGGCTGGATATGCTCATCGGGCCCGGCCTATTTGTCCTACCAGCGAAACTCTGCCTGGCAACCGAGAGCGTCAACGTTTGCGGCATGCGTGGCGTCAGCAGTCAAATACCTAATGGAGTTTGGCCGTTGAGCTGGCACGCGTCTTTCCAGTCATCGTCCAGCCTTCTCTTCCGTGAATATCTCAAAGTAGCTGGTTGGGGCATTTTGCCTGAGGAACGCCTTCATTCTTTCCACTTCGACTTCTAACAGTGGGCGATCACTGTCTTCTGTATTCTCTTTCCAGTGCTGCCAGATGCCGATCTGTCGTTTAGTTGCAGTGGAATCCTGATTCCATCTCCTCAATACAAAGCATGCTGCCTGCACTTCAATAAACATGGAATGTTCTCCGAGACAGTCTTGCTCTCTTTACGGTGCCAACCCTTACGATACTTCTGAGCGTGGAGATTTGGTGACTCACGGTATAATCCTGAATGCTTCTCCATGCCCCTGACTCCCGGAACGATCCTCGGGCGGTATGAAATTCGCTCACCGCTTGGCGCTGGCGGCATGGGCGAGGTGTATCGCGCGCACGACACCCGGCTGGACCGCGAAGTCGCGATCAAGGTGCTGCCGGAGTCTCTGACTGCCGATCCCGATCGCTTGCGCCGTTTCGAGCAGGAAGCACGTGCCGCGGCGGCGCTGAATCATCCCAACATTCTTGCGGTTTACCAGATGGCGACGCACGAAGGCGTGTCGTACATGGTGTTGGAGTTGCTGGAGGGCGAGACGCTGCGCCCACGTCCCCTTAGAATTGCCGTGGCACCATCTGGCTTTGCCCAGTGCGGGTTTTGAAACGGTCCTAGGGGTCACCACTAGCCCTGTTGTCGAATGCAAAGGCTTCACTGTCCCCATACACTACTCGCTCAACAGAACAATAAAGACGGCGAGAAAATCTCTCGCCGTCTTTTTGTTTCCTTAAATCGGCTTGTACTCGGCTACGCGGCCTTCTTCCCCTGTGTGTGGCGCACCTTTGCCCACCGCGCCCGCTGAGCTGCTGCGATCTTGCGGCGAGCCGACGCTGACATCACTCGTTACTCGTTTACCAGGTTTCGGAGGGACAATCTTAATCTCCTTCACCTTTGCCCAGCGTGCTTTCTGAGCGGCAGCAATGCGGGCACGTCCTTTAGCCGATATTGTGCGGCGAAGACCGGCACCATCGTTGTTTCGGTAGACCGCCGCAAAAGCCTCAAGTGCCGCATTCAACCCGGATAGCTGTTGTACTCGGTCACGTTCATCTCGGATTCGACTTTTGAACGTTAGAAAAGTGTAGTTTTCTTACAGCCTTTCGCCACAATAGTTTTCTAAACGGCGGCATCCCTCAGTTCTTGAGTTTCTGCCGCTCGCATGCCTCCACAGTTTTCGTGGGATCCACGGCCTCATCGTCGACCTGTTCGTTGATGATTTTCCCTGATTTGTCGATGAGGAAGGTGGCGCGCCTGGCGGTTTCCATCGGAACACCCTGGATGTCAAACTTCTGAGTCAGTCCGTACCGGCTGGTGACGGGGCCTCCCCAATCACCGAGGATGGGAAAGCTGATTCCGTTTTGTTGAGCGAAGGCAAAGTTTGAGAAGGGGCTGTCCATGCTCACACCCAGAACCTGGGTGTCGGCGCCCTCCAGCCTTACGAGATTCTGCTGGAGAGCCTTCATTTCGCGAGTTCAGCCACCGGTGAAGGCGAACACGAAGAATGCCAAAGCGACGTTCTTCTTGCCTCTGTAATCCTGCAACGATACTTTTTTCAGCTCCTTGCCATCGAAGGCAAGCAGGGTGAAATCCGGAGCCATGTCGCCCATCTTCAGTTTCATGGGCGCAGGTTCTTTCTCTACCTTGTTCTGGGGTTTATTTTGGGCCTGCAAGAATGAAGATGGCGCCAAAATAAGATTTAGAAGCCCCAGGCAGACAACATGTTTCCACTCGCGTTTCATTGACGAACTCCTTGAACGGCGAATCAACCCACCGCCTTCTATTCTAGAGTAGCAGGGCCACAAAGGGAGAACGGGCCATCTTACAAAAACCGGTCAACCCGAACTCGTATGTCAACTTTCAGCAACTGTCCGTTATCGAAGTCGAGCACGGCGTCTGGGAACCGTCCGAAGCATTCGAAGTGAAGCTGCTGGGATCGAATCCATAATTATTTAGATTCTTTCTCGGGTCCAGCTTTCGGAACTTGGCAACCGAACTCAGCGGAGGGCTCACAGTGACAGCTGTCACTGATCAAGATCGGTCAATATACAATTATGTGTAGGAGACTGCCGTCATGAAACACGCCATCGAGCGACTGCGGTCGTCGATTTTGTTCCTCCCTCTGACGGCTGTCCTCTTCCTACCCGGGTGCGGGAATCAGGAACAAGCTCCGATGGCCGGCGGTTCGGGGGGGCGTCCCCCTGCACCGGTGGTTGTAGCCAGCGTTGAGCAGCGAGACATCCCGGTTCAGATCCAGGCCATCGGCAACGTCGCTTGCTCTGCGGCAATTGCCCAAACGCCGCTCCCTGCCCGAGATGTGTCAGACGCCTCTCTGCGTGTTTTACAGGTCGACGCTGGCAAAATGACCGGCAAGATACGCTCTTTTCAAGGTCTAAATGGGCCTCCGTCCCCGATCATGAGAGGGCTTCCAGACCTCGGTCGGCAGTACAAAGATCTTCGGATTGACATGATCCGCACCCATGACATCATGGGGCCGACTGACATTGCCGCCCACTATTCCGGGGACAACCCTCTGCTGGCGTGGCTGATCCCTGATCGCGGGCAGCGGGACGATCTAGTGAATGCGGCCAATGCCAGCGCAGTATTCCCCAACTGGAATGCTGATCCCGAGAAGCCGGAGAGCTATCACTTCGCGGCATCCGACAAGTACATACAGTCGATCCGGGAGGCTGGCGCGCAGGTCTACTACCGAATCGGCCGCAGTTTTGGCGCGGATTACACGGCTTTGCCTGACTTTGAGAAGTTTGCGTCGGTAGTGAAACACATTGCCATGCACTACAACCATGGTTGGGCCAACGGGTTTCACGACAACATCCGCTATTGGGAATTCTGGAACGAGCCCGACCTGCCATTCTTCTGGACGGAAAATGCCGATCGGTTTTACAGCCTCTACGAAAAGTCCGCCCGAGCCTTGAAGTTGGTTGATCCCTCCATGAAAGTCGGTGCGGATGCTCAAGCCCTGGCGTTCAATGGTGGTCCCTATCGAGAGGGCTTCATCGAATATTGTGCTGTCCACAAAGTCCCTCTTGATTTCTATTCCTGGCACTACTATGCGATGAACTCCGCTGATCCTTACGATATGGTCCGCATAGGGGACGACATCAGGAAGTTGCTGGATGCGAACGGATTTCGTAATGCTGAAAGCGTCCTAAGCGAATGGAACCTTACCCCGGATTTCACTGAGCGGGAGCGGGCTCGTTTGCAAGGAATGGAGAATGCCGCTTTCGTCGGTGACGTCCTGATCTACCTCCAGGCCTCTGCGGTTGACCGAGCGCAATTTTATCGTGGTGACGCTGCGTGGATGGGCTTGTTTGGATTGCATGGTGAATACTTCAAGCCCGCCTATACCTTCCGTGCGACGGGCGAGATGCTCAAAACCCCTGAACGGGTCGAGCTGACCGGAGCTGACACGTTTGGATTTGCGGCGATCGCTGGCCGTTCCCCTGACGGTAAAACCGTGCAAGTTCTAATCAGTAATTACGAAATTCCGGCCGACTACAAAGCCCCGCTGATGGAAGCGCCTGCGGGTTCGGTGCCGGCGAATATCCCGACGCCAGATTTTTCCAAGATTAAGGCGTTGTCGCCACGAAAAGACATCCGGTACCGAGACAATCGTGGCTATGAGCTTATGATCCGCAATCTTCCGTGGGGAAAAGAAGGATCATTTACGGTCAAGCGCTATCGGCTTTCGGAAGGACAAGATTTTGCCGCTGCCGAAGAAGTATCAGCTTCGGGCGATCGAATCAAGATCCGGAATCCATTACCGCCCCCTGCCCTCGAGCTTATTGTGCTCCAGATTCGTTAAAGGTGAAGGAAGTGTGCCTCACTGCGGAGACTTGTTAACCATTTCCTTATGCTCGTTGCTTCCGCTTCGCTGGCGCGCCATCGCGATCGTTACGGTCCAGCGTCAGTAGTGGCTTAATCTGGCCTCAGATTCAGCCACTATCCCAGAGCGGGTGAGTCTGGCGGGCAATCGATATGGACTTCTTGAGTCTACTTTGAGAAGACACCGTCAATCTTCCGTATGATTCGCTCAGCCCACTGAACCGCAGTGGCAACCATTGACTTGGTCCTCGGGCTTGGGCTTCAAATCAAAAAAGTCCGTCCGCAGTGCAGATGACGCCATCCCGAATATTGTGAGGTTGGGCCACCAGACCGGGTGGCGATTCAAGCCACCGAAGTTGTCACAGAGGAGTGGTATTCCGGATGGCCGTCGACGTATTCCTTAACAAAAGGACAGATTGCAACGACAGTCAAGTCGTTCTGGCGGGCATATTCCAATGCCGCATGAGCTAGCTTGGTACCCAAGCCTTTGTTCTGAAGAGCTGGCGGAACTTCTGTGTGCGTCAGAAAAAGCCGGTGATTCTTGAACGTATATTCGAGCACGGAAAGCTGGCCGTCTACATCCATTTCAAAACGCTGGTTGGCTGCGTTGTGTACCACTGGCGCGCTCTTTGCACTACGGTGCTCGGGTTCGCCCATGACAGTTGTTCCCTATCTGTGCTGGAAATATTTTGCGCGCCGTGGCCAGAAGATGGTGACGTCACTGTCCGTGACAAAGAAGCTCGGCAGCTGTGTCCACTACACTTCTTTACTGCGGGCTCTCAGATCGGTTTCGGCTTGGTGCCAATCTTGTTCCGCATGGCCATCCGATCTTCCGCGAAGCTCGTAGAGTTCGTAAGCGCGGGCTTGCACTGCAGCGTCTGCACGGGCGATGGCGGCATTGCCCTTGATTAAGGATTCCGATTGCGCGGAAGGGGTGGGTTTCGAGCGAATGTTGATTTTTGGATCAATCACGTCATCCTCCTGAATGTCGCAGCTAAGAGGAGCGAACTTCAGATGGCTGACTTAGTTCAGGGAACCTGAAAGAGGAAAGGAGGTGACTCACTCATCTTCGATACTAAGCGGATCTCGTCGGGCTGTCAATTCGATGGTTTGGACGACGATTCCGAACAGCGTCGTTATACAGCCTTTTCGGTAGGGCAGATTTGCTCGTTTCTTGCAGAATCTTCCAGAGCAACGGCTGACGAAGTACGCACCGACACAGGATACAGGATGGCACAATTCGTGCTCTTAAACGAGCCGGAGGAGATCATGCTCAAACTAAATATTGACAACATTGGTGATCTCGCGATCGTAGAGTGTGAAGGCAGAATTGTCAGCGAAGCGGCTTTCAAATTACGCGACGCTGTCACCTCACAATGCCAAGCCAGCACTGTTGTGGTTGAACTGTCGGAAGTACAGACGCTAGAAGGGGGCGGTCTCGGTATGCTCATATTCCTGCAGCGATGGGCCCGCGATCACGGCATCCGTTTCAAGCTGTTCAATCCGTCGGCCGCTGTGCGTAAACAGTTGAAAATGGTCGGCGCGCTGGCAGAATTTGAAATCCCAACGCTTGACGAAATGATGGCCTTACTAGGTCAGGCCGATATTCAATACGCGATGACTGCTTAATTGAGTTCGATATTGAACGAGCGATTCGAGATATGACACGCCTGGCTAAGACGGCATTTGAAGTTTTGCGCTGGGTTTCTCGGGGAACAAATCCATAAAAGCCTGGATCATGCCCTAATGCAACACCGAAACTGGCTCTCTCGCAATAAAATGGGGCAGGGTCTATGAATCGGGAAGATGATGTAACCGCCGAGGAGCTCGGGCCACTAGCCTAGCAGCGAGGGCAGTTGATGAGCTAATCGCCGATGTTGAATCGGGACGTTTTCGGGAAACCGGCAGGCA